>Ga0207692_10000006_pt1 | contig 294686 bp, 296 predicted proteins | sample LARL52metaG_FD_184345 | JGI IMG/M metagenome (GOLD analysis project Ga0207692, IMG submission 184345) | Corn, switchgrass and miscanthus rhizosphere microbial communities from Kellogg Biological Station, Michigan, USA - LAR L5-2 metaG... | ecosystem: Host-associated > Plants > Roots >...
GCCGTGCCGTGCGCGCCGCTTGCGCCGGTGAGTGAGGTGGCGCCGGGCTGGTCGCGTTCGACGACGACCGCGCGGCTGGCGTCGAATCCGCTGTCGACGAGCGCGGCGCGGGCGCTCGCGGCGTCGGACACGACTTGTACATGGGAGGCGACGAGCACGCGCGGCGCCGCGCGCGGATTGCGGAAGATCGTTGCGTCGCGGCCCGCGTAGACGCGCTGGAGCCTGCGCACGATCGGATCCGCCGTCGGCGAGACTCCGCTCCCGGGGTCCGTGATGATGAAGCGCGCGCCGAGTGCACCGGTCACCTGCACGGCGGCCGGGCTCAGGCGGCCGATCGTCGTCGGCATCCACGCCGCTTGTTCCGGTGACGCCTCGCGCCACAGATCGAGGAAGCGGCTCGTCGGGAACGGCGGGTAGTAGCCGCGCACGTCGTCGAGTCCGAAGCGGATCGCCTGCTCCGGTGACAGCGCCAGTTCGGTCCCGACGAAGCGGCCCTCCGCGCGATGCCGCTGGAGGTAGGCGATCGCCGGGGTGCGCGGCGGGGAGACGCGGTCCGCCGGGCCCATCGGGTTGTAGCGGTTGGCGAAGTGCAGCATGTCGAGCGTTCCGAGCAGCACGAGCGCGACGGCGACCGCCGACACCAGTGCGGGTCGCTGCCGCGCGACGAGCAGCGCGGCGGTCACGCCCAGCGTGAACAGGAGGAACCAGACGACGGCGGTCAGCTCGATCACGCCGCGCTGCTGGAAGTCTCTGCCGGTCAGGAAGTGCTCGAACGTGTGGCCGACGTCGCCGGGACCGGTGTGCGCAAGCAGCGCCGCCACCAGTCCGACGACGAGCGCGCCGAGCACGACGCCGAGCTGGCGCCCGCGCTGGTCCGGACGGTCCATCACCGCCTGCAAGCCGAATGCCCCGAGCACCGGCACGGCGAGCTCGAAGACGAAGTGCAGCCGCTGGTTCTCGACCAGCTCGAGGCCCGGCAGGTGCCCGGTCAGCCACCACAGGCCGGGCGCGTGCAGGGCGACCGCGAGGCCGAGCCCGCCGAGGACCAGGAACGGCACCTGACGGCGCAGCGCGCTGCGGTTCGTCAGCCCGACCGCGGCGAGCACGAGCGCGACGACGCCGGCGTAGAAGGTGCGCTCGTGGTAGTTGAGATTGACCGTGTGGACCGGCGAGTCGCTGGTCTCCAAGCCGCTCGGCCGCCCCCACCAGTCGGGGAACAGCGGCGTGCGGATCATGCCGAACGGCATGCGGTCCAGGCCTGGCAACGAGCTGGCGCCGGTTCTGCGCGCGAGCGTGCCGACGGTCCCGTGGCTCGACAGCACCTCCGGCACCATCAGCACCGCCATCAAGCCGACGCCGGCGGTCATCCCGCCGAGCGTCCACGCGAGCGTCTTGATGCGCTCCGGCGGCGCGCGTTCGCGCTGGAGCGCCGCGCGCAGCAGCGCGTAGCAGCCGGCCACGACCAGCACGTGCACCTGCGAACCGGGGTGGCCGCCGCCGAGCGCGACGGCCGTGACGGCCGCGAGGCCGATCGCGCTCGCCCTCCCGCCGCCGCGCGCGAGCCGCTCGACGAGCCACAGCATCCACGGCAGCACCACGATCACCGCGGAGATCGTTTCCGGCAGCAGCCACGTGAGGTTGAGCGAGCTGAACGCGAACGCCACGCCGGCGAGCAGCCCCGGCAGGAAGCCGAGCCGCAGCTCGCGCACGAGCAGGTAGGTGCCGAACGCGCCGGCCCACAGCTTGAGCGCCGCCGTGAGCCCGAGCGCCCACGTGAACGGCAGGATCCACAGCGGCAGCGCGAACGGCGTGAACAGGCCGGTCTGGGGGTTCGAGATGAACGGGACGCCGGTCAGCGTGTGCGGATCCCACGCCGGGAAGGTGCCGGCGTGCAGGAACTGGCGCATCAGCTCCCGCCATGGGCGCAGCACGAGCGGGACGTCGGCGAGCAGATAGTTTTCGTAGCTCAGGACGTCGTGCGGCTGGTAGGGCTGCCACGGCGGCACCTTGTAGAGGACCGCGTCGGGCGAGAGCACCTTGCCGCCCAGCAGCACCGGCCACAGGTAGATCAGCACCAGCAGCGCGAACAGCAGCGCGGCGCTCAACGTCTGGTGCTCGGCGATCGCTTGCGGCAGCCGCGCGCGCGACCCCGCGCGGGTCTGGGTCCCCCGTCCCATGACGGCCGATGCTCTCACACCGTGTGGTTGACACGAGTGCCCTCTCATGTCAACCTGGCGAACGTCAAGGCTTCAACCGACGCCGGAGGAGACATGAGCGCTGTTGCTGTCGACGAGGAGCTGAACCCCGCCACCTGGAGCGACAGCAAGCGCTACGCGTGGCTGCTCGGGCTGGTCGTGCCGCTGCTGCCGTTCACCGCTTGGTTCTGGGTCTGGCTCACCGGCCTCGGCGTCTTCTGGTGGTTCGGGCCGATCCTCGTCTTCGGGATCTTCTCGCTGGTCGACGTGGTCGTCGGGATGGATGCGGAGAACCCGCCCGACAGCGTCATCAAGTGGCTGGAGCAGGACCGCTACTACCGCTGGTGCACGTACGTCTTCATCCCGGTGCAGTACGCCGGCCTCGTGTTCGCGTGCTGGCTGTGGGCGCACGGCGACCTCAGCGCGCTTGACAAGATCGGCCTGGCGTTCACGATGGCGATGGTCTCCGGCATCGCGATCAACACCGCGCACGAGCTCGGCCACAAGCGCGCCTCGCTCGAGCGCTGGCTGTCGAAGGTCGCGCTCGCGCAGAGCGGCTACGGCCACTTCTTCATCGAGCACAACCGCGGCCATCACGTGCGCGTCGCGACGCCGGAGGACCCCGCCAGCGCGCGCCTCGGCGAGAGCTTCTGGGCGTTCCTGCCGCGCACCGTCGTCGGCTCGCTGCGCTCCTCGTGGGAGCTCGAGGCGGAGCGCTTGCGCCGCACCGGCAGCGGGCCGTGGACCTACAAGAACGACATCCTCAACGCGTGGGCGATGACGGTCGCGCTCTACGCGGTGCTGATCGCGGCCTTCGGCTGGGTCGTGCTGCCGTACCTGGTGATCCAGTCGGTCGTCGGCGCCTCGCTGCTGGAGGTCGTCAACTACCTCGAGCACTACGGCCTGATGCGCGCCAGACGCGAGGACGGACGCTACGAGCGCACGCAGCCCGAGCACTCGTGGAACTCGAACAACGTCGCCTCCAACGTGCTGCTCTACCACCTTCAGCGCCACAGCGACCACCACGCCAACCCGATGCGCCGCTACCAGGCGCTGCGCCACATGGACGACGCGCCGCAGCTCCCGACGGGCTACGCGGGCATGATCGTGCTGGCGGTCGTGCCGCCGATCTGGCGCCGCGTGATGGATCACCGCCTGCTGGAGCACTACGGCGGCGACGTCACGCGCGCGAACATCCAGCCGCGGGCGCGCAAGCGGATGCTGAAGCGGTACGGCACAGGAGCGGCCGCCCGATGACCGCCTGGGCCTGCCCCGGCTGCGGGTACGTCTACGACGAGGAGCAGGGCCACGCGCGCGAGGGCTTCCCGCCCGGCACGCCGTGGTCCGAGGTGCCCGACGACTGGGCCTGCCCCGATTGCGGCGTACGCGACAAAGTGGATTTCGAGCCGGTCGACCCCCCGCCCGACTGAGCATGTCGCCGGCCACGGCTGCCACCATGGGGTGGATGCCCCCGACCCGCGAGCGCACTCCGTACGCCGTCGCCGCGCGCCAGCTCCTGCGCGACACGCTGTTCGACGCGGCGCGCGACCAGGTGCAGCAGCGCCCCTGGGCGGAGGTGACGATGGCCGACATCGCGAGAGCCGCCGGCGTCTCCCGTCAGACGCTCTACAAGGAGTTCGGCACGCGCGACGAGTTCTCCGCAGCCTTCGTGATCCGCGAGGGCGAGCGCTTCCTCGACGCGGTCGAGCAGGCGGTGCGCGAGCACCTCGACGACCCGGCCGCGGCCGTCTCCGCGGCGCTCGAGGTGTTCCTCACGACCGCCGGCGAGGACCCGCTCGTGCGGATCCTGCTGAGCGACGATGGCACCGGCGGGATGCTGCCGCTCGTCACGACGCAGTCGATGCCGGTCGTCACCTGGGCGAGCACGCGGCTCGCGGCCGTGATGCGTGACGGCTGGCCGCAGGCGAGCGAGCACGACGCCCAGTTGCTCGCCGAGACGCTCGTGCGCCTCGCGATCTCCTACGTCACCGTGCCCACGGGGACGCCGCACAACACCGCTGCCGACGCCGCGGCCCTGCTCACGCCCTACATCGAGCGGGCGCTCAACTAAGCCAGCGGTCGAGCGGTAGCGTCGCGCCGGCTCGCGCGAGTTGCGCCGGGTCGGCGCGGGGGAGGCGGGGGAGCGCCGCGACGTCGACCTCGCCGCGCTGCGCGATCGTCGCGCGGTTGTCCTGCTCCATCGCGCTCGGCTGCTCGGGCCAGGGCGTCATCACGACGCCGGCGACGCGCAGGCCGGCTGCGCGCGCGGACTCAAGCGTCAGCAGCGTGTGGTTGATCGTGCCGAGTCCGGGGGAGGCGGCGACGACGAGCGGGAGGCCGAAGTCGACGGCGAGGTCGCGCACAAGGTAGTCGCGCGTAAGGGGGACGAGCAGGCCACCGACGCCCTCCACGATGACGCTGTCCGCTTCGGCCGCGCGTGCGTCGAACGCCCCGCGCAGCAGCGCCGGGTCGAGCGGCGCGCCGGCCAGCTCGGCGGCGAGGTGGGGGGAGACGGGCGGGCCGAAGCGCGCCGCCGTCACGTCCTGCGCCGGCACGCCGGCGGCAGCGGCCAGCAGCACGTCGTCGGGCGGCCAGTCGCGATCGACCGGCTCATGCGTCCCCGTCACCACCGGCTTGAACGGCAGCGCCAGATCGCCACGCGCGCGCAGCGCCGCGAGGATCGACGCGGCGACGACGGTCTTGCCGACGCCCGTGCCGGTCGCGGTGACGAACAGGCCTCTCATGCGCGACGTACGCGGGCGAGTCTGGGAGCCGGGCGACGCACGCGGCGCTAGGCCGCGCGCTCGAGCTTGCCGTCGCTTGCCTCGCCGTCGAACAGGCGGGCGCGCGGCGGCGGAGGCGTGGCTTCCTCGTCCCAGTGCGCGGACGGCTCCGGCTCGGCCACGAGCGGCGCCGGAGCGGCCGGCGCCGCCACCGGCGGCTTCAGCTCCTCCGGCCGCGTGCCAGCGCGCCGCACCGCGTCCGCCAGCACGCGCGCGGCGTCGCGCAGCTCCGTCTTGCCGTGCGTCGCCATCACCGCGAGCCGCAGGCGCGAGCTGCCGACGGGGACCGTCGGCGGGCGGATCCCCTGCGCGAACACGCCGCGCTCCAGCGCCAGCTCGCAGGCGCGCATCGTCGCCTTCGCGTCGCCCAGCACGAGCGGGACGATCGGCGTGCGGTCCTCCTCGCCGAGCGGGAACCCCTCCGCGGCGAGCGCGCCGCGCAGCTCGCGCACGTTGCACGCGAGCTTCTCGACGCGCCGCGGCTCCTCTTCCAGCAGCGTGAGCGCCGCGAGTGCGCCGGCGATCGCCGGCGGCGGCGGGGCGGTCGAGAAGACGAACGAGCGCGCCGCGTTCACGAGGTACTTCGCCATGCGCGCGTCGCAGGCGGCGTAGGCGCCGTACGAGCCGAGCGCCTTGCCGAGCGTGCCGACGATCACGTCGACGCCGTCCTCGACGCCCGCCGCCGCGACCGCGCCGCGCCCGCCGGGTCCCATCGTGCCCGTGCCGTGCGCCTCGTCGACGACCAGCCGCACGTCGTAGCGGCCGGCGAGCTCGGCGAGGTCGACGAGCGGCGCGACGTCGCCGTCCATCGAGAAGACGCCGTCCGTCACGATCAGCGCGCCGCGCGAGCCGGCCTCGCGCAAGCCCCACTCGAGGTGCTCCATGTCGCCGTGGTCGTAGACGAACACGTCAGCGCGCGAGAGTCGGCAGCCGTCGACGATCGAGGCGTGGTTGAGCGCGTCGGAGAAGACGACCTCGCCACGGCGCGCGAGCGCGGAGACGACGCCGGCGTTCGCGAGGTAGCCGGAGCCGAACAGCAGCGCCGCCTGCCGGCGCTCGAAGCGCGCAAGCCGCTCCTCCAGCCGCCTGTGGATCGTCATCGTCCCCGACACCAGCCGGGAGCCGCCGGCGCCGACGCCCCAGCGCATCGCCGCCTCCGCGGCCGCCTCGCGGACGGCGGGATGATCGGCGAGGCCGAGGTAGTTGTTCGAGCACAGCAGCAGCACGGGCTTGCCGTCGAGCACGACGCGCGGCCCCTGGGGACCGCTGACGAGGCGGGTGCGGCGCGCGAGCCCCAGCTGCTCCAGCTCGTCCAGTCGTGCCTCGATCTCGATCATCGCCCTGCTGCCGCCTCCTGCGGGTCGCGTCTCAGGCCCTTGTTCGGCGCCCCGTCGGGGCGCGCCGGGATCACGCGCTTGCTCTCGAATCTGAGCTGCGAGGCGGGATCCCACAATCTGACCTCGATGCCGGCGGTCGGCAGCGCGCTATCGAGGTGCATCTCGACGACGTCCGGCGTCTCGCCCGCCAGCCAGCCGGAGCGGTTGTCGGGCCGCGGGTTGGTGCCGTTGTCATCCTGGCGCGCGACGTTCAGTCCCAGCTCCTCGAACATCGCGCGGTCTTCCTCGGGCGTGTTGCCGAGCGAGGTCAGGAAGTTGCCCATCATCACGCCGTTGATGCCGGCCTTGACGGCGAGCTGCTGGAGCTCGCGCAGGTTCTGGATGCGCCCGCCGCACAACCGCAACAGCGCCTCCGGCAGGATCAGGCGGAAGATCGCGATCCACTTGACCGCCTCCCACGGGTCCATCGGCTCGCGGTCGCCGAACTTCGTGCCCGGATTCGGGATCAGCAGGTTGATCGGCACGCTCGTCGGGTTGATCTCGGCGAGCTGGAACGCCATCTCGACGCGCTGCTCGCGCGACTCGCCCAAGTTCAGGATCCCGCCGACGCACGTCTCAAGGCCCGCTTGCTTGACCGCGTCGATCGTGCGCAGCCGGCCCTCGTAGCGGACCGTCATCGAGACCTCGGGGTAGAAGCTCTCGGCCGACTCGACGTTGTGGTGCACGCGCTGGATGCCGGCTTCCTTGAGCGCCTTCGCGCGCTCCACGGACATGTGGCCGATCGACGCACAGCGCTTGAGGTTCGTGTGCTCCGCGACGAGCCGCGCCCCGTCGAGCAGCTTCTGGAAGTCGCGCTTCGCGAGCCCCTGGCCCTGCGTGACCATGCAGAAGCGGTGTGCGCCGGCTGCCTCGGCCGCCTTCGCGTGCTCGAGCATCTGCTCGGGCTCCATCATCGCGTGCAGCGGCGTCGCCGCCTCGGCGTAGCGCGACTGCGCGCAGAAGCCGCAGTCCTCCGCGCAGCCGCCCGACTTCGCGTTCACGAGCGAGCACATGTCGGTCGCGTCCTCGAAGCGCTCGATGCGCGCTCTCCATGCGCGCTCGATCAGCGCCTCGATCGCGGCGTGGTCCTCCAGCTCGCCGAGGCGCAGCGCTTCCTCACGAGTGATCAACGGCGGCATGACGGCGAGAACCTCCGAGGCGGGATCGGGTCACGATAGGGCCGCTGCCGGACGGCTTCCCGGCCGGTTCCGACGGCGGCGGTGCAGCCGCAGAAGCGTGACACACCACCTATCTGCGGTGCGCGGTCGCGGGCTCAGCGCCCCCGCCACACGGGCGGGCGCTTCTCCCCGAACGCGCGGAGCCCTTCGCGCAGGTCCTCCGACTCGAACGCGCTGCGGCGGTCGGCCTCGAGCACGTCGGCGACGACCGGGTCGAGCGCGCCGGCGGCGGCGACCAGCTCGCGGATCCCGGCCTTGTTGCCGCGCAGCGACAGCGGGGCGTTGCCGGCGATCTCGCGCGCCAGCTCCAGCGCCGCGTCCTGCAGCGCCTCCGCTTCGACCACCGTGTTCACGAGCCCCCAGCGCTCCGCCGTCGCGGCGTCGATCCGGCGGCCCGTGAGGAAGAGCTCGCGCGTGCGCGCGGCGCCGATCGTCGTGAGAAAGCGGTTCAGGCCGGCGACCGAGTAGACGACCCCGAGCTTCGCCGGCGGCATTCCGAGCTGCACGGTGTCAGCGGCGATACGCAGGTCGCAGGCCATCGCCAGCTCCAGCCCGCCGCCGATCGTCGCGCCGTTGAGCGCCGCCACGACCGGATACGGGTACGCCTCGGTCGCCGCCAGCGCGGTGGGGAACGGATGGTGCGCCTCGTCGTCGTTCCCGTCGTCGTAGCCCTCGCCGAGCAGCTCGGCGATGTCGTAGCCGGCGCAGAAGGCGCGGCCCTCGCCGGTCAGCACGACGCAGCGCGCGTCGAGCCGCTCCAGCGCGAAGCGCAGCGACTCGCACAGCGTGCGATCGAGCGCATTGCGCTTGTCGGGGTTGGAGATCGTCAGCAGCGCGACGCCGGGCGCCGGCTCCGCGACCTGGATGGTTCCGGGCACCCGCCCGCCCTACTCGAGCACGACGAGCGTGTCGCCCTCGGAAACCGCCTGGCCCTCCTCGCAGCGGATCTCCTTCACGACCCCGGGATCCTCCGCCTCGACCGGCATCTCCATCTTCATCGACTCGAGGATCACGACCGTGTCCCCCTCGTCGACTGAGTCGCCGACCGCGACCTCGACTCTCCAGACTGTCCCCGTGATGTGGGCCTCGACGTCAGGCACGCTCCGACCTCCAAGGTTCGCTCGAAAACGCAGAGGGCGCCGCAGCCGGGCCCGCGGATCGCCACAATAGCCGCCGCTCCCGATGGCCCCCGCGACCGCCGTCATCGTCACCGCCCACAACGAGGCGGACCGCCTCCCGGCGACGCTCGACGCGCTCGTCGCCGCGTTTCCGGACGCGCGGATCCTCGTCGCCGACGACGGCTCGACTGACGGCTCGGCGGAGGTGGCGGCCGCGCACGGCGCCGAAGTCGTGCGCTCGGAGCGCAACGTGGGGAAGGGAGGTGCCGCGACGCTCGCCGCGCAGCGGCTGCTGCCGCTCGCGGACGGCCCCGAGCCGCGCCCGGTCGTGCTGCTGTGCGACGGCGACCTCGCCGCGAGCGCCGACGCGCTCAAGCTGCTGGTCGAGGAGGTGCACAGCGGTCGCGCTGACCTCGCGGTCGCCGCCTTCGCCCAGCGCGTCGGCGGCGGCTTCGGCTGGGCGCTCGGCTTCGCACGCTGGGCGATCCGCACGCGCTGCGGCTACGAGGCGGGCGCGCCGATCTCCGGGCAGCGCGCGCTGCGCGCCGAGCTGCTGCCGGCTGTCGTGCCGTTCGCGCCGCGTTTCGGGATGGAGATCGGCATGACGATCGACGCCGTACGCGCCGGCTTTCGCGTCAGCGAAGTCGAGCTGCCGCTGGCGCATCGCGCGACCGGCAGGACGCTGCGCGGCTTCCTTCATCGCGGTCGCCAACTGCTCGACTTCGCCGTCGTGTGGTGGCGCAAGCGCGCGTAAATGCCAGTCCTTTACGAATCGTTGGCTCGCGTCGCCGCCCGGACGACTACCGTTCCGCCGGCTATGACTGCGACCACACTTGACCTCCACCGCTTCGCGATCGGCTTCGACGAGCGCGACCGCCCGCGCTTCCACCAGCTGATCGACGACGTGATCGACTCAGGCCAGTGGTCGCACGGCGAGATGAACCGCCGCTTCGAGGCCGCCTGGTCGGCCTGGAATGGCGCTCCCACCGTTGCGCTCGGCTCGTGGGCCGGCGGCGCGATTGCCGCGCTCGAGTACGCGGGCGTGCGCGGCCGCGCCGTGCTGTGTCCGTCCAACACGTTCATGGCGACGCCGCTGGCGATCATGGCGGCCGGCGGCACGCCGGTCTTCGTCGACTGCAACAGAGACGACCTGTGCGCCTCGCTCGCCGAGATCGAGGCCGCGATCGACCGCCACCAGCCGCGCGCATGCGTGCTCGTCCACATCGGCGGCCACATCGCGTTCGAGAGCGAGGCGATCGCTGCCGCCTGCCGCGCCAACGGCGTCTTCCTGCTGGAGGACTGCGCGCACGCCCACGGCGCCGACTGGAACGGCAAGAAGCCCGGCACGTTCGGCGACGCCGGCGTCTACTCGTTCTACGCGACGAAGACGGTGTCGACCGGCGAGGGCGGGATGCTTGTGTCGAGCGACGACGATCTGATCGCGTATGCGCGCGCGTTCCGCGACTACGGCAAGCCCGACTACGACGTGCCGGGAGTGAATTTCCGCATGAGCGAGTTCACCGCCGCGATGGGTCTGCTCCAGACTGAGCGGATGCCGGAGATCGTCGCCTGGAAGAACGCCGCCGCGCGCGAGCAGCTCGACCCGCTGCACCCCGGCCGGCTTCAACTGCCAGACGGCATGACGTCGGGGCTGTACAAGTACATCGTGTTCGACCCGATCGAGAAGTCGAGCGGGAAGGTCTACGACCAACCGTGCCACCGCATCATGGGTACCGGCGACGAACTGCCGAACACCGATTGGGTGGCCACCGGCCACTGGTGCGTTCCGCTGTACTACCGGCCGCAGGCCGAGGAGGTCGAACCCGCATGAGCCGCGTTCTCGTCACAGGCGGAGCCGGCTTCATCGGCTCGCACGTCGTCGACAAGCTGATCGCCGCCGGCCACGAGCCGGTGATCTTCGACGTGCGTGAGTCGCCGTACCACCCGGACGTCGAGACCGCGATCGGCGACATGTGCGTGCTCGAGGACATGCTGCGCGCCGCCGAGGGCTGCGACGCGATCGCCCACCTGGCGGCCGCGGCCGACGTCGGCGAGGTCCAGCAGGATCCCATCGGCTCAGAGCGGCTCAACGCCCGTGGCACCGTGAACGTGCTCGAGGCCGCGCGTCAGCTGGAGATCAGACGCGTCGTCTACGCCTCGACGATCTGGGTCTACTCGGACGTCGATGCGGCGGAGGTCGACGAGGAGACCGCGCTCGCGCCGCCGGCGCACCTCTACACGGCGACGAAGCTCGCCGGCGAGCTGTACTGCCGCTCCTACCGCGAGCTGTACAGAGTCGAGTCGACCGTGCTGCGCTTCGGCATCCCGTACGGCCCGCGCGCGCGGCCGGCGGCGGTGATCCCGATCTTCGTGCGCAAGGCGCTTTCCGGCGAGCCGCTCACGCTGGCCGGCGGCGGGCTGCAGACGCGTCGCTTCGTCTATGTCGAGGACCTCGCCGACGGCGTCGTCGCCGGGCTCGCGCCGCAGGCGGCCGATCGCACCTACAACCTCGTCGGCGACGAGGAGGTCACGATCCGCGAAATCGCCGAGCGCGTACGCGACGAGGTCGGCGACGTCGAACTCGTGATGACCGAGGGACGCGCCGGGGACTTCAGAGGCGCCGAGGTGTCCGGCGCGCGGGCGCGCGCTGAGCTCGGCTGGACGGCCGCAACACCGTTCGCCGAGGGGTTGCGGCGGTATGTCGCCTGGCATCGGGAGGCGTACGCGACTGAACCGGTGGTGGCTGCGGCCGCCGCCCCGGCGCCTGCTGCGCCGCTCGCCGCGCCTGCGCCCGCGCCCGCAGTCGCCATCGAGCGGACGCCGCGCAGCCTGCCCGTCCGGCGCGTCTTCCGCGACGTGGCGCTGGTGGTCGTCGGCGCGGTCGCCGCGGTGCTTGCCGCGCTGCTCGGTGACGCCGTGCTCGACGGCACCGGCGACGTCTCGCACTACGCCCGCCAGCACCTCTTCTGGACGATCGTGGTGCTGGGCGTCGTGGCCGTCACGACCACGCGCGCGGTCGGTGCGTGGAGGCGCGCGGTCGAACGCGCCTAGAGCGCCGCGGCGATCAGTTCGCGGCGCGCGATCTCGTCCAGCACCGCCGGCAGCGCCCGCGCCGTCCGTTGCCAGGATCCGGGCTGGCTGTAATCGTCAGCATCGTGGAGCAGCAGCACGTCTCCGGGCGCGAGCCGCGCGGTCAGCTCCGTGGCGATCTGGCGGGGCGTGCGGTGCAGACGCCAGTCATGGCCCCAGCGCGACCACAGCAGCGGCGCCCAGCCGCGCGCGCGCACGAGCGCGAGCCCGGCCGGGCTGAAGATCCCGTACGGCGGGCGGTACCAATGCGGCGCCACGCCGGTCGCTTCGGCGATCGCCGCATGGCCGCGGTCGAGGTCGTCGGCCAGCGCGCGCGGCGTCAGACGCAGCTGCAGCCGGTGCGTGTCGCCGTGCAGCGCGACCGTGTGGCCGGCGTCCACGAGCTCGCGCGCGAGCGCCGGCACGCGCCGCACCTGCTCGCCGATCAGGAAGAAGGTGGCATGCGCGCCGCCTGCCGCCAGCGCCTCCAGCACTGCGGGCGTGCCGCGCGGGTGCGGGCCGTCGTCGAACGTGAGCGCCACGCGCCGGCCGCCGTCGCTGGCGCCAGCGTCGGCGGGAAGCGTGCGCGGGATCCCGAGCGGGCGGCACAGTGATGGCACGAGCGGAGCCAGCGCCGGCAGCGACCACGCGGCGGCGGTGGCCGCTGCGAAGGCTGCGGGGACGGGCGCGCGCACGCTGCGGATCCTTCCAGACGGAGGCGTGGGCGCGATGATCGCCGGGATCGCCGTCGCGATCGGCGCCGCCTGCTGCTACGAGGGCGCGTACGTGCTGCAGGCGCTTGAGACGCGCCGCGCCGGCGGCGGCGAGCGGCTGCAGGCCGGGCTGCTCGGACGGCTGATCAAGCGGCCGCGCTGGGTGGGGGGGACGGCGCTGTCCGGCGCGGGCGCGCTGCTGCAGGTCTACGCGCTGACGCTCGCGCCGCTGACGATCGTCCAGCCGGTACTCGCACTCGGTCTTGTGCTGCTGCTGGCACTGTCGAGCCTTGTGTTGCACGAGCCCGTCGGCCGCTGGGAGCTGGTCGGCGTCGCCGCCGTCGTCTGCGGCGTGGCGGTTGTCGCGCTCGTCGCCGATCCCGGCATCGGCACCTCGGGCGACGCGGTCGGGGTGGCGGTGCTCGCGCTGCTGCTCGGCACGCTCACCGTGCTGCCGTTCGTGGTGCGCCGGCATCTCTCCGACCCGCGCCTGCGCGTCCTCGCCGCCGCCTCCGGGGACGCGTGGGCGGCGATCGGGCTCAAGCTCGTCGCCGACGCGCTCAACCGCGGCGCGTGGCTGCCGGCGCTGCTGTGGGTCGCGAGCGCCGGGCTCGCCGGCTTCCTCGCGCTGACCGCCGAGATGAGCGCGCTCCAGCGGATCGCCGCCACGCGCGTCGCGCCGGTCGTCGTCTCCGCGCAGGTGCTCGTGCCGGTGATCGCCGGGCCGCTCGTGTTCGACGAGCCGTGGGCCGACTCGGTTCCCGAGCGGATCGTGCTCGGCGCGGCGATCCTCGCGGTCGCGGGCGGGGCCGCGCTGCTCGGCGGCTCAGCCGCCGTCGCCGGCGTGATCGCCGGCGAGGAAGTCGAGCACGACGTCAGCGGCGAGCGGCAGGCGCGCGAACGCTTCGACGGGTGAGCCGCGGCGGGTCAGCGCGCGCCGCAGCGCGCCGGCAAGCGCGTCGCGGTCTTTGGCGACGTCGGCGATCCCGAAGCGCGCGAACGCGCGGTTGTTCGCGCGGATGTGGCCGCGCCCCCAGCCGTAGGAGATGACCGGGCAGCCGACCGACCAGGCCTCCAGCACGGTCAGGCCGGCAGTCGAGTGGACGAGCGCGTCGGCGCCCGCGAACAGCGACGGCACCTCGCTCGTGAAGCCGAGCAGCGTCACGCGCTCGACGCGTCCGAAACGGACGGCCAGCGTGCGACGCAGCGCCGCGTTGCGCCCGCACATCACGACGACGTGCACGCCGTCGATCGCCAGTGCGGTCGCGACCGCGCCCGCCACGTCGCCGACGCCCCAGCCGCCGCCCGAGACGACGACGACCTGGCCGTCCGCCGGCAGTCCCAGCGTCCGCCGCCCATCGGCGCGTGAGGGCGGCGTCGCGAAGCGCGGGTCGTTCATGCCGCGCGCGGCGACGATCCGCGTGCGCGGTCCGGCGATCCTGCGCACCTCCTCCGCCGACTCGGGGTGTGTGATGAGGTGCAGGTCGACGCCGGGGTGCGACCAGTACCGCAGCGCAGCCAGGTCGGTGATCGCCGAGACGAGCGGCACCGCCAGGCGGCCTTGCAGCCGCAGGCGCCCGTACACCTCCGTCGTGCCCGGATACGTCGAGACGACGACGTCCGGGCGGTGCTCGTCCACCAGCCGCAGCAGCCCGCGCGCGCCGAGCGCCTCGCTGAGCCGGCTGAAGCCGCGGCGCACCGGCGCGACGTACGTGATCAACGCGTACTCGGCGTCGAACAGCGCGTTGCCGAAGCGCGTGTCGAAGGCCGAGCTGCCGAGCACGATCCGCTCGACGAGCGGGCCGCAGGCGCGCAACCCGTCCGCGATCGGCGCCACGACGTCCGGTCTGCGCGCGCGCAGACCCTCCACGATGAAGCGCGCCGGCAGGTCGTGGCCCTCGCCGATCGAGGCGCTCACGACGAGCACGCGTGGCGCGGGCGAGAGGGGCATCGCGCCGCTTTCTACCGGACCGGCGCATGATCCGCACACGCGGGTAAGCTCCCGCGCGATGGCCGAGCAGCTCGCGACGATGAAGGCGCAGGTCTACAAGGACCCGCGCCCGGCCGAGTACTTCGAGAGATTCCACCGGCGCGTGCGCGAGCACGAGCCCAACTGGGTCTACGAGCTGGTGCGCGTGATCACCGTCCTCTACGGCCTGATCTTCTTCCGCATGCGCTGCATCGGCTCCGACCAGGTGCCGCCGGCCGGCAGAGTGATCCTCGCGCCGAATCACTTCTCGTTCATGGATCACTTCTTCACCGGCGCGTTCATCCGCCGGCGCGTGAACTTCATGGCGAAGTCGCAGCTGTTCGCGAAGCCGATGCAGTGGATCTACTCGCCGGGCGGCGTCTTCCCGGTGCGGCGCGGCCACTATGACGAGGACGCGTTCATCACGGCCAACGCGGTGCTCGGCCGCGGCGGTTCGATCGTCATGTACTGCGAGGGCGGTCGCTCGCGCAGCGGCAAGGTCAGCGACAAGGCGCGGCCGGGGATCGGTCGGCTTGCGCTGCAGTCGGGCGCGCCGGTCGTGCCGATCGCGATCTACGGCTCGCAGCGCGTGCGCAACTGGAAGAAGCTCCAGTTCCCGAAGGTGCTCGTCCAGTACGGCGAGCCGCTCGCATTCCCGCAGGTCGAGCGACCGACGCGCGAGCAGCAGCAGGCGGCCGCAGACGAGATCCTCGGCGCGATCAAGGCGCTCTACGCCGATCTCGAGCAGCACGGCGAGAAGCAGGTGCGCCGCCGTGTGCGGGCGGCGCGGCGGTCGGGCGGCGCGGCGAGTCCCGCCGGCGCGAACTCGTAGCGGCGCCACCGGCTCGCGCGAACCGTAGGCTGCCGCGCGATGGACGCGACCGCGCTGCTTCGCCCCGGTTTGCTCGACGGCCGCCTCGTGGCGCTCGGCGGCGGCGCCTCGCGCGCCGCGCTCGGCGCGCCGCTCGCCGCGCTCGGGGCCGCCGTTGCGCCGCTGCCGGCGACGCTCGACGAAGACGCGATGGCCGCCGCCGTCGATCCGGCGACCGACGTGCTCGTGCACGACCTGCGCCCGGCGTTCGCTGACGGCCTGCGCGCCGCACTCGATCTCGCGTGGGTGACCGTGCGCGGGGTCGCGAACGCCGCCTTCATCCCCGGATCGGGCGCGGGACCAGCCGCCAGCGGCGGTAAGGTGACGCTCGTCGCGCCTCCGCCGGACGACGCGGACCCCGCCGCCGCGGGCGCGCGCGCCGCCGCCGAGAACCTGGCGCGCACGCTCTCGATCGAGTGGGCGCGCCACGGCATCACGACGGTCGCGATCACCCCCGGCGCCGACACGACCGACGCGGAGGTCGCCGCGCTCGCGGCCTACCTCGCCTCGCCGGCGGGCGACTACTACTCCGGTTGCCGTCTCGCGCTCGGCGCGGTGCCGACGGCCGCCGGGGCGTGAGCGGCGACCTCGATCTGCAGCGGCGGCTGCCTCGCCGCCTCGTGGTCGACCTGCAACGTGGTGTGCCGCAGCCCGAAGCGCTCGCGCAGTTCCTGCTGCAACGCACGGCGCAGCTCATGGCAGTCGCGCCCGGCGCCGACGACGACGTGCGCGGACAGCGCCGGGAAGCCCGAGGTGACCTCCCACACGTGCAGATCGTGGACCTCGACGACGCCCGTGTGCGCCGCCAGCGCGCGCCCGATCTTCTGCGGATCGAGGCCCTCGGGCGCCGCCTCCAGGAAGACGCGGCCGGAGGCGATCACCAGCCGCGTGCCGGCATAGAGCATCGAGGCGGCGACGAGCAGGGAGGCGAGCGCGTCCGCGCGCACGAAGCCGGTCAGCAGGATGATCGCGCCGGCGATCGCGGTCGCGATGAACGCAAACAGGTCGGTGAGGATGTGCTGGAAGCTGCCCTCGACGTTGAGCGATGCGCGGCTTGCGCCGGCCAGCACGAACGTCGCCGCCAGGTTCACCGCGATCCCGACGAGCGCGACGATCACCACGATCGCGCCATGCACCTCCGGCGGCGTGACGAGCCGGTGGATCGCCTCGTAGACGATCCACAGGCCGAGCAGGACGAGCGTGATCCCGTTCGCCTGCGCGGAGAGGATCTCGACGCGCCCGAAGCCGTACGTCATCGCCCCGCGCGAGGGGCGTGCGGCGATCCGCAAGGCAAACAGCGCGAGCGCGAGCGCCGCGGCGTCCGTCAGCATGTGCGCCGCATCCGACAGCAGCGCCAGCGAGTGGGCGAGCACGCCGGCGACGAGCTCCGCGCCCATGAAGGCGACGATCAGCGCGAGCGCGATCTTCAGCGCCCGCGCATCGGTGTCCGCGCGAACGTGCACGTGCCCATGGCCGGCGTGCGCGTGTGGGTGGGCGGGTCCGTGTCCGTGATCCTGCGCGTGGGCGTGTGCCATATGCCGCAATCGTACGCGTGTCGTATGGTCCTGGACATGAGCGATCGTCACCTGCACTGCCTCGTCGAGATCCCGAAGGGCTCGCGCAACAAGTACGAGTGGGACGAGCAGCTGCAGGCGATCAAGTTCGACCGCTTCCTGTTCTCGTCCGTCGTCTATCCGACCGACTACGGGTTCATCCCGCAGACGCTGGGGGAGGACGGCGACCCGCTCGACGCGATGGTCACGGTCTCCGAGCCGACGTTCCCCGGCTGCGTGATCCCGGTCAAGCCGATCGCGCTGTTCAAGATGCGCGACGACAAGGGCGTCGACGACAAGGTCCTGTGCGTCCCGCTGGAGGACCCGAACTGGAACGCGATCGAGGAGCTCGACGACCTGCCGCTGCCGCTGCGCGACGAGATCTCGCACTTCTTCTCGATCTACAAGACGCCTGAGGGCAAAGTCGTGAAGGTCGACGGCTGGTTCGGCCGCGAAGAGGCGATCGCCGTGATCGACGAGTCGCACGCGCGCTGGCGCGAGGCGCAGCAGACGCTGAACGGGCGGACGCTCGAGCGCGGATGAGCGCTGGCGCGTCGGATCGGCCGGCTCCGCCCGCCGCGTCCGGCTCGCCGCTCGCTGGCCTGCGCGCGCAGTTCCCCGTCCTGGAGCGCGTCGCCTACCTGAACGCCGGCTCCAACGGCCCGCTGCCGGCGGCCGGCGTCGCCGCCGCCCGCGCCGAGTTGGAGCGCGAGCTGACGGAGGGGCGCGGCGCGCGCTCGCACTACGAGCGGCGCCAGCAGGTCGCTGCTGCGCTGCGTGCCGCGTATGCGCAGCGGGTCGGCTGTGCGGTGGAGGACCTTGCCCTCACCGGCTCGACGACGGAGGGAATCGGGCGCGTGCTGCTCGGACTCGAGCTGCGGCCGGGCGATGAGGTCGTCACCAGCGACGAGGAGCATCCGGGGGTGCTGGGCCCGCTGCTCGCGCAGCGCGCGCGGGGCGTCGAGGTCCGGCTGGCACCTTGGGGCGACGTGGCCGACGCCGTCGGCCCGCGCACTCGGCTCGTCGTCTGTTCGCATGTGTCGTGGCGCAGCGGGCGGTATGCGCCGCTCGACGCGTTGGCGCAGCTCGACGTGCCGGTCTTGCTGGACGGCGCGCAGGGCGCCGGCGCCGTTCCGGTCGACGTCGGGGCGCTCGGGGCGGCGGCCTATGCCGCCGCCGGGCAGAAGTGGCTGTGCGGACCGGAGGGCAGCGGGCTGCTGTACGTCTCGCCCGTGCTGCGCGAGCGGATGTGCCCGCCGGCGCCGGCCTACGTCAATCTCGCCGACCCGGACGCCGGCCTCGACGCGGCGCTGCACGGCGACGCGCGCGCGTACGACGCGCCCGTCCTGTCGGGGCCGGCGCTCGCGCAGGCGGCCGCCGCACTCGACGTGCTGGCGGTGGCGGGGTGGGATGCGATCCATGCGCACGCCGCCGCGCTCGCGGCGCGCGCCGCGGACGCACTCGCCGCCGCCGGGCGCGAGGTGCTGCCGCGCGACCGCACGACGCTCGTCACGTGGCGCGAGCCGGACGCACCGGCGGTCGTCGAGCGGCTCGGCGCCGCCGGCGTCGTCGTCCGCTGGCTGCCCGGCGAGCGGCTCGTCCGCGCCTCATTCGGCGGTTGGAACGACGAGCGCGACCTCGATCGCCTGCTCGCCGCGCTGCCACCACACTGAGCCGGCATTTCGCCACACAGCCGCGGTTGTCGCGTCTCCCACAGCGGGATACGCTTCAGCGGCGATGGCCAGAGCAACGGTTGCTTCGGTGGCCGCCGGTCGATACCGCACAAGCCTCCCATGGCCGCAAGGTAGGAGAGGGTGCTCCGGGCGGGCGCCGGGGCCGACTGCCCGCCCGGAGCGATGCGGTGGCGCTATCTCGTCAGCCGGTCAATGACCAAGATGGCGAGCATCACGCTGAAGGCCAAAGCAACTATTGCCTCGGTCATATCCCTCCTCTCTCGTATGGGGGGGCCGCCGGTCGGCCCCGTGCCGCCGGCTCCCGGAGTGGAGGTTTCACCGCCCTGCCAGCCTCCCAGCCCACCTGTTACAAGACTCGCGCGCTTCGTAACAATTCAGCGCATTTGTAAATTCTCTGCGCAGTGCTCCCCAATTACACGCGTAATCATCCGAGCCCCCATCTAGTCTCCTCCCCCGTCAACAAAGCGGCCGGGGCGCTGCTGCCACAGCGCCCCGGCCTAACGCACAGGAGGCTGATCTCCCATGCCGCACCAGCGTACTTCTTCTCCGCCGCGCAACATCCACGCCGTCGCGTTCGGGGCTGCCATTCGCGAGCTCCGCGTCTGCCGTGAGCTGTCCCAGGAGGCGCTCGGCTTCCGCGCCAAGCTCCATCGCAACTACGTCGGCGCGCTCGAGCGCGGGGAGATCAACCCGACCTTCAAGACGCTGCGCGCGCTCGCCGTCGGGCTCGACGTCGAGCTCTCCGCGCTGATCCGCCTCTACGAGGAGCGCGAGGAGGAGCGCACCTGCGGCGCCGGCCTGCGCCGCGGCCTCGCGCCCCTCACGGCGCGCCGGCTCGTCGCATGAGCCGGCGCGAGGCGCGGCGCGCGTGCCGCCCCGCACGCGCCGCGCCGGGCGGGACTACGGCACGAGCTCCGCGCCCGTTATTTGCCGATACAGCTCGGCGACGAACCGCCACAGATTGTCGATCACGTACCGCAGCTCCCGGCGCAGGAGACCGCGCACTTCGTGGCGCAGTACGTCGGGCCTATGGTCGACCGCGTACAGCGGTATCTGCACCGCGCCCTCACGCAGCAGTCGCAGCATCACGCGGATGTTGAGGTCGCCGTGGCCGTACCCCAGCGACAGCACCGACCCGTCCCGCATCAGTCTGCGGAGGGCCAGCGGGAGCATGGAGCCACGCTGCGCCACCATCTGCACCAGGTACTCGAAGTAGTCCTCCTCGGTGATCACGATCGACTCCGGGCGCGAGATGTCGCCGTGGAGCTTGACCAAGACGGGCCGTCCAGACATCACGTCTTCGGCCGTGATGTGGAGTCCGGTGTCGAGCGAATGCACGCGCACGATCGGGTCCTTGCCGACCCGTCGCAGCGCGCGCTCGTACAGGTCGTCGTAGTTCGTCGTCAGCACGACCGGGAAATCCATCTCCGCCAACGCCAGCAGCAGCCGGGAGGGGCGCTTCCCGCCGTGGACCGCGTCAGCGATCGCGTCGATGAGCGAGCTTCGCGACCGGGCCAGCTCGTAGAGCATCGAGACGTGTTGAAGGTCACCGCCGTGATCGGCGAGCAGCTGATCGATGCTCGGCTGCTGGCCCTTGAGCGACGCGGCGAGCGACGCGGCGAGGGCCCCGGCCAAGGCGGGGCGCTGCTCCGGCGGATACGTGAACGGCGAGGCGGGCGGCGGACCCACGTGGATGGCGGACCCAAGCAGCAGGATGCAGCGACGACGCCTGATCTGAGACGCCAGCTCTTCGATGACGTCGTTGATGCCGAAGTCGATCGCCATCACGCGAAGCGAACCAGGGCCGTCGCTGCGGGTCCGTCGCGGCGCGCGCTCGCAAGCGTGCGTGCGTGCGCCGCGACGACCGCAGGCGACGGCTCAGGTCGTCATGCCGGTGAACTGGCCACCGGTGATGTTGAGCGTCTGCCCATGCACATAGTTCGACCACGGCGAGCAGAGGAAGAAGACGCCGCCGGCGGCCTCCTCCGGCGTGCCCGGCCGGCCAAGCGGGATCAGCATCGCAGCCATCCCGCGCAGCTGGTCGGGGATGCCGAGCTGGACTCTCTCGCCGGCGATCTCGGCGACGTTCGACTCGTCCTTCGACGCCGTCAGGCGCGTCTCGATGTAGCCGAACGCGACGGCGTTGACGTTGACCTTGAACTGGCCCCACTCCTTCGCCAGCGTCTTCGTGAGGCCGACCACGCCGGCCTTGCCCGACGAGTAGTTCGCCTGCCCGGCGTTGCCCATCGTGCCGGAGATGGAGGAGACGTTGACGATCTTGCGGAAGACCTCGCGGCCCTCCTCGCGCTCCTTCTTCGCCGGCTCGCGCAGGTGCGGGGCGGCGGCGCGAATCACTCTGAACGGAACGATCAGGTGGATGTCCAGCATCTTCTGGAACCACTCGTCGGTCATCTTGTGGATCGGCGCGTCGAGCGTGTAGCCGGCGTTGTTGACGATGATGTCGATCCGGCCCCAGGCGTCGATCGCCGTCTGGATCAGCTTCTCGGGCGCGTCGCCCGCCGTCAGGTCGCCGGCGAAGACGGCCGTCTCGCCCTGGATCTCGGACGCGGTCTGCTGCGCGACGTCGCCGTCGAGGTCGTTGATCACGACCTTCGCGCCCTGCGAGGCCAGCAGCTCTGCGGTCGCGCGGCCGATGCCGCGGGCACTGCCGGTGACGATCGCGACCTTGTCGTCGAGGACTCCCATGCACGTCTCCTTGGTGTGTTCGGTGGTGCTGCGCGAAGCGGGGACTGGACTCTAGGCGCTCAGATGAACGGCGGCGTCAGCTCGCTGCCCCAGCGGCGCCGCGCGCCCGACTCACAACCCGAACGTCTTGCCGAGAATCTCGCGCATGATCTCGTCGGTACCGCCGCCGATCGGCCCGAGGCGGAGGTCGCGCGCCGCGCGCGCGATGCCGTTCTCCTCCAGATAGCCGGCGCCGCCGTGGATCTGCAGGCACGCGTCGGCGGCGTCGAAAGCGGCCCGCTGCGTCGCGAGCTTCGCCATCGTCACCTCCTGAACGACGTTCGCTCCAGCGAGGTGCAGGCGCAGCGCGTTGTAGGTGATCGCGCGGCCGGTCTCGAGCGCAAGCGCCACCTCGGCAAGCTTGTGGCGGATCGCCTGGTTCTTGCCGATCGGCCGGCCGAACTGCACGCGCCGCTGCGCGTACTCGAGCGTGCGCTCGAACACCAGCTCCATCGCGCCGACGGCGCCGAGCGCCATCATCACGCGCTCCCACTGGAAGTTGGCCATGATCAGCTTGAAGCCCTCGTGCTCGGGGCCGAGCAGGTTCTCCTCGGGCACGAACACGTCGTCGAAGCCGATCAGCGCCGTGTCGGACGCGTGCCAGCCCATCTTCTCGATCGGCGACGCGCTGACGCCGTCGCCTCTGTCGACGATCAGGAACGAGATGCCGTGGTGGCCGCCCGCCTCGGTCGTCTTGCAGGCCGTGACGATGAAGTCCGCGCGCGCGCCGTTCGTGATGAACATCTTCGAGCCGTTGACGACGAAGCCGCCCTCGACGCGTCTCGCGCGCGTCTTGATGCCCGCGACGTCCGAGCCGGCGTCGGGCTCCGTGATGCCCAGCGCCGCGATCTTCTCTGCGCGAATGCCGGGCTTCAGGTAGCGCTCGTGCTGATCCGGCGTGCCGAACTTCCACACCGGCGGCAGCGCGATCCCGGTGTGCGCCCCGATCCCCGCGCCGACCCCGCCCGATCCGCACCGCGCCAGCTCCTGCGCCCACACGGCGGCCGCCAGCGGATCCCCGCCGCCGCCCAGCTCACGCGGGAACTTCAGCCCGATCCAGCCCGCCTCCGCGCACTTCTCGAAGACCCAGTTCGGGAAGAAATGCGCCGCCTCCCACTCGTCCGCATGGGGCGCCAGCTCCGACTCCACGAACGCCCGCATCTCCAGCCGCAGCGACTCGTACTCCTCCGTGAACGGCGGCAGCGGCCGCGCCGGCGCGGCCGAGCCGATGCCGGCACGGTCGGCGAGATGGGTCTGGCTCGTTGCGCTCACCGCCGCGCGCCGGGAGGCGCGTCCTTCGCCGACAAGCCCTCAGCCGTCCGGCCGTCGCGCCCCACATAGCCGCCCTTCGCGCCGACGATCACGTACACCGCGTCGCTCTCGCCGACGTTCTTGATCGAGCGCACAGTCGGCGCATCGACGCGCGCCAGTCCGCCCGCGCCGAGCTCGTGCGTCGTGCCGTCGCCGAACGTGATCGCGATGCGGCCGCGGTGGACGAAGTACAGCTCCTCCTGCTCGTCGTGGTAGTGGCCGGCGGTCTCGTAGCCCGGCGGCATCACGATCGCGTTGACGCCCAGCTCCTTGACGTCGAGCCCCTTGCGGATCTTGCGAAAGCCGTAGCCCTCGCCGAGCAGCTCGAGGTCTCCGACCGCGTAGCCGGGACCGCTGACGATCTCACCCATGTCCACCGCCTCCTAGAGCCCGTACGAGCGGCCGATGACGTCGAGCATGATCTCGTCGGTGCCCGCGCCGATCCGGTTCAGGCGCATGTCGCGCCACACGCGCTCGACGCCGTACTCCTTCATGTAGCCGGCGCCGCCGTGGATCTGGATGCACTCGTCGGCGACCTCGACCGCGATCCGCGCGGCGTGCAGCTTCGCCATCGAGATCTCGCGCACCGGGTACTCGCCGTTCGCGACGCGCCAGGCGGTCACGTAGGTCATCTGCCGCGCCGACTCGATCTTCGTCGCCATCTCGGCGAACTTGTGGCGGATCACCTGGAACTTGCCGATCTGGCGGCCGAACGCGGTGCGCTCCTGCGCGTACTGCAACGTCCGCTCGAAGCAGCGCTGCGCGCCGGCGACGCAGCCGGCGGCGCCGATCAGCCGCTCGCCCTGGAGCTCCCACATGATGTGGTAGAAGCCCTTGCCGATCTGGCCCAGCACGGCGCTGTCGGGCACGCGCACGTCCTGGAACGCGAGCAGCGCGGTGTCGCTCGCGTGCATGCCGAGCTTCTGCAGTCTCTTCTCGCGGATCACGCCGCGCGCGTCCATCGGCACCAGGAACAAGGTGAAGCCGTCGTAGCCGGTGTCCGGGTCGGTCTTCGTCACGAGCACGATCACGTCGGCGCGGTGGCCGTTCGTGATGTACGTCTTCGAGCCGTTGATGACCCACTCGTCGCCGTCGCGCACGGCGCGCGTCTTGATGCCGGCGACGTCAGAGCCGGCGTCGGGCTCGGTGATGCCGAGGCAGAGGATCTTTCTGCCCGCGACGGCGGGCACGACCCACTCCTGCTTCTGCTCCTCGGTCCCGAACTTGAGGATCGGCGGCATCGCCATGTCGGTGTGGACGGCGATGCCCATCGAGAGGCCGCCGGACAGCGAGCCGCCCATCTCCTCGGCGAGCACGAGGCTGGAGAAGTAGTCGCCGCCCTGGCCGCCGTACTGCTCCGGCACGTGCAGGCCGAGGAAGCCGAGCTCGCCCATGCGGTGGAAGACCGAGTCGGGGAAGGTCGTCTCCTCCCACTCCTCCGCGTGCGGCGCCAGCTCCTTGGCGACAAAGCGGCTGATCGACTCCCGCAACTGGTCGTGGTGCTCGTTGAAGATGAAGTGCTTGCGCTGGGAGCCGTAGTCGGGCTTCAGCACGTCTGCGGTGGCGGCCATGCGTTCTCGTCTCCTCGTGCGCGGGGCTGGCTGACCAGCTAGGGCAAAGTAGACAGTAGTGCTTCCTACTATCGGCTGCACCCGGTAGCGTGCGCAGCATGGCCTACGACACCCTCCGCTACGACGTCGCCGACGGCGTGGCGACGATCGCGTTGGATCAGCCGGAGACGCGTAATGCGCTCTCAGATCAGTTGTTCGCCGATTTGCAGGCGGCGTTCGAGGCGGCTCGCGACGATGCGGCGGTGCGTTGCGTGGTGCTCACCTCCACGCACGACAGAGTCTTCTCCTCGGGCGCCAACCTCGCCGGCTTCGCGGCCGACGTTCCGCTCGTGCACAAGCACTTCGGCATCGAGCGCTTCCCGGCTCTGTTCACGACGATCGGCAAGCTCGGCAAGCCGACCCTCTGCGCCGCGAACGGGCACGTGCTCGCCGGCGCGCTCGGGATCGCGCTCGCGTGCGACCTGATCGTCGCGAAGGAGGGCGTGACCTTCGGGACTCCGGAGATCAACGTCGGCGCCTTCCCGTTCATGATCATGGCGCTGATCTACCGCAACCTGGGGCGCAAGAAGACGAACGAGCTCTTGCTGTTGGGGGACCGCATCGACGCGCGCGAGGCCGAGCGGATCGGGCTGATCAATCGCGTCGTACCAGCCGAGGAGTTCGACCAAGCCGTCGCCGACTGGGCCACGCGCCTGGCGGCGAAGTCGCCGGTGTTGATGAAGCTCGGCAAGGACGCGATCTACCGCCAGCAGGACATGGCCTTCGAGGACGCGCTCGACTTCCTGCGCGCCCAGCTCACGATCGCCTTCTCGACCGACGACATCGTCGAGGGCGTCAGAGCGTTCTTCGAGAGACGGGAGCCGCAATGGACGGGTCGGTAGACGCACCGCCGCAGTCGCTGCTGCGGCCGCTGGTCGAGGAGCTGAACGCGCGCCGCGCGAAGAACATGCTCGGCGGCGGGCAGGAGAAGATCGACAAGCAGCACGCCGCCGACAAGCTGACCGCGCGCGAGCGGCTCGCGCTGCTGATCGACGAGGGGACGTTCACCGAGCTGGGCATCCACGCCGGCATCCACTACGCGGTGCGCGGGTTGGAAGGCAAGGAGGCGCCGGCCGATGGCGTCATCACCGGCTACGGCAAGGTCGACGGCCGCATGGTCGCCGTCTGCGCCTACGACTTCACGGTCATGGCCGGCTCGATGGGCATGACCGGCGAGTTCAAGGTCAGCCGCCTGCGCGAGCTCGCGCTCTCGAAGCGCATCCCCTTCGTCTGGCTGCTCGACAGCGCCGGCGCGCGCATCCAGGAGGCGGTCGGCTCGCTGTTCGCCGGCTCCGGTCACCTCTTCCGCGAGGAGGTCATGATGAGCGGCGTGATCCCGCAGATCGCCGCGCTGATGGGGCCGTGTGCCGCGGGCACCGCGTACATCCCGGGCCTCGCCGACTTCGTCCCGATGGTGAAGGGCCGCGGCTCGATGGCGCTCGCCGGCCCGCATCTCGTACGCGCCGCGGTGGGGGAGGACGTGACGCAGGAGGAGCTGGGCGGCTCGCGCGTGCACTGCCGCAAGTCGGGCGTCGGCGACCTCGAGGTCAAGGACGACGAGGAGTGCATCGAGCGGATCAAGCAGTACCTCTCCTACATGCCGCAGCACTGCGAGCAGAAGCCGCCGGTCCGGCCGGTCTCCGACCCGATCGACCGCCGCGAGGAGTCGCTGCTCGACGTGCTGCCGGAGTCCAACCGCAAGCCGTACGACATGTACGAGGTGATCAGACGGATCGTCGACGACGGCGAGTACTTCGATCTCAAGCCGCAGTGGGCGAAGACGATCATCACCTGCTTCGCGCGCTTCGGCGGCCGACCGTGCGGGATCGTCGCCAACCAGCCGAAACAGCTCGGCGGGATCCTCGACAACGACTCGGCCGACAAGGCCGCGCGCTTCGTGAACCTGTGCAACGCGTTCGACATCCCGCTGCTGTTCCTGCAGGACGTGCCGGGCTTCATGGTCGGGACGAAGGTGGAGGAGGCGGGCATCATCCGCCACGGCGCGAAGATGCTCTACGCGGTCGCGAACGCGACCGTGCCGAAGATCACCGTCGTGATCCGCAAGGCCTACGGCGCCGGCTACTACGTGATGAACGGCAAGGCGTACGAGCCGGACCTGATCGTCGCCTGGCCGAGCGCCGAGATCAGCGTGATGGGCGCCGAGGGCGCGGTCGAGATCGTGATGCGCAGACAAGTCGAGGCGGCCGAGGACCCGGCCGCGATGAGAGCGCAGCTGATCGAGGCCTACAGAAGACTGATCGACGTCTACGTGCCCGCGAGAAACGCGCTGATCGACGACGTGATCGACCCGCGCGACACGCGCCCGACGATCTGCCGCGCGCTCGAGATGGCCGAGGGCAAGCGCGTCGAGCGACCCTGGAAGCGGCACGGCGTCGTACCGGTGTGAGGAGCAGAATGAGTCTCGACAAGATCACGCGGAGTTTGCTCGATCAATTCGTGCAGCGAGAGCAACTCGAGGGTTTGAAAGAGGACGACGCCTTCGAGCGTTTCGTCAACTATTGTGTGATATCGAATGAGTACTCTGACACCTTTGATGTCGAAGAAGTATCATCATCAGATACGGAGTACGGCATTGACGGGATCGCTGTAATTGTCAACGGCACCTTGATCACGGATGTGAGTGAGGTGGCCGGGGCTGCTGAGCAGAATAAGTACCTCGACGCCACCTTCGTCTTCGCCCAGGCTAAACGTTCCGACGGCTTCTCCGCGAGCGCGGTGACATCGATGGGGCATGCTATCCAAGAATTTTTCTCAGACAGCCCTACCGTCCCAGACACCGATTTCATTCGCCGCTACCGAGAAATTGCAGACGAGATCTATAGCAACAGTCCTCGGTTCAAAAATCGACGGCCAATTTGCAGGATCTTCTATGCAACCACCGGTCGCTGGACAGAGGATCCGGTCGTTTCTGCGGCCATGCGCGACGTCGAGAGACGGCTCCGGGAGAGCGACCAGTTCGAGACAGTCGAATTCGTAGCGCTCGGAGCTAAGGAGCTGCAGTCCCTCTACTATCGGACTCAAAACCCGGTGGCAGTTGAGTTCACTTTTCCGCGAAAGCAGCCGCTGCCCTCGATCGCTGGCGTAGAGTCGGCCTACATCGGCGTTCTTGCTGCGGCCGACTTTCTGAAGCTCATCGTGGACGAAGCTGGCCAGCTTCAGCGGTCGCTGTTTGTCGATAATGTTCGCGACTACCAAGGGGATAATCCCGTCAACCAGAAGATTGGTGAGACTTTGTCCTCTGGGGAGCGCGAGCGATTTGCGATTCTCAACAACGGCGTGGCCATCGTCGCACGTGAGCTGCGGACATCTGGCGAGAAGGTCTATATGAAGGATTATCAGGTTGTAAATGGAGGACAGACATCCCATGTCGTCTTTCTGCATCGCGCAGAGTTGAAGGAAGGTGTGTTCATCCCGATCAAGCTTATTGGCGCTACCGATGAGGACTTGACCACAGCAGTTATCACTGCAACCAACAGCCAGACGGCGATCAGAACGGACGAGCTCAACGCTCGCAGTGAGTTCGAGCGTAGCGTCGAGCAGTATTTCAATGCTGTGAGAGGTGATTCGCAGCGACTCTTTTACGAGCGGCGCTCAAAGCAGTATAATGACGATGCGAGTGTAGTGGGCGTTCGTATCATCACGCGAGCGATTCTCGTACGTAGCTATGCCTCAATGTTTCTCGATGAGCCACATCGAGCAGTGGGATACGTTCCGCAACTGCTTACGCAGATGGGCTCCCAACTGTTCCGCGATAGTGACCGGCTCGCTCCGTACTACGCCAGTGCGTTTGCCTACTACAAGCTGGAGTCATTGTTTCGGAATCGTCAGGTCGACAGTTCATATAAGCCAGCGCGCTGGCACATCCTGATGGTTGCGCGCCATTTGGCTGTGGGTCGCGATGTGGCGCCAGCAAACTCGAAGACTGTTGAGAAACAAGCGGACGGGATGACCCAGGTGCTCTGGGACGATGCCAAGGCCTTGGAGCTGTTTAAGGAGGCGGTCAGCGTTGTCGAGAGAGCGTTGCCAAGCCTGGCTCGGGACGCTATGCGGAGCCTGCAAGCCACGACGGACGTTCTTACTGAGCTGCACGGGACGTCAGCGACCGCGAGCCAGGGGGAATCCCAATGAGCCTTGAAGACCTCGTCATCATCACCAACTCGATCTCCGGTGTCGTCGCGAACCGCGACCAGTGTCCGGGCATCCCGTACACCCCTGAGGAGTACGCCGCCGAGGCGCGCCGTGCGGTGGACGAGGGCGCGGCGATGATCCACATCCACGCGCGCAGACCGGACGGCACGCCGAGCTTCGAGGTCGAGGACTTCCGCGCGATCACGGAGGCGATCCTGGCCGAGGTCGACGACGTGATCATCAACTACTCGACCGGCGCGATCGGCATCCCGCTGGAGAAGCGGATCGAGTACCTGCGCGCGCTCAAGCCCGACATCGCGGCCTTGAACATGGGGTCCATGAATTATGCGAAGTACTCACCGAGACGCAGAGGCTTTGTCTTCCAAACGGTGTTCGAGAACAGCTTCGAGACGATCGACACGCTGCTCAGAGCGATGAACGAGCTGGGGATCAAGCCCGAGCACGAGTGCTTCGACCTCGGCCACCTCGGCAACCTCGACCCGTTCATCGACATGGGGCTGCTGAAGGAGCCGCTGCAGATCTCCTGCGTGATGGGAGTGAACGGCGGCATCCGCCCAAGCCCGCGCAACCTCGCGCACATGGCCGAGAACGTGCCGGGCGGCCCTGACGGCCCGAACAACTGGGGCGTCATCGGCATCTCGCGCGACCAATGGAGACTGATCGCCGCGGCGCTCACGCTCGGCGGCAACGTGCGCGCCGGCGTGGAGGACAACTTCTACCTTCCGGACGGATCGATGGCCCGCTCGAACGGCGACCTGATCGCGGCGGCGCGCCGGCTTGCCGAGCAGGTCGGGCGCCGGCCCGCGACCGTCGCCGAGGCGCGCGAGCGGCTGGGGACGCCGAAGCGCGCGGTCGCCGGGGTGGCGGCGTGAGCGGGATCGGCGGGCCCCTCTCGGGCCTCAAGGTTCTCGACCTCAGCCGGCTGCTGCCGGGCGGCTTCTGCTCGCTGCTGCTCGCCGACCTCGGCGCCGACGTGCTCAAGGTCGAGGACACCGGCATGGGCGACTACGTGCGCTGGTCGCCGCCCTACGTCGAAGGTGCCGAGGACTCCGCCAGATCGGCGCTGTTCCTCAGCCTCAACCGCAATAAGCGGTCGATCCGCCTCGACCTCAAGAGCGACGCCGGCAAAGAGATCCTGCTGAAGCTCGCGCGCGAGCACGACGTGCTGCTGGAGAGCTTCCGCCCCGGCGTGCTCGACCGCCTCGGCGTTGGCTACGAGCGCTTGAAGCAGGAGAACCCCGGTCTCGTCTACTGCGCGATCAGCGGCTACGGGCAGGACGGGCCCAAGCGCGATGCGGCCGGCCACGACCAGAACTATCTCGCGCTCGGCGGGCAGCTCGGGCTCACCGGCGAGGCCGACGGACCGCCGATCCAGGGTGCCGGGCAGGTCGCTGACGTCGGTGGCGGCGCGCTGATGGCGGCGGTCGGGATCCTCGCGGCGCTGCGCGAGCGCGACGTGTCCGGCCAGGGGCAGCTCGTCGACGTCTCGATGTTCGACGGCGCGCTGTCGTGGATGGGGATGCTGGCCGCCGCGATGCTGGCCGACGGTCAGGTGCCGCAGCGCGGCAGGCTCCCGCTCGCCGGCCAGTTCGCGTGCTACCGCCCATACGCCTGCAAGGACGGCTTCGTCTCGTGCGGCGCGCTGGAGCCGAAGTTCTGGCAGGCGTGGTGTCGCGGCGTCGGCCGCGAGGACCTCGTCGAGCAGCAGTTCGCTGCGCCCGGCAGCGAGGGCCACCGCGCGATCGCGGAGGTCTTCGCCGCGCGCACGAGAGCCGAGTGGGCGGCGTTCAACGTTGAGCACGACTGCTGCGTCGAGCCGGTCCTCGACCTCGACGAGGCCTTGCGGTCCGAGCTTGTCCGCGCGCGCGAGATGGTCGTCGAGCTGGACCAGCCAGGAGCAGCGGCGCCGGTCAAGCTGCTCGGCTTGCCGATCAAGCTCGATCGCACGCCCGGCGACCCGTCGCGCATGCCCGGCCCGGCGCTCGGCGAGCACACCGACGAGGTGCTCGCGGCGCTCGGGTACGACGCCGGGCAGGTCGCGGCGCTGAAGCAGTCGGGCGCCGTCGCGGGACCGGCTGGCTCGCCGCAGGGGTCGTTCCTTGGCGGCTGAGCCGAGCACGCGGCCGGCGGCGACGCGACCCGACGGCCTGCTCAAGATGAGCGAGCTGGCCGAGCGCTCGGGTGTCTCCGCAGGCACGATCAAGCACTACCTGCGCGAGGGGCTGCTCGGTGATGACGGCGAGATCCGCCGCACGAGCCGCAACATGGCCTGGTACCCGGCCGACTACGTCGAGCGGATCCGGCTGATCAAGCGGCTGCAGGAGGAGCGGTTCATGCCGCTGCGCGTGATCGGCCAGCTGCTGCGCGACGACCCGCAGCGCGTCGAGGCGCTGGTCGAGTTGGAGGACCGCATCGTCGAGCGGGCCGCGGCGACGGCCGGCAAGCAGGGCCGCACCTCGCGGCGCGCGGTCGAGCAGGCGTACGACGTGCCGCGCAACGTGCTGGAGCGGTTGGAGGAGCTGGGCGTTCTGACCCCCAACGCACGCGGCTACGACCCCTACGACGTGAAGGTGATCGAGGCGATCTCGCGCTTCCGCGCGGGCGGCTACGACGAGGCGATCGGCTTCACGGTGTACGACACGCTGCGCTACCGCGAGGCACTGCAGCCGCTCGTGGAGGAGGAGGTGCGCGTGCTGCTCGGCCGTCTCGCCGGCTCGGTCGATGAGGACCGCGCCGTCGACATCATCGCCTCCGGCGCCGAGCCGCTCGAGGAGCTGATCGCCGCGATGCACTCGAAGCTGCTGCTCGCCGCGCTGCGCCACGTCGGCGAGCAGCGCCGCGCTTGACGTCGCTCGCCAAGCTTTCTGGCGATGGCAGTCGACTCACCGGATCTGCGCGCATCGGACGCCGACCGCGAGGCAGCGGCGGACGTCCTGCGCGCGCAGTGCGCGGCTGGCCGGCTCGACGTCTCAGAACTCGAGGAGCGGCTGTCGGCCGCGCTCGCCGCGAGAACGCTGGGTGAGCTGGAGCGCCTGCTGTCTGACTTCCCCGCGGTCGCGCGGCGAGCCGGGTCGTCGTGCGACCCAAGGCGAGGCCTCACGCCGTGGGCTTGCCGGGGCTCCGGCGCTTCCACTACGTCGACGTCTTCGAGAGCGATCGCCGGGCGACGTTCACGCGGGCGCTGGAGCACATCGTTCCCGCGATGGTCCGCTACGGATACGACATCGTCCAGCGGGACGAGCCGCGGATGCTTGCCTTCGAGATCCGCGAGCGTCCGGCGTGGGTCCCGCTCGTGTGCATCTTCGGCTTTCCCATCGGCCTGCTCGCCCTGACCTACAAGGACACCCAGCGCATCGTGGTCACGTTCGACGAGGTCGGTCCCGATCGCACCCGCATGACCTCCGCCGGGCTCGCCCGCCGCCCCGTCCGTAAGGCGTTCGCTGGGCTCGGCGGCTAATCCGGCCAATCGTCGCGCAGCTGTCTGAGGTAGCCCGGCGGATACACGCCGGTGAGCACTCCGGCGGTGTCCTCGATGGCTCTACGTCGGTCGCCGTGTGGGTCTGCGACGTGTTTGCTTTCGTCGGTTGGCTTGTCGGGTCTCTCATCGGCCATCGGACCGGTGTACCACGTCCCGACCGCGGACCGACCAACTCACCACAAAGCGCTGTGCCGCTCCATCACGCCCCAGCCCTCGGCCAGCGTAAGACGTTCGCCATGCGGCCCGGGCAGGACGCCGGCGAAGGCGCCGAACGGTTGGCGGTACTCGGAACGCACGAGCAGCAGGTTCTCGCGCCGCTCGCGGATTGCCTCGGCGGTGAAGGCCAGGTCGACGCCGTCCGCGGTCGAGACGGCGGCGAGGTCGTCGGTGAAGCGCGCCACCGGCCCAACCTCGGCCGGCACGCCGCCGATCCACACCGTCCGCTCGCTGTCGCGCGGCGGGTCGTTGATCCCCGTCACCACGTTCCACGCGAGCGCGCGGCCGTCGGCCGTGCGCCCGACGCCCGCGCACCAGCGCCACGCCGTGTGGCGCGCGTGGTAGCCGGCGCTGTCGTCCACGATCGCGCGCGCGTCGACCTCCCGCACGACCCCGTCGACGCTGACCGTCCCGCGTGCGCGCACGCCGCCCTGCTTGCGGGTCCACGTGTATGCGCCGGAAGGCCCGTCGGGGACGGGGCAGATCGTCTCGACGCCGTCGACCTCGTCCAATGTCACGTCGATCTCGACGCCGCCGTCCACCACCAGGACCCGGCCGGGACGGTCGAGCCCCAGTCGCACGCCGCGACCGGATCGCCGCGTGCCCTCGTGCAGTCGCCGCGTGGCGCGGTCCCACACCGCCCAGAACGACTGTCGGCCCGGTCCGACGCGCGCCGATCCGATGCACAGCATCAGGTCCGACCCGTAGACGCCGACGTAGCGCCAGCGCTTGAGCGGGCGTGAGCCGCACCACGCCGGCATCCGCAGCGGAGGGAGTGGCACGCGGTCGAACGACGCTGGCCGCACGACGCCGTACGGCCCGCGATACGCCGGAAGCTGGGGATCTGAGGGGCGGACGGATGGCACGTGCAGGAGCGATATGCTTGCTGACCGGTTGACTGACCAGTCAATCTGCCCTGCCTTGGAGAACGACCACCGCATGCGCGCCGCGGCGATCCAGATGAACTCTACCGGGGATCGCGCCCGCAACCGCGCGACCGCCGAGCGGCTCGTGCGTGCAGCCGCGGCGGACCGGGCGAACCTCGTCGTGCTGCCGGAGAAGTGGAACGTGCTCGGCACACCGGAGCAGCTTGCCGCCGGCGCCGAGCCGCTCGACGGCCCCTCGACACGCTTCGCGCGCGAGCTCGCGCGCGAGCTGCGCATCGACGTGATCGCCGGCTCGATCGTCGAGCGGCGTGACGGCCATGCGAAGCACTTCAACACGAGCGTCCACGTCGGCCCCGATGGCGAGGTCAAGGCCGTCTACCGCAAGCTGCACCTGTTCGACGTCGAAGTCGAAGGCGTCGTCTACCGCGAGTCCGATGGCGAGGACCCGGGCGAGGAGATCGTCACGACGACGCTGCACGACGGCACGGAGCTGGGCATGGCGATCTGCTACGACCTGCGCTTCCCCGAGCTGTTCCGCCTGCTCGTCGCGAACGGCGCTCGCGTCTTCTCGCTGCCGTCCGCCTTCACGCTCGCGACCACGCGCGACCACTGGCAGGTGCTCGTCCGCGCCCGCGCGATCGAGAACCAGTGCTTCGTGATCGCCGCGAACCAGATCGGCGAGCATGCGCCCGGCAAGAGCTCCGGAGGCCGCTCGTTGATCGCCGACCCGTGGGGGACCGTGCTCGCGACCGCGCCGGACGATGAGGGCTACGCGCTCGCCGAGCTCGACTTCGCGCGCCAGGACGCAATCCGCACGCGACTGCCGGCGCTCGCCCACCGGCGCCTCGCGTGGCCGAACGCACGCGAGGTCGCGATGGAGGCCGCGGTCTGATGGCCAAGACCGAGCCCGCCGTCGACAAGCGGCGGATGATCCTCGATGCGGCGGTGCGCGTCTTCGCGCGCCAGGGCTTCCACACCTGCCGCGTGTCCGACATCGCCGACGAGGCCGGCGTCGCCTACGGCCTCGTCTACCACTACTTCGACTCGAAGGATCAGATCCTCGACACGCTGTTCCTCGAGCGCTGGGACATCCTGCTGCGCGCGATCCAGCAGGTCGACGGCGAGGACACGTCACCGCGCGAGAAGCTCTACGCGATCACGTCGTTCATCGTCGACTCCTACCGCCACGATCCCGACCTGATGAAGGTCATCATCGTCGAGGTCACGCGCGCGGCGAACACCTTCGGGCGCACGCATCTCGCCCACATCCGGGAGGCCTACTACGGCATCTCGGCGATCGTCGAGAGAGCGCAGCGCGAGGGCGTCTTCCGCTCCGACATCACGCCGGACTTCGCGGCGTTGGCGTTCTACGGCGCCGTCGAGCAGGTGCTGACCGGTTGGATCTTCGCGTTGCTCCCGACCGGCGAACGGGAATACGAGCAGGCCAAGACCCACATCGTCGAGACGATCTGCGGCGGGCTCGAGCATGCAGAGGCGACGAGATCCGACCGCCGGGAGAGCTGATTGAATGCGCGAGCTGATGGCTGAGAGCGACCTTGTGAAGCGTTTGATGTGGTCCGGCCTGCTCGCCGGGATCGGCGCGCTCGCCAGCATCGCGACGCAGCGGATCGCGACGATGATCTGGACCCGTGCGTTCGGCGAGGAGCCGCCGGAATGACGGACGCGGCTCCCGAGCCGACCGCCGACGGCCAGCCGACGGCTGAACAGGCCGCGCTCGCCGCCGAGGCCGCCGTCCGCGGCGCCACGCCGCCCGTGCACGTGCACACGCACGCATCCGGCGACGAGAGACCGGAGCTCGCCGTCGGCGCCGCCTTCGCCGGCGGTCTTGTCCTCGCCCTCCTCCTCAAGCGCCTTGCCCGCTGACGAGCTGAGACAGACCACGCTTGCTGACGCGGTCACGCAGGTGTCCGAGCGCGTCTCGCTGCTCGTCAGAGAGGAGATCGAGCTCGCGAAGGCCGAGATGGCTATCAAGACGCGTCGGCTCGGCGTTGGCGTCGTCGTCGGGATCGTCGCCGGCGTGTTCTTCGTCAACGCCATTCTCTTCGCGCTCATGGCGGCTGCCTGGGGCATTTACCTGATCTTCGGCGGGACCGCCTACTGGGCGGGCTTCGCGATCGTCGCGGGCATGCTGGTCATCTTCGGCGTGCTGGCCGGCGGGCTCGCCTACCGCGCGCTGCGGCGAGGAACGCCGCCGGCCCCGACGATGGCGATCGACGAGGCGAAGAAGATCCGCGACACCGTCACCGCCACGGAGGCCGCTTCCTGATGCCCGCCCGCACACCCGAGCAGATCCGCGCCTCGATCGAGCTGAACCGCAGAGAGCTCGGCACCTCGATCGAGCAGTTGCGCACCGAGGTGACGGCGCTGACCGACTGGCGCCGCCAGCTTCGCGAGCACAGAAGAGAGGCGCTGATCGCCGCCGCGGTCGCCGGCTTCGTGATCGGCGGCGGCATCGCCGGCGTCACCGGCGTGCTCTTCGGCCGCAAGCGGCGCCGTCGCTAAGCCAGAAAGCTCGACGGGATTCCGCCGACGCCGAGCAGGCCGGGGCCGACGTGGGTCCCGATCACGGGGCCGATCTCTGACACGAAGCTCGGATCGGTGCCGAACAGCTCGCGGCCGCGTTCGACGAGCCGCGCGGCTTCGTCGGGCGCTTGGATGTGCTGGACGACCCACGCCTCGGCGCCGTCGTCCCGGCGCGCCTTCAGGTAGTCGACCATCCGCTCGAACGCGCGGCTGGAGGTGCGCACGCGCTCGATCGGCGTGATCTCCGCCTCCAGCGTGAGGATCGGCTTGATCTTGAGCGCCGAGCCGAGCCATGCCTGCGCGGCGCCGATGCGCCCGCCGCGGCGCAGGTACTCGAGCGTGTCGACTGCGAACCACATCTGCAGCGCTGCGCGCGCCTCGCGCGCGTGCGCGACGACCTCCGCGGCGCTTGCGCCGCGCGCCGCGGCGGCGTGCGCGGCGAGCACGACGAGCCCTTGGCCGCCGCACGCGCTCTGCGAGTCGATCACGTGGATGCGGTCCCGGCCTCTGCCGGCGAGCTGGTCGCGCGCCTGCTCCGCCGACGCGAACGTGCCGGAGATCGCGCCCGAGAGGTGGATCGAGACGATTTCGCGCCCTTCGGCGAGCAGCGGCTCGTAGACGGCGAGAAAGTCGCCGATCGACGGCTGCGAGGTCGTCGGCAGCTGCTTGGCGGTGCGCAGGTGCGCGTAATAGGCGTCGAAGTCGGGCAGGTCGGCCTCGCGGTCTTCGCGCGAGTCCCAGTGCACGTAGAGCGAGACCTCGTGAATGCCGCGCGCGGCGACGAGCTGCCGCGGGAGGTAGTGGCAGGTGTCCGTGACGACGGCGACCGAGCCCATCGGCGCGGACCCTAGTCGATGCGCCGCATCCTGGGGCCGGTACGGATAAGGTGCCGCGCGTGCGACGTGTCCTCGCCTGCGCCTTCCTGCTCACGCTGCTGGCGGCGCCGTCCGCTTGGGGCCGTGATCCGATCACGCCGCTGCAGGACATTCATCGCGGATTGCACTGCGTCGGGCGCACCGTCGTGCAGGGCACGACGATCAGCGACTTCGACGTCGACGTGCTCGACGTCATCGCCGACCAGGACGGCACCGGCGCCCGCATCCTCGTGCACGTGTCCGGCCCCGCTGTCGACGACACCGGGATCGCCTCCGGCTTCTCAGGGTCGCCCGTGTACTGCCCGGACGCGAACGGCGTCGTCGGCAATGCCGGCGCGATCTCGGCGACGATCGGCCAGTACGGCGGCGACATCGGGCTCGTCACGCCGATCGAGCAGATGCTCTCGCTGCCGGTGACGCCTCCGAGCGGCGTGCGCAGAGCGCCGAAGCTGCTGCGCGCGGCCAGAGCGCTCGCCTCGCCGCTGGTCCTGTCGGGCCTCTCGCCGTCGCTTGGGCAACTGTTGCAGCAGAGCGCGCTCGCGCACGGCCGCGTGCTCGTGGCGACGCCGGCGGGCCCGCTCGGCACGTTCGCGCCGCAGCCGCTGGTGCCGGGCGCCTCGCTCGCGGTCGGCCTCTCGACCGGCGCGGTCGGCGTCGGCGCGATCGGCACCGTGACCTACCGCGACGGCAACGTCGTCTACGCGTTCGGGCATCCGCTCGAGGGCGCGGGCCGGCGTGCGCTGTTGCTGCAGGACGCCTACGTCTTCACCGTCGTCAACAACCCGCTCGACATCGGTCCGGTCAGCTCCTACAAGCTCGCGGCGCCGGGGCACTCGCTCGGCACGCTGACGGACGACGGTCTGACCGGCGTCGTCGGCACCGTCGGCGCGCTGCCGCGCACCGTCCCGCTGACGGTGCGGGTGACGGACGCCGACACCGGGGCACGTACCGTGCAGCGCACCGACCTGGTCGACGAGGTCGATCTCGGCGACCCGGACGGGCAGAGCCTGCTGTCGGGAATCGCTTCGCTTGCCGTCGCGCAGGCGATCACGGCGACCTTCCGCGGCGCACCGGCGCAGGAGACCGGTCGCGTCTGCCTGTCCGTCAGCCTGCGCGAGCTGTCGCGGCCGCTGCGCCTCTGCCAGCGCCACGTCGTGCAAGGCGGGGTCGACGCGGAATCGCCGCCGCCGCTCGCGATGGCGATGGGCGACGACGTGACGTCGGCGCTGGGCATCATCACGAGAGCGCGCTTCCGCGCGCTGCATCTCACGCGCGTCGACGTCTCGGCGACGGTCGAGCGCGGCCTGCGGCTTGCGACGATCATGTCTGCGCGGGTCGCGCGCCGGACGGTGCGCCCCGGGGAGCGCGTCGGCGTCGCGCTGCGCGTGCGGCTGTTCCGCGGTCCGCTGCGGACGATGCGCTGCACGCTGCGCGTGCCGGGCGACGTGCGGCCGGGCGAGCGCGTGCTGAGGATCGTCGGCAGCCCGGTCGAAGGCGGCGGCGGTGGTGGCGTGCTGTCGCTGCTTGAGGAGCTGTTCGGCTTCGGCCGGCGCACCGGCGCCGAGTCGATGGCCGAGGTCGTCGCGCGCTTCTCGGCACTGTCGAACTACGACGGCGTCTACGCCGCGCTCGCCGGCAACGTCGCGAGACTGTGCCGCAGCCCGGTCGTGCGGATCGATGGGCGCACGGAAGTGCTGGTCCGCGTAGGGAGACGGCGGCCCCACGTCCACCACCGCGCCGTCGGGCGCATCCTCGAGACGCACGGCTAAGGGCCTATCCCGGTAGGCCTAAAGCGGCGGCGCGCGGCCGCCGCACCGTTCGCGTCGCGCTAGCTGAGGCGGTTCTCGATCGACAGCGGCGCGGCCTGCGTCGGCTCGGCCGGCGCGGGCTCCGCATCCGGCTGCTCGACGCCGAGCATCGCGGCCAGCTCGCCGCTCTCGTACATCTCGGTCACGATGTCGCAGCCGCCGACCAGCTCGCCTCTGACGAACAACTGCGGGATCGTCGGCCAGTTCGACAGCGCCGAGAGCTCCTGGCGGATGCGCGGGTCGGGCAGGATGTCGACGGCGGCGAACGGGGCGCCCAGCGTCTGCAGCGCGCCGGCCGTGCGGGCCGAGAAGCCGCACATCGGCTGATCGGGCGTGCCCTTCATGAAGAGGATCACGTCGTTGGATCTGATCGCGTCCTCGATCGCCTCGCGGAGGGGGTTCTGCGTCTCGTCACTCACGGTGAAGTCCTCTATTCGGCTCTGGTCTGGAGCGCCAGCGCGTGGATGCGGCCGCCGAGCTCGCCTGCGAACACCTCGTAGACGAGGCGGTGCTGCGCGATCCGCGACAGGCCGGCGAACGCGGGCGCGGTCACGGTGGCCTCGAAATGGTGGCCGTCGTCGCCGCGCACCTCGGCTCTCGCGCCGGGGATCCCGGCCTCGATCCGCTGCTTCAGCTCTTCCTTCGTCGCCATGCTGGTCGCCATCTCGCGCTCAAGGGTAGCGAGCGGAGGGGGTCGCTATACTTGCTGAAGCAATGATCACGCTCAGCGACAAGGGTGCGGAGAAAGTCCGCGAGTTCCTCGCCTCCCAGGGCAGCGAGATCGAGACGGCCGGCCTGCGCGTCGGCGTGCGCGGCGGCGGCTGCTCCGGCTTCCAGTACGCGCTCGCGTTCGACCAGCAGCGCGACGGGGACCAGGTGTTCGAGGACAAGGGCATCCGCCTGCTCGTCGACGGTCCGAGCCTGCCGTACGTGGAGGGCTCCACGATCGACTACGTCGACGACCTGCAGGGAGCCGGCTTCAAGGTCGACAATCCGAACGTGATCGCGGCCTGCGGCTGCGGGTCGTCGTTCCGGGTGGCCGACGAGCAAGAGGTCAGCGCCGTCTGACGCCGCCGCTCACCGCTCAGGTGGGCTCGTTGTCCAGGCTGCGCCAGAGGTACCGGCACGCCAGCGTGCGGTGCGGGCGCCAGGGCTCGGCGATCTCGGTCAGCTGCGCGGGGTCGGGGAGGCCGGGCAGGCCATAGGCGCGCTCGACGGCACGTCTGATCCCGAGGTCGCCGACAGGCAGCACGTCCGGTCGCTGCAGATGGAACTGCAGATACATGTGGGCCGTCCACTGGCCGACGCCCTTCACCGCGACCAGCTCCGCCTCGACTTCTGCATCTGGCATCTCGTCGAAGCGCTCGAGCTCCAGCTCGCCGCTGACGACGTGCTCGGCGAGCGACTTCAGGTAGGACGCCTTCGCTCTCGACAGCCCGGCCGCGAGGCGCAGCGCGTCGAGATCGTCGGCGAGCAGCTCGGCCGGCGTCGGCGTGCGCCCGCCATAGCGCTCGCACAGCCGGTTGTAGATCGTGCGCGCCGCCTTCGTCGAGAGCTGCTGGCCGACGATCGAGCGCACGAGCGCGCCGTAGTGGTCGTCGGGGCGTCCGGCGCGGTCGCCGCCGTCGATCGGCCCGACCGCGTCGATCAGCGCGCCGAGCACCGGGTCGGCGCTGCGCAGGTGGGCCTCGGCGCTCACGCGCCAGCATGTTACGCGGCTGTCACGGCTGCACTCGGGAATGCGGAGAAAGGCCGGAGCGGGCGCTAGGATCCTCTATGTATGCGCGTAGCGTTGGTCTCGCCGTACTCGTGGACGTACCCCGGCGGCGTCACCCGGCACATCGAGGCGCTTGCCGAGCGCTTCTTCGCCGAGGGGCATGAGGTCCGCGTGCTGGCGCCCTACGATCCCGACGATCGCCTCTCGGCGCTGCTCCACCGCGGGGCCGCGCCGCAGCGACGTGCGCTGCCCGACTACGTGATCCCGCTCGGTCGCACGCTCGGCTTCCCCGCCAACGGCGCCGTCTCGAACCTCTCCTCGCGCGCCGCGGGCCTCAGCCAGATGCGCCGCGAGCTGCGCCACGGCGGCTACGACGTCGTCCACCTGCACGAGCCGATCGTGCCGGTGCTCGCGTGGGACGGCTGCGTCTCGACGCGCCTCCCGCTCGTCGGCACGTTCCACTGCTACTCGACGAACCGCGTCACGAACAACGTCGCGAACGCGCTCGGCGCCCGCCGGCTGTTCAACCACCTGCACGTGCGCATCGCCGTCTCGCAGGCAGCCGCCTGGACCGCGCAGCGCTTCTTCGGCGGCCGCTACCGGATCGTCCCCAACGGCGTCGCCTTGCCGGAAGGCGGCGTGCCCGCCCCGCGCGAGCCGAGCGATCGGCTGCGGCTCGCGTTCGTCGGGCAGGCGGTCGAGCGCAAAGGCCTCCCCGTGCTGCTGCGCGCGTTCGAGGCGCTGCGCGACCACGACGTCCCGGTCGAGCTGACGGTCGTCGGCGCGAACCCCGACGAGGTCGGGCCGATGCTGCTCGACGAGCGCGGCGTCACCGTGCTGGGCCGCGTCGACGACGCCGAGAAGCAGCGCGTGCTGGAGACGGCCGACGTCTTGTGTGCGCCGTCGCTCGGCGGTGAGAGCTTCGGGATGGTGCTGACGGAGGCGTTCGCTGCCGGCACGCCCGTCGTCGCCTCCGACATCGCCGGCTACCGCGACGTGGTGCGCGACGGCGTCGACGGCCTGCTCGTCCCGCGCGGCGACGCCACTGCGCTCGCCGAGACGCTGCGCGACCTGTGGCACGCGCCCGCACGACGCGTCGAGCTCGGCCGCGCCGCCGCGCAGCGGGCGGAGCGCTTCGCCTGGCCGCACGTCGCGCGCGAGGTGCTCTACGCCTATGAAGACGCGATCGCGATGCCGGCGCCGCACGGCGCCATGGAGCGCGCCGCCGTGCGGATCGGCGCCAAGCCGGCCGACCTGCAGCCGCGCGTGCGCCCGCAGCGGCTGCCGAGTCTCGAACCGCCGCCGCCCGTGGGGGCGCGCAGGCCTGCGGTCGCGTTTGCGCGCCGTGTCGCGATGCTCGCGTTCGCGGCGCTCGCGCTCGCCGGCACCGTGCTCGCGTTCCGTCGCATCGGCGTGCACGAGATCGCCCTCGCGCTGCTCGACTCGAGCCCGGCATGGGTGCTCGCCGGTCTCGGGGTGATGTGCGCCTCGATGGCGGTGCGCGCCGTCGCTTGGCACCAGATCCTCAAGGCGGCGATTCCGCGCGGGCGCGTGCGCCTGCGCGACGCGATGCAGGGCACGTTCATCGGCGTGCTGATGAGTGCGACGCTGCCGGCGCGTCTCGGCGAGCCGTCGCGCGCGCTGATCGTCTCGCGCCGCACCGGTCGTCCTCGGGAGCACCTGCCGGTCGTGCTGGGCACGATCGTCTCGCAGGCGCTGCTCAACATCTTCGCGCTGCTGCTGCTCGGGATCGTCACGTTCTCGTCGGTGAGACTGTTCCGCAACCACCACGACGCGCTGATCGTCGTGGCGATCCTGCCGCTCGTGCTGCTGGCGGCGGTGCTGCTCGCGCCGCCGCTGTTGAGCGCCGCGCGCCACTCGCGCTTCGCGAAGCTGCGCGAGCTGACGGGGCAGGCGCGCACCGCGCTCGCGCGCGTGCGCAACGGCCTGGCCGTGTTCCGCGAGCCGAGGCTCGGCGGCGCCGCGATCGCCGCGCAGCTGTCCGCGTGGGCGCTGCAGTGGCTGTCCTGCTACCTGCTGCTGATCGCGCTCGGGCTCGACCATCGCGCCGGGATCGGCGCTGCCGCGGCGGTGCTGTTCGCGGTCAACGTGACGGCCGTGCTGCCGGCGACCCCGTCGAACCTCGGCATCTTCCAGGCGGCGTGCGTCGTCGTGCTGAGCGGCGGCTACGGCGTCTCGCAGGCGGACGCGCTCGGCTACGGAATCATCTTGCAAGCGGTCGAGATCGCCACCGCGGTCGTGATGGGGATGCCCGCGCTCGTGAAGGAGGGCCTGTCCTGGAAGGATGTGCGGCTGCGCGCGATCCAGACGGCGCCCGTCGAGCTGCGGGCGCGTGAGGCGGCGGCCCGGCCCGCCGCCTCAGAGGCGTAGTTCGGCTCAATGAGCAGCGCCGGCCAACTCGCCGGCCATCTCCTGGAACTGACCCATCAGGCGCCCGAGCGCCTGCTGCGCGTACGCGGTCACGACGCCCAGGTGCTCGACCACGGCGCCGGCGCGTGTCATCAGGCGCTCGAACTCCTCGCTCTCGCGCAGGTGGTCGAGTCTCGCGCGCTCGCCGTAGATCAGCATGAAGCCCTCCAGCTCGCCGCCGTGCGGCTCGAGCAGGAAGGGCTCAAAGCCGTCGATCTGGCCGCGCTCCTGGGCGTGGCCCCAATACTCGACGGTCTCCTGGAAGACCCTGAGCGACAGCTCCTCGCGGCCGTGCACGACGGGGCCCCAGCCGATGAAGAGGGCATAGTCCGCCATCTGAACCTCCTTCGTTGATCGCCGCTGAAGCGGCGTATGCCCAAAGGAAGGCGTGTTTCAGTCAACGCCGGCGGCGTCTGGCGCGCGCTCGACATGCTCGGCCTCGATGGCGCCCTCGCGCGGCTCCTCGTCGAAGCGCGAGGGGTCGCGGTCGGAGCCAGCGATGATGTCGTCCGGCGCCTTGTCCTTCGGCAGGAAGCCGCTTCTCATGCCGAAGTAGACGGCCTGCGGGTGGTGCGCGACGATCGCGACGGTCGACTGCTCGGGCTCGACCGCGTAGCCGCCGCTCAGGCGCATCCCGATCGACGGCGCGTCGAGCAGCGCGAACACCTTCTCGTGCTCGGACTGGTCGGGACAGGCGGGATAGCCCCACGAGTAGCGGCGGCCCTGGTCGAGCTCGACGCCGAGGTCGCTGCGGACTCTCGCGTGCAGCCACTCGGCCATGCCCTCGGCCGTCTGCACGCCGAGCCCGTGGACGAACAGCTGCTCGGCGAACTCGCCGTCCTTCTCCAGCTGCGCCATCAGCTCGGTGACCTCGTCGCCGGCGGTGACGACCTGGAGCGCGACGACGTCCTTCTCGCCACTGTCGAGCGGCCGGTAGAAGTCGGCGATGCAGATGCGATCGTGGCGCGGCTGGCGCGGGAACACGAGCCGGCAGAGCTCGCGGTCGTGGTCCTCGGGGTCGAACACGACGACCTCGTTGCCGTCGCCGTTGGCGGGGAAGTAGCCGAGCTTCGCGCGCGGGTGCAGGTAGGTCTGCTCGCGCCACATGCGCTCCAGCCGCGGCTGGAAGTCGGTCGAGACCAGCTCGCGCCAGGCGTCGCCCTTCACGCCGCGTCCGCCCCAGTGGAGCTTGAAGAGGACGTGCGTGTCGAGGTGCGGATAGACCGCGTCCATGTCGACGGGAACCTCCTGGACGCCCCACCACGGCGGCGCCGGCACCGGCACGTCGGTGCGCGCGGCGCTGCGCACGGAGCTGTCGGTCGTCGGCGGGCCGTCGTCGACCACGACCGGCTTCTCGCGCAGGGTTCTCGCGGCGGCGCGGGTCTTCTCGACGAGTGCGGCGCGCGCCTCGGCGTCGACGAGCTGGTCCATCTTCGCGAGACCCTCGAACGCGTCCTTGCAGTAGAAGACGCCGGGCTCGTAGACGTCGTCGTCCTCTCTGCCGTGCGGGTAGAGGATGCGCAGGCCGAAGTCGCGGTTGATCGCGGCGCCGCCGATCAGCACGGGGTAGGGAAGCGCGCGCTCGTGCAGCTCCTGCACGCACAGCGGCATCTGCTTGGAGGTCGAGACGAGCAGGGCGGAGAGGCCGATCGCGTCGGCTCTGTGCTCCTGCGCGGCGTCGAGGATCGTCGAGATCGGCACCTGCTTGCCGAGGTCGACGACCGTGTAGCCGTTGTTCGTGAGGATCGTGTTGACGAGCGACTTGCCGATGTCGTGCACGTCGCCGAAGACGGTCGCGATCACGACGGTGCCCTTCGTGTAGCCCTCGATGCGGTCGAGGTAGTTCTCCAGCTGCGCGACGGCCTTCTTCATCACCTCGGCGGACTGGAGCACGAAGGGGAGGATCAGCTCGCCCGCGCCGAACTTGTCGCCGACCTCCTTCATCGCGGGCAGGAGGACGTCGTTCAAGGTGGGGACCGCCCCGATCTTCTCGACCGACTTGTCGATCCAGTCCTCGACGCCCTCCTTCTTACGGCGCAGGATGTGGAAGTGCAGGGCCTCCTCCGGCTCCATGCCGGCGGTCGGGTCGGCGGCTTCCTCCTCGGCTGACTCGCCCTTGCTCTCAAAGTGCTCGATGAAGCGCTGCGTCGCGTCCTCGCGACGGTTGAAGACGAGGTCGTCGGCGAGGTCGCGCTCGAGCTGCGGGATCTCCGCGTAGGGCGTGATGTCCTTCGGGTGCACCATCGCGAGGTCGAGCCCGGCCTCGACGCAGTGGTGCAGGAAGACGCTGTTGAGCACCTCGCGGGCGGCTCTGCCGAAGCCGAAGCTGACGTTGGAGACGCCGAGCGAGGTGAGCACGCCCGGCAGCTCGGCCTTGATCCGGCGGATGCCTTCGATCGTCTCGATCGCGGAGTCCTTGAACTCGTCCGAGCCGGTCGCGAGCGTGAACGTGAGCGCGTCGAAGATCAGCAGCTGCGGGTCCAGCCCGTGCTCGTCGCAGACGTAGCCGTGGATCCGCTTGGCGATGTCGAGCTTGCGCTGGGCGGTCTTGCCCATCGACTCCTCGTCGATCGTCAGCGCGATCAGCGCGGCGCCGTGCTGCTTGCAGAGCGGGACGACCGTGTCGAGCTTGTCGCGGCCGGCCTCGAGGTTGACGGAGTTGACGATCGCGCGGCCGGGGATCTGCTCGAGCGCGGCCTGCATCACCTCGGGCTCGGTCGAGTCGACCTGGATCGGAGCGGGCAGCGAGAGCGAGACCTTCTTGACGAGCTTGCGCATCTGCTCGTCCTCGTCCTGGCGCTCGGTCAGCGCGACGCAGAGGTCGAGCACGTGCGCGCCGCCCTCGACCTGGTCCTCGGCGATCTGCAGCAGGCCGTCGTAGTCGTCGGCGAGCAGCAGCTCCTTTGCCTTGCGCGAGCCCTGCGAGTTGACGCGCTCGCCGACGATCGTCGGGCGCGGCTCCTGCGCGAGCGGCGTGGCGGCGATCATCGAGGAGACGAGAGGTGGGCGAGCGGCCGGACGGGTGCTCGGCGTGAGGTCCTTCACGCGCTCGGCGATCGCGCGGATGTGGTCGGGCGTCGTGCCGCAGCAGCCGCCGACGACGTTCACGCCGTAGCGCTCGACGAACTCGCCGAGCGTCGCGGCGAGCGGCTCAGGCTTCTCGGGGAAGATCGTCTCGCCGTCGGGACCCTGGAGCGGCAGGCCCGCGTTCGGGATGCAGTGGACCGGGATGGGCGAGAACTCGCCGAGGAAGCGGATCGCGTCGCGCATGTCCTCGGGGCCGGTCGAGCAGTTGAGCCCGATCACGTCGATGTTCAACGCGGTCAGCGTGGTGAGGACCGCGTCGACGTCGGTGCCGAGCAGCATCTTGCCGCCGTTCGGCAGCAGCGAGACGGAGCACTGGATCGGGACCTGCTTGCCGGTCGCCACGAACGCCTCGCGCGCGCCGAAGATCGCCGCCTTGACCTCGAGGATGTCCTGCGCGGTCTCGACGATCAGCAGGTCGGCGCCGCCCTCGATCAGGCCTCTGGCCTGCTCGGCGAAGACGTCGGCGAGCGCGCGGAAGCTGATGTTGCCGAGCGTCGGGTCGTCCGAGGCCGGCAGGAAGCCGGTCGGGCCGATCGAGCCGGCGACGAAGCGGTCCTCGCCCGCGGCTCTGCGCGCGATCTGGGCCGCTCTGACGTTGATCTCGTGCGTGTGGTCGGCGAGCCCCCACTCGTCGAGCTTGAGGCGGCTGGCCTGGAAGGTGTCGGTCTCGACGACCTGCGCGCCGGCGTCGAGCATCGCCGTGTGGACGCCCTCGATCACGTCGGGGCGGTGCAGCACGAGCGCCTCGTGGCACTTGCCCTCCAAGCCGCCGTAATCGGCCTGGGAGAGGTCGTACTGCTCCAGTGTGGCGCCCATGCCGCCGTCGAAGACGACGATTCTGCGGCGGATTGCATCGAGGTAGTCGCGCATTGCAGGCGATCCTAGCAGCGGCTCAGCCAACCTTGACACGGGCGTGCCAAGGTTGGCTGGACGAGAATGGGCAAATGACGTCGCCCGAGCTGTTAGCGCCGGGCAGGGGGCTCACGGCGTCGCCGCGCCGTGCGCGGGCCGCGTCGGTGCGCCCCCGGCTCAGCCGATCCGCCTGGGGAGCGGTGCTCGCCGCCGCCGTCTTCATCCTGCTGAGCTGCTGGTGGCTCAGCCGCGACCGCGGCCTCCCGTACGCCGACAACGCGTCGCATCTCGTGACCGTCGTGGAATACCGCGAACTGCTGCTGGCCGGCAACTTCGGCAGCAGACTGTGGACGCGGTCCGGCTACTACCCGCCGCTCACCTTCCTCGTCGGCGCGTTCGCCATGATCGTCGGCGGCCTGCGCGCTTGGACGCCGGTCCTGGCGGAGAACCTCGTGTACGTCCCGCTGCTGGCCGCCGGCTGCTTTGGGACCGGGCGGCTCCTCGCCGGCTCGCGCGCCGGGCTGCTCGCCGTCGTCTTCGCGCTCGGCTCGCCGCTGATCGCGGAGCAGTTCCACGTGTTCATGATTGACGCGCCGATGGCGGCGCTGGTCGCGGCGGCGGTGTGGCTGCTGCTCGCGAGCGAACGCTTCGCGCGGGTCTCGCAATCGGCGCTCGCGGGGCTGGCGGTCGGCGCCGGGTTCAGCTCGAAGGCTCAGTTCCCGTTGTTCGTCGCAGGCCTGCTGCTCGTCGTGCTGCTGCGCGGCGGCTGGCGCAACCGGCGCGGGCTGCTCGCGTTCGCCGCGGTCGCGTTCGCCACGGGTGCGCCGTGGTACCTGGTCAACCTCGATCACCTGTGGCTGCTGCTGTCGGCGGCCTCCGGAGGTCCCGACGTGCCGCCGCAAGCGCGGCCGTCGCTGCTGTCGCTCGACAACGCGACGTGGTACGGGTGGGCCACGCTCAATGCGCTGCTGTTCGCGCCGCTGTGCCTGTTCGCGCTCGTCGGCACGGGGCAGGCGGTGCTCGCCGTCGGCCGCGCGCTCGTGCGGCGCGTGGGGCTCGCGTCGCGCGACGTGCGACCGGAGCTGCTCGGCGGACTGCTCGTCGCGTGGATCGGCCTGACCGTCACGCCGCACCACGACCTGCGCTACACGCTGCCGCTGCTGGTCTACCTCGCGACGCTCGGGACGGCGTGGGTCGTGCGGCTGCCGCGTCCGCGCTTCGCGCGCGCCGCCACCGCCGCGCTCGCGCTGGCGGTGATCGCCACGACGCTGAGCGCGACCGTCGGCGCCGGCGTCGACGCGCGCATCGACCTGCGGGACAGGCCGCTGCCGCAGGGACAGCGCTTCTACCTGCGCAACTACGGCGTGCCGCCGATGCATCAGATCACGCTCTCCGCACGGCGCGACTTCATGGTCTCCGGCCCGCGGCGGGAAGCCGACATCCCCGGCGTGCTGGCGTATCTGCGCCGCCAGGGGTACACGGGCGCCGGCTGGAGGCCCGAACAGGCGATCCTCCGCGATCCGGCGTTCGACCTAGCCGGGCTGTGGCTGCTCGTGCGTTTCGCGGGGCTGCAGCCGCCCTCGCTGACGCTACGCGAAGCGTGGGACCTGAGCGACCGGGGGCACGTGCTGCTCGTGCGTCAGCCGCTGCCCGGCGAATCCCCGCCGTGCACCGTCCTGCCAGGGGGCGACGGAATGTGGGTCTATGCCGACAGCGGCCGGCAGGCGCTCTGCCCGATCGAGTGACGCGTCAGCGAATCGGCGTGGTGTGGATCCACGTCGGCCGCGGAACCGGCCGGCATGCGGACTCGTCGCAGATGACTTTGTTGCCGTGGTCGTCGATGTGGAAGTGCAGGTGCGGCGGCAGCGGCTCGGCGAGCAGCACGCGCTTGAGCAGGTTGAACATGTGCGTCCTTTGTCTTGTCAGGGAAACGACGCATTCGACAGTAGGCGAGGAGCGGCCGAGCGTCTGTGCGTCGCGTCACGTCCGTTCGCCGGGCAACGACGTTTGGCTTGGCCGGCCGCGCGGTAGCGGCAGTTGGTACCGAAAGGAGGTCGGATGGGCGGACTGCGAGTTCGGTTCCTGGCAGGGGGAAGTGCCGCCGTGCTGCTGGCGGCCGGCGCGATCGCGGCTGACGCGGGAACGCTTGCCGTGGGCGCGCCCGCGGTCACGGCGCCATCGGTGAGTGCGCCGTCGGTCTCCGTGCCGACGGTCTCGGCGCCGACTGTCACGGTCCCGTCCGTCACGGTGCCATCCGTCAGCACGCCCGCGGTCACGACGCCGTCCGTCAGCACCCCCGCGGTCACGACCCCCACGGTCACGACCCCGACGGTGAGCACGCCTCCGGTCACGACGCCGTCCGTCAGCACCCCCGCGGTCACGACGCCGGCGGTGAGCACGCCGTCCGTCAGGACGCCGTCGGTGAGCACCCCGTCGGTGAGCACCCCGTCGGTGAGCACCCCGTCGGTCACAGCTCCCTCGGTCACCGCGCCGTCGGTGACGGCGCCCTCCGTCCGCACGCCGTCGGCTGGCGCCGGCGCCATCTCCGCGGGTGGCATCACTGCCGGCGGCACCACCGCGGCGGTGCTCGGCGGCCCTGCGCCGCTCGCGCCGTCCGGCGGGCTGCAGTCGCCGCTCGGCGCTCCGATGGCGTCGGCGGGGACCGTCGCGCCGCGGCCACTGCTCGCCGCCCGCACGCGCCGCGCACTCGCACACGGACGGCTCACCCAGCGCGAGCTCGAGCGGACGGTTGCGACGCTGCGCCGCTGCCTCGGCCAGCTGACCGCGACGGAGCGCCGCGTGCTGATCATGCGCGCCGGGTTGGGACCGCGCCGCGCGCTGTCACGCGCTCAGGTCGCCAGGCGACTCGATCTCAGCCTCGCGCAGACGGGGCGGATCGAGCGGCGCGCGCTGCGACGCCTCGGCGCGTTCGACGGCGCCGGCCGCTGTGTCGCGGGCGGCGGCGCAGCCGCGCGAGCGGGCCTGCTCGCATTCGGCGGGGCGGCCGGCATGGTGCCGGCAGCGCTGGCGAGCGACCCCGCCGGGACACCGCGCTCGGGGATCGAGGGCGTGTCCGCAGCGGGCGGCGGCGACCACGGGTCGAGCCTCGGCAGCGTGTTGCCGTCGCCGCTGGGCGACGGCAGCGACTGGACGCTGCTGATCCTGCTGATGGCGGCGGCGATCGTCGCGCTGCTCGTGCGGCGCGAGCTGAGGCGTCAGCACGGCGGCTGAGCCGCGCGCGGGTCAGGCCGCGACCGGCTGTGGCAGCGGGAACAGCTCGGTGAAGCGGCGCGCCTTGCGCTTGTCGCCGCTGACGCGAATCGTGCCGGCGGCGACCGCGTCGGCGAGCTTGCGGTGGCCGTGGAAGACCTCGAGGAACGTGCGCGGATCGGCCTCGATCGTGGCGTCGGCAGCGGGCAGCGCGTCGTCGGACGTGGCGCGCCCCGCCTCGACATGCCCGTCGGCGATCGTGACGCGGAAGCGCTCGGCGCCGAGCAGCAGGTCGACGCGCGCGGCGAAGTCGCCGGCGCGCCGCGCGTCGAACAGCGTGCGCAGCGAGACGATGTGGGCGTCGAGGCTCATGCACATGTCGTCGCTCGGCGGTGGTGCGTACGTGCCGCCCCAGCGGCCGAGCTCGATCAGCGCCTGCTCGAGCGCGCGCCCGGACGGCGTCAGCTCGTAGACCTGCGAGCCATACGGCGGCGGCAGTCTGCGATGGCGGAGGAGGCCCGCCTGCTCGAGGTCGCGCAGGCGCTGCGCGAGCACGTCGGGGCTGACGTGCGGCAGGCCCCCGCGCAGGTCGGTGAAGCGCTTCGGGCCGAGCAGCAGCTCGCGCACCACCATCAGCGCCCAGCGCTCGCCGACGACGTCGAGCGCGCGAGCGATCCCGCAGGCGTCGCCGTAGCTGCGCTTGTTCCCCATGGCACAAGGCTACCACGCATTAGGAAGGACCAATCTTGTGATTGGAAATTCCAAGCTTGTGATATGACTCCTGGGATGCCGACGAACGAGGGAGTCACGATGACCGCCGCAGCGACCGATCGAACGCGCTGGCTGGCGCTCTACGTGCTGTGCGCGGGCGTGCTGATGATCGTGCTCGACGCCACCGTCGTGAACGTCGCGCTGCCATCGATCAAGAAGGACCTCGGCTTCACGCAGACGAGCCTCGCCTGGATCGTCAACGCCTACCTGATCGCGTTCGGCGGGCTGCTGCTGCTCGGCGGCCGCATCGGCGACCTGATCGGCCACCGGCGCATCTTCCTGATCGGCCTGACCGTCTTCACGGCGGCGTCGCTGCTGTGCGCGCTGTCGCAGACGCAGGGGATGCTGATCGCGGCGCGCTTCGTCCAGGGCGCAGGCGGCGCGTTCGCCTCCGCGGTCGTGCTCGGGATGATCATGATGATGTTCCCGGAGCCGCGCGAGCGGGCGAAGGCGATCGGCGTCTACGGCTTCGTCGCCTCCGCCGGCGGCTCGATCGGCCTGCTGCTCGGCGGCGTGCTGACCGAGTCGATCAGCTGGCACTGGATCTTCTTCATCAACGTGCCGATCGGCATCGTGGCCTGCCTGCTGGCGCGGCGGCTCGTCGCGGACCGGCCGGGCCTCGGGCTCGCGGCCGGGGCCGACCTGCCCGGCGCGGTGCTGATGACGAGCGGCCTGATGATCGGCGTCTACGCGATCCTGCAGGTGAGCGGGAAGGGCTGGACCTCGGGCGAGGTGCTCGGGCTCGGCGCGCTCTCGCTCGTGCTGCTGACGGCATTTGTCCTGCGCCAGGCGCGCGTCGCGAACCCGCTGATGCCGCTGCGGCTGTTCCGCTCGCGCAACCTCAGCGGCGCGAACCTCGTGCTGGTGCTGCTCGTCGTCGGCATGTTCAGCATGTTCTTCCTCGGCGCGCTCTACATGCAGCTCATCCTCGGCTACTCCCCGCTCGAGGTCGGGCTCGCGTTCCTGCCCGGCACGATCGTGATGGGCACGATGTCGCTCTACGTGTCGGGGCCGGTCACGATGCGGTTCGGCCCCAAGCGGGTGCTGGTCGTGTGCCTGACGGCGATGGGCGCCGCGATGCTGCTGTTCGCGCGCACGCCGGTCGACGGCAGCTACCTGCCCGACCTGCTGCCGATCATGCTGCTGTTCGGCTTCGGCGCCGGCCTCTCGTTCCCGGCGCTGATGCAGTCGTCGATGTCGGGCGTGCAGCCGACCGACATGGGGCTCGCCTCGGGCCTCGCGAACACGTCGCCGCAGGTCGGCGGCGCGGTCGGTCTCGCGGTGCTCGCGACGATCGCCGCGAACCGCACCGACACGCTGCTCGGGAACGGCGACGCACCGCTGGCGGCGCTCAACGGCGGCTATCACGCCGCCTACCTCGTCGGCGCCGCGCTCGTGCTCGTGGCGATCGCGGTCGCCGTGACGGTGCTCAAGCCGATGCCGCACCCGATGATGGGTCACGGCGAAGCGGCCGAAGGCGCGCACGCGCACGACGGCAAGCCGGCCTACTCGGAGGCATAGGGACGGGCCGCGCCGGGCGCCGCCCGCGCCCCGGCGCTTGACCGCCCGCCGCGAAGCGACCTAGGATCGCGCGAGGGGAGACCCGCCGCCGTGCGGCGGCGGGCGCGGGGCGCCAAAGGGGGACACGTGGAGTTCATGACCGAGGAGCGCCGCACGCTGCACGCGCTGCTGCCCGGCCTCGACGAGGCGCTCGTCGAGCAGCCGCTGGAGCGGCTGGAGGCGCGCGACAGCCCCGCGATCGAGCTGTTCCGGGGAGCGGGCGGGCCGGGCCTGCTGGTGCCGTCCGAGCATCGCGGCGTGGGCGCGAGCGCGCTCGCGGCGATCCGGGTGCAGCGTGCGATCGGGGCGCGCTCGCCGTCGCTGGCGGTCGCGACGACGATGCACCACTTCTCCGCCGCCACGCTCGTGGAGCTGTGGCGCCAGCGCGGCGGCCTCGAATGGATGCTCTTGCAGGGTGTCGCCGAACGCCGCCTGCTGCTCGCCTCCGGCTTCGCCGAGGGCACGCAGGGCCAGGGCGTCTACCGCCCGACGATGCGGGGACGGCGCGCGGACGGCGCCGTCGTGCTCAACGGCGCCAAGCGGCCCTGCAGCCTTGCGCGCTCGATGGACCTGCTGACCGCCTCCGTGGTCGTCGAGGACGAGCTTGCGATCGCGCTCGTCGCGGCGCACCTGCCGGGGATCGAGATCGTCCCGTTCTGGTCGACGCCGCTGCTTGCAGGCGCCGAGAGCGACGCCGTGATCTTGCGGGACGTGGCGGTCGAGGAGGAGCTCGTGCTGCCGATCGGCGGCGCCGAGCAAGCGCAGCTCGACGCGCTCCAGGCGTCCGGCTTCGTGTGGTTCGAGCTGCTGATCACCGCCTCCTACCTCGGTGTCGCCAGCGCGCTCGTGGAGCGCCTGCTGGAGCGCAGAGGCGGCGACGTCGCCGCGCGCGTCGCCGCCGCCGGCGAGCTGGAGAGCTCGATGACGGCGCTGTGCGGCGTCGCGCAGCGCTTCGACGACGGCGACGATCCGTTCGACCTGCTGAGCAGGACGCTGCTGTGCCGCTACGCGGCGCAGGACGCGATCGGCCGCGCGACCGCGCTCGCCGTCGAGCATCTCGGCGGGATGGCCTTCATCGGCTCGGCGGACGTCGGCTATCTGAGCGGCTGCGCACGCGCGCTGGCGTTCCATCCGCCCGCGCGCCGGAGCGCGGCCGACGCATTGGAGGCGGCGCTCGGCGGCGGTCCCCTGCAGATCGTCTGAGCCCGGCGACCTTGGTTGCAACGCTTCCGGTCAGACAGTAGTCTCGAAATCGAGCTACTGAAGGGTCGGTAGCGGTGGGGGACACAGCGGTGCGTCTGCTCTCGGGGGAGACGCCGCACCGCGGCATGGCGCGACACGTAGGGGGGATCGATGGACGCTGCCAACACGTTCGAGACGCCGGCGACGTACGGCGCGCTGCGCGCCGAGTACGGCCTGCTCGGGGCCGCCGCCGGCTACCTGCTGTGGCGCAAGCGCGACCGCGTGCGCTGGCCGCTGGCCGTGGGCCTGCTGCTGTCCACCGACCTCGTCGGCTACGTGCCCGGCGCGATCGCATACCGGCGCAGTCCCGACGGCCGTGTCCCGCGCCGCTACTACGCCGCCTACAACGTCGCGCACAGCGTGCTGACGGGGAGCGCCGTCGCCGCGCTGTGGTCGAAGCGGCGCGGGCCGGAGTGGGCGCTGCTCGCGATCCCGCTGCACATCGGGATCGACCGCGGCTTCTTCGGCAACTTCATGAGGCCCTTCAGCGTCGCCTTCGAGCCCAGACCGCATCCCGCGTGGCAGCAGGTGCGCGATCAGCTGCGGGCGCCGTGGGCCGGCGAGGACGCCGCCGCGGCGAGGGGGAGCTGATCCGTTGACGCGCACGGCCGAGCGCGTCGAGGCCCAGCCGGAGTGCGACGTCGCGTTCGAGTGCCTGCGTCGCCACTGCGAGCACTCGAGCGGGTTCCTCACCCTCAACGTCGGCACGCTGCGCTACCGCGACCCGCAAATCGACGGGTTCGTGGCCTACCGGCCGGCGGGCCGGCGCCACGCGATCCAGCTCTGCGGACCGGTGGCGGCACCGCAGGACCGGGCCGCGCTGCTGCGCTCGTTCCTGCGCTGGGCGGACGGCGAGCGGCGTCATGTCAGCGCCGTGCAGCTGACGCAGTCCGATGTGTCGCTGTACGTCGAGCACGGCTTCACCGTCAACCAGCTCGGCGCCAGCTACAGCATCGACCTCGCGCGCTTCAGCCTCAGCGGTACGCGCTTCATGAGACTGCGCAACAAGCTTAAGCGCGCCCGCCGCGCCGGCGTGACGGTGCGGGAGTGGGACCCGGCGCAGCGCGAGGAAGCGGCCGGACGGCGCGCGCTCGACGAGATCGACCGCGTCTGGCTGCGCGGGAAGGGCCCGCTGGCGAAGGAGCTGGCGTTCATGATCGGCGAACGCGGCGGCCCCGCCGCGAGCCGACGCCGCCTGTTCGTCGCCGCCGCCGGCGAGCGTCCGCTCGCGTACGTCACCTACTCGCCGGTCTTCGGCGCGCGCGCCGGCTGGCTCTACGACCTCACGCGCCGGCGGCCCGACGCGCCGGCCGGAACGATCGAGCTGGTGTTCGTGACGGCGCTGGAGCGCTTCCTCCAGGAGGGCTGCGGCTGGCTGCACCTCGGTCACACGCCGATGGTGCAGCTCGACGCGCGTCATGCGCCGCCGTCCGGGTCGAGCGCCGTGCTCGCCTGGCTGCTGCGGCTGCTCGCCGAGCACGGCGAGGCGATCTATCCGGCGCGGTCGCAGGAGCAGTACAAGCTCAAGTGGGCGCCGCACGCGATCGAGCCGGAGTACTTCGGCTTCGCGCCGCGCGTGACGCCGGGTGCGGTCTGGCGGCTGCTGCGACTCACGCGGGCGGTGTGAGCGCGATGGGGAACCTGATCTGGGACGCCTGGGAGACGCCGCGCGACGACCGGCCGCGCGTGTTCACATGGGACGGCGACGGCTACGCGGCCTACACGTGGGACGAGTGGCGCGGCGGCGCCGAGCGGATGGCGGCCGGCCTGCAGCAGCTCGGCGTGACGCCGGGGACGCGCGTCGCGGCGGTGCTGACGAATACCTACGACGTCGGCACGACGGTGATCGGCACGTGGCTCGCGGGCGGCGTGCTGGTCTCGCTGCCGACGCCGCGGCGCGGGCAGCAGCCGCTCGACTACCTCGCGCAGCTGCAGCGGATCTTCGCGGCCGCGCAGGCGCACGTGCTGCTGATCGAGCAGCGCTTCCTCGACCTGCTCGGCGGCGTGTCGCTCGGCATGCCGGTCGCGAGCTTCGAAGCGCTCGCGAGCGACGAGCCCGTGACGCCGGCGCCGGCGGACGAGGACGAGGTCGCGTTCGTGCAGTACTCGTCGGGCAGCACGAGAGACCCGACCGGCTGCATGCTGACGATGCGCGCGATCTCCGAGCAGCTGCGCATGATCGCCGAGCGCGTCGCGGCCGACGAGGACACCGTCGGGCTCTCGTGGCTGCCGTTCTCGCACGACATGGGCCTGTTCGCCGGGTTGCTGCTGGCGTGGGCGACGGGGATGCGCGGGATCACCGGACCGCCGGAGCGCTTCCTGCGCCAGCCCGGAACCTGGTTCGACGACTGCGCCGACTTCGGCGTGAACCTCACGATGGGGCCGAGCTTCGCGCTCGCGCTTGCGACGCGCCGCGCCCGCAGGCGGCCGCCGCAGCGCCGCATACCGCTCAGAGCGCTGGTGCTCGGCGGCGAGCGGATCGAGTGGGAGACGCTGCGCGAGGCCGACGAGGTGCTCGGCCCGCACGGCGTCGGGCTCGGCGCGATGCTGCCCGCGTACGGGCTCGCGGAGGCGGCGCTCGCGGTCACGATGAAGCGCCGCGACGGGACGCCGCCGACGACGCGCACCGTCGACATGGACGCGCTCTACGCCGGCGAGCTCGCGCCGCCCGGCGCGGACGGCGCGCTGACGCTCGTCTCCTGCGGGCCGCCGGTCGACGGCGCGCGCGTGCGGATCGACGGCGACGGACCGGTCGGGCGCATCTGCGTGCGCAGCCCGTCGCTGACGGTCGGCTACCTCGAAGACGAGGCGCTCACGCACAGCGCGATCGTGGATGGCGAGCTGGTGACGAACGACCTCGGCTTCCTGCACGACGGCGAGCTGCACGTGATCGGGCGCACCGACGACGTGATCACCGTCGGTGGGCGCAACGTGCACGCGCGCGACGCCGAGCTGTCCGTCGAACGCTGCGACGGCGTGCGGCCCGGCTGCGCGGCGCTGCTGGAGCTGCCGGACGCGAGCCGCGCCCGTCTGCTGCTGGCGATCGAGCCGCGCGGCGAGCTGCCGGCCGACGGCGTGCCGCTCGCGCGCGCCGCGGCGGCCGCGGCCTACGACGCCGTCGGCCTGCGCGTGGAGGAGTGCGTGTTCCTCGCGCCCGGCTCGATGCCGAAGACGCCGAGCGGCAAGATCCAGCGCTTCCGCTGCCGTTCGCTGCTGCAGGAGGAGGCGGACGCGATCGTGACGCGGGTGGAGCTGTAGCGATGCGGTGCGTCCTCGTCACCGGCGGCACCGGCCTCGTCGGCAGCGCGATCGTCGAGGCGCTGCCGCTCGGCGTCGAGGTCCTGTCGCTCACGCGCCACGGCGCGACCGGGTGGACGGACGAGGACGCGCGCGAGCTGCACGCCGCGGGCGCGCTCGTGAGCGCCGGCGCGGGTCACGTCGTCGGCGGCTGCGAGGCCGCGCACGTCGAGCACGTGCGCGGTGACCTCACGCAGCCGCGCCTCGGGCTGTCGAGCGCCGCGTACGCGACGCTCGCCGCGCGCGTCGATGTCGTGATCCACGCTGCCGGCGTCACCGACTACACGACGCCGCGCGCCGTGACGGACGCGATCAACGTCGACGGGACGCGCACCGTCGCGCGCTTCGCGGAGGACGCGGGTGCCGCGCTCTACCACGTGAGCACCGGCTACATCGGGGCGCAGGGTGCGTCGGTGCGCGGCCGCTTCGGCGCGCAGGTCTACCTCGACTCCAAGCGCGCGGCCGAGCAGGTCGCCGGCGCGTGCAGGACGCTCGCGGCGATCGTGCGCCCGTCGCTCGTGTTCGGCCACTCGCGCGACGGCTCGGCGTCGAGCTTCCAGGGACTGCACCGGCTGATCGGCCTGCTGCTGGAGAACCAGCTTCCGCTGCTCCCGTTTGCCGCCGCGACGCGCGTGGACTACCTGCCGCGCGACCTCGTAGGGCGCGCGATCGCGGAGTGCGCGCTGGGTGGCTTCACCGGCGAGCTGTGGGTCACTGCCGGCGCGCACGCGCCGACGTTCGGCCGCGTCGTCGAGCTGCTGAGGGCGTTCGCGGGGGAGCGCGGCCGGCACATCGACCCGCCGCGCTTCGTCACGCAGGAGATGATCGACCGGCTGCTGCGGCCGATGGGCGGCCCGGCGCTGGCGCGCCGCATCGAGCTGCTGCTGGCGCTCACCTCGCACCTGGTCGAGCAGCCGCTGCCGAGCTCGCTCGCCGCCGTGCCGCCGGAGCTGGAGGCGGTGCTGCTGCGCGGGACGGCCCACTGGGCGCAGCGCACCGGCTGGGAGGCTGCGCCGGAGGCGGTCGCGACGTGAGCGCCGCACTCGGCCTCGGCGACGTCGAGGCGACCTACCGCCGCCACCTCGGCGCCGGCCGGGCGCGCCTGGCCGCGGTCCTCGGCGGCCAGGTCGAGGTCGCGGCGCAGGGCTGCGTCGTCGTCGACGCGCGCCAGGAGACGTATCTGAGCTGCGGCGGCTACGGCGCCTTCCTGCTCGGCCACGGCCACCCGCGCGTCGTGGCCGCGGTGCAGGCGCAGGCGGCGCGCCGCGCGCTCGCCACGCGGCTGTTCCTCGACCCGCTGCAGGCGAGCGCGGCGGAGACGCTTGCGGCGCTCGCGCCGCCGGGCCTCGACCGCGTCTACTTCGCGACCTCGGGCGCTGATGCCGTCGAGGCCGCGATCAAGCTCGCGCGCCTGCACGGCAAGCGCCGCCTGATCGGGACGTTGGGCGGCTTCCACGGCAAGTCGTTCGGTGCGCTGAGCGTGTCCGGCAACGCGACGCTGCGCGAGCCGTTCGCGCCGCTGCTCCAGGACGTGGCGCACGTTCCCTTCGACGACGCCGATGCGCTGGAGCGCGCGCTCGCGCAGACCGCCGAGCCCGCCTGCGTGGTGCTGGAGCCGATCCAGGCGGAGGGCGGCGTGCGGCTGCCGTCGCCGGGCTACCTGCAGGCCGTCGCCGGCGCGTGCAGACGGCACGGCGCGCTGCTCGTGTTGGACGAGATCGCTACCGGCGTCGGACGCGTGGGCGCGTGGTGGGCGTGCGAGCAGGAGGGCGTCGTCCCCGATGTGCTGCTCGCCGGCAAGGCGCTCGGCGGCGGCATCGTGCCGGTCGGCGCGGTGCTCGCGACCGCGGAGGCGTTCGCGCCGCTCGACCGCGACCCGTTCATTCACAGCGCCACGTTCGCCGGCGCGCCGCTCGTGATGGCCGGCGTGCAGGCGACGCTGGAGGCGCTCGCCGCCGAGCAGGCGCCCGCGCGGGCGGAGCAGCTCGGCCGCCGGCTGCTCGCCGGCATGCGCGCCGCGCTCGCGCCGGCGATCGACGAGGGGCTCGTGCTGGACGTGCGCGGCCGCGGCCTGCTGCTCGGCGTCGAGCTCGCGGCGCCGGCGCTCGCCGGCGACCTCGAGTACGAGCTGGTCGCGCGACGGGTGATCCCGAACCACTGCCTTAACCACCACAGCGTCGTGCGCCTCACGCCGCCGGTGTGTCTGGGCGACGACGAGGTCGCGTGGCTGCTCGACGCGCTCGCGGGGGCCGCCTCCGCGCTCGTGGAGCGGCGGCGCGCGCGGGCGCGGCGGGGCGGCTGAGATGCCGGCGATGCAGATCCGCGCCCACGTCGACGGCGTCGACGCGCGGGAGGCGCTGCGGCGCGCGACCGACTACCGCCGCTGGCCCGCGGCGAGCGAGGCGGTCCGCTCGGTGCAGGTGGACGAGCTCGGGGACGGCGTCGCCGTCTCGGTGTGGGAGGTCACGTTCCGCGGCGGCCTGATGCGCTGGTCCGAGCGCGACGTGCTCGACGCCGACGCGCTCGAGCAGCGCTTCACGCTGATCGAGGGCGACCCGCACGACTTCTCGGGCGCGTGGTCGGCGACCCCGCGCGCGGACGGCTGCACCTTGCAGGTGCGCGGCGAATTCGACCTCGGCATGCCCAGCCTCCGGCACGTGCTCGACCCGATCGCGATCGAAGCGCTGGAGGAGGCGATCGCCGACGTGCTGCACGCGCTGTTCGGCGGCGCCGTCCGCCTGGAGCCGGCCGAGCCCGTGACGCCATGAGCGGGCTGAGCGAGCGGCTCGCGGTGGACGCGGTGAACGAGGTGCTGGGACTCAAGCGCCCGGGCTTCGAGCCGGTCGAAGCCGGCACGCCGCTGCAGGACCTGCGGCTCGACAGCCTCGACGTCGCGGAGCTGTTCATGGCGCTGGAGGATCACGCCGGGATCGAGCTCGATCCGAGCTCGGCGCGCGCGTTGGAGACCGTCGGGGACCTTGCGCGCCTGCGCCCGGTCGGCGCCGGCAACCACGATGAGAGGGGATCGAAGGGATGAACGCCAAGCGAGCGATCGCCGCCGAGGCGGACTGGGATCAGGCGCCGAGGCTGCTGGAGGGCTCGGCTGAGATCGAGTTGAGCCTTCACGACTGCGGCATCGAGTACTGGCTCAGGAACGTTGCGCAGGGCTCGATTGTCGGCACGGAGCACGGCCGCCGCCCCGGCGCGGTGATCCCGCCGATGCTGCGCGAGGCCGGGCCGCTGCGCGACAGCCGCGTCGAAGAGGTCGCCTTCCGCGCGCTGTCGGAGGACGCCGCGACGAGAATCTGCGCGCTCATCACCGCCGCCGCGCCGGACACCGCCACGATGGACTTCTTCGCGACGCAGACGCTCGACGAGGCGCGTCACGCGGAGACGTTCCGCCACCATCTGATCGACCTCGGCGTGCCGGAGGCGGAGCTGCTGGAGACGATCGAGCGCGTCGCCGGCCCCGACCGCGACCGCATCGTCGAACCGCTGTGGCGCTGGGCGCTGCCGGCGGTCGAAGGCGGCGCGGGCGAACTGCTGAGCCTGCGCGAGGACCCGCACGCGTTCGTCAACGGCGTCGTGATGATCACGATCCTCCTGGAGGGCGTGCTGGCGCCGACGACGGAGCTGGCCGAGCGCAAGTGGCAGCCGATCAGCGAGGCGAGCGCGGACATCGAGCGCGGCGCGTGCGTGGACGAGATCCGCCATCTCGCCGTCGGCAGCTGGATCGTGCGCGAGCACGTGCGCCAGCACGGGACCGCCGAGAAGGAGCGCATCCTGGCGCTGATCGAGGAGGGGCGCGCGAGATGGGAGGCGCTGCCCGTCGTGGACATGCTGCTCACGCGCGAGGGGCGCTTCCAGGAGGGCCTCGACGCGAACCGCGACGCGATCGGCGACGCCGAGATCTGGCCCGGGCGGCGGCTCGTCGACACGACCGTCGAGGAGCGCGTGATGAAGGCGGGGACGTGGGCGGTGGAGGTGCAGGACCAGCGGATGGCCTACATGGGGCTCGTGTAGCCGCTACGCGGCGAGCGCCGCGCGCACGCGCGCGGCGATTCGCCGCACGAGCGCTTCCTGCAGCTCCAGGTCGCCGGGCACTTCCTGCCATTCGATCGAGACGGCCGACAGCGCGCGGCCGATGCGGTCGATCAGCACGTCGGCCGCGGGCTGCAGGCCGTTGTGCGGTATCGCCAGCCGGTAGGACGAGCTCTGCTGGCCGATCGGTTCGACCGTGAGTATGAGCCGCGTCGGCGGCGGGACCGCCCGGCCCGCCGACCTTTCCGCTACGCGCTGCACGTAGCGGGCGATGCAGCGGCGCTTGGCGCGCGAGCCGAGCACGCTGAAGGCGCGCGCCGCGGCCGCCTCGTCGCGGAACAGCAGCACCGACTGCTGCACGCTCGCTTCCAGCTTGGTCGTGTAGTGCGGGCTGGTGGCGATGCCGGTCGCCGCTCGCTTGAACAGCCTGCGGGGGCTGCACGTCGCATGGTTGCGCGAGTTGTCCTGTTCGACGAGGCCGGGGACGTCCACTCTCTGCAACAGGCCGAGCTGCGCGCGTGCGCGGTCGTCGCGCGGATGGGGGAGCGGGGTCGGCGCCGCTGCCGCGGTGGTCGTCGTGCTCGCGTGCGAGCGCCTCGCGCTCAGCGCAGCCGGCGACTGGCTGTCTCCGCACCCCGCAGCGACCAGCGCCGCGACGGCGCATGCAAGCAGGCTCCCCCACCGGCCTCGCACGACGTCCCCCTTAACCGACCCGTCGGTATAGTTCGCAGCACGATAACAAGCCGGAAGTCCGTAGGGCACGGGAAGGGGGGCACGTGCGGACCGGCGGGGGAGGGCGCTCGATGACGCGCCGGCAGGCGATCACGCTGGCCGTCGTGTGTACCGGGCTGTTCATGCTGCTGCTCGACCTGACGGTCGTGTACGTCGCGCTGCCGAGCGTGAAGGCCTCGCTGCACGCGAGCCTCGCGCAGCTCCAGTGGGTCGTCGACGTCTACGCGCTGGTGCTCGCCGCCACGCTGCTGGCCGCCGGCGCGCTCGCCGACATCGTCGGTCGCCGCCGCGTCTTCTGCGCCGGGCTGGCGTTGTTCGCACTCGCCTCGTTCGCCTGCGGGCTCGTGCAGACGGCGCCGGAGCTGATCGCCGGCCGCGCGCTGCAGGGCGTCGGCGCGGCGATGCTGTTCGCGACCTCGTTCGCGCTCGTCGGCGTGACGTTCGAGGGCCATGCGCGCGTGTGGGCGTTCGGCGTGCTCGGCGCCGTCGCCGGCGTCGCCGGCGCGCTCGGCCCGCTGATCGGCGGCGCGCTGATCGAGGCGCTCGGCTGGCCGACGATCTTCTTCGCGAACGTGCCGCTCGCCGCGGCCGCGCTCGTGCTCGCGCTGCGCGACGTGCCGGAGTCGCGGCGGCCGGACCCGCCGCCGGTCGACTGGGCCGGCGCGCTGCTGCTGTGCGCGCTGCTCGGACTGCTCGCCGCCGCGCTGCTGCGCGGCAACGACGCCGGCTGGAGCAGCACGCCGATCCTCGCGCTGCTGGGCGGCGCCGCGGCCTGCCTGCTCGCGTTCGTGCTGGTGGAGCGCCGCAGCGCGCAGCCGCTGCTCGACCTCGGGCTGCTGCGCCGGCGCACGTTCCTCGGCGTCTCGCTCGTCGCGTTCGCGCAGGCCGCGTCGCTGTTCTCGCTGCTGCTCTACATCTCGATCTACTTGCAGGGCGTGCTCGGCTACTCGCCGCTGGAGACCGGCCTGTGCCTGCTGCCGGTCCCGCTCGCGGCGATGCCGCCGGCGCTCGGCGCGGCGTGGCTCGCGGCGCGCGTGCCGGCGCGCGCTCTGATGGCCGGCGGGCTGCTGGCGATCGCGGCCGGCGTCGCGCTGCTGGCCGGGCTCGGGCCGAGCAGCGGATGGGTCGCGATGCTGCCCGCATTCCTGCTTGCCGGCGCCGGGCTCGGGCTGCTCAACCCGCCGCTCGCGGCCGCGGCGCTCGACGTCGTGCCGCCCGGCCGCGCCGGCCTCGGGACGGGCACGAACGCGACCTTCCGCCAGGCGGGGATCGTGCTCGGGATCGCGGCGTACGGGGCGATCTTCCAGCAGCGCGTGACCGAGCTCGTCGCCGCCCAGGTGCGCGGCACGTCGCTGCGCCCGTACGCGCACCGGATCTCCGATGCGATCCTCGCCGGCGGCCAGGGCGAGACGCTGCACAACGCGCCGCGGGCGCAGCGCGCGCACGTCGCCGAAGTCGTCGTGCACGCCTTCTTCGGCGGCCTGCGCGCGATCGTCGTCGTCGCCGCCGTGTTCGCCGCGCTGAGCGCGCTGGCGGTCGTCGTGCTCGTGTGCGACCGCGACCTCGGCGCGCAGGAGCGCGACGCCGCCGCCGCGGCGCCGCGCACCGCCGAGGCCGCCTACTCGGAGGCGTAGGGCGCGCGGCCGAGCGGCGGGTCGTAGCGCCAGGCGAGGCGCGTCAGCGCGAGCGCGCCGACCATCAGCCCGAAGTCGCGCAGCGCGATGTCGTACCAGCCGGAGTAGGTCAGCAGGTTCACGACGATGCCGGCCAGCCAGGCGGCGACGAGCGGCGCGCCGTAGCGCGGCTTGAGCGCGACGAGCAGTCCGGCGGCGATCTCGATCGCGCCGACGCCGTACATCGCCTGCTGTGCACTGCCGGGCACGATGTTGTCGATCCACGGCGCGAGGTACTTCGGCCAGTGGACCATCACGTTGAAGAACTTGTCGAGGCCGAACGCGATCGGCGCGACCGCGAACGCGACGCGCAGCATCAGGTAGGCCTGGTAGCCGGCGTCGTCGCGCGCGGAGGTGAGCGTGCGGCGGCCGTCGGCCGCGGCAGCGTGGGACAGGGCGGCGGACTCCATGGTCGCTCCAGTCGGTCGTCGGGACATGTGCCCGCTTCGCGTCCAGCAGCCGCCGCGTCTTACCGATACTCACGCAGCGGGTAAGACATGGACGCGAACCGACGCCAATCCGACATGCGCTCCGACCACACCGCCGCCCGCTCCGCCCGCACACCCGACGCGGTGCGCGCCTGGCGGCGCGAGCAGCTTGTCGCAGCCGGGATGGAGCGCGAGCGGGCGCAGCGTCTGGCGAACGACGCGCGCTGGGACCTGCACGCGCTGCTCGAGCTGATCGACCGCGGCTGCCCGCCGGAGCTGGCGGAGCGCATCGTCGCGCCGCTCGACGACGCGTCCGAAGCATGCTGAGCCCCGGCGACTCGACCGACGTCGTCGCGCCGGCGCCGGCCGCCGTCGCGCCCGCCGACGACACGGCGGCCTGGCTGGCCGCGCTGCGCGGCACGGGCGCCGAGCGCGAGCGCGCGATCGGGGAGCTGCACGAGCTGCTGCTGCGCGCGGCCCGCTTCACCGTGCGGCGTGCGCACGCGCAGCGGCCGCAGCTGCGCGAGGCCTACGAGGACCTTGCGCACCAGAGCGCCGACGACGCGCTCGTGGCGGTGTTGGCGAAGCTCGACACGTTCCGCGGCGAGAGTCGCTTCACGACGTGGGCGTACAAGTTCGCGGTGCTCGAGGCGTCGGTCGCGCTGCGGCGCCACGCGTGGCAGGGCCGCGAGATCCCGCTCGAGCAGGACGGCTGGCGCACGCTGCACGCGAGCGATCCGTCGCCCGGGGAGCGCGCCGAGTCGCGCGAGCTGCTGGCCGCGCTGCCGGCGGCGATCGAGGAGGCGCTCACGAGCCATCAGCGCCGCGTGCTGGTGGCCGTCACGCTCGACGGCGTGCCGATCGACGTGCTCGCCGAGCGCCTCGGCACGACGCGCGGCGCGCTCTACAAGACCTTGCACGACGCGCGCCGCCGGTTGCGCGAGCGGCTTGCGGCGCGCGGCTTCGAGCTGGGCGGGGGAGGAGGAACATGACCGAGCGACTGATTCAGCGCGTGCTCGGCCCGGCCGGGCCGGAGGTCACCTGCGAGCAGTGCTTCGAGCAGCTCGACCGCTTCGCGGAGGTCGAGCTGCGCGACGGGACGGCCGCCGCGGAGGCCGCGGTGCCCGGGATGACCGCGCACCTGGAGGGCTGCCCGGCGTGCGCGGAGGAGCACGCCGTGCTGCGCGAGCTGCTGCGCTCCTGAGCGCGCCGCGCCGCGCTGCCCGCGCTCAGTCGATCGCCCCGACGTACGGCTCGCGCGCGGAGCGGCCGGCGGGGTCGTTGACGACGCCGCCCGGCGGCACCGGGATCGGGCCGTCGAGCAGCGCGTCCCCGGTCGCGCGCATCCAGCCCTTCAGCCGCGCGTCGAGTTCCTCCAGCAGGTCGGTGAAGACGGGGTCGTAGGCGAGGTTGCGCATCTCGATCGGATCCGCGAGCAGGTCGTACAGCTCGAGTCGCGGACGCGGCTGGTCGGCCCATCCGGCCGCCACGAGCAGGTCCTTCGAGGGCGAGTCGTCGACGTTCGGCAGCACCGGCAGCAGCCGCTCGCCGAAGTGGCGGATCAGCTTGTGGCGGTGCGTGCGGATGGCGCGCATCGGGTCGTAGGCGGCGTGGTAGGTCAGCTCGGCGAACAGCTCGTCGCGGACCTGCGCGACCTCGCGCCGCGCGAGCGGCAGCAGCGAGACGCCGTGGACGTCCGGCGGCAGCGGCGCGCCCGCCAGCTCGCACAGCGTCGGGTAGAGGTCGACGTGCGAGACGAGCGCGTCCGTCACATGACCGCCGAGGAAGCCGCCGGGTCCGCGCATGATCAGCAGCACGCCGAGCCCGCGGTCGCTCAGCGACGCCTTCGCCCCCGGGAACGGCAGCCCGTGGTCGGTCGTCAGCACGATCAGCGTGTCGTCCGCGAGGTCCTGCTCGTCGAGCGCGTGCAGCACCGCGCCGACGCCCTGATCGAACGAGCGCGCACTGTTCTTGAACGCCGCCATGTCGGTGCGGATCTCGGGCGTGTCGGGCAGGTGCGCCGGCGGCGCGCCGTAGAGCGCGTCGCGCACCGAGCTCGGCTCGAAGAACTCGCGATGCGTCTCGAAGAAGCCGACCGACAGGAAGAACGGCTGCGGCGGCCGGCTGCGGATCAGCTGCTGTGCCGCGGGCGCGATCGAGTGCACCTTCGTCGTGCCGATGTCGACGACGTGGTCGTAGCCGAGCGTCTCCGGCTCCTTCGAGAGGTGCTGCTCGCCGATCAGCGCGCTCCAGTAGCCGGCCTCGCGCAGCGGATGCACGATGTGGCGCCCGTAGTCGTTCAGCCGCCAGCCGCGGTGCGCGAGGCCGGTCATCCCGTTGACATGCGCCCACTGGCCGGTCAGCAGACAGGCGCGGCTGCCCGAGCAGCTCGGGGCCGCGCAGAAGGCCTGGCGGAACAGCAGGCCCTGGTCGGCGAGGCGCTGGATGTTTGGGGTCTGGATTTGGTGGCCATACGGCTGCACGTAGCGCCCGGTGTCGTGCGAGTGCAGGTAGACGATGTTGGGTGGCGACATGGGTGCTACCGATTCCCGCGAACGACGCCCACCATCCACCTCGTGACCCGGCCGCCCGCTCTCGCGTACCTCGTCTGCGCCACCCCGCGCAGCGGCAGCACGCTGCTGTGCGAGATGCTGCGGCAGACGGGCGTGGCCGGCAACCCGCTCGAGCACTTCGAGCTGCTGCGCCACTCCGGCCGCCCGCGCCAGCCGCGCGAGTACTTCGGCGGGGCGGTCAGCCGCGCCGTGCTGGAGCTGCTGCCGCCGCTTGAGCCGCCGCGACCGCGGGACGAGCCGCCTGCCGCGTGGTGGGCAGGCGTCCGGCACGCGGGCTGCACGCCGAATGGCGTCTGGGGCGGGAAGCTGATGCGGGGGCACGTCGAGGACCTGCTGGCGCGCGCCCGCGCGCTCGACGGCCTCGGCGGCGCCGACCTCGCGACGGTGCTCCGCGTCCTGCTCGGCGATGTGCGGTTCGTGCTCGTCACACGCAAGGACAAAGTCTCGCAAGCGGTGTCGCTGTGGCGTGCGGTGCAGACGCGTCAGTGGCGCGAGGACGCCGGTGCGCCGCGTCGCCCGCACGCCGCTGTGTACTGCTTCGAGGCGATCGACCATCTCGTCGCGCAGCTGGAAGCGGACGAGGCGGCGTGGCGCGCCTTCTTCGCCGCACTCAACGGCGGGGCGGTCGCCGCAGCCCCGGGCAGGCCGCTGGAGCTGCCCTACGAGGAGATCGCGGCCGATCCGCGCGCGGCGGTCGCGCGGGTCCTGCGGCTCTGCGGCCTGCCGGCAGTCGCGATCGGCGACCCGCCGCTGCGCGGCCAGCGCGACGCGCGGTCGCTGGAATGGGCCGCGCGCTACCTCGCTGACAAGCGCGCGCAGGCGGCGTAGCCGCATCGTCTGCATTCCACCTGCTCGCAGCGGGTAGCTCGCCTTGAAGCCGACCCCAGGAGGTGCCAGGCGGATGAGCAGAACGGTGGTGGTGACGGGCGCATCGGCGGGCGTGGGACGCGCGACGGCGCGGGCCTTCGGGGCGCGCGGCGACCGTGTCGCGCTGCTCGCGCGCAGCGCGGACGGGCTCGCGGACGCCTGCCGCGAGGTCGAGGCGGCGGGCGGCACCGCGCTTGCGATCCCGACCGACGTCGCCGACGCCGAGCAGGTCGAGGCGGCGGCTGCGCAGGCCGAGCAGACGCTCGGCCCGATCGACGTGTGGGTCAATGACGCGATGGCGACGATCTTCGCGCCGGTGAAAGAGCTGGAGCCGGCCGACGTGCGCCGCGCGACGGAGGTCACCTATCTCGGCACCGTTTGGGGCACGCTGGCGGCGCTCAGACGCATGCTGCCGCGCGACCGCGGCACGATCGTGCAGGTGGGCTCGGCGCTGTCCTATCGCTCGATCCCGTTGCAGGCGCCCTACTGCGGCGCCAAGTTCGCGATCCGCGGCTTCACCGACTCGCTGCGTACCGAGCTGCTGCACGACAGAAGCCGGGTGCGCGTGACGATGGTGCAGCTCCCGGCCGTCAACACGCCGCAGTTCGAGTGGTGCAAGACGCTGCTGCCGCGGCACCCGCAGCCGGTGCCGCCGATCTTCCAACCGGAGGTGCCGGCGCGGGCGATCGTGTGGGCGGCCGACCATCCGCGCCGCGAGCTGTGGGTCGCCCACTCCGCGGTGAAGGCGATCCTCGCGGCGAAGCTGGCGCCGTCGATCGCCGACCGCTACCTCGCGAAGACCGGCTACAGATCCCAGCAGACCGACCAGCCGGTCGCGCCGGATCGGCCGAGCAACCTGTACGCGCCGGTCGAGGGTCAGCACGCCACGCACGGCCGCTTCGACGCGCAGGCGACCGGCGACAGCCCGGAGCTGTGGATCACCGAGCACCGCGCGGGGCTCGCCGGCGGGCTCGCGGCGGCGGCCGCCGGGGTGGCGCTGGCGCTCGCGCGGCGGTAGGCGACGATGGCTGCGGATCAGGCTCCTCCGCTCGCCGACTACGGGCTGATCGGCGACGGCTACTCGGCCGCGCTTGTCTCGACCGCGGGCTCGATCGACTGGTGCTGCATGCCGCGGATGGACCGCGGCAGCTGCTTCGGGCGGCTGCTCGACTGGGAGCGCGGCGGCTACTGCGCGCTCGCGCCGGCGGATGGGGACGCGCGCGCGACGCGGCGCGGCTACCTCGACGGCACGCTCGTGCTGGAGACGCGCTTTGCGAGCGACGACGGCCAGCTGCGGATCCTCGACTGCTTCGTGGTCGATGACGACGGGGAGGCGGGCGCGGCGCGCTCGCAGCTGCTGCGGATCGTGGAGTGCACGCGCGGGACTGTTTCGGTCGCAGGCCGCATCGTGCCGCGCTTCGACTACGGCGAGCTGGCGCCGTGGATCCGCGCCCACGACGGCGCCTTCAGCGCCGCCGGCGGCGACGACGCGCTGCTGGTCTCCGGCGACCTGCCGCTGGAGGCGGACAAGCACGAGCTGGGCACGCGGGTCGAGCTGGGCGAGGGCGAGCGGCGGCGGCTGTCGATCGAGTACCTCGACCCGGTGGCGCTGGAGGAGTCGCCGCGTCCTCGCGAAAACGCGGACGGCCTCGACCGCCGGCTGGAGCAGACGCTCGAGGCCTGGCGCGCGTGGTCCTCGCGGGCGGACATCGACGAGGCGGCGGCGGCGCGCGGTGTCGCCCGCTCCGCGCTGGTGCTGAAGGCGCTCGCGAACCCGCGGACGGGGGCGATCGCCGCCGCGCCGACCACCTCGCTGCCGGAGGCCGGCGGCGGCGACCTCAACTGGGACTACCGCTTCAGCTGGGTGCGCGACTCGACCTTCACCGTCGACACGCTCGCGCAGATCGGCTTCGACGAGGAAGCGGACGCGTTCCGCCGCTTCGTCGAGCGCAGCTCCGCCGGCAGCGCCGACGGCGTGCAGGTGCTGTTCGGCCTCGGCGGCGAGCGGCGGATGCCCGAGGTCGAGCTCGACCTGGCGGGCTACCGGGGCGCGCGGCCCGTGCGCGCCGGCAACGACGCCGCGGACCAGTGCCAGCTCGGCGTCTACGGCCAGCTGCTGGAGCTGGCCTGGCGCTGGCACGCGCGGGGACACCGGCCCGACGACGACTACTGGCGCTTCCTCGCCGACGTCGCCGACGCCACCACCGATCGCTGGCGCGAGCCTGATCGCGGTATCTGGGAGGTGCGCGGAGATCCTCGCCAGTTCGTGCACTCGAAGGTGATGTGCTGGGTCGCGCTCGACTGCGCGATCAGACTCGCCGACGACACCGGGCGCGAGGCGCCCGGCGCGTGGGCTTCGGCGCGGGACGAGATCCGCAGGACGGTCGAGTCCGATGGCTACGACGCTGAGCGGAACACGTTCGTGCAGGTGCTCGGGGAGGACCAGCTCGACGGGGCGCTGCTGCTGCTCCCGATCGTCGGCTTCGTCGCGTGGGACGACGAGCGGATGGTCGGCACGGTCGACGCCATCCGCGAGGAGCTGGAGGTCGACGGCCTGCTGCTGCGCTACCGCGTCGACGACGACGCCGAGCACGAGGGCGCGTTCCTCGCCTGCTCCTTCTGGCTCGTCGAGTGTCTCGCGCACCAGGGCCGCCGCGACGAGGCGGTCGCGGTCTTCGAACGCGCAGCCGAGTGCGCCAACGACCTCGGCCTCTTCTCCGAGGAGGCCGATCCGAAGACCGGCGAGCTGCTCGGAAACTTCCCCCAAGGCCTGACCCACCTCGCCCACATCTCGGCCGCCCTGGCCCTCGCGGGGGCGAGAGCCCCGATCACTGCACCTCTTGCCTCGGTATGCGAGGCGAAAGATGCAGTGATCCCATCGCGGCGCTCGCGGAGCGGCAGCACGGGGTTGTGACGCGGCGGCAGCTCGTTGCGATGAGCGTGGACGGCAGCGCGATCGATCGGCGGCTGGCGCGGGGCGCGCTGCTGCCGCTCCACCGCGGTGTCTTCGCTGTCGGCCATCGCCACCTGACGCTGGAGGGCAGATGGCTCGCGGCCGTGCTGGCCGCCGGACCCGGTGCCGTGTTGAGCCACCGCGACGCCGCCGCGCTTCACGGGATCCGCAAGCCGCCGGAGTTGGAGAAGGTGAGCGTCAGCACGCCGTCAGCGGCGAAGGGAACCTCGGCGCTGTGGGTCTACGGGCGCCGCCAGCTCCACGAGGAGGACGTCACGACCGTGCGCGGCGTCCCGACGACGAGCCCGGCGCGGACGCTCGTGGACCTCGCGCCCATGCTCACCGCCGGGCAGCTCCAAGCCACGCTCGGCGAGGCGGACCGCCGGAGACTGCTCGACGTCGGCGCAACCCACCGGGCGCTGCGACGGCTCAGGACACGCCACGGCCAGGGCCACCAGCGCCTGCTCGCCGCCCTCGATGCCCACGAGCAACGCGGCATCACCCTGCTGCGCTCCGAGCTGGAAGAGCGCTTCCTCGATCTGATGATCAAAGCCCGCCTGCCGCAACCCGCGCTGAACGCCCGCGCCGCCGGCTTCCAGGTCGACGCGCTGTGGCGCGACGAGCACCTCGTCGTCGAGCTCGACGGCTGGGCCCACCACAAGGAGCGGCAAGCGGCGGCTTGGGACCGCGACAAGACGAATCGCCTGCAGCACGCCGGCTACGTCGTCTTGCGCTTCATGCACGGCGACCTCGTGCATCGCCCGCAGGAGATCGCGGCGCAGATCAGGAACGCGCTCGCGCGATGACCTCGCCGAGGTGAAGCCCCTGCCGCCCCACGGCCTGCTCGATCTGCGTCTTGCAGGAGAAGCCGTCGGCGACGATCAGCGTGTCCGGCGAAGCACGCCGCACCGCCGGCAGCAGGCCCTGCTCACCGCAGGCGATCGAGATGTCGTGCTTGCCGTCCTCGAAGCCCCATGAGCCGGCGAGGCCGCAGCAGCCGCCTCTGACCTGCTCGACCTCCAGGCCCATGCGCTTCAGCGCGGCCTCCTCGCCGTCCATCCCACCGGTCGCCTTGTGGTGGCAGTGGCCCCACAGCAGCGCGCGGCCTTCCATCCGCGGAAGCGGGATCTCGTGCTCCTGCACGAAGTCGGCGAAGTGCGTCGCGACGCGCGTCAGCCGGTCGGCGTCGTCGTCGTGCGGCAGCAGCCGCGGCAGCTCGTGCTTGAAGACCGCGAGACAGCTCGGCTCGATCCCGACGACCGGCGTGCCGGCGCGGATCTCGTCGCGCAGCACGTCGAGCGTTCTGCGCAGGTAGCGCTCGGCGACGTCGAGGAAGCCGTAGTCGTAGAGCGGGCGCCCACAGCAGACGTGCCCGGTCGGCATCACGACCTGCCATCCGGCCGCCTCCAGCGCCTCGACGCACGCGATCCCGACATGCGAGTGGAAGTACGTGTTGAACGTGTCGGGCCACAGCACGACGCGCGGGCCGACCAGGTTGCGCGAGCCGCCGCGCGCCGCGAACCATCTGCGCAGGTTCTGCTTCGCGAAGCGCGGGATCTCGCGTCTCGGGTCCATGCCCGCGACGCGCTTGGCGAGCCCGGCCGTCGGCTGATGCCCCGCGAGGAAGTTGAGCAGCCCCGCCGGCGCGTACGAGGCCGCGCGCGCCGCCTGGTCGACGAAGCCGAACGCGTACGCATGCCGCGGGCGCCGCTTTCTCGGCGTGCTGTAGTGGTGGTAGAGGAACTCCGCCTTCAACGTCGGCATGTCGACGTTGACCGGGCAGTCGTTCGTGCAGCCCTTGCAGGCGAGGCACAGGTCGAGCGCCTCGAACACCTCCTCGCTCTGCCATCCGCCGGGGACGACCTCGCCGACGAGCATCTCGTGCAGCAGCCGCGCGCGGCCGCGCGTCGAGTGCATCTCCTCGCGCGTGACCTGGAAGCTCGGGCACATGACCGACTCCGCGTGCGGCACGCGGCACTCGCCGATCCCGACGCAGCGCAGCGTCGCGTGCGAGAAGTCGCCGGCGTCGTTCGGGTACGCGAAGCGCACCGGCGGGCGTGCGGGGTTGTAGTCGGCGCCGAGGCGCAGGTTCTCGTCGAGCCGGTAGGGATCGACGACCTTGCCCGGGTTCATCTTCCAGTCGGGGTCCCAGATGCGCTTGAACGCGCGCATCGCCTCGACGCCCTCCGGGCCGAACTGCTTCTCGAGCAGCTCGGCGCGCTGCTGGCCGTCGCCGTGCTCGCCCGACAGCGAGCCGCCGAGCGACATGCAGAGGTCGGCCGCCTCCTCGATGAAGCGGCGGTACGTCGCGATGCCGTCGGCGTGGCGCAGGTCGAACGACGTGCTCGTGTGCACGCAGCCCTGCCCGAAGTGGCCGTAGAAGGCGCCGTCGAGCTCGTACTTCGCGTACAGCTTCTGCAGCGCGCCGATGTACTCGCCGAGCTTCCCCGGGGGAACGGCGGAGTCCTCCCAGCCGGCCCAGTAGTTGCGCACGCCGTCCGCTCTGACGTCGAAGGCAGTGGCGCCCAGGCCGGCCTCGCGCGCTCTCCAGATCTCGGTCGCGTGCCCGCGGTCGCCCGCGCGCTCGCCGCCGAACTGCTCGATGCGGTCCTCGGCGTAGCCCTTCTCGTCGCGCAGCCAGGCGGCGAACTCGTTTGCCCGCTCGTCCTCCTCGCCCTCGTGCTCGGCGCCGAACTGCACGAGCAGCCACGCGCCGCCGCGCTTGGGCAGCGGCAGCTCCTCGAACTCGGCCGCGTGCACGTGGCTGCGGCGCGCGGCCTGGCGCAGCGCGCGGTCGAGGCCCTCCAGCGCGATCGGTCTCCACGCGATGATGTCGTCAACGTGCTCGCACGCGTCGACGAGCGTCTCGTACTCGATCACGACGAGCGAGCGGTGGGCGAGCGCGGGCGTCAGCAGCAGCGTCGATCTCAGCACCGTCACGCACGTGCCCTCGGTGCCGGTCAGCGCGCGGGCGACGTTGAAGCCACGCTCCGGCAGCAGCTCGTCGAGGTTGTAGCCGGAGACGCGCCGCGGCAGCTCGTCGACCGGGCGCCAGCGCGCGCGGATCACGTCGGCGTATCTGTCGCGCAGCTCGCGCAGGGCGGCGTAGATCTCGCCCTTGCGCCCGCCGGCGGCGACGATCTCGTCGATCCGCTCCTCCTCGCCGACGCCGACCTCGAAGCGCGCGCCGTCGTAGGTGAGGACCTCCAGCGCGGCCACGTTGTCGGACGTGCGCGGGCCCGGGCCGTAGAGCTGGGACTGCACGGAGTGCGTGCCGCACGAGTTGTTGCCGACGTTGCCGCCGATCGTGCAGCGCGAGTGCGTCGAGGGGTCGGGGCCGAACACGAGCCCGACTCTGCCGGTGCGGCGGTTGACGTCCTCGTTGATCGCGCCCGGCTCGACCGTGACGCGCTTCGCGTCCGGGTCGGGGTCGCCGATCCACGTCAGGTGTCTGGAGACGTCGATCACGACCGCGTGGTTGACCGTCTCACCCGACAGGCTCGTGCCGCAGCCGCGCGGCACCAGCGGCGCGCCGAACGCGCGGCAGGCGGCGTGCGTTGCCACCACGTCGTCGAGCGTCTTCGGCACGACCACGCCGATCGGGATCTGGCGGAAGTTCGACGCGTCGGTCGCGTAGAGGCCCTTCGCGGCGGCGTCGAAGCGCACCTCGCCCGCGACGGTCTCGCACAGCCGGCGCTTCAGGCCGGCGACGTCGAGCGGCGCGCTCATGCCGCCCACCGTTCGGCGTCGGAGCGCTTGAGCTCCAGCCCGAGGCCGGGCCGCGAGCGGTCGGGGCGCAGCAGGCCGTCGACCGGGTCGACGACGCCGTCGAACAGCATGCGCTCCGCGCGCGCGTGATCGAAGAAGAACTCGGTATGCATCAGCGCCTCCAATGCGCAACCGGCGTGGGCCATTACGGCCGGCACGCAATGGGCAGAGAACGGGCGCTCGTGCGCCTTGCAGAGACCGTCGATCCGCAGCAGGTTCGTGATCCCGCCGCAGCGCGAGACGTCCGCCTGCAGCACGTCGACCGCTTCCGCGTCGAGCAGCCGCTCAGCGTCCGCGAGCGTCCAGCCGTACTCGCCGGCGGCGATCGCCATGCCAGCCGGCGCGTGTTCGCGCACCTGCCGCAAGCCGCTCACGTTGCGCGAGGAGACCGGCTCCTCCAGCCACGTCACGCCGAGCTCGCGTACGAAGCGCTCGGCCCACGCGAGCGCCTGCGGCACGTCGCGGTACGCGCCGTTCGCGTCGACCATCAGCTCGACGTCGTCGCCGACCGCCGCACGCGCCGCCGCCACGCGACCCGGATCAGCGTCCGGATCGCGCCCGACCTTCATCTTCACCGAGCGGAAGCCCTGCGCCGCCCAGCCGCCGAGCTGCTCGCGCAGCTCGGCGTCGGCGTAGCTCGTGAAGCCGCCGCTGCCGTACGCGGGGACGGCGTCGTGGAAGCGGGGGAGCGCGTCGCACAGGGCGACGCCCAGCAGCCGCGCCTTGAGGTCCCACAGCGCGATGTCGACGGCCGAGACCGCCATCGCCGCCAGCCCCTCGTGGCCGAGCTGGCGGATCCCCACCTGCATGCGCGCCCACGCAGCCGGCGGTGCGAGCGCGTCGGTGCCCTCGACCAGTCCGGCGAGCGTCTGCTCGACCAGCCGCGCGGCCGCTGCGTCGCAATAGCCGTAGCCGAGACCGGTCTCGCCGCCGCCCGCGACCTCCACGACGAGCACGCCCGTCGATCTCCACACGAGCGTGCCGTCGGACTCCTGCGGCATCGCCGTCGGGATCTCGTACGCACTGGCCCGCACGCGCTCCACGCGCGCGGCGCGCGACGGCGCGGACGTGGTCGCGCTCATCGGTTGACGAACTCGTCGAACTTGCCCTTCAGCGCGTTGCGCACGATCCGCCCGCGCGCCGGATCGCCCGGCAGCGCATGCGCCAGCTCGCGCGCCTGCTCGAATCTGATGTGCGGTGGCAGCGGCGGGATCTCCGGGTCGGTGACCGCCTCGAGCACGACCGGCGTCCCGGACGCGAGCGCCTCGTCCCACGCCGGACCGACCTGCTCGGGCGCGTCGATGCGGATCCCCTTCAGCCCGATCAGCTGCGCGTACGCGGCGTACGGGAAGTCGGGCAGCACCTGCGAGACGTCGAGCTTCGGATCGCCGCTCATCACGCGCTGCTCCCACGTGACCTGGTTGAGGTCGTGGTTGTTGAGCACGAGCACGACGAGCCGCTGGTCGCTCCAGCGTCTGTGGTAGCGCATGATGTCGATCAGCGCGTTGATGCCGAGCATCTGCATCGCGCCGTCGCCGAGGCAGGCGATCACCGGCCGGTCGGGGTATGCCATCTTCGCCGCGAGCGCGTACGGGATCGCCGGGCACATCGTCGCCAGCGTCCCCGACAGCGCTGCCTTCATCCCCTCGCGCAGGACGAGGTCGCGCGCCCACCAGTTCGTCGCGCTGCCCGAGTCGGACGTCAGGATCGCGCGGTCCGGGAGCCGCTTCGACAGCTCGTGGAAGACGAGCCGCGGGTTCAGCGGGTCGGCCGCCTCGTGCGCCTGCGCGTCGATGATCTCGCGCCAGCGGCGGATGTTGTCCTCGATCCCGTCGCGCCACGCGCGGTCGGCTTTCTGCTCCAGCAGCGGGATCAGCGCGCGCAGCGTCGCCGCCGCGTCGCCGGTGAGGCCGATCTCCATCGGGTAGCGGATGTTCAGCATGCGAGCGTCGATGTCGATCTGCACGCCGCGCGCCTGGCCCTCCTGCGGCAGCCACTCGCTGTAGGGGAACGACGAGCCGACCATCAGCAGCGTGTCGCAGCCGTCCATCATCTCGGCGCTCGGCTTCGTGCCGAGCAGGCCGATCGAGCCCGTCACGAACGGCAGGTCGTCCGGCAGCGCCGCGCGGCCGTTCAGCGCCTTCGCGACACCGGCGCCGAGCAGCTCGGCGACGCGGATCACCTCCGGCGCGGCGCCGATCGCGCCCTGCCCGATCAAGATCGCCACCCGCTCGCCAGCGTTGAGGATCTCCGCCGCGCGGCGCAGGTCGTCGTCTTGCGGGATCACGAGCGGCTCGCTGAAGCCGATCGAGGAGTGCACCGCGCCGTGCTCGCGCGGCGGCGCCTCGTAGGGCATCTCCTGCACGTCGTTCGGCACGATCACGCAGGTGGGGGAGCGGGTCGCGCGCGCGATCCGGACCGCGCGGTCGATCAGGTGCTGCGCCTGCGCCGGCTCGTTGCAGACGTGCACGAACTCCGACGCGACGTCCTTGAAGAGAACCTGCAGGTCGACCTCCTGCTGGTAGTTGGCGCCAAGCGACATGCGCTTCTGCTGGCCGACGATCGCGACGACCGGGGCGTGGTCGAGCTTCGCGTCATAGAGCCCGTTCAGCAGGTGGATCGCGCCCGGGCCGCTCGTCGCCATGCAGACGCCGACCTCGCCGGTCAGCTTCGCGTGGGCGGTGGCGGCGAAGGAAGCGATCTCCTCGTGACGCGTCTGCACGAACTCGAGCCGGTCCTCGACCTCGTGGAACGCGCCGAGCAGGCCGTTGATGCCGTCGCCCGGATAGCCGTACACGCGTCGCACGCCCCATTCGATGAGACGCTCCAACATGAACTGGCCGGTCGTCGGCATCGGTCCTCCTCGAGTTCGCGCAGATCCGACAGCGCTCTCTTGACTTCCCTCACCAGCGGTCGGGAACCATCGAGGTCACCGATGTGACAGCCGCGTGAAGTGCGCGTTTGCGTGCCGGAGCGGCGGCACGCGCCCGCCGCCGCGCCTACGCTGCCCGCCATGGCCATGACGACGCCAGGATCGCCCGCTGGTCTCCCGCGCCGTCGCGCCGTGCCGGCGGTGCTGCTCGCGCTGCTGGCGCTCGGCGTGCTGTACGTCGTGGTCCCGCGCATCGCCGGCTTCGACGACACCTGGCGGCGGCTCTCGCGCGGCGATCCGTGGTGGCTGCTGATCGCGCTCGCGTTCGAGCTCGGCTCGTTCAGCGGCTACGTCGCGCTGTTCCGGCACGTGTTCGCGCCGGAGGCGCCGCAGATCGGCTGGCGCGCGAGCTGGCGCATCTCGCTGGCCGGCGTGGCGGCGAGCCGCCTGCTGGCAGCCGGCGGCGCCGGCGGCATCGTGCTGACCGGCTGGGCGCTGCATCGCACCGGCATGGCGGCGCAGCGCGTGGTCGCGCGCGTGACGGCGTTCCTGGTGCTGCTCTACGCCGTCTACATGGCGGCGCTCGTGCTGGCGGGCGCGGGGCTGCGCAGCGGCCTGCTCGCCGGCCCGGCGCCCGTCTCGCTGACGGTCGTGCCGGCGCTGTTCGGCGCGATCGTGATCGCCGTCGCGCTGCTGGCGATGCGCCTGCCGCCCGACCTCGAGCGCCGGCTTGGCGCGCTGGCGCACGACGAGCGCCGCGCCGCGCGGGTCGTGCGCGCGCTCGCGCGTGGGCTGGCGCTGCTCGGCGAGGGCGTGCGCGTCGCGTTCGAGCTGCTGCGTGGACGCGACCCGGCGCTGCTCGGCGCGGTCGCATGGTGGGCGTTCGACGTGGGCGCGCTGTGGGCGTGCCTGCACGCGTTCGGCGCGCATGTGCCGGGCGGGGTCGTGACGATGGCGTATTTCGTCGGCATGACGGCGAACCTGCTGCCGGTGCCGGGCGGGGTCGGCGCGGTCGAGGGCGGGATGATCGGCGCGCTCGTGGCGTTCGGCGCGCCCGCCGGCACGGCGATCGCCGGCGTGCTCGCCTATCGCGCGCTGGCGCTGTGGCTGCCGGCGCTGGCGGGTGTCGTCGCGTACGTGCAGCTCGTGCGGGCAGCGGCGCACGACGCACGCTGAGGCGAACTACGGAGCAGGGACCGGTGCCCGGACCGATGGCGGTGCGGCGACGCGTGCGTAGCGTCCTCGCTATGCCGCACGCGACCGAGCTCGTCCGCAGCGCGCCGGTGCCGGCGGAGCCGGACCGCGCGGCCGGGAGCGTGCCGCGGCCGCTCGCCGGGCTCTCGGAGGACGAGGCCCAGCGCCGCCTGCGCGTGCGCGGACCGCTGCGCCCGCCGGCGACGAGCCGCTCCTACGCGAGCATCGTGCGCGCGAACACGCTGACGGTCTTCAACCTGATCCTCGCCGTCTTCGGCGTGCTGACGCTCGCGTTCGGCGACTGGCGCGACGCGCTGTTCCTCGGCGTGCTGCTCGCGAACACGGCGATCGGCATCACGCAGGAGGTGCGCGCGAAGCGCACGCTCGACCGGCTGGCGCTGCTCGTCGCCCCGCGCGCGACCGTCGTGCGCGACGGCGTCGCGCGCGCGGTCGGGGTCGAGGAGTTGGTGGAAGGGGACCTCGTGCTGGTCGCGGCCGGCGATCAGCTCGTCGCCGACGGGCGGCTCGTGCGCGCGAGCGACCTGCGGCTCGACGCGTCGATCCTCACCGGCGAGTCGGAGGCGGTCGCGTGCCGGGTCGGGGACGAGCTGCGCTCGGGCGCGTTCGTGGTCGAGGGCACCGGCGCGTGCGAGGTGACCGCGGTCGGCGCGGGCAGCTACGCCGAGCGGCTGCTCGGCGAGGCGCGCGCGTTCCGGCATCCGCGCTCGCCGCTGGAGCAGGCCGTCAACCGGCTGCTGTTGGCGCTCGTCGGCGCGGTCGTCGTGCTGGGCGGGCTGCTCGGCTTCTCGCTGTGGCATCGCGACGCCGCAGTCGGCGACGCGGTCGCGACCGCGACGGCGGGGGTCGTGAGCCTCGTGCCGGAGGGGCTCGTCGTGCTCGTCAGCCTCACGTTCGCGGTCGCCGCGCTGCGGATGGCGCGCCGCGGCGTGCTCGCGCAGCAGCTCAACGCGATCGAGTCGCTCGCCTCCGCCGACGTGATCTGCCTCGACAAGACCGGCACGCTGACCGACGCTGCGCTGCGCGTCGCGGAGACGATCCCGGCGGCCGGCGTGCCCGCCGCGGAGCTGGACGCGCAGCTCGCGCGCCTGGCTGCCACCGCCACGCTGCGCAACGGTACGCTGGAGGCGATCGCGGCGCAGTTCCCGGCCGGGGCGCAGCCGGAGCAGCCGCTTGCCGAGGTCCCGTTCGCCTCGCGGCGCCGCTGGAGCGGCGTGCAGCTCGCCGACGCGACGCTGCTGCTCGGCGCGCCGGAGCGCTTCGCGCTCGACGCGGAGCTCGCGCGCGCCGCGGCCGAGCAGCGCGCTCGCGGCCGCCGCGTCGTCGCGCTCGCGCGCAGCGACGCCGCGCTCGCGCAGCAGCACGCCGACGCGCCGCCGGCCGACGCGCGCCCGCTCGGGCTTGTCGTGCTGGCGGAGCGGCTGCGTCCCGACGCGCGCGAGACGGTCGCCTTCTTCGCACGCGAGGGCGTCGAGTTGAAGGTGCTCTCGGGCGACAACCCGGAGACGGTCGCGGCGATTGCGGCCGACGTCGGGATTCCGACCGCGAACGTCCTGTCTGGCGCCGAGCTGCCGGAGGACCCCGCGCAGCTGCGCGAGTGTGCGCTGCGCGCGAACGTGATCGGCCGCGTCGCGCCGGAGGACAAGAAGCGTGTCGTGGAGGCGCTGCGCGACGCCGGCCGCTACGTCGCGATGGTCGGCGACGGCGTCAACGACGTGCCGGCGTTGAAGGCGGCGCGGCTCGCGATCGCCCAGGGCAGCGGCGCGCAGATCGCGAAGGGCGTCGCCGATCTCGTGCTCGTCGACGGCGACTTCGGCGCCATCCCCGAGCTCGTCCATCAGGGCCGCCAGGCGTTGCGCAACCTTCAGCGCGTCGCGCGGCTGTATGTGACGAAGTCGGCGTTCGCGGCGTTCCTGATCCTCACGATCGGGATCAGCTCGACCGCGTACCCGCTGCTGCCGCGCCACTTCAGCCTCGCGGCCGCGCTGACGATCGGCATCCCGACGTTCTTCCTCGCGCTCGCGCCCAGCAGCGGCCCGTGGTCGCCGGAGGGCTTCGGCCGGCGCGTCGCGCGCTTCGCGATCCCCGCCGGCGTGCTGATCGGCGTCGGCGTCGTCGCCTCCTACCTGTTCGCGCTCGACAGCCTCGACCTCAGCGTGCGCGAGGCGCGCACCGTCGCGACGACGGTGCTGGTGGCGGCGGGCCTGTACCTCGTGATCGCGCTCGAGGGGGAGCGCCCCGGCCGTCGTCACGCGGTCGAGGCGATGTGCGCGCTGCTCGCCGCCGTCTACGCGGTGGCGCTGATCGTGCCAGGCCTGCGGTCGTTCTTCGAGCTCGCCGCCCCGACGCCGACGATCCTCGCCGCCGCCTTCGCCGGCGCGGCGATCTCGATCGGCGCGCTCGCGCTGTCGGGGATCTCCGCCGCGGACGCTGCGGCGAGACCTATGCCGCGATGACGAGCCGTCGGCCCGCTCGTCGCACCACGACGCGCCGCACGACGCGCTCGCCGGCCGCGCCGCGCGCGTAGCGGCGGGGCGCGGTTTTCCGCGTGCCGAACGACAGCAGCCAGCGGCCGGGGCCCGCCCCCGCGGGCAGCAGTCGCCGCTTGGCGACGAGCGTCCCGCATGCGCCTCTGGCCCGGCCGAGGCGGGCGCTGGAGCGCAGCCGCGCCCCGCGGTAGGCATGCAGGTAGACGGCTGCGCCGGGTGGGAAGCCGGCGAGCCGCAGCGTCACGCGCGCGCCGACGCGAGCGGTGTGCGTGAAGCGCACGCTCGGGTGACGGCGGGCGCAGGTCCCGCCCGGCGCTCTGCCGGTCGTGCCGGAGCCGGGGCTGCCGCCGCCCTGCACGGGCGGCACGCTGGCGCGCAGCCGCACGAGCGCCGTGCGCGCCGCGCCGCCGGTCGTTGCGTCGCCGGCGGCGACGATCGCGCCACTGTCCCCGACGGCCAGTCGGCGCGCCAGCGACGCGCCGTCGCCGGCGCCCGGCGCCGCCACGCCGGCAGTGCCGAACGAGCCGTCGGGCGCGCCGCTGCGGTCGTATCGCGCCACCGCCAGCTTTCCACCCGACTGGCCGGCCGCGACGATGCGGCCGTCGGCGAGGAACGCGGCGTCGAAGACGGCGCCGCCGGCACCGAAGGGCGCGGTGGTCATGCTGCCGGCGACCCCGGCGCCGCTCGCGGTGTAGCGCGCGATGCCAAGGCCCGGGCCGCTGCTACCAACGACCGTGACCGCGCCCGCGGCGCTGACGCCGATCGCGAGCGGCCGCTCGTCGCCGCCGAGATCGGTCGTCACGGTGCCGCCGCTCCAGCTGTGGTCCAACTGCCCGTCAACCGTGTAGCGCGCGATCCCGACGTCCGCGCTCTGCTCGCCGACGGGGCCCGCGGCGAGCAGCTTGCCGTCGGGCTGGAAGGCGAGCGCCGTGACGCCGTGGGTCGGCGCCTCGAAGGGCGTGATCGCGACACCGTGCTCGCCGAAGCCGATGTCGAGGCTGCCGTCGGGCAGGAAGCGCGCCAGCGCGAACGAGCCGACGCCGCGGGCGGTCTCGTCGCGGCTCGTCCCCGTGACTGCGCCGACGACGACGGCGCCGTCCGGCGCGACCGCCACCGCGGTCGCACGAGCGCCGTTCGGGAACGCGAGCCGCGCCGGGCGGCCGTGGTTGAAGTCGGGATCGGGCGTCAGGTCCGACTCCAGGCGCGTGACCGCGACGAGCGAGCCGGTCGCGGCGTCGGCGCCGGTCAAGGCCGCCACGGCGGTGTCGGCGGGCGCCGGCGCGAGCGCGTCGACCTCGTAGCCATCAGCCGCGCGCTGGCCCGCGAGCGCGCCGCTCGCGCTCACGCGGACGTACGTGCCGGCGCCGCCGGCTGCGGGATCCGCGCCGCCGAGCAGCAGCGTCCCGTCGCCCTCGACGATCGCCGCGCGCGGCTGGACGATCTGCGCTAGCAGCACCGTGCCGCCGTCGCCGAAGCCGGGGTCCAGCTCACCGTCGGCGGCCCACGCCGCGGCCGTCGCGCCGAGCGCCCCCGCCAGCAGGAGCGCGAGGGCGCAGCGGCGCAGACGACTGCGCGCCCGCCGGCTCACCCCGCGCGCCGCGAGCCGTGCGCCTTGTGCGCCCGGTGGTGGCGGTACGGCTTCAGCGCCAGGTTCGGATGCAGCCGGCGCAGGTGCGGGCGCCTGCCGTGCGCCTTCGCGCGGACCGACGCCGTCGACGCAGCCGGCGGCAGCGCCCAGCGGTCGACGCCCGAGATGCTGTCGTCGGCATAGACCGCGCCGTCGACGACCGCGACCGGGCCGGCGTTGCCGCCGGTCCCGAGCCGGCCGAGCCGCGAGCCCCACTCGTCGAACATCGCGATGTCGCCGTTGCGCGGCTCGTAGATCACGCCGTTCGCGATCGTGACCGGGGCGCTGCAGCTGAAGCCCGTGTCGCTGAAGCGCGTCGTGCCGTCGGCCGCGTTGAGCACCCACAGCCCGCCGGAGCCGCACGTCGCGACGATCCCGTCGCCGGCGGCGGGGTCGGTCGAGACGGGGAACGGGGGCGTCAGCGACCACTTCGGGTTGAACGCCGACAGGCTGTACCCGACGAGGTTGCCGCCGAGCAGGAGGTAGGCGTTGCCGCCGTGGATCGCGGGCGAGGTCGTCGTGCCCGTGGCGGTGCTGAGCCAGTGGTAGAAGGTCCCGTCGAGGCCGAGCACCGCGAGCACCGGCGCGCCGCTCGACTGCGTGCACGTGAACAGCACCGTCGAGGCCTCGATCGCGGGCGTCGAGAAGTTGCCGGTGCACGGGCCCGCATAGCTCCAGCGCACGGCTCCGGTCGAGAGGTTGTAGTCGGTGAGCGCGCTCGCGCCCGGGACCAGCACGTCGCTGCCGTTGACGATCGGGCTGCCGATGCCGGTGTCGCTCGGGCCGGCGGTCGTCCACTTCGGCGCGCCGGAGCTGAGTGAGTACGCGTGGACCTTCCCGTCCGTGCTCGCCGCCACGACGACGCCGCTCCCGTCCGCGGGCGCGGGCGCGGCGAAGAAGCTCGTGCTGAGCGGCTGGCTCCAGGCTGTGGCGCCGGCGGTGGTGAGTGCGTTGAGGGTGGCGTAGTGCCCCGCCTCGTCCACGACCTTGCCGGCCGCGACGATCAGGCCGGGTGGGGAGTTGGACAGGAAGCTCCCGCCGGTCGTCGACCACGTCTCCTCGAGGTGGGACACGTTCCCGGAGTAGAGGACGTTCTCGAACGGGTTCCAGCCGTTGTTCTGCACCGAGCCGCGGCCGCTGAGCCAGTCGGTCCGGACGGTGAACGACGACTGCGCGCCGGACAGCGAGTGCCGCCCGACGGCGCTGATCCACAGCGCGCCGGGAGGCGTCCAGGCGGGGATCGTGATCGGGATGCCGGAGAAGGTGCCGCCGGAGTCGGTGGCGGCGACGACGACATCGGTCGCGCCCTCGTAGACGTCGACCGGCTCGTTGGCCGCGAAGCCGCTGCCCGACACCGTCAGCGCGGTGGTCGGCGGGCCGGAGCTGCGCGAGAGCGCGATGCCGGGAAGCACTTTGAACGACGCCGCGCTCGTCCCGGTGCCCGCGGAGCTCTTCACCGCGATCGTGCCGCTCTTGGCGAGCGTCGGCACCGTCGCCGTGACGGACGTGTCGGAGCTCACGGCGAACGTGGTCGCCGCGACGCCGCCGAAGGTGACGCTCGTCGCCCCGGTGAAGCCGGAGCCGGTGATGGTGACGCTCGTGCCGAGCGCGCCTTGCGTCGGCGTGAAGGAGGTGATCGACGGCGCCGCCCAGCTGCTCGCGGCGAAGACCGCGAGCGTCGCGCCGGCCGATGTGATCGCAACGAGTGCCTTCCACCAACGCTTGCGCATCCGACGCCCCTCGATCGAGTGTGATTTGCGGCGCGAGCATATCCGCTGGGCTAAAGCGCGGGGGAAGCTTCACCGCGCGCTTCGCGCGGTCTCGTTCACAGCGCGGCGGGCCGCTCGACCTCGGCGCGGGAGTGTGTGCTTGCACCTTCGAGCGTCTCGTCCTCCGTCGCCAGCCAGCGGTACAGCGCCACGAACACGAAGAGCGCGTAGGGCACCGAGCCGGGGCCCCACATGATCCCGGCCGCGAGGTGCTGATCGGCGAGCGCGGACAGGCCGCCCGGTCGCGACGCGAGCTCGGCGTAGGTGGGATACAGCGGCGACGGGGCGAGCGCGAGCACGACCGCGAGCGCCCATGCCGCGGTCGCGGCCGTCAGGACGTAGAGGACGCCCGCCGACGGGCCGAGGCGCGCGCGCAGCGGCGGCGAGTCGAGCACCTGCAGCCAGAAGACGACGCCGAGCAGCAGGAACGACAGGTGCTCCAGCTCGTGCACCGCCTGGTGGTGGAGCGTCAGCTCATAGAGCGCGGGCACGTGCCAGGCGAGCAGGTCGACGTCGAACAGGATCCACGCGACGAGCGGCGCCGCCAGCCAGCCGGCGACGCGGCGCACGCGCCGCCAGCCGGGCGAGCGCACGTACCAGCGGCCGAGCCCTTTGCGCGCTCCGAGCGGCAAGCCCTTCCAGATCGGCAGCCATGGTGCTGCCAGCACGAGCAGCGGAGCGGCGACCATCATCAGCAGCACGTGCTGGAGCATGTGGACCCAGAAGAGCCGGTCCACCAGGTCGTCGAGCGGCGCGTTGAGCGCGACGACGAGCGTCGCCAGCGCGGCGTAGAACGCCACGCCGCGCCAGCGCAGCGCTCCGCGGCGAGCCGCGGTCGTGACGCGGCGCTGGCGGCGCATCCCGCGTGCGTGCAGCACCGCGGCGGTCGCCGCGAGCAGGAACGGCGGCGCGAGCAGCCAGTTCAACACGGCCGGCATCAGGCGGCGGGCGGCCCCGCAAGCCGGCGCAGGTCGCGCGCGACCTGGCTGGCCGCGAACGGCCAGTTGAAGCCCGCGCGCTCGTAGCCGCGACCGTCGAGCAGGTAGATCGCCGTGCTGTGGTTCACGTCGCTCGGCGTGCGCACGACCTCGATCGCATACGCGCGCCAGATCGGGCGCAGCTCGGCGAGGCTTCCGCGCAGCCAGTGCCAGTCGCCGCCGAGGCGGTAGCGCGCGGCTGCGCTGCGGCTGCTCGCCGCCGTGTCCTGCCACGGGTTGACGCTGACGACCAGCAGCGTCACCGGCCGGCGGCTGCCCGCCTGCCGCAGCGCGTCGCCGATCACCGGTCCCTCGAGCTTGCACTCGCGCGCGCAGTGCGAGTCCATGAAGGCGAGCAGGACCGCGCGGCCGTGTTGGCCGGAGAGCGCGACCGGGCGGTTCGACTGGTCGCGCAGCACGAACGGGGGCGCCGGCCGGGTGCCCGCAGGCCATACCGCGTCGCCGCTGAGCGCGTGCGCCGTCGTGGCGGCGAACAGCTCGGACGCCGCGCGCCGGTGCATCGTCGTCAGATGCAGCGCGAAGCCGCCGGCGACGCCCGTCGCAACGGCTGCGACGAGCAGCAGGGCGGTCGCGCGCCCGCCGAGCGGCCAGAAGCGGGAGGAGCGACTAGGCGTCTCCATCTCGCGGCGGGGGCTCGCGCTGAGGTGCCGGCGCGTGGGGGGTCGGCGCCTGTGGCGTGGGCGCCGGGGCGGGGGCGGCTCGGGGCGCGGGCGCCTGGGGAGCTGGCGGCGTGCCGACGGCGGGCGTGTGGCGCCGCGCATGCGGAAGCTTCGGCCAGCCGCGCCGGGCCGCCAGCCACCACCACGTCAGCACGAGCGCGAGCACGGCGAGCGGCAGCACGAGCGTCAGCCACGCGCCCGCGGCCACGTCGCTCTGGGACCCGGTCCCGCTCACGTCGGCGATCACGAGCAGCGGCGTCATCGCAGCAGCGGGTCGATCGCCAGCGCCGTGAACAGCAGCGCGAGGTAGAGCAGCGAGAAGTGGAACAACCGGGCCGCACGGGCCGGTGTGACGGCGCGCCGCAACGCCACCGCCAGCGCGACGAAACAGGCGCCGAGCACGGCGGCGGCACCGAGGTAGAGCCACCCTTCGTCGAGCCACAGGACCGGCAGCACGCTCGCCGCGACGAGCACGAGCGTGTAGCGCAGGATCGAGCGTGCGGTCGCGCGCTCGCCACGGACGACCGGCAGCATCGGGATCCCGGCGGCGGCGTACTCGCGTCTGAGCAGCAGCGCCAGCGCCCAGAAGTGCGGCGGCGTCCAAAGGAAGACGATTCCGAACAGCAGCAGGGCCGGTCCGGTCAGGCCACCGGTCGCCGCGGCCCAGCCGACGAGCGGCGGCATCGCGCCGGCGGCCCCGCCGATCACGATGTTCTGCGGCGTCGAGCGCTTGAGCCAGCGCGTGTACACGAGCACGTAGCCGAGCGTGCCGGCCGACGCCAGCAGGGCAGCGAGCGGGTTCACGGCACTCGCCAGCAGCGCGAACGCGAGCGCCGACAGCGCCAGCCCGAACGCGAGCGCCGCCCGCGGCGTGACGCGACCGGCGACGACGGGCCGGCCGGCTGTGCGCGCGCCCATCAGCGCGTCGACGTCACGGTCAAGCAGGTGGTTGAGCGCGCTCGCGCCGCCGGACGCCAGCGCCCCGCCCGCGAGCAACGCGGCAAGCTTCCCGAGGTTCGGGACGCCGCGCGCGCCGGCGAACATGCCGGCGGCGGCGGTCACCAGCAGCAGGCTCATGATCCGCGGCTTCGTCAGCGCCACGTAGTCGCGCCAGGGGATCGCCACGGGCGTCGGTGCGAGCAGCGGGTGGGCTCGGGTGGCGGCGCGCGTCGTCATACGACGTAGAGGAGGACGTAGCCGAGGATGCCGAGCGCGATTGCGACCGACAGGGCGACCGCGAAGGCGTCGCCGGCCGGACGCATCACGGCGAACGGCGCGCTGACGTCGCCGCTCTCCGGGGCGACGTGCTGCGTGTGCGTGTGGAGCGACTGCGCGACGAGCGTCTCGAGCCACACCAGCACGAGCAGCAGGTTCACCGCGTAGAACGCGTTCCAGCCGATGAAGACGCTCGCGTAGCCGCCGCTCGTCGGGCCGAAGTCGATCGACGCGAATTGCGCGACGATCAGCCCGAAGGCGCCGAGGCCGAAGACCAGCGCCGCGCTCGCCGCGATCCGCCAGTCGCGCTCCGTCCCGTCGCCGAGGCGGCGCACCCCGACGAGGTACGCGACCGCGCACAGCACGAGGCAGGCGACGAACGCGACGCCGATCCCGGCCGACGGGTTCACGTGCCGGGGACGCCAGGCGCCGTTGCTGTTCAGCGTGCGCAGGTAGAGGTAGGCGAACACGAACGACAGCAGCGCGAACGCCTGCGCCGCGGCCATCACGCGCGCGCCGACCTGGAGGTTGCGCGAGAGGATCTCGGGCGGCTCGAACTCGGCGTACGGGCTGACGATCGGGGCGTCGGCGCTGCTCACGGCGCGGCCTCCCCGCCGGCGACGACCGTCGGCCGCCCGAGCGCGGCGACGGGCGGGGCGTCAGGCACGCCGTATTCGTAGGGGCCCGACTCGATCACCGGCGTGCGCTCGAAGTTGCGCACCGGCACCGGCGTCGGGAGCTGGAACTCCAGCCCGCGCGAGCGCCACGGGTTCGCCTCCGCGGGCACGCGCGCGAACACCATCGAGTACACGAGGTTGATCAGGAAGACGAGCATCGAGAGCCCCAGCAGGAACGCCGAGACGGACACGAAGTCGTTGATTCCCTGCAGGCTCGACGAGTAGACCGACACGCGCCGCGGCATGCCGAGCATGCCGGCCACGAACAGCGGCGCGAACGTGAAGTTGAAGAACACGAACATCCCCCAGAAGTGAATTTTCGCGAGCGTCTCGTTGAACGTCAGCCCGGTCATCTTCGGCAGCCAGTAGTACGTGGCGGCGAACAGCGCGAAGACGAGGCCGCCCATGATCGTGTAGTGGAAGTGCGCCATCACGAAGTAGCTGCCGTGCGTGCTCACGTCGCTCGGCACGTCGGACAGGAACACGCCCGACAGGCCGCCGATCAGGAAGTTCGAGAAGAACGCCATCGCGAACAGCATCGGCACGGTGAAGCGGATCCGCCCGCGCCACAGCGTGCCCAGCCCGTTGAGGAAGATGAAGCCGGTCGGCACCGAGATCAGCTCCGTCGTGAGCATGTAGAACGGGCGCAGGTCCGCGTTCATGCCGCTGACGAACAGGTGGTGCTGCCAGACCATGAAGCTCAGCAGCGTGACGCCGAGCATGCCGGCCACCGCGAGGCGGTAGCCCCACAGCGGCTTGCGCGAGAACACCGGCAGGATCTCCAGCACGACGCCGAAGCCGGGCAGCGCGAGGATGTAGACCTCCGGGTGCCCGAAGAACCAGAACAGGTTCGTGTAGAGGAACGGGCTGCCGCCGGCGCTCGCGAGGAAGAAGGACGTGTCGGCGGTGCGGTCGAGCGCGACCATCGACAGCGTCGCGAACAGCACCGGCGCGGCGAGCACCATCAGCACCGACGTGCAGATCACGCCCCACACGAAGATCGGCAGGCGAGTCCACGTCATGCCCGGCGCGCGCATCGTCAGCACCGTCGCGAGCATGTTCGCGCCGACGATCGTCATCGAGAGGCCGATCAGCGCGAACGCGAACAGGTAGGCGTCCATGCCGGCGCGCGCCGTGTTGGCGAGCGGCGCGTAGCCGGTCCAGCCGGTCGGGAAGCCGCCGAGCGCGACCGCCGAGAGCAGGATCAGCCCGGCCGGCGGGACGAGCCAGAACGACAGTGACTCGAGCCGCGGGAACGCCATCCGCCGGGCGCCGATCATGATCGGCACGAAGTAGTTGCCGAACGGCCCGAGGATCGCCGCCGACATCATCATCAGCATCATCGTGCCGTGCAGGCCGACCAGCGAGAGGTACTGGTTGGCGTTCCAGAGCTTCTCTTTCGGCGTGAGCAGCTCAGCGCGGATGAACATCGCGTTGAGGCCCGCGATCAGGAAGAACAGCAGGATCGTGACGAAGTACTGCATGCCGACCACCTTGTGGTCGGTACACAGGCGGAAGTAGCGGCCCGGCCCTTCCTCCTCTTTCTCGCGCAGCGACGGCGGGCGGCCGAGCATGCGGGCGAGCGGGTAGTTGAGGAAGCCGAGCCCGATCAGCCAGCCGAACACCGCGAACAGGAAGCCCATGAACGTGGCGACGTCGTTCTGGTCGGTGCCGAGCTGGGAATCCATCCCGATCGTGATGCGCGTGCCGATCCAATGGCCGAAGAACCAGCCGCCGATCCCGAGCAGGAACGCCGCGAGCAGGTTGAAGCCGAGCAGCCGGCGCCACCACGGCGGCGCGGCCGCCGGTCTGGGCATGTGCTGGTCGAATGCCACGTCGCTCATGTCAACCTGCCCGTCGAAGCGGTTCGGGGAAGTAGTGCGTCGCGTACGGCGGCAGCGTCTTCGTCGCCGCCGCGTTCGCCACGACCTGGCGGCGGATCCAGCTGGCGAAGGCGGCCGGCGTCAGCACCAGGCCGGTGGTGAACATGTGCCCGTGCCAGAGGCCGCACAGCTCGGCGCAGCGGATCTTGAACGTGCCGGGCTTGCGCGGCCGCACGAACGCGACGTTGTCGGTGCCGGGGATCGCGTCGGCCTTGACGGCGAGCCGAATTGCCCAGAACGAGTGGTTGACGTCGAGTGAGGTGACGTGCAGCTCGATCACGCGTCCCGCGGGAATCGCGATCTGCGTCGTCTCGACACCGCCGTAGGCCGGGTAGCGGAAGGTCCACGCCCACTGCTGCCCGATCACCTGCACCTGCAGCGGCGGCTGGGACCCGTGCGGCACCGCGAGCGGATCCGGCCCCTGCCCGCCGCCGGCGCCCTTCGTGGTCCCGAACAGCGCGGCGGTGCCGGCCACCGCGAGGGCCACCACGATCAGCGTCGTGACGACGATCCACGTGATCTCCAGCCGGCCCCCGCCGTGGAGCGGCGGTCCGTCGGCGGCCACGCCGCTGCCCTGACGGAACGCGAGGATCGAGTAGAGGAGCGCCATCCAGACGGCGAGCAGCACCGGCGTGGCCAGCGCCGCGAGCATGATGTTGATGTTGCGCTGGTCGCGCGCCTCGTCGCTGAACGTCCACGGCGGCATGTGCGGGCCGAGCGCGAACACGACGAGCGCCACGCCGATCGCGCTCAGCACCACCCAGATCACGATCAGCCGCCGGATGTGCGGCTCTCCGGACGGCGCTGCGGCGGGTGCCAGGTTGCTCTCCACGCCTCACACCACCTGGACGTAGCCGTCCATCCAGCCGATCGACTGCATCGGGCCGCCGTTGCCGAACACGAAGGCCGCCGCGCACGGCACGAAGCACTGCCAGCGGAATCTGCCCGGATTGCCGGTGCGGAAGGTGAACGTCACGGTCGTGTGCGCCTGCGCGAGCGTGCACGGCGCAACGCTGCACTGGTTCGGAGCGTTGTCGCCGACGCCCTTGAGCGGCACGCTGACGCCGAGCTCCGGGATCGCGAACGTGTGCGACGCGTCGTCGGGCGGCAGCGCGTGCAGCGTTCTGCCATTGACCGTCATGGTGCTGCCGACCGTGCCGCGCACCTGCGACCAGAACGGGTTGCGCAGCCCGGTGGCGGTGTCGTACTGGTAGACCGTCACGCGCACGAGCGCGTGCGCCGGCACCTTGAAGATAGTCGTGTGGTGCCACGCCCCGGACGCGTCGCGCGCGAGGTAGGAGACCCAGTCCGGGTGCGGGTCATGACCGTACGACGCGACCGTCTGGAGCGTGAGCTGCGCCCCACGCGGCGCCGGCGCAGCACGCAGCGGCGTGGGGTTGGCGGCAAGGAAGTCGGCGACGTAGAGGGCCACGAGCACCACGGCCACCGCCGTCGCGCCTGCCACTGCGAGCAACCTGCCTCCACGCGACATTCGTCACCTCCACGGCCCGCTCGCTCGCCGTGCGGGCCAAGGTTGGGGTTCCCAACGCACCGCTGCGTCAAGCCGCGTAGGCGGAACTTGTCGCGTTGGCGTCTGGCCGGACGGGGCGCTGTGGCCGCCCAGCACGTCGAGCAGGATCCGGCCGCGTGCACGGCGCCGCCGATAGCCTCAGTTCATGCCGTGGAGGCCGACCCATGCGGAGAGCCACCTCAGCGTCCGCTCGAACTGGCTGCGTGCGGCCGTCCTGGGCGCCAACGATGGCATTCTCTCCACGTCGAGCCTCGTGCTCGGCGTCGCGGCGTCGGGCGCCTCGCGCAGCGCGATTGTCACGGCTGGTGTCGCCGGCCTCGTGGCCGGCGCCGGCTCGATGGCGGCCGGCGAGTACGTCTCCGTCAGCTCGCAACGCGACACCGAGGACGCCGACCTCCGGCTCGAGCGGCATGAGCTCGCGACCGACCCCGAGGGAGAGCTGCAGGAGCTCGCGGGCATCTACGTCGGCCGCGGGCTCACACCGGATCTCGCCGCCCAGGTCGCGCGCGGCCTGACCGAGCACGACGCACTCGAAGCGCATGCACGCGATGAGCTCGGCCTGGCGGAGGGCCGCCGCGCCCGGCCGCTGCAGGCCGCGGGCGCTTCCGCGCTCTCCTTCGCGACCGGCGCGCTCCTGCCCGTGCTCGCGATCGGGGTCTTTGGCTCGTCGAGCCGTGTCGCCGCTTGCATCGTCGTGACGCTGCTGGCGCTGATCGGGCTCGGCGCACTCGGCGCCAGGCTCGGTGGCGCGCCTGTGGTGCGGGCCGTCATCCGCGTCGTGTTCTGGGGCGCGACCGCGATGGCCGTGACCGCCGGCATCGGCGCCCTCGTCGGTACCGCGGTGTAGCGGTCGTCGCCAGGAGGCGCGGCCGTTCGTCAGCGTGCCAACTTGCTCCGGAGTTGCTCCGCCAGTCGCACGCTCGCCTCGATCTCCACTCTGCGGATCGAGACGGACTCGACGTTAATGCCGAACGGGACACCAAGGTGGCGGCAGAAGGAGATCAGCTCGAGCGCGGCGCCCACGGCATGCTCGAGGGACGCGTCGAGGGTGTCGTCGGCGTGGCGCAGGTCGTTCTCGATCCAGCGTGGGACGTCGACGCCGAGCCATCGGAGGAACTCAAGGGTCTTGATCGAGCCGCACACCGAGAAGGTGAAAGCGATCGGGAGTGGATCGAGTCCGCGGTCGCGGCACTCGTAGGCGTAGTCGGACACCAGGTTCTTGGCTGCGTTGACGTCGTAGACGACCTGGGTGACGAAGAAGGAGCAGCCGGCCTGCTGCTTCGCGATCAGGCCGAGGTGCTCGTCGCCTTTGCGAGTGTGCCGCTCGGGAATGGCGACGGCGCCAAGGAGCAACGCGGGGTCGACCTCGGCGCGGAGCTGCTGGGCCCGACGGAGCGTCGTGGCGACACGCCGCTCGCGCGAGGGAGCACCGACGAAGACGGCCATGCGACTGGCGGCGTCCTGGGATGCGATCCAGTCGCGGAGCTCTCTCTCGGTGTACTTCGCCGTCGCGCGGTAGACCACCACCGGCGTGCGCCAGGCCCGGAGGTGCCGATCCAGGTAGTCGGCCGGGTCCATCGTCGGCAGGAAGGGAAACGGCCGTTGCTCGGGGTTGCGGTCGGCCTCGTCGTCGATGTCGTAGAGGATCAGTCCGTCGACGTCGAGGGGCGCCAGGCGCTCGACCGTTCGGTCGGCGATCTCCTGGGCCTGCTCCGCGGTGGTCGCCAACCGCGGCGGAGTCAGCGCGAAGAGCAGGAACTCACCCCGGCGGGAGACGATGCGACGCAGGAGATCCACGGCCGTGATGCTAAGGATGTCCGGGTCGATCAGGCGGCGCCGCTGTAGGTGACTTCCGGCCGTCAGAGGTGAGCGAGCGCAAGCGCGCGGGCGAGGCCGGTGTCGATCTGGGCCATGAGCCAGTCGGGCACGGCGCCGATGCGCTCTTCGAGCGCCCCGCGGTCGACCGTCGCGATCTGTGTGACGTTGAGGACCGAGTCCGCTTCGAGGCCGGCGACGTCGGCCGGTATCGCAACGTTGCCGGGCAGCGCGGCGAGCTGCGCGTTGGTTGTGACGGTCGCCACCGTGACGGTGCGCAGGTTGGAGCGGTTGTACTTGTCAGAGCTGACGATCAGGACAGGCCGGCGGAGTGCGGGGGCCGAGCCACGAGGCAGGCCGAGATCGGCCCACCACAACTCGCCTCGCAGCATCAGCGCTGATCGCCGGCGGCCAACGCGGCCGCGGCCGCGTCCGTGAACGCATGGTCGGCTGGAAGGCCGGCGATAGCGCGGTTGATCGCGTCGGTCGTGCTCTCGTCGTCCAGCGCGTCGAGCGCCTTCTCGGCCGCGCGCGCGAAGAACTCGCTCCGCGAGACGCCCAACTGCTTCGCGGCTCGGTCAACGCGGCGGAACGTGTCGTCAGGGACCGAGATGGCAGTCTTCACACCGAGGAGTATAACGCGGTCATACCTGCTGATCGCGGGCGAACCCGGCAGGGCTGGCCGACCGGCCCAAACGCGGCCCGGGCGACGCGACGCTTTGTCGCGGCGATCCAAAGACGCGCCCATCGAACGTGAGGTGAAGATAGCGTCGGGTCTGCGCATGCTTGTAGGCGTGAAGCGCAGCGCCGCCGGCAAGCCTTTGTGGGTTCGCCTCGACGGCGCGCGCGGCGTGGACCCTTGGATCCGGTCAGGCAGGCTGCGCTGCTGTAGGGGCCTCGATCAGCGCCGTGCAATGAATCGAGTTGACATCGGCTCCGGGTTCGGGCGTCGTGGGCTGCGAGGCGGCTCAGCCCTCCCGAACTCAATACGAGCAACCGAGTCAGAATGAAAGCTCGTTTTCCTGAGTCTCCGTCGGGGAGTCGGTTATCGTCGTCGCGTGGTCACCGTCGTCTCACCCCATCTCCTGGCCGTCGATGCCGAGTGGGATGACGGGCCCGACGCCGGTGTCTGGATTGCGGACCGCCTTGGACCGTTCGGGGCCAGCGTCGGGCACGCCGTGCCGCTCGGCTACGAGGCCTACGCCGTCGTGCCCGTACCACCCGACGACGACTACCCGCACGTCGAGCGCGATTCCCTGGCCGTCATCGAGGTCCTGCTCGACGCGCTCAGCCCTTTCACCGGCCACCAGCCCGTGCACTTCGGGATGTGGGAGGGCTGGGGCTGGTGGTACGACACCGGTGAGGACCCGCGCACGGCCGCCGGCATGCACGTCTTGATCGCCTTCTCCGCAGACGACGATCGGTCGGCTCAGGAGAAAGATCGCGCACTCGCCGAGGCCCGCGAAGAGCTCGCGGCGGATCGCGTCGAGCGCCCCGACGTCGAGCCCCTCGAGCTCCCGGCTCGACGCTATTACCTGTGGACCGGCGGGTTGCGATCGGTGACGGCGTTCGGCCACGAGCCGCACGATCCGCCGTCGCTGATCTGGCCCGAGGATCGCTCCTGGTTCGTCGGCGCGCCGATCTACACGCACGAGATCGCGGTCGCCGGCACGACGGTGGTGGTCGACGCCGTCGTCGACGACCCGCGGCTCAACGCCCGCCGAGCAACACCGGCCGACGTTCTCGACATCGACGACTGACCACGTGGCGGCTCACAGCTGCTCGAGCCAGCGCGAGGATCGTTCGATGTACAGCGAGGCGCTCCGATCAGGCGAACGGGTTCTCGACGACGACCTCGCCGAAGCGCTGGCCGGCATTCAGGTCCTCGGTGAGGATCGTGTGGCAGCGAGAGCGTTGGGCGGCGCACACGATCGCGGCGTCGAAGATCGACAGTTGGGCCGCCGCCGCGAGTTGCAGCGCGTCGATGGCGAGCGCGCGATCGGTGTGCGTGACGGGAAAGTCAGCCACCGCGCGAACGGCGGCGCGAGCGTCGCTGCGGTCCATGCCGAGCTTGCGCGTGCACACCGCATAGAGCTCGAACAGGATCTGCGTGCTGACGACGATCGCACGACGATGCTCGTGGATGACGTCCTGCGCGAGGCGTTGCTTGGTCGTGTCGGCGCGGTCGAGCGCGTAGGCGAAGACGTTGGTGTCGACGAAGACGAGCGTGCTCGTCATCCCGGCTCGTTGCCCTCGTGATGCATGCGTCGCTCGACCGGGAACCGCTCGAGGTGGAGCTCCTCGCGGCTCCACGAGCGCCGCCCGCCGGTGCTGTGCCCGGCTCGTTCGCGCGCGAACGCGAGGAAGCCGTCGGCGGCACGATCGCCGGCGGCTGGATCGGCGAAGCGGATCAGTTGCTCGCGCAGCACGGCGTTGACCGAGGTCCCCTGTTCCGCCGCTCGCACACGCGCGCGCTGCAGAACGTCTTCGTCAACCGCGATGGTGAGATTGGCCACGGGATCAGTGTAACACGGGATCAGTGCTCTGTGGGCGTCGGCTATTTCAGGGGCGCCCCTGCTGGTCGTGCTGCCAAAAGTGCTGCCAAATCCGGTCAGTCAAGCGGCGGCTGTAGGTGACGTCCTCGCGGATGCGGCTGCCGAGAGCGTCGGCGATGTCTTGGAGGCGGTCGAGGCCAACGCCGGCGTAGGCGGTGGCCTCCCAGCGTTGGACCTGCTGCTCGGCGACACCCAGGCGGTCGGCGAGCGTGCGCTGGGTCATCTTCGCTGCGATGCGGGCCTCGATCAGGGCGGTGGGCAGGTCGCGCAACGAGTCGAGCTGGCGGCCAGTGATCGCACCGTCGCGCAACTGCTCGTAGTGCTCGACTTGGGCGCGCAGCTCGTCGGCCTCGCTGGCGAGTGCGTCGAGCATGGCGTGATGCAACCGCGGATCCACACCGGCGGACGGGGTGCGGGCGTCGTGAGCGGCGATGTCGTCCTCGAAGCGCTTGAGTTGCGCCTTGGTGATGCGGTACTGGCGCTCGTTGGTGATCACGAGAGGGCTCTGAAGTCGATGGCGATGATGCCCTTCGGCTCGCCGGTGTCGCGGTCGCGCTGGAAGTAGTCGAGAAACGTCGTGCCGGCTGGTTCGGCGGCGGTCTCAGCTGGGAACAGCTCGCCGCCGTAGCGGGCCTTCTGCGCAGCGCGCCGATTGCTGAAGTCGAGCAGTTCGCGATCGAGCCGGCCCGCGTCGACGCCCGCGGTCTCCCAGCAGGCGTCGAAGTCGCCCGGCAGCTCCTTCGCGCTCACGAAGCTGCCGTCGAGGTACCCGGTTCGGCAGCCGGCGCGTTTGAGCGAGCGCAGCGCTTCGAGGAGGCCATCAATCAGTTCGCGTCGTCTCTCCGGCAACGGCTGGCGCATGTGGTGCTTCGGCATGCGACCAGCGTGGCGCTTCAGCGGGTCTTGCTCAACAGCGCATGACTTGTATTCCGCCATAGGCTGGCGCTGCAAAAACGCGCCGCAGAACGACGAAAGCCCCGCTTTCGCAGGGCTTTCGCAAACCGTCCGAGGTAGCCGAACCTACTTGATGAACAGCACCTCGCTGTACTTCGGCAGCGGCCAGAGGTCGTCGGCGACGATCTTCTCCAGCCGGTCGGCGACGTCGCGGACCGCGTTCATCGCCGGGATCACCTTGTCGCGCATGTAGATGGCCCAGGCGGCGGGCGACGAGTCGTCCTGGTTCTCGGCCGCGTTGGCCGTTTCCAGCGCTCTGATCGCGGAGACGAACTCGGCGACGAGCGCCTCCGTCTCGGCGACCAGCTCGCCGATGCCGGCCTCCTTCAGCAGCGCAAGGTGACGCGCCGCCGCCGGCAGCAGCATCGTGCGCGCGATCGCGGCGGCCGTCTCGGACTCGATGTTGAGCTTCACCGCGTACTGCTCGGTGAAGACCTCGTAGCGAGCGTGCAGCTCGCGCTCGTTGAGCACCTCGTACTTCTCGAACACCGACACGACGTCAGGCTTGAGGAAGTACGGCAGCGCGTCCGGCGTCGTGCGCAGGTTCAGCAGGCCGCGCTGCTCCTCGGCCTCCTTGTGCCACGCCTCCGAGTAGCCGTCGCCGTCGAACACGATGCGCTTGTGCGCGGCCCAGCTCTTCTGCAGCACCGGTCGCAGCGCGTCCTCCAGCGAGGCGCCGCCGTTCAGCGCGTCCTGCAGCTGTCCGGCGAGGTCGTCGATCGCCTCGGCGACGATCGTGTTCAGCACCGTGTTCGGGAACGCGACCGTCTGCGTCGAGCCGACGGCGCGGAACTCGAACTTGTTGCCGGTGAAGGCGAACGGCGAGGTGCGGTTGCGGTCGCCGCCGTGCAGCGGCAGGGGCGGCAGCACCGGGGTGCCGAGCCCGAGGATGCCGCCCGGCCTGCTCTCGCCGGCCTGACCCTTTTCGATCGCCTCGTAGACGTCGGCCAGCTCCTTGCCGAGGAAGATCGAGATGATCGCGGGCGGCGCCTCGTTCGCGCCGAGGCGGTGGTCCTGACCCGGCCCCGCGACAGTTGCGCGCAGCAGCCCCTGGTGCTTGTCGACGGCCTGGATGACGGCCGTGCAGAAGAACAGGAACTGCAGGTTGTCGTGCGGCGTCGCGCCCGGCTCGAGCAGGTTGTCACCCGTGTCGGTGCTCATCGACCAGTTGTTGTGCTTGCCGGACCCGTTCACGCCCGCGAACGGCTTCTCGTGCAGCAGGCACACGAGCCCGTAGCGGCGCGCGACGTTCTGCAGCACCTGCATCGTGATCTGCTGGTGGTCGGAGCCGACGTTCGAGTTCTCGAAGATCGGCGCCAGCTCGTACTGCGCCGGCGCGACCTCGTTGTGGCGCGTCTTGACCGGCACGCCGAGCTTCTGCAGCTCCTGCTCGGTCTCCAGCATGCAGGCGAGGACCCGCTCGGGGATCGAGCCGAAGTAGTGGTCGTCGAGCTCGTGGCCCTTCGGCGGCTGGGCGCCGAACAGCGTGCGCCCGGTCGTGATCAGGTCGGGGCGCTCGAAGTAGTACTGCTCGTCGATCAGGAAGTACTCCTGCTCCGGCCCAACGGTCGTGAAGACGCGCGCGGCCTCGTCGTCGCCGAGCAGCTTGAGTGCGCGCACGGCCGCGCCCGACAGCGCCTCCATCGAGCGCAGCAGCGGGATCTTGTGATCGAGCGCCTCGCCCGTCCACGAGGTGAACGCGGTCGGGATGCAGAGCAGCGCGCCGTTCGGGTTCTCGAGGATGAACGCCGGGCTGGTCGGGTCCCACGCCGTGTAGCCGCGCGCCTCGAACGTCGCGCGGATGCCGCCGGTGGGGAAGGAGGACGCGTCGGGCTCGCCCTGGATCAGCTCCTTGCCGGAGAACTCGGCGATCGCCGTGCCGTCGCCGACCGGGTTGTAGAAGGAGTCGTGCTTCTCCGCGGTTGAGCCCGTCAGCGGCTGGAACCAGTGCGCGTAGTGGGTCGCGCCCTTCTCCAACGCCCACTCCTTCATCGCGAGCGCGACGGCGTCGGCGAGCGAGCTGTCGAGCGCCTCGCCCTGCTCGAGCGTCGCCTGGAGCTGCTTGAAGACGGTCTTCGGGAGCCGCTGGCGCTGCTCGGCGAGGCTGAAGGTGTTCTCCCCGTAGATCTGGTTCTCGGGGTCGCTGAGGTCGAGCGCGCCGATCGCGGCGCCGTTTGGCGACCACTGCGCTGCACTGACGTTCTGCTGACGGATCTTGGCCATGGACGGGTGTTCCCTCTCGTGTATTTCCGTGCGGAGCGAGCGTACGAAGGCGGCGACGTTCCGACACTATCCGCATGTCCAAAGGAACAAGTGCGCCGTGCGCCCGACGGCGAGCCGCACCAACCGCGCTGTTCCCTCGCGCGGGACTATAAGGGCCCGCTTCTCTCCGGTGTGACGGAACGGTCGCTGCGCAGCGCCGTCACAGGGCGTGGCGAAAGCAAACCCGCGATCTCTCGCCATCTGGCCAAAGATCCGGTGCGTCCCCTCCCGCAGACTCGCCGCAGCCGTCAAACCCAGGAGGGAATATGAAGCGGACGACGATCATCTGCGCCAGCGTTATGGCGCTCGTCGCCATCTTGCTGCTGCCGACCGTCGCGTCGGCTGACACGATGGACGCCCACGGGCCCACGCAGCTCAACTCGATGGGCATCAACTCGGTCTGGGTGATCGTCGCGGGCGTCTTCGTGATGTTCATGCAGGCCGGATTCGCGTTCCTCGAGATCGGCTTCTCGCGGGGCAAGAACGCAGGCACCGTGGTGGCCAAGGTGCTGATGAACTTCTCGATCGCCGGGATCATGTACTGGGCGGTGGGCTTCGCGCTCGCGTTCGGCGCCGGCAACCTGTGGGGCCACACCGGCTTCTTCCTGCACGACTTTGGCGACCCGCAGAAGGCATTCCCGATCATGGGCTTGTCGGACGCGACCGTCGAGGCGAAGTGGTTCTTCCAGTTCGTCTTCTGCGCCGTCTCGCTGGCGATCGTGTGGGGCACGACGCTCGAGCGCATCAAGTTCGGCGTCTACGCCATCTACGCGGTGATCTTCTCCGCGGTCATCTACCCGGTCGCCTCGCACTGGGTGTTCGGCGGCGGCTGGCTGCAGTCGAACCTCGGCATGCAGGACTTCGCCGGCTCGACGGCCGTCCACCTGATCGGCGCGACCGGCGCGCTCGCCGTGCTGCTCCATCTCGGGCCGCGGCGCGGCAAGTACGGACCGGACGGCAGACCGCGCGCGATCCCGGGCCACAACATGCCGCTGTTCGGCCTGTCGATCTTCATCCTGTGGTTCGGCTGGTTCGGCTTCAACCCGGGCTCGACGCTCAACGCGCTCGACGGCCGCTTCACCGAAGTGGTGGTCACGACCCAGCTCGCGGCGTGCGCCGGCGTGCTGACCGCGATCGCCACCTCGCGCGTGCTGATGAAGACGATCGACATCGGCATGGCGGGCAACGGCGCGATCGCCGCGCTCGTCGCGATCACAGCCGGCTCCGGCTACGTGGTGCCGTGGGCCGCGGTCGTGATCGGCGCCGTCGCCGGCGTGCTCGTCGTGGTCGCCGTGCTGGCGATCGACAAGAAGCTCGACGACCCGGTCGGCGCGCTGTCCGCGCACGGCCTGGCCGGCATCTGGGGCACGCTCGCGTGCGGTCTCTTCACCAACCCGGCGCTGGCGAGATACAACGCGGTCGGTGAGGCGGGCCTCGTCTACAACGGCTCGTTCCACCAGCTCGGTGTGCAGGCGCTCGGCGTGGCGGTCGTGTTCGCGTTCGTGTTCGTCCTCAGCTACGTCGTGTTCGGCGTGATCAAGGCCACGTACGGCCTGCGCGTCAGCGCCGAGGAGGAGGACGCCGGCCTCGACATCTCCGAGCACGGCATGTACGGCTATCCGGAGCAGTTCATCCCGGCGCCCGAGCTGATCGGCGTCGGTTCGATCCAACGACCGATCGGCGCGTCCGCTGCGCCGGGCCTGAGCCCGACGGGGGTGCCGGCATGAAGCTCGTCGTCGCATACATTCGCCATGAGGCGTTCGAGCCGATCCGGATGGAGCTGCTCGAGCTCGGCTTCCCCTCGATGTCGATCACCGAGGTGAAGGGGTCCGGGCGCCAGAAGGGCATCACCGAGCAGTACCGCGGCTCGTCGCTGACGAACTACCTGCGGCCGAAGATCAAGATCGAGTGCGTGGTCGCCTCCGGCGACGTGCAGACGATCGTCGACTCGATCCTGCGCCACGCGCGGACCGGGTCGATCGGCGACGGGAAGATCTTCGTCATCCCGGTCGAGCAGTCGTACCGCATCCGCACCGGCGAGTCCGGTGAGGAGACGCTCCAGTCCCACCCGGACGCGGCGGCGGCGGTCTGAGCCTGATGGCCGATCCCACGATCTCGCGGCGCGAGGGCCACGCTGGCCGGCGCTGGACGTCCCGCGGCATCTCGCCAATGCCACCGTCATTGGCTTCGACACCGCGCGTCGCCCAGCATCCGCCCATCGCGCCCTCGCATCCACGAGTCTCGTGAGATCGACCATCTAGCGGCGGCGGCTCCGGGAGGCCGCCGCCGCGTCCCAACTCGGCTCCGGCGTCGTAATGACGGGCGGCGCCGGTTCCGTGCACCGTGAGGGCTCGTGGCGTTCGCGCCACGGGCCCTCACGCGTGGGTGGCTTAGTAGCACACGATGTGCTACTTTGTCGCCATGGAGCGCATCGGAGTCCGTGAGCTGCGTCAGCATGCCACCCGCTATCTCGGCCGTGTCAAGGCGGGCGAGACGGTCGAGGTGACCGAGCGCGGTCGGCTCATCGCGCTGCTCGTTCCGCCTGCGCCGGGCGCAACCGAGCGTGAGCGACTGATCGCGACGGGGCAGCTCATCCCGGCGTCTCGTCCGTTCCGGGTTCCCCGCCGTGCGCCGCTGCCGGCCGGGCGGCCGAGCACCAGCACGGCGCTGGACGATCTCCGCGCCGACCGAACGTGATCTACCTCGACTCCTCGGCGCTGCTCAAGCTGTTGCACGACGAGCCAGAAAGCGCTGCCTTGGCCGATTGGCTGGCTGCACGCACGGGAACGCCCATCGTGAGCAGTGCGCTCGCGAAGGTCGAAGTCGTTCGGGCGTGCCGTCGCATCAATCCAGCGACGTTGAAAGAGGCGGCGGCGTTGCTCGCCGGACTCGACCTCATCCCGCTCAGCAGCGCAGTGATCGATCAAGCCGCTGACGTCGGCGAGACGATGCTGCGCAGCCTTGATGCGATCCATCTCGCGAGCGCGCTGTCGATCCAAGCCGAGCTCACCGCCTTCGTCGCCTACGACCACCGCCTCGCCGAGGCCGCGTCGACCGCAGGCCTCGAGCTGCTGGTTCCTCGCGCCTGACGAAGCGCCGCGCTACTGCGCGACCGAGACGATTCTGCCGTCCGGCGTGACGCGCACCTGCGCCGGCTTGCCGCTGACGGTGACGTTGAAGGAGCCGCGCGCGGCGCCCCCGTCGGTGAGTCGCAGGGGGGAGCGGCCGGTGGTCGAGCCGGTCAGGCTGTAGCGCAACGTGTATCTGCCGGCTTTCACCGGCACGACCGACCAGGTGAATGAGCGCGTCTTGCCCGGCGCGATCGCACCGAGCGACCATGTGTTCGCGTAGGCGCTGTCGCCGCTGAGGGGGCCGTCGTCGACGATCCACACCGGCCGCGAGTGCGAGGCGAGGCCCTTGTCCCCGAGCGCGGAGCCGAACGCCTGCACGTCGACGCCGCCGGTCAGGATCGTCGCGGCGACGTTCGGGATCGTGCGGCTGCCCTCGTTCTTGACGTCGATCCGCAGTCGCACGTGCTCGGCGAGCTGCTGTCTCGCCGGGAACGATCTGACCGGAATTGCGACCGAGTAGGTGATCGACGGCTCGGAGCTCTTGTCCGAGCCGCAGCCCGCGAGCGCCAGCGCAACAGCCGCGGCGGCTGCCGTGGCGCCTCGGAGGATGGCGGTGCTGCCGGGCACGGCGGCGCGAACATAGCACGGCCCGCGCGAGCGTCCGCCAGTTGAAGAAACGGCTCTCCGAGCCGATCGCATCGGTATATAGACCAGCGTGTTCCCTTCACACAAGCTCAACGGTTCGCGGTTGGCATGCGCAACTTTGGTGCCATACCCTGTTCATTCGGAGGCGCCATTCGGAGCGCCCTCCGCAGATGTCCCACAGGAGGACTGAGGAGATGGTCCGAGCAGTCGCCGATCGCGCGTTCTTGCCGACGCGCAACACCCTTGAGGAGATCGGCGACATGGTCATCCTCACGGGCAAGACGGTGCTCTCGGCGCTGCGCCCGCCATATCCGTATGGGGGCGAGTTCGTCTCGCAGTTTCTGTTCGCGCTCAAGCTGTGCTGGTTCCCGCTGTTGGTGACCACGCTCGTCGCCTCCTATGCCGCTCCGGGATTGCAAGCGGCGAACTTCTTGATTCTGTTCGGCGCGCTCGACCGCATGGGTGGCTTCTTCGTGCTCGCGGTGATCCGCGAGTTCGCCCCGATCTTCTGCGGGATCATCGTCGCGGGCGTCGCCGGCACCGCGATCTGCGCCGATCTCGGGGCGCGCAAGATCCGCGAGGAGCTCGACGCGCTGCAGGTGCTCGGCGTCGACCCGGTCAAGAACCTCGTCGTGCCGCGCTTCCTCGCGCTGATGCTCGTGACCGGCCTGTTCGACGTGTTCGCGATCTTCGCCGGCCTCGCCGGCGGGCTGCTCGCGAACGCCGTGAACGGCGGCGCCAGCGGGCACTTCTTCGCGACGTTCCTCGCGAACGCCAACACGACGGACCTGTGGGGCTCGGTCGTGAAGTGCACGCTCTACGGGGCCGTCACGGCGATCGTCTGCTGTTACAAGGGGATGACCGCGTCGGGCGGCGCGGAGGGCGTAGGACGCGCGGTCAACCAGGCGGTCGTGATGACGTTCCTGCTGATCGCCGCCACTGACTACGTCTTCACCCAGACGCTGCTGGCGACCCATCCGGAAATCAACATCATCCGCTGATGCTCGCGCCCGCCGACAGGAGGAGCTCGTGACCGACCGCGACCGGATCGAAGAAGAAGCGCGGGCGGACGCCGTCGACGGTGACGGCGTGGCCGGCGAGGCCGAGGCGCCGCGCGACGCGATCGCGCGCGATCTCGACCCGGAGCCGGAGTTCGCCGAGCCGGAGGACGAGGCCCGCAACGAGGACTCGCACGTCTCGATCGTCTCGGAGGCGCGGCCGCACGCGCCGGGCTCCGACGACGACGAGTTCCAGTACCACACGGAAGCGCGTCATGCGGTTGAGGGCGTGGCGGATGCGATCCAGTTCATCGACGTCCATAAGGCGTTCGGTCGGAACCGTGTGCTGCGCGGCCTCAACTTGGGCATCCCCGAGGGCAAGATCTCGATGATCCTGGGCCCGTCCGGCACCGGCAAGTCGGTCTGCATCAAGCACATGGTCGGCTTGCTGTACCCCGACAGCGGCGACATTCTCGTGCACGGCGAGTCGGTCCCGAGCATGCCGGACGACGATCTGTTCGCGATGCGCAAGAAGTTCGGCGTGCTGTTCCAGGACGGCGCGCTGTTCGGGTCGATGAACCTGTACGACAACGTTGCCTTCCCGCTGCGCCAGCACACGGACAAGGGGGAGGAGGAGATCGCCGAGATCGTCAACCGGCGCTTGCAGGAGGTCGGCCTCTCCGACTCCCCCGACAAGATGCCGAACGAGCTCTCCGGCGGGATGCGCAAGCGTGCCGGCTTCGCGCGCGCCCTCGTGCTCGACCCTGAGATCGTGCTGTTCGACGAGCCCGACTCCGGCCTCGATCCGGTCCGCACGGCGCTGCTGTGCGAGCTGATCAAGGAGGTCCACCAGGAGAACGGCGGTTCCTACGTCGTGATCACGCACGACATCATGAGCGCGCGCCGCGTGGCCGAGTTCATCGCCGTGCTGTGGCGCGGGCGGATCGTCGAGTCGGGCCCGGCCTCGGAGCTGTTCAACTCGGCCAACCCGTTCGTGCGGCAGTTCCTCACGGGGGAGTCCAGCGGCCCGCTCGGGATGGAGTGACGCTCGGATGACGATCGCCCGCGGCGCCGTGCTCGGCGCGTTGATTGCCGTGGTCGCCGTGCTCGCGATCATCCTGCTCGGCAACGGCGGCGGCGCGCAGTACAAGCTGATCTTCCAGAACGCGGGCCAGCTCGTGAAGGGCGACGACGTGCAGATCGGCGGTCGGCGCGTCGGGGGCGTCAAGGACATCCTGCTGACGAACGACAACCAGGCCGAGGTCGTCGTGAGCGTCGACAAGCCGTACGCGCCCCTGCATCAGGGCACGACGGCGACGATCCGCCTCACCTCGCTCTCAGGCGTCGCGAACCGCTACATCGCGCTCTCGCCGGGGCCGAACAACGCGCCCGAGATCAAGGACGGCGGCCGGCTTGGCGTCGAGCAGACGACGTCGGTCGTCGACCTCGACCAGCTCTTCAACACGCTCGACCCGAGAACGCGTCGAGGGCTGCAGCAGTTCTTCCAGGGCTCGGCCGCGCAGTACGAGGGCCAGGGGCAGAACGTCAACTTGACGGCCAGATACTTCAACCCGTTCCTGTCGACGACCGACCAGGTCGTGAAGGAGCTCGCGCTCGATCAGCACACGCTCACGCAGGCGATCGTCGCGGGCGCGAGCGTCACCGGCGCGGTCGCGCAGCGCGCGCCGCAGGTGACGTCGCTCGTCAGCAACCTCAACCGGGCGATGGGTGCGATCGCGGCGCAGAACGCCTCGCTCTCGCAGGCGTTGGGCGTCCTGCCGGACACGCTGCGGCAGGGCAACTCGACGTTTGTCGACCTGCGCTCGACGCTCGACGATCTCGAACCGCTGCTGCAGGCGTCGAGACCGGCCGCGGCGGTGCTCCCGAGATTCTTCCGCGAGTTCACGCCGCTGCTGAACGAATCGGTGCCGACGTTCCAGAACCTCAGTGCGATCGTGCACCAGCCGGGCGCGTTCAACGACGCGACCGACGCGGTCCAGCACCTGCCGCAGCTCCAGCAGATCGGCAGCCAGGCGTTCAGCAGCTCGATCACGGCGATGCGCAAGGGCCAGCCGGTGATCGACTTCCTGCGGCCCTACTCACCCGACCTCGTCGGCTGGTTCCGCGACTTCGGCCAGTCGGCCGCGAACTACGACGCGAATGGGCATTACGCGCGCGTCATGCCGATCTTCGGCGCGTTCCAGTACCAGGCGAGCGACAACACGCTGCAGCCGGTGCCGCCCTCACAGCGGCTCGCCGGGCTCAGAAGCGGCTACACGCGCCGCTGCCCCGGCGCCGCCAGCCAGCCGCGGCCCGACGGGTCCAACCCGTACGTGCCGGCCGGCTTCGACTGCAACCCCGCGGACGTGCCGCCCGGCCCATGATCTCGAACGTCTCCGCATCGACGAAGCGCGCGCTGGCCGGCGGCCTGCTGCTGGCGGCTGCGCTCGTGGTGCTCGTGCTCGGCACCGGCGCGTCGGGCGACAGCGGCGGCGGGACGTATCGCGTGCGCGCGATCTTCGACAGCGCGAGCTTCCTGGTGCCGGGGGAGGACGTGAAGGTTGCGGGCGTGAAGGTCGGGGCGATCGAGTCGCTCGACGTCACGCGCGACAACAAGGCGGCGATCGTCCTGCGGATCGACGACCCGGCGTTCAAGGACTTCAAGCAGGACGCGTTCTGCACGATCAGACTGCAGTCGCTGATCGGCGAGAAGTTCGTCGCCTGCATCCCGACGCAGCCGAAAAGCCCGAACAGCGAGCCGGCGCCGGCGCTGAGAAAGATCACGCGAGGGGACGGGAAGGGGCAGTACCTGCTGCCGGTGACGAACACGTCCGCGCCCGTCGACCTCGACATGCTGAACAACATCATGCGGCTGCCGGAGCGCCAGCGCTTCGCGATCATCATCAACGAGCTCGGGGTGGGGCTCGCGGGCAACGGCAGAGAGCTCAACACGGTGATCCGCCGCGCGGACCCGGCGCTCTACCAGCTCGACAGAGTGCTGCAGATCCTCGCCTCGCAGAACAGAGTGCTGGCGCGGCTGGCGGTCGAGTCGGACGCCGCGCTGGCGCCGGTGGCGCGACAGAGCCAGTCGCTCAGCGACTTCATCGACAAGGCGGGCAGAACGGCGGCGGCGAGCGCCGCGCGCGGCGACGACATCGAGCGGAACTTCGAGCGGTTCCCGGCGTTCCTCACGCAGCTGCGGCCGACGATGCAGCGATTGGGTGAGTTCGCCACAGCCGGCACGCCGGTGATGACCGACCTGCGCGCCGCGGCGCCGTCGATCAACACCGTCTTCGAGGAGCTCGGCCCCTTCACCAGCGCGGCGCTGCCGACGTTCAGAACGCTCGGCAACCTCGCCGACACGGGCAGACAAGCGCTCCCAGCCGCCGAGCCGATCATCAGAGACATCGCGGGCTTCGCGAGAGAGGCGAAGCCGTTTGCTGATGTGCTGGCGAGAGGGCTCGTGGACTTGCAGAGAAACGACGGGATCGAACGGCTGCTTGATGTGATCCTCTATACGACCGGTACCACGACAGGGTTCGACGCAGTCGGGCACTACCTTCGTTCACTGCTGGTTCCGATCGTGGGTTGCGTTCCTTACGCGGCCGTTGCACAGAATGGTCAGTGCGTCTCAACGTTCACCGATCAGTCGGCAGGAGCAGCTTCGACCACGTTGTCGCCCCCAGCCGACGCATCGGCTGCGACGCCGAATGATGGCGCTTCGGCTTCGCTTGTCGACGAGCCTGTGCCGCCGGCGGCACAGGCTCCTACGACCAGTGCGCCCGTCGGCAGCGGCGTCCTCAACTACCTCCTGGGCGGGAGCGGCGGCAGATGAACCGGCGCAGCACATCGGTCGCGGCGAACCCCGTGCTGATCGGCGCGGCGACGATCCTCGTCGTGATCGTCGCGGTCTTCCTCGCCTACAACGCGAACAATGGGCTGCCGTTCGTGCCGACGTACAACATCTGGCTCGAGCTGCCGAACGCGTCGAACCTCGTGACCGGCAATGAGGTGCGGATCGGTGGCGACCGCGTTGGGATCATCGACAAGATCCAGCCGCAGACGCACAGAGACGGCAGCGTCACGGCGAGAATGCACGTGAAGCTGGAGACGAAGGTCAAGCCGCTGCCGGCTGACTCGACCGTGATCGTCCGCCCGCGCTCGACGATCGGCCTGAAGTACGTAGAGCTGACGCCCGGCAGCTCCTCGAGAGGGATCCCCGAAGGCGGCACGCTGCCGCTCAGAAACGCGACGCCGAGACCGGTCGAGTTCGACGACTTCTTCTCGATGTTCGACAGACCGACGCGCGCCGCCAACCAGGTGAACCTGCGCGAGTTCGGCGACGCGCTCGCCGGACGCGGCACGAGCATCAACGAGGCGATCGTCGCGCTCGACCCGCTGACGAAGAACGCGATTCCGGTGCTGAAGAACCTCGCCGACCCGAACACGCGCTTCGGTGCGCTGTTCCGCGCGCTGGAGCAGACGGCCGCGCAGGTCGCACCCGTCGGCGAGCAGCAAGGACAGTTGGTCCGCAGCCTCGCGATCACCTTCGACGCGTTCGACGCGATCGCGATCCCATATCTGCAAGACACGATCAGCGGCGGACCCGCGGCGCTCGACACGGCAATCCGCTCGTTCCCGATCCAGCGGCCGCTGCTCGCCAACGCCGCCGGCTTCTTCCGCGACCTGCAGCCGGGCGCTAGAGCGCTGCGCGCCTCAGCGCCTGCGCTCGCGACCGCCTTCAAGGTCGGCACGACGCAGGTACGCCGCGCGGCCTTGCTCAACAACGAGCTCGCGCTCACACTGAGATCGCTGCAGGACTTCGCGCAGGACCCGCAGGTGCCGCTCGGCATCCACGGGCTGCGGCGCACGGTTGAGGCGCTGACGCCGACCGTCAATCACTTGGCCTATGCGCAGTTGAACTGCAACTACCTTGCCCTTCTGCTTTACAACGTCGCAAGCGCGGAGAGCGACACATCGGTCGGAGACCAGGGGGGCTGGCTCCGGGTCTTGCCTGTTGGTACACCGGGCGGCGCAAACAGCGAGGCAGGCCCAGCGTCAGCGCCCGCAAACGGCCCGACTAGCGAGGCGGAGAGCACACTCGCGAACCACCTTCACGCGAACCCCTATCCGCTCATCGGCGCGAAAGGCCAGGGCGGGGTCTGTATGGCCGGGAACGAGCGATATCCGGCGACCATCGGCCAGACGGTCATCGGCAATCCGCCCGGGCAGGCGCCGAAGGGGAAGCCGAAAGTCCCCAAGAGGCTGGACGGCTGATGGCGAGACACCCTCGACACACAGGCAAGCCCCAGCGCTGGACGCGCTTCCGCGTCGGGCTGCTCGCGATCGTGCTGATCTCGATCGCTGTCTACTTCGGCTTCACGAAGGACATCCCCTTCACGCACGGTTACTACCTGCACGCGGTGTTCGAGTCCTCGAACAATCTGCGCCCGGGCTCACCGGTGCGGATCGCGGGCGTAAACGTCGGCAAGGTCAAGAGCGTCGACCGCTACAAGAGCACCAACCTCACCGAGGTCACGATGGAGATCGACGGCACGGGCCTGCCGATCCACCAGGACGCGATCCTGAAGATCCGGCCGCGCATCTTCCTCGAGGGCAACTTCTTCGTCGACCTGAGACCGGGCTCGCCATCGGCGCCGGAGGTGCCTGATGGCGGCACGATCGGCTCGGCGCAGACGTCGACGCCGGTCCAGCTCGATCAGCTGTTGACGGCGCTCCAGGCCGATCAGCGCGCCGACCTTCAGACCGTGCTGCAGCAGTACGGCAAGGCGCTCGACTCCACGCCGACGGCTCAGCAGAACGCGATGCTCGATCCGGACGTGCGCGGCAAGACGGGCGCGCAGGGACTCAACGGGTCCTACACCTACGGGCCGGATGCACTGAAGGGCAGCACGCTCGTCAACAGCGCACTGCTCGGCACGCAGCCGCACGACCTGTCGCGGATGATCGCGGGTCTCGCGCGGCTGACGACGGCGCTGCGCCCGAGAGAGCGCGCGTTGCAGGACCTGCTCGTCAACTTCAACACGACCGCAGGTGCCCTCGCGGCACAGAGCAGCGCGCTGACGCAGGCCGTCGCCCTGGCCGGCCCGACGGTCACGGCGGCCGACCAGGCGTTCAAGAGCCTTGATGCATCGTTCCCGCCCACGCGCGGCTTCGCGCGGGACTTCACGCCAGCGGTGCGCGAGACGCCCGCAACGGTCAAGGCGGCGTTCCCGTGGATCGCGCAGACGCGTGCGCTGCTGCGCAGAGACGAGCTGGGCGGACTGCTGGCGCAACTGCAGCCGGCGACGGCGGACCTTGCGCGGCTGGAGGGCGAGTCGCTCACGTTCCTGCCGCAGCTGAACCTCGCCAACCGCTGCTTCGCGAGAACGATCATCCCGGCCGGAAACATCGGCGTGAACGATGGCGCGCTCTCCACTCGTCGGAGCGACGGCTCGATCGTCGAGAACTACAGAGAGTTCTGGTATTCGATGGTCGGCTTGGCCGGCGAGGCACAGACGTTCGACGGCAACGGGAGCATGATTCGTACTGGTCTCGGCGGTGGCTCGTACACCGTCAACTACGGCCGATCCAAGACAGACAAGACGGCTGTCATTGCCAATGCGAACAACCGACCCCTTGGGTCTAGTCCGCTCTTCCCTGCCAATGCTCCCCCGCAGAACCTGACTGCGGCGTGTTACCGCCAAGCTTTGCCTGCGGTGAACGGCCCGCAGGCTGGCCCGAGCAGCGCACCACCGAGCTCCGTCACGCCGACCCCTCCGCCGCTGCCGAACCCGAGAACCTTGCCGACGACTACGACCGCTTCCGGGGCAACAGCCGTGGGGGCTACGCCATGACCTCCGCGATTCGCAAACACCTGCGCGACTTCATCGCGATCGTCGTGCTGGTCTTGATCGCCGGCTTCGTCGGCCTCTACGTGCTCGCGCACCAGCGCACTACGGTGCCCGGCTGGGTGCCGATCTTTGGCAGAGACGTGTTCGTCCTGAAGGGCGAGTTCGCGACTGCACAGGCAATCACGCCGGGGCAGGGGCAGACGGTCGACATCGCCGGCGTCGAGGTGGGCCAGATCACCAAGGTCGATCTCGTCAACGGTCGCGCGGTCGTGACGATGGAGATGAAGCCGAAGTACGCGCACCGCATCTATCCCAACGCGACGATGCTGCTGCGTCCGAAGACCGGCCTGAAGGACATGATCGTCGAGCTGAACCCGGGTACGCCGGCCGGTGGCGCGGCCGTGAGAGACGGCTACACGGTGCCTGTCGCGAACACGCAGCCGGACGTGAACCTCGATGAGATCCTCGCGGTCCTCGACGGCGACACGCGCACCTACTTGCAGATGCTGCTCAACGGCGCCGCGACCGGCCTGGACAACAACGGTGGCAACCTCGCGCAGGTCTTCCGCCGCTTCGAGCCGACCGCGCGTGACACGGCCCAGTTCACGAAGCTGCTGTCACAGCGTCGTCAGTACATCAGCCGTTCGATCCACAACTTCGGCGTGTTCGCGCACGCGCTTGCCGCGCGTGACCAACAGCTCGGAACGTTCGTCGACAACTCGAACACCGTCTTCAAGCACTTCGCGAACCAGAACGCGAACCTGCAGCGCACGATCGCCCTGCTCCCGGCGGCGCTGCGCGACACGAACAGAGCGCTGCGCCAGGCGACAGCGTTTGCCGACCAGGCCGGCCCAGCGCTCGGTGCGCTGCGGCCGGGCGCCCGCGCGCTCGGTCCCTCGCTCGTCGCGACACGGCCATTCCTGCGCGACACGACGCCGATCATCCGCGACCAGCTGCGGCCGTTCACGAGAGTGGCGACGCCGGTCGTCGCGGAGATCAAGCCAGCGGCCTCAGCGTTCGCCGACGCGACGCCTGACCTTACGACCACGTTCAGAGTCCTGAATGCCTTCCTCAACGGGCTGGCGTACAACCCGCCTGGTAGAGCCGAGGGCTACATGTTCTATCTGGCCTGGCTTAACCACATTTCCAACTCGATTTTCTCGGCTCAGGATGCCCAGGGCCCGATCCGGCGAGGCGTCGTCGTCGTGCCCTGTGGTTCTCTCTCGGGTCTCAATGCGATCAAGACGTTCGGGAACCCCAAATACAACTCCGTTCGTCTGCTCGCTCAGCTCGTGAACACTCCAGCTACCTGCTCAGCGCCGAGAGGCTGACATGCAGAAGCAAGCACCCACACTCGGACGCATCCTCGTCATGGCGGGCTTCGCGCTCTCCTGCTTCAGCCTGCTCCTGTACCTGTGGGTCGCATTCGGCGGCGGCTTCCCGCTCAAGCCGAAGGGCTACCGCTTCCACATCCGCTTCGGCGAGGCGGCACAGCTCGCGCAGCAGGCTGACGTGCGCATCTCCGGCGTGCCGGTCGGCAAGGTCGTTCAGCTCCAGCTCGGCCAGGGACACACGACCGACGCGACGATCCAGCTTGACCAGCGCTACGCGCCGATCCCGAGAGACTCGCACGCCATCCTGCGCACGAAGACGCTGCTCGGCGAGACGTTCGTCGAGCTGACGCCCGGCCACAAGCAGAACGGTCTGCTGCCGGAGAACGGCACGCTGCCCGATGCGCAGGTGTCGAAGACCGTCGAGCTCGACGAGATCTTCCGCTCGCTCGACCCGCGCACGCGTCACTCCTTCCAGGTCTGGATGCAGTCGCTGGCGCAGGGCATCCAGGGCCGCGGAGCGGACCTCAACGCCGCCTTCGGCAACCTCGCGCCGTTCGCCGAGGACACGAACACGCTGCTCGTCACGCTCGACCGTCAGAACGAGGCGGTGCAGCAGCTGATCCGCAACACTGGCACGGTCTTCGACGCGCTCAGCGCGCGCAGCGGCCAGCTCACCGGCCTGATCCGCAACTCCAACACGGTCTTCGGCACGATCGCCGGCCGCAACCAGCAGTTCCAGGACACCTGGAAGGCGCTCCCCACGTTCGAGCATGAGTCGATCCTCACGCTCAACCGCCTCAATCGCTTCGCGAACGAGGTGAACCCGATCATCACCGAGCTGCGGCCCGTCGCCCGCCAGCTCACGCCGACGCTTCAGGCGGCCGGTCGTCTTGCACCGTCGTTCCGCGACTTCTTCGTCAATCTCGGGCCGCTGATCACGGCTGCGAAGCCGGGGCTCCCCGCGTTCCGCAGATTCCTCGCCGAGGCGCGTCCGGCGCTCGGTCAGCTCGACCCGTTCACGCGCAGCCTGAATCCGTTCCTCAGCTACATCGCCGACTACCTGCCGGAGCTGGACGCGTTCGTAGGGAACATCACGGCGTCGACACAGGCGAGCTTTCTTACTGGACCCAACAACGCGGTTCTTCACTATCTGCGCACCGCCGCCGTCTTCGCTCCAGACGGGATGTCGATCTATCCCCAGCGCCTGGCGACAAACCGGCCGAACCCATACCGCTTCCCTGGTCAGCTCAATCAGCTGAGAACGGGTCTCCCGGTCTTCGAAAATCGTCAATGTGCGAGCGGGCCTCGACCGATGCCCAACATCTCGGACCCCAACGTTTTCGCACAGACAGTCGGCGGCATCTCGCCTGACGCAGCACAGCTCCTCCTCGAGCTCGCCTTCCGCAACGACCCCAGAAACGTCCCCGCCCCGCCTTGCCGCGCGCAGGGCCCGACGCCCGGCTACGGCACCGACTTCCCGCACGTCGTCGCCGAGCCGCCCGGCGCGAACGCGACGAGCGTCAGCAGCGGTGGCGAGAGCGGGACGGGCGCGCCCGCCGCCGCAGCGAGCGCCGCCACGCCGTGACATGAGCATGCGGGACGGCCTGGAGCGCGTTGCGCGGGCCGCCGCGGCCCGCCCGCTCCCTGTGCTGCTGACCGTCGCGCTGCTGGCCATCGCGGGCGGCGTGCTCGCGCTCAACCTGGAGCCCAGCACCGGGATCGACACGCTCGCCGGGCGCAACACCGCGGCATACAGCGCCACGCAGGACCTCCACCGCCGCTTCGGCGACGACGCCGTCGTCGTGCTGATCGACGAGCGCGTCGCGAACCTCGTCCTGACCGACGACCTCGGCCGCACAATCCGCCTCGAGGGCTGCCTCGGCGGCAACGTCCCGCGCAACGCCAGGCCCTACGGCGGCGCGCGCAGCCCCTGCGCGAAGCTCGCACAGCTCAAGCCCGTCAAGCTCGTCTACGGCCCCGGCACGTTTCTCAACGAGTCCGTTCGCGCCGTGCAGAACGTCGTCACCGCGCAGCTGCGGGCGATCCAGCGCCAGGTCGCCGCCGCCCCCGCCGACCAGAAGGCCGCCGCGCAGGCGCAGGCGACCGACGAGATCAGGCGCCTGTGGCTCGCCTCCGGCATCCAGGGCATTCCGCAGATCGACTCGAAGCCGTTCATCTCGCAGATCGTCTTCGACCCGGCGCGCGGCGCGGACGTGCCGAAGTCGCGCTTCGCCGCGCTGTTCCCGAACAGAGACGCCGCCCTGATCCAGTTGCGGCTGCGCCCGGACCTCACCTCCCACGAGCGCGCGCAGGCGCTCCGGCTGATCCGGCAGGCGACGCAGATGCGCCTCTTCAAGCTCAGACGCGGCGGTCCCTACACGCTCTCCGGCGTGCCCGTCGTCACCGACGCGCTCGCTGACAGCATCACCGGCGGCATTGCCGCACTCCTGATCGCCGCCGTCGTCGCGATGGCGCTCGCACTCCTGCTGCTGTTCAAGGCGCGCCTGCGCCTGCTGCCGCTGCTGGTCGCGCTCGCCGCCGCGGCGCTCACGTTCGGTGCGATGGCGCTCGTCGGCGCGGGCCTCACGATGGCAGCGATCGCCGTCCTCCCGGTCCTGATCGGTCTCGCCGTCGACTACGCGATCCAGTTCCAGAGCCGCGTCCAGGAGCAGGAGCAACAAGGAGCAGCACGCAGCGAGGCGGTCGCCCAAGCCGCCCGCGCCGGCGCTCCCACGATCGCCACCGCCGCGCTCGCGACCGCCACCGGCTTCCTCGTCCTGCTGCTCTCGCCGATCCCGATGGTGCGCGGCTTCGGCCTGCTGCTCGTCGTCGGCATCGCGATCGCGTTCGTCACGGCGCTCACCGCCGGCTCGGCGGCCCTCGCGCTCAGGCGCGACATGCCGCCGCTGCGGCTGCCGCTTCCCGCCATGCCCGCGCGCGTCGCGGCCGCGCTCGCCGGCGCACGCGAGATCGTCGCCGACGCCACGCAAGCGGTCTTGCGCGCCTCCCTGCACAAGCCGCAACGCATCCTCGCCATCGCCGCCGCGCTCGCAATCGCAGGCTGGCTCGCCGACACCCAAACGCACGTCGTCTCCGACATCCGCAAGCTCGTCCCCGCCGACATGCCGGCTCTGCAAGACCTCAACACGCTCCAGGACAGAACGGCGTCCTCGGGGGAGATCGACGTGCTGATCGAGGGCAGGAACGTCGCGACGCCGCAGGCGGTGCGCTGGATGACCGGCTACCAGCAGCGCGTGCTCAGGCGCTTCGGCTACGACGAGTCGAAGGGCTGCCAGGCCGCCACCCTGTGCCCGGCCTTCTCGCTGCCCGACCTGCTCCAGGGCTCCGACGCGAGATCGCAGACGTCGATCGACACGCTGCTGAGAGCCGTCCCGCCCTACTTCTCGCAGGCCGTCCTGACGCCGCAGCGCGACGCCGCCACGCTCGCGTTCGGGATCCGCCTGATGGACTTGGAGAACCAGCAGCGCGTGCTCGACGCGATGCGCGCCGAGTTGAACCCGCCGCCGGGAATTGAAGCCCGCCTCGCCGGGACGCCGGTGATCGCTGCGCAGGCGAACGCCGAGTTGGCTTCGCCGTGGCGGCGCCTGCTGACGTTGCTCGCCGGTCTCGCCGCCGTCGCGCTCGTGCTGCTCGCGGTCTTCCGCCGCGCCGAGCGCGCGCTCGTGCCGCTCATCCCGATCGCGCTCGCGACCGGCTGGTCCGCGCTCGTGCTGTTCGCGACGCGCGTCCCGCTCAACCCGATGTCGGCGACGCTCGGCGCGCTCGTGATCGCGATCTCGACCGAGTTCGCGGTGCTGTTGTCCGAGCGCTTCCGCCAGGAGCGCGCCGCGCACCATGACGTCGAGCAAGCGCTGCGTCGCACCTATGGCTCGACCGGCCGTGCCGTGCTCGCCTCCGGCGTGACCGCGATCGCCGGCTTCGGCGTGCTCGCCGTCTCGGACTTCCGCATGCTGCGCGACTTCGGCATCGTGACGGTCGTGGACCTGACCGTGTCGCTGCTCGGCGTGCTGATCGTGCTGCCGTCCGTGCTGGTGCTTGCCGAGCGGCGCGTGCTGCTCGGCCGCATCGCGCGGCTCAGCGGCGCGCGCACAGGGACCGCCGGCAGACCCCACTCCACACCGGTCGCGTGAGCAGCCGGGGCGGGCGGGGTTCGGTCATCGCGATCGCGGTGGGGCTCGCGATCCTCGCCTACATCACGTGGAACACGCTCTCGACGCCCGCGACGAGCTCGACCGGGATCGCTGCCGGCAAGCTCATGCCGCCGTTCGCGGCGCCGCTCGTGACAAGCGACCTCGTCGGCGACGCGAACATCGCGACGCACGCCGGCGAGGGCGCCGCCGGTGCGCGACCGGCCTGCTCCGTCAGCGACCCCCGCGCGCTCAACAGCTGCACGCTCGCGCGCCGCGGCCCGGTTGTGCTGGCCTTCTTCACCGACGGCGCGGGCCGCTGCACGACGACGCTCGACACGCTGCAGCGGCTCGCGTCGCACCACCCCGGCGTCGGCTTCGCGGCGGTCGCGATCAAGGGCGACCGCGGTGCCGAGCGCACGCGTGTGCGCGCACATGGCTGGCGCTTCCCGGTCGCTCAGGATCGCGACGGCGCCGTCGCGAACATCTACGGCGTCGCGATCTGCCCGACGGTCGTGTTGGCCTACAGAGGCGGCGTCGTGATGCGCACGGCGCTCGGCAGCGACGAGACGACCGCGGCGGCGCTCGAGCGCGACATCGGCGACCTGGAGCGGGGGAGACCGGCGGCGTGAGCGCGCGCCCGGCGCCGCGCGAGGGCTTCGTCGCCGAACCGCTGCGCGACGAGCTGCCGGGGCTCGGCGTCGTCTCGCTCACGCTGCCGGCGCCGCGCGCGAAGCGCAGCCCGCCGGGGGTGCGCGAGCACCTCGACGTGCTGTCGCTGCGCTTCCGCGGCGCCGAGGCGCTTGCGCTGCGTCAGCGACCCGTGCCGCACGCCTACCGCGTCGCGTTCCGTCACGTCGGGCTCGACCCGGACGCCACGCGCACGCCGATCGAGGCGGCCGCGATCGAGCGCCTCGTGCAGGGCGGGTTCGTCTCGCGGGGGCTGCTCGACGACGCGCTCACGATCGCGCTGGTGGAGACCGGCGTGCCGCTGTGGGCGCTCGACGCCGACGCCGTCCACGGTGACCTGTGGCTGCGGCTTGCACGCAGCGGCGAGCGTCTCGGTGAGGCCGCGCAGGGCCGGCCGCTGCCGGACGGCCAGATCGTCCTCGCCGACGCGCACACGCCGCTCGCGCCGCTGTTCGGCGACCCCGCCGACGACCGTCTGCCCGGCAGCGGCACGACGCGCCTGCTGCTGTACGCGCTGCGCGTCGACGGCGTGCCCGCGATGCACGTCGCGGAGGCGCTGTGGCAGTGCGCGGAGACGCTCGCCACGGCCTGATCGGCGGATGCCAGATAACTGGTGTCGACGGAATTGCATGCCGCCGCTAAGGTGCCTGACATGGCCGAAAAGCCAGCGCTCAAACAGCAGTATCCGCGTCGTACAAGAGCGTTGATCGCTCGAGGCGACGCGCGTCCTGCGCGAAGGCGATTGAGCGATGTCTTGGCCCGGATCGGACCGCGCCACGGCCCGATCACCGACGCCGGCACTCGCGCGCTTCAGGAGCAGCGCGGCGACGTTGTCTAGCCCGGCCGGCGGAGTCCTCTACCTCGATAGCTCCGCCATCGTCAAGCTCGCCGTGCGCGAGCCCGAGACCGCTGCACTTCATGCGGAGCTGATGCGCTGGCGACTGTGCGCGACGAGCTCGATCACGACGATCGAGGTGAGCCGTGCTGCCGCGCGAGCACGCGAGCAGGAACGGAACGTGCTCCCACCCCGCGACGTTGCAGCGTTGCTCGCATCCACGGTGGAGATGGTTTTGACCGATCGAGTGCGTCAAACGGCCTCGACGCTCGCTCCGCCGGAACTGCGAACCCTCGACGCCATCCACGTCGCGAGCGCACTCGCACTCGGCACGGATCTCGCCGCGGTCGTCACCTACGACATGCGCATGCAACGAGCGGCCGAGAGCTACAGACTGCGCGTGCTTGCGCCTACGTAGCGCGTATCGCAGCCGAGCCACGGGGGGTAGACTCGAGAGACCGATGGTCGTGATTGCGGATCGTCAGGTAACGCCAGCGATAGGCGCGGAGGTCGAGGAAGCTCCGGCGCGCCGCGCGCTGCGCGCGCAGATCGCTCGCCTCGAGCGTGAGCTGGCACGGCTGACCGCAGAGGCGAAGCCGCGCGACGGCATCGCGTGGTCGATCGGCGGCGAGGGCGGCCCGCGCCTGCTCGGCATCGGTGAGCTGGAGCGGGTGCGCGACGACCTCGCCGAGCGCCTGCACGAGGTGCGCGAGACGCTTGCCGCGCGCGCCGCGCGCGAGGCCGAGAACCGTGAGCGGCTGCAGCGGATGCTGCGCGACCCGGCGCGTCACCGCTTCGTGCGCGTCAGTGCCGCCGACGTTGGCGAGCCCGGCTGCGGCGTCTGGCATGTGCGCCCGCGCCTCGGCTTGATCGGCATGCTGATGGGCTGGTGGCAGGTCAAGCTCTCCTCTGGATGTCCGCTAGCCGGCGCCGCCCTCGCGGCGGCGTGAGCTGACGACGATGGGTCGCCGCAGCCGCCAGCGCGCGAGCGCGTCGCCGCGCGAGCGCGCGCACGCGTCGAGCGGCCACGGCCGCGCCCCCGCGCGCGAGCCGGCGGCGCCTCAACCCGCGCCCGTGACCGCCCCGGCACCCGCCACAACTGCCGCCCGTCGCAGCCGCCGCGACGCCGCGCCCAAACCACCATGGGGCACGTTCCCGCTCGTCGAGCTGTGCGCGCTCGCCGGGATCATCCTCGGCGTGTGGGGGATCGTCGCCCACAACTCCGTGCTGCTCGTCGGCGCCGCGGCGCTCGGCTCCGTCGCCGGTCTGGAGGTGGCGCTGCGCGAGCACTTCGCCGGCTACCGCTCGCACACCTTCGTGCTGTCCGGCGCCGCCGCCGTCGCGACGCTCGCGCTGGCGCTGCTGCTGGGCGCGCCGCGCGGCGCCGTCCTGACGGCCGCGCCGCTCGTGCTGGTGGTCGGGCTCGTCGGCTTCCGTCAGTTGTTCAAGCGCCGCTCGGGCGGCGTCGGCATGCGCGTGCGCTAGCCTGCGCCGCGATGTCCGCCGACTCGCCGCCTGCCGCTCCGCGCCGCATGCGCCTGATGGGCTTGCACCACGTCACGGCGATCTGCCGCGACCTGGAGCGCACGACCGCGTTCTACCGCGACGTGCTGGGCCTCGCGCTCGTGAGCGAGGGCGTCAACGACGACGACCCCGACACGCGCCACTTCTGGTTCGGTGACGCGCACGGTGCTCCGGGGACGCTCATCACGTTCCTCGAGTACCCGCAGATGGAGGACGGAGTCGTCGGCGCCGGCTCGTTGCACCATGTCGCCTTCACCGTCGACTCGCCCGACGAGCAGCTCGCCTGGCGTGACTACCTGCGCGACAGAGGGGTGGCGTGCAGCGAGGTGCTGGACCGCGGCGCGTTCCGTTCGCTGTACGTGCGCGACCCCGACGGCCACATCGTCGAGATCGCCACGCGCGGTCCGGGCTTCTGAGGCGCCCGACTCCGCGCGTGGCGACCACCGCCGTCAGACAGTGACCAGCTCGCGTTCGATCGTCGTGATCGTCGAGACGCAGTCGTGCTCGATCGTCGCGTGCGCGTCGAGCTGCGCGGCGAGCGCGTGCCGCTGACGTTCGGTCAGCGACCCGATCGTCTTCGCCTCGGAGATGCGGAACATCGCGAGGAACTTGCGGCAACGGGTGCCGCCCCAGCGCCGCTGGCTCATCAGCACGTCGCCGATGGCCATGCTCGACGCCTCCCACGGCGAGGTGAGAATCACCTCCGCTGCGGTCACCTCACCGTCCGCGATCCGGCGCTTGAGCTCCGCGCGTGCGAGCCGTACGCGATTGGCACGTTGAAGGGCCTGCAGGTGCTGCGGGCCGGGGGACGTCGTCGGCAACGTGTCCGTCTGCACTCTTCTCTTGCCTCCGTACGTAGGCCGTGAACCAGCGTGCCGAGCGGGGGTGCTCGGTCGCCGAGGGGGGGATGCCGTCGTGCGCGATCTCGGTCCCAACTCCCTGGCTCGGCTGGCGATGCCGTGTGCCTGAGACGAGTCGACCCGGCGGCATTGGAGAAGCTATGTCAGCGGCACCCGCGGGGTCAATCCCGAACCGTCCGCGACATACGCTAGGAGCGGCCTTTTCGTGGCGACACCGAATGCCGGTGCGTCAACCACAGTCAGACCGACGACGGCAGCGGCCCGTGCTCGGCCTCGAACGCGCGCTTGACCGCGGCGAAGGCGCCCAACGCCTCGTCGAGCACCGCGCGCGAGTGGGTCGCCATCACGCTGGTGCGCAGCAGCGCCCCGCCCGGCGGGACCGCCGGGTGCAGCGCCACGTTCACGTACACGCCGGCCTCGTAGAGCTGCTTCCACAGCAGCGCGGCCTTCCAGTCGTCGGCCACCAGCACGGGCACGATCGGCGTCGTGACGCGCGTGCCGTCCGGCAGCGCGACCGGGTCGACGACGTGGAAGCCGAGCGCGCGCAGCCCCTCGTTGAGGTAGCGCCCGTTGTCGAGCACCTGCGCGAACAGCTCGCGCCCCTCGTCCGAGCGGCAGATGCGCGTCGCCGCGAGCGCGGCGCCGACGGCCGCCGGCACACCGGAGGCGGTGAAGAGGAACGGCCGCGACTGGATCCGCAGGAAGTCGATCACGTCGGCCGGCCCGGCGATCACGCCGCCGCAGGAGGCGAGCGACTTCGAGAACGTGGCCATCCGCAGGTCGACGCGCTCCTCGACGCCGAGCAGCTCGCTCGCGCCGGCGCCGCGCTCGCCGAGCACGCCGAGCCCGTGCGCCTCGTCGACCATCAGTCGCGCGCCGAAGCGCGCGCACAGGTCTGCGATCTCAGGCAGCGGCGCGACGTCGCCCTCCATCGAGAAGACGCCGTCGACGACGACGAGGATCCCGCCGCCGTCGGCCTCCGCCTGCGTGAGGCGCTTCTCCAGCAGGTCGAGGCGGTTGTGGCGGAAGGCGCGCAGCTTCGCGCGTGAGAGCAGCACGCCGTCGAGGATCGAGGCGTGATCGCCGGAGTCGACGACGACGGTGTCCTCCGGTCCCAAGATCGTGCCGAGCGCGCCGAGGTTCGCCTGGTGGCCGGTGGAGAACACCAACGCGTCCTCCGTCTGCATCCAGCCGGCCAGCTCGGCCTCGAGCTCGAGGTGCAGGTCGAGCGTCCCATTCAGCAGGCGGGAGCCGGTCACGCCGGTGCCGTAGCGGCGGATCGCGTCGTGCGCCGCCTCGATCACGCGCGGGTCGGCCGTCAATCCCAAATAGTTGTTCGAGCCGAGCATGATCCGGCGCGCGCCTTCCATCTCGACGACGGGCGCGGCGGCCGACTCCAGGCGGCGGAAATAGGGCACCGCGTCGATCTCGCGCGCGGCCTGGAGCTGGGCGACCCGCTCGTGCGTGCGCGCCTTGCTGAATACGTCGGTCGTGGTGGGCATATACAGTGCGCCGCGAATGGGTCTCGACGTCCGGCCTGTCGCGTCCAAGCGCGACCTCACGACCTTCATCAAGCTGCCCTGGCGGCTCTATCGTAACGAGCCGAACTGGGTGCCGCCCCTCATCTCCGAGCGCCGCCAGTTCCTCGACAGACGCAAGAACCCCTGGTTCGAGCACGGCGAGGCGCAGTACTTCCTTGCCTGGCGCGACGGTCGGGCGGTCGGCCGCATCACCGCCCAGGTCGATCGCATCCTCAACGAGTTCCAGGACAACACGTGGGGGCTGTTCGGCTTCTTCGAGTGCGAGGACGACCCGGAGGCCGCCGCCGCGCTGCTGGCCGCCGCCGAGCGCTGGCTGCGGTCGCGCGGGCGCGACCGGATGGTCGGCCCGATGGACTTCACGATGAACGACGAGTGCGGCGTGCTGATCGAGGGCTACGAGCGCACGCCGATCATCCTCACCAACTGGACCCACCGCTACTACCCGCGCCTGCTCGAAGGCGCCGGCATGGCGAAGGCGATGGACACGCTCATGTGGGAGCTGAGAATCCAGGGCCGCGACAGAGTCCATCCGGCGATCTGGAGAATGGCCGAAGCGGTCGAGTCCAAACACGGCATCACCGTGCGGTCGATGCGCAAGAAGGACATGCAGGCGGAGATCAACCGCTTCCTCGAGGTCTACAACGCCGCGTGGGAGAGAAACTGGGGCTTCTCGCCGCTGACGGAGAGAGAGGTCCGCCATTACGCGAAGACGCTCAAGCCGCTGCTCGACGAGCACTGGGCGTTCATCGCCGAGAAGGACGGTGAGACGGTCGGCGCCGCGCTCTCGCTGCCGGACTACAACCAGGTTTTGAAGCGCATGAACGGGCGGCTGCTGCCGTTCGGCTGGGCGAAGTTCCTGTGGAACCGCAGACGGATCGACCGCGTGCGCGTGTTCGCGCTCGGCGTCAGACGCGAGTGGCAGCACACCGGCGTCGCGGCGCGCTTCTACGAGCTGCACTTCGACTCCGCCGAGATCACGCCGCAGACGTACGGCGAGATGGGCTGGATCCTCGAGTCGAACAAGTCGATGAACCGCGCGATGGAGGGGATGGGGGGCACGGTCGTGCGCCGCTACCGCCTCTACGAGCGACTGTTCGAGGACGTCGCGCCGGAGGAAGCGGCCGAGTTCGAGGCCGTGCCCGTCGGCGCCGGAGCCGTCTGACCGCTGCCGCTGTCACCATGGGCCGATGGATCCCCAGCCGGATCTCATCGAGCCCGAGGAGACCGTCGACGGCGTCCCCGTGCTCGCCGCCGAGGTGCGCGCGCTCGAGCGCGCCGTGCCACGACGCAACCTGCCGGCGGTCCAAGCCGGTGCCGTCGCCGCGGCCGGCTTCGTCGCCGGCGCGGCAACGGTCGTCGCGATCAGCCGGCGGGTGGCGCGCAGACCGCGCGCCCTGCCGGCGCGCCGCCGCAAGCGCGACACCGGGCCGGAGGTGATGTCGGTGCTCGGCACGCGCTCGTTCCTGCTCGACGTGCACCTGCTCGGTCGCGGCGAGTGAGCGCGCTGAGCGTCCGCCCGCGCTCGCGCCCTCGCCGTGAGCCGGTCGCTCCGCCGCCCGGCGTTCGCGAGCTGCGCGTCGAGGTGAGACCGGCCTGGCCGCTGCGGCTGTCGCGCGCCGGCGGCCCTGACGGCGTCCTGCAGGTGCGCCGCGGCGTGATCCACCGCCTGCTGCACCATGGCCCGGAGGAGCGCCCGGTGGTCGTGCGCGTGGCGCAGACGGCGCGCGACCGCGTGCTGTTCGGTGCGCAGGCGGACGATCTCGCCGCGGCCGCGTGGGCGATCGAGCGGATGCGCTTCGCGCTCGGCGTCGACGACGACCTGCGCCCGTTCCACGACCGCTTCCGCGACGACCCGCTGATCGGCCGCACCGTGCGCTCAGACCCGACGGTGCGCCTGCGCCGCCGGCCGGAGCCGTTCGAGGCGCTCGCGTGGGCGGTCACCGAGCAGCTGATCGAGTACGTGCGCGCGGCCGCGATCCAGCGGCGGATCGTGTGGCGGATCGGGCGCCGCTGCGGACGCAGCGGCCTGCGCGACCTGCCGTCCGCGGCGACCGTCGCCGCGCAGGCGCCGGCGCTGCTGACCGGGTTCGACCTCGCGCCGAAGCGCGCGCTCGCGCTGCGGCGCGTCGCCGAGGAGGTCGCGAGCGGCCGCGTCGACCTCCACGCGACGGAGCCGGGCGCGCTCGAGGCCGGCTGGAGACGCCTGCGTCGGATCCCCGAGATCGGCACCTGGACACTGTCGCTGCTCGCGCTGCTCGGCCAAGGCCGCTACGACGCGCTGCCGGCCGGCGACCTCGCCTACGTGAAGCTGGTCGGCCGACTCCAGAGCGGAGGCGACCCGCGCGTGCGCGCAACCGAGGACGAGGTGCGGGCGTTCTTCGCGCCCTACGGCGAGTGGGCCGGCCTCGCCGCCGCCTACGCGCTGCGCGCGACCGCGCCGGAGCTGCGCGCGGTCGCGGCGGCGGCGTAGGCGTACTGGCGCGGCGCGAAGGCGTCAGCCCGGTCTGCCACTGTATGCCCAGCGGCGACCATCGAGTCCCTGAGGAGCTTGCGATGAGCAACGCAGTCCACGTCAGGCCATCTGATGGCGGCTGGGATGTCATGGAGGAGGGCAGCGGCCGTACAAAGCACTTCGACACGCAGGGCGAGGCGCTCAGAGCCAGTCGAGAGATGGCGCAGCACAACCGCTCCGAGCATGTGATCCACAGCCAGGATGGAGCGATTCGCCAACGCGACAGCTACGGCCGGGATCCCTTCCCCCACAAACCGCGCAGAGTCGCTGGTTGAGCAGCTAGACTTTCGCTGTCGGCTGAGCGCGGATTCGCGTCAGCGAGTTCCAGGGATTTCCCCTTGGTCGACACCTTAAGACAAGTCCCCGCCTCGAGCGGGGCTTGTTGCTTAAGCCGTCGGGTACCAGACCGAGTTCTCGTAGACGTGCGGCAGGATGTGCGTCTTCCACAGGCCGGTGACGGCCTGGTTGGGCTTGACTTTGCCGGCATCGACCTTCCGCTGTCGCGCCGCGATGAAGGCCGCGCAGTCCGTCAGCTGGATGGCCGGATTGGTCTCGGACCGGACGAAGTGGATCGTGTCGATGATGTGCTCGATCCGCTCGGTCTTCCATCCCCAGCTCGTGCCCAGCTGTTGGTAGCTCGCGAGGTCACGCAGTGCCGCGTCCTCCGCCTCTCGCGCCTCGTCCGCGACGAGCAGGACTCGGCAGTCATGGTCTCGGGCCATGCGTTCGACGGACTCGATCGTGAACATCAGTGCGATGTCATGGGGATGGAAGGGGTTCGGATAACGAGCCGCAAGCCTCGGCTTGTGCACGCCACGGATCACGACACGGGCTGCTGCCTTGCCGATGCAGTCCAAGATCTCGCCGTAGATGTCGATCCGGGTTGCTGGCGGCATTCTGGCGAACGGGCCCGAGCCGGCGAACAGCTGTTGACCGTGGAACTCGAATCCAGGCTGAGTGCATCTGTCGGGGCAGCGACGCCGTGCGATGTCGCGGATCTGCTCATGAACCGCTGCGACGTGCGCCTCGTCGATCATCAGCGTCAGCAGGAGATGGATCGGCTGCGCAGCGTCCGCGAGATTGCGGCCGGTGTTCCCCGCCTCGTCCATGTATGCGAACCACATGCCCGTCGACGCCTCCGGTCAGGAAGATATGGACCGGTGAGGACGGCGTTCGGGGCCGCCGCCGCGCCGGAAGGGCGCGGCGGCGGCGTAGGCGCTATCCGCTCTGGCCGGCGAGGAACTCGTTCGTGATCGCGGTCGAGCCGGCGTTCGGCGCGACGCCGAGCAGGTTGTGCTCGAACATCCATCTGCCGTAGGCGCTCCACGCCTTCGGGTCCTGCCAGCCGAACGGCTTCGAGCTGTCGGCGGGGAAGAACGCCGGAAGCGACGCCTTCACGCTCGCGAGCGCGAATCTCGGGTTGAGGTCGGGTGCCGCTCTCACGAGCGCGTCGGCCGCGGCGCGCGGGTCGGCTCTCGCGGCCGCATAGCCCCGCGCGAGCGCTTGCACGAACGCGCGCACGTCGTCGCCGCGCTTCGCGAGCGTGTCCTTGCGCGCGACGAGGATCAGCTCGTCGTAGGTCGGCACTCCGACCTGCTCCATGCGGACGATGTGCGGTCTCTTCCCGGCCTGTCTGAGCTGCACGCCCTCGACGTTCCAATACGCGCCGAGCGTCGCGGTGACCTTCTTCGACAGCATCGCCGGGATGAGGTTGAAGCCCACGTTCGTCTCCTTCACGGAGCCGACCGGCACGCCTGCGCGCTCGAGGATCGTCTGCAAGTACGCGCTCTGGTACGGGATCCCCGCCGTGCCGACGCGACCGCCTCTGAGGTCGCGCGGTCCGCTGAAGCCTCTCTTGAGCGACATCAGCGTCGTCAGCGGCACCTGGGAGATCGCGCCGACGGCGACGAGCTGCGCGCCCTTGTCGCGCGCGATCAGCAGCTCCGGCTCGTACGAGATCGCGAGGTCGACCTTGCCGGCCTCCAGCAGCTTCAGCGGCGCGGCCGGATCCGACGGCGTCTGCACCTTCACGTCGAGCCCGGCTCTGGCGAAGTCGCCGTCGGCGAGCGCCTTGTAGAGGCCGACGTGGTCGGGGTTGGGCAGGTAGTCGAGCATCAGCGTCAGCTGGCGCGTCGCGCCGCTGCCGGTGACCGTGTCCTGCTTCTCGCCGCAGCCGGCCAGCGCGAGCAGCAGCGCCGCGAGCGCGCCGACAATCGGGAGCAGTCGCTTCATCGGTTCCTTCCTTGTGGGGGTTCGTGCGCCCACGGCACGATCAGCCGCTCGGCCAGCGTGAGCAGGCCGAACAGCGCGATCGCGAACGCGGACAGGATCACCACGGCGGCATATGCGCGCGCGGTCTCAAGTTGGGGGATCGATTGCTGGACGAGGTGGCCGAGGCCCGACGACGAGCCCGCCTGCTCGGCGAAGACGGCGCCGATCACAGCGATGACGACGGCGATCTTGGCGCCGCTGAACAGGCCCGGCAGCGCGGCCGGCAGCTCGACGTGGCGCAGGATGCGTAGGCGCGAGGCGTCGAGCGTCCGCAGCAGGTTGAGCTGCTGGCGGTCCACGCGGGCGAGCGCGTCGAGCGTCGTGACGACGATCGGGAAGAACGCGACGAGCCCGATGATCACGAGCTTCGGGGCGAGGCCGAAGCCGAGCCAGACGACGAGCAGCGGCGCGATCAGCGGGATCGGGATCGTCTGCGAGGCGGCGAGCAGCGGGTACGTCGAGCGACGCAGCGCGAGCGACAGGTGCAGCGCGATCGCGCACGCGAAGCCGGCGAGGCCGGCGACGGCGATGCCGAGCAGCACCTCGCCTGCCGTCACGGTGAAGTTGTCCCACAGCAGCGCGCGGTCCTCGCACCGCGCCGGCGCGTCGCCCGTGGGGGAGGGAGCGTTGCAGGCGAGCGCCTGCGCCACCTCGTGCGGCGCCGGCAGGATCAGCCGGTCGACCCCGCCGTAGAGCGCGTACAGCTCCCACGCGCCGAGCAGCGCGAGGAGGATCACCAACGGCGCCACGACGCGCAGCGCGCGGCTCACGCCGGCGCTCCCAACGCTTCCAGCGCCTGCTCGCGCAGCGCCGCGACCGCCGCGTCGGTGCGGTGCCGCGGGCGCGGCAAGCGCACAACGAGCTCCGCCACCGCGCGTCCCGGGCGCGGCGACATCACGACGACCCGGTCCGCCAGCACGACCGCCTCCTCGACGTCGTGCGTGACGAGCACGACGGTGCGCGGCTCCTCCGCCAGCGCGCGCCCGAGCCAGCCCTGCATCTCCTGGCGCGTGAGCGCGTCGAGCGCGGCGAACGGCTCGTCCAGCGCGAGCACCGGCTTGCCCGCCAGCAGCGTGCGCACGAACGCGACGCGCTGGCGCATGCCGCCCGACAGCTCCGCCGGGCGCGCGGTCTCGAAGCCACCGAGTCCGAAGCGCGCGAACAACGGGGCGGCCTGGCAACGGGCGCGCACGACCGGCATGCCGCGCACGCGCAATGCCAGCGCCGCGTTGTCGAGCGCGCTCGCCCATGGCAGCAGCAGATCGCGCTGCGGCATCAGCACGGCTGGATCGGCGCGCACCGTGCCCGCATCCGGCGCCTGCAGCCCGCAGATCAGCTCCAGCAGCGTCGACTTGCCGCAGCCGCTCGCCCCGACGACCGCGACGATTTCGCCGGGCGCCGCTCGCAGCGACATCCCGTGCAGCGCGACGACCTCGCCGCCGCGACGGCCGCGGGCACGGAAGACCCGTTCCACTCCGTCGACCCGTACGCCGTCCATCGCTCCCTCCGCGGGCATTACCCCACAGGTTCGAAGGGTCAGCGCCGGGTCGCTCGTTCGCGAAAGGGGCGCTATCTCAGCCGGCTTGCCCGCCAGCCCCCCTGGTGTGTGCTACCAGGCGCGGATCGTAGTACATGCGCTGGCGGACGCCGTCGAGGCTGCGGGAGTTCCGCACGCGACGCTCCGCTAGGCTCGTCCAAGGCGCGATACGCCGAAATTGAAACTATCGAGGACCGGGGTGCGTCTGAGGGGGAAGCGCATGCGCTGGAGCGTCGCATTGTCGGCGGTGCTTGCCGTGCTCGCCGTGGGCGGCTGCGGCGAGGGCGGCGCAAGCTCCGCCGATCCGCACGGGGCGTCGTGGCCGGCGCCGAACGGCGACGCGGCCAACCACCGTCGCGCCGGCGGCTCGATCGACGCCGCGTCCGTCGGCCGGCTGCGCGTGGCGTGGCGCATGCCGCTGGCTGCGGGGATCGCCGCCACGCCGATCGTGCGCGACGGCGTCGTCTACGCCCAAGACCTGAACTCGAACGTGTATGCGGTCGACTCCAGGAGCGGGAGACTGCGCTGGCGCCACGACTACAACGAGATTGACATAGGCCCCAACGGCGTCAACGTCGCCGATGGCCGCGTCTACGGCGCCACGAGCACGCGCGCGTTCGCGCTCGACGCAGACAGCGGCCGAGAGCTGTGGTCGACCGTGCTGGCCCACCACCACGGCGACGCGATCGACATGGCGCCCGGCGTCGCCGACGGCAGCGTCTACGTGTCGACGGCGGTCTCGGCCGCCGGTGCGGTCGGCACCCTGTGGGCGCTCGACGCGGCCACCGGCAGGCCGCGCTGGAGGTGGCAGCAGGTGCCCGCGGATCTGTGGGGCCACGCCGACATCAACGCGGCCGGCGGCCTGTGGCATCCGCCGGCGCTCGACGGCAACGGCTCGCTCTACGTCTCCACCGCCAACCCGTTGCCGTTCCCCGGCGTCCACGGCTACCCGTGGGGCGCGAGTCGCCCGGGGGCGAATCGCTGGACGAACTCGATCGCCAAGCTGGATGCTGCGACCGGGCACATCGCGTGGATCAGACAAGTGCTCCCGCACGACGTCTACGACTGGGACCTCGAGTGCCCGGTGATCCTCGACCGCGCCGGTGGTCGGCTGCTCGCGATCACCGCCGGCAAGATGGGGATCGTCTACGCCTTCGACGCGGCGACCGGCGCGCTCGTGTGGAGACGGCCGGTCGGGCTCCACAACGGCCACGACGACGACAACCTGCTCGCGTTGCACGGCAGGGCGCCGATCACGAGGCCGACGAAGATCCTGCCCGGGTGGTGGGGAGGCGTGGAGACGCAGATGGCGTCGGACGGCAGGACGGTCTACGCGCCCGTCAACGACCTGGCGACGGTCTACGACTCCGGCATCAGACTGGAAGCCTCCGATCCGGCCGAAGGGGCGGGCCGCATGGTCGCGATCGACGTCGCGACCGGCAGGGTCAGATGGGACCGCAGACTGCCGAGAACCCCATACGGGGCGGCGACGATCTCGAACGACCTCGTCTTCACGACGACGTTCGACGGCACGGTGTGGGCGCTCGACCGCGCGACGGGCGCGATCGTCTGGAGGGAACAGCCGTTTGTCATGACCAACGCACCGCTCGCCGTCGCAGGGGACACGCTGATCGCCGGCGGCGCCGTCGCTCAGCAGGGCAGCGCGGTCCCTGCGCTCGTCGCCTACCGGCTCAACGCGGGCGGCTGATGGCGATCTCCTCGGCTCGCGCGCGCGAGGGGCGGCAGACCAAGGCCCGCTCCACGTTACGTCGCCCGCTCGACGCGTCCGAGCTCGCGTGGCTCGCCGTGCTGCCCTGCGCGGCGCTCCTCGCCGTGGCGATCGTGCTGCTCGGGCCGCCGCTCGGACACGCGCTGTTCGAGCCTGCGGGCGTCGATCGCTTCTGGCCCGAGACGGAAGTCCGTCCGGAGCCGGTCGAGCACGCGCGCTTCGTGTTGGCGCTGCTCGCGGCGCCGCTCGGCGCTGCGGGGGTGCTGGTGTTGGCGCGCCGGCCGCCACCGATGCGTCCCGACTTCGTCGGAGCGCTGGTGCGGCTGGCGCAGGCTTGCACTGCACTGTTCGTCGTGCTCATGCTGCTCGCTCAACGAGGCGTGCTGCTCCGCGCCTACGTCTATCCCGTCCAGCCCCGCGACGTCTTCTCGCTTACGACGCTGGCCGCCGCGGCGGCATTCGCGCTGGCGGCGTCCTACGGCTTGCGGCGACCGCTCGCTACGCGCCTGCGAGGTCTGGTACGCGAGACGTCCGGTCGACGTGTCGCCTGTCTGGTGGCTGCGATCGCGCTGGTCGCGGTGTGGCTGACGGCCGCCTTCAACACCGAGCACTCGATCGGCAGGGCGGAGTCCAACCATCTGATCCCGTGGGACATGTCGGAGACGTTCGCAGTGCTCGACGGGCGCACGCCGCTGGTCGACTTTCATAGCCAGTACGCGCAGCTGTTGCCGTACATCGGCGCCGGCGCGCTGCGCATCTTCGGTAGCTCCGTGGGTTCGTGGACCGGGGCGATGATCGTGCTCAGCGGGCTCGCGCTGCTCGCCGTCTTCGCGGTGCTGCGGCGAGTCGTGCGCGGCTCGCTCACGGCGCTGGCGCTGTTCGTCCCGTTCCTTGCCGGCAGCGCGTACCTGATAGACGGGCGCCTGAGCCCGTTCGAGATCTTTGCGCTGTGGCCGATGCGCTATGCCGGCCCCTACCTGCTCGCATGGCTGACGGCCCGTCACCTCGATGGCGCGACGCCACGCGCGCGCTGGCTGCTGCTGAGCGTCGGCGGGCTCGTGGCGATCAACAACCTTGAGTTCGGTCTCCCGGCCTGCGCCGGGACGCTCGCTGCCATCGTCTACGTGGCTCCACCGCGCTCGAGGCGCGCGGCGCTGCGGCTGCTCGGGGACGCGGCAGCCGGTCTGCTCGGCGCGGTCGCTGTCGTCACTGCGATCGCGCTGCTCCACGGCGGTGCGCTGCCGCACTTCAAGCTCCTGCTCGAGTTCCCGCGCATCTACGGTATCGGCGGCTGGGTGCTCGAGCCGATGACCGCTGCTGGACTGCACATGGTGCTCTACGCCACGTTCGTGGCAGCCGTGGTTGTCGCGACCGTGCGCGCCGTCCGCGGCGACAACGGACGCGTGCTCACCGGGATGCTCGTGTGGAGCGGGCTCTTCGGGCTCGGGGCCGGCAGCTACTTCGCGGGGCGCTCCGACACGCTGAACCTGATTTCGCTGTTCTCCGCGTGGTGCTTCGCGGTGGTGCTGCTCACGATCGTCGTCGTCGAGCGGATCGCCATCGCCGGCAGACGACCGTCCGTCGCCGATCTCGTCGTGCTGTTCGGCGTCCTCGTCGTCGCCTGCTCGGTCTTCCAGATGCCGCGGCCATGGAACGAGCTCGCACGTCTGAGGCGCACCACCGCAGCGATCTACAAGCAGGCCGACGCGGTCCAGCTGGTGTCGGAAACGACGACCCCGGGGGAGAAGGTCGCGATCCTCACGCAGCTGGGGCATCGTGTCGCGCTCGACGCGCACGTCACAGACGTCGCCCCGTACTCCGGACTGGAGGCGATGCCGACCGTCGGACAGATGCAGACGACGCTCGCGGCCGTCCGGCGCGAAGGCGTCTCGACCATCTACGTTCAGCGCAGCTTCCTTCTCACCGGCATGCTCGAAGCGCTCCAGACGGCCGGCTTCGCGCCCGTGACCCAGCGTGGCGACTACATCATGCTGCGGGCGAGCGGGCCGAGCCCGTGAGCGCCTTCACGAACTCCTCGAGCTGGTTCGCGGTCCAGCACTCGAACGCGGTGCAGTGGCGCTCGTACGTTGCGATCACCGAGTCGCCGTAGTTCCAGTACAGGCGCGGCTCGGGGTTGAGCCAGAAGGTGCGGCCGGCCTTCGCGGCGATCGCGGCGAACACGTCGTCGCGCGGCGGACGGCCGTTCGTGCGCGCGTCGCCGAGCACGATGACGGTCGCGCGCGGGTGCAGGTCGTCCTCGACTTCGGCGAGGAACTCGGTCCACACGCGCCCGTAGTCGGTGTAGCCGGAGATGTCGGCGACGCCGGCGTCGCGCGAGATCGCCTCGCTCGCTCTGCGGAAGTCGCGCTCGCGCTCGAACACCTCCGTCACCTCGGAGATCCGCTCGATGAAGACGAACGAACGCAGCTTGCGGAACGAGTCGTGCAAGGCGTGGAGCACGCTCAGGAAGAAGACGCTCGCCGACGTTACTGAGGTCGAGACGTCGCAGAGGACGAACAGCTCCGGCCGCCGCGGGCGCAGCGGCCGGTAGCGCAGCTCGACCGGCACACCGCCGGTCTGCAGGGAGGCACGCATCGTCCGCCGCACGTCGACGTGCGCGTGCCGTCTACGGCCGCGCAGCTCCTTGCCCTGCGTCGCCAACCGCCGCTTGAGCTGCGCCACCACCCGGTGCACTGCTGCGAGATCCTGAATCGGCCCGCCCGGCAGCGAGCGGTCGAGCTCGCTCAGCGGCCGCGCCGGTGGCAGCTTTCTCGTGCGCTCGATCTGGCCGCGCTCGAGCTCGCGGCGAAGCTGCTGCTCGAATCTGCGCAGCTGCTCGCGGGGGACGCCCTCGCGGCGCGGGTCGCCCTCGGGGAAGTCCGGCTGCGGCTCGGCGCGCAGCCCGAGCGAGCGGCGGATCCGCTGCACGTCGACGCCGATCACGCCCGAGCCCTCGCCGCGCTCGCCGAAGGCGGCGATCGCCAGCCGCGCGAGGTCGCGCATCGCGCCCTCCGAGCCGTCCTGCAGCGCGTTCGCGATCGCCTCGCGCAGCGCGTCGACGTCGATCGAGCCCGCGTCGTCGAAGCCCTCGCCCTCGGTCACGCCCTGCACGACCGCCTCGGCCTCGGCGGCGCGGAAGAAGAAGCGGTCGAACACGAGCTCGAACACGCGCCGGTCCTCCGGCGACTTCGCGAGCGTCGCGGCGAGCGCCTCCTTGAAGTCGGCGCGCACGTCCCACGGCACCTCGGCGAGCGCTGCGAACGCGTCGAGCAGCTCGGACGTGCCGATCGCGACGCCCTCGCCGCGCAGCTCCTCCGTGAAGGAGATCAGGCGTGCGTCAAGGCCGGGACGCGGCGCCATCCGGCGCGCCCTCCAGCCGCACACCCACACGCGCGGCGACCGTGTCGAGATCGCTGCGGTGCTTGACGATGACGGACATCGTCGCGCGGAACGTCTGCGCGTCGAGGTCCTCGGCGCCGAGCAGCAGCAGCGCGCGCGCCCAGTCGATCGACTCGGCGATCGAGGGCGGCTTCTTGAGGTCGAGCTCGCGCACCTCCTGCGCGATCCCGACGAGCTTGCGCGCGATCGTCTCGCTCAGCTCGGGCGTGTGCAGCCGCACGATCGCCAGCTCGTGCTCGACCTCCGGGTAGTCGAGCCACAGGTACAGGCAGCGCCGCTTCAAGGCCTCGGTCAGCTCGCGCGAGTTGTTCGAGGTCAGCAGCACAACCGGCTGCGTGCGCGCGTCGATCCGACCGAGCTCGGGGATCGAGATCTGGAAGTCGCTCAGCAGCTCCAGCAGCATCGCCTCGAACTCCTGATCGGTCTTGTCGATCTCGTCGATCAGCAGCACGACCGGCTCGGGGTTCGCGATCGCCGTCATCAGCGGCCGCGCGAGCAGGAACTCCTCGCCGAAGATGTCCTGCTGCACGGCGTCCCAGCCGGTGCCGGACGCCTCCGCCTGGATCCGCAGCAGCTGCTTGCGGTAGTTCCACTCGTACAGCGCCTTCGCCTCGTCGAGGCCCTCGTAGCACTGCAGGCGCACCAGCTCGCGCCCCAGGAAGCGCGAGAGCGCCTTCGCCAGCTCGGTCTTGCCGACGCCGGCCGGTCCCTCCACCAGCACGGGCTTGCCGAGCTTCGTCGCCAGGTAGGCGACGAGCGCGGTCGACTCACCGGGCAGGTAGCCGACCGAGCGCAGTCCGTCGGCGACCTGCGCGACGGATGTGGGCTCAACGGGGGCCATCGGACGGCGAACGATAGCGGCGCCGTCCGGCTCGGCCGCCGCCTCGCTACGCCGGCTCGTCCGGTGGCGGGAGCGGGATCGTCAACTGATCCTCGGGCGCCGCCTGCGGCGCCGCACGCCGCGAACGCGCGCGCGGCCGCTCGGGCGGCAGCACCTGCGTGTGCGTCGTGCCGGGCGCGGGCGCGGGCGGGGGAGGGACCTCGGTCGGCACCCTCGGCCGCTCGCGCAACGGCGCCGGCGGACGCTGCGTCCGCCGCATGCGCGAGCCGGCGTAGGCCAGCAGTCCGGCCGCCGCGAGCGCGAAGAAGATCCCCCACTCGACGCCGACGAGCGCACTGGCGGCGGTGGGCTTGTCGAACAGCCGCCACACGAGCAGCACGCCGACCCACGCGCCGGCTGCCATCAGCACGGTCCCGTCGCCGCCGGGCAGGTGGAAGGTCGCGTGCTCGCTGCGCGCGAACAGCAGCGCCAGCACCGCGAGCGCGACCAGCAGCACCGCCGCCTCGACGAACGAGAACGCGCCGAACGCGCTCACGCTGTCGGAGACCGCCCTGCCCTGCACCTGGTACCACGGCAGAAACATCGAGAAGAACAGCGCCAGCGACGCGATCGCCGCAAGGCGGCCGTCAGGCGTGAGCGTGCGCCATGTCCGCCCGATCCGCACGAGCAGGCTCGGCTGCTCGCTCATGCGCGCGTCGGAGCCGCGGCGCGCATGCGCGCCATCAGGACGTCGGCGTCGTGCTCGGAGACGGCGCGTATCTGTCCCTGGAAGGCGAGCTTCCAGTGCTCTCTCGGCCATTTTCCGATGTGCTCGAGCTCCTCGACGAGCGTCTCGGCGCGCACCCACTCCGGCTCGGGCAGCACCAGCTCCGGCTCGGTCTCGAAGCGCCACGGGTACTGGTCGGGGTTGCCCGGCTTGCCCGGCCAGATCTTCTCGCGGTCCTCGTACAGCTCGTCGGTGACGCGGATCGCGGCGGCGAACGCCATCACACGCGTCAGGTAGAGGACGATCCGGTCGCCGGGGACGATCTCCAGCGCGCGGTTGCGGTTGCGCTCCTTGAGGCCGATCACGCGGAAGTCGCGGTCGGCGGTGGCCGCGTAGTTCTCGGGGGAGCCGGTGAGGATCCAGGTGCGATGCGCGTCGGCGGCGGCCACGGCGTCGATTCTAGATGGCTACACGCGCGGTCTTCTGCTCGCTCTTCTTGCCGGCAACACCGTGATGGTGCCGCTCGCGCGTCCGACGTTGCCCGCCAGGTCGGTGCCGCTGAGCGTCACCTCGTAGTCGCCGGGCGTCGCCGGCACGGTCCACGTGTAACTGTGCGCGCCGTGCGCGACGCTCGCGCTCGTGGCGAGCACGACCTTGCCGTCCTCGGCGCGGCGGATCGTCATGCCCACCCGCGAGACCTTCGACAGCGCAAAGCGCACGAGTCCGCGTCTGCGCGCCCGCAGTCGTCTCGTCAGCAGCTCGAGCGTCGGCGGCTGCTTGAGGTCGCGCGCGAACGCCTTGCCGGTGGTGCAGTAGACGTCGATCCGCGTGCGGGCGCAGATGTTGCCGAGGAAGCCGGTCAGCAGCTCGTGGTAGGAGAGGTCGGACTCCGGGCCGCCGAGCTGGTAGAGGGACCAGGCGCCCGTGTCGCCGGAGCGCACGTCGAGTCGCGCCTGGCGGTCGCCGGCGCGGAACAGCCGCTCGGCGTCGGCGCTGCCGGTGATCTGCGCGTAGTCGTACAGCGCCACGAGCGTCTGCACGGAGGCGTTGATCACGATCTGGCTCCGCGCGAACGAGTAGAGCAGGTAGCGCGCGCCGACCGGCGTCGTCACCCGCACGCCGACCGGCGGCGCGAGCGAGAACAGCTTGAGCGCACGGCGGGCCGCTTCGATGTAGACCGCGTCGCCGAGTCGCTGCCCGGCGCGCGCGAGCGCTTGGATGCCGGTCGCCTGCGCCATCCCGCTCGTCCATGGCGGCGCCCCGCCGCCCCAGTCGAAGTAGTACTCCCACGCGAGCGCATCGCCGCGCTGTGCCGCGAGCGGCAGCATCTCGTCGAGCAGCGCACGCAGCTCACGGTCGGAGCGCGCGGCCCACAGCCCGTTCGCCTTGCCGAACGTGCCGAGCACCTGCAGCTCGATCCCCTCGCCGGGGTAGTACTGCCACACCAGCTCGCTGTCGGAGAACTCGACGCGCTGCCCGTAGGTGAGGAGGCTGCCGCGCGTCCACCACTCGCGGTTGCGCGCGAGCGTCGTGAAGAGCGCCGGCAGGCGCGCGGGCGTGAGCTGGCCGCGCGCCGCGATCGCGTGCAGGTTGTCGATCACCGCCTGCAACTCGTCGCGACGCGTGCCGCTGAGCCGCTTCGCGGTACGAACGGCGTCGTCGAACGTGCGGCGGTCAAGAGCGGCAGTCGCCGCGTCGATCGCGCCGGCTCTCAGTAGTCGCTTGAGCTCGCTGCGAACGGTCCGCTCGGGCGCACCGCGGGTCGGTGGGGGGCTCGCCGCGTGTGCCGCCGCTGACGGCACCGCGTCGTCGGAGACGGGCGGCAGCGCACGGTCGACGCGTGCGTGCACGCGACCATCGCGGCCGAGCACCAGCACGCGATCCGCGGCCGCCGCAGGAGTCATGTGAACGGTTGCGACCAGCCCACCTGCGACGATGCATGTGCACAGGAGAAGGCGAACGGCGCGCATGCAGACGGATGCTACGCTCGCCCGCCTGGCCGTCACGTCGCACAAGGAGATTTGCAGGTGCTTTTCACCCATCGGTTCGTGCAACACCGGTCACGCGCGATCGTCGCGCTGTTCGCGCTCGCGATCGTCGCGCTCGTGTTTGCGGCGTGCGGCGGCAGCAACAGCGGAGGCAGCGGCTCCGGCAACTCAGGTGACGCCGCGACACTCTTGAGACAGACCTTCACCGGAACGCACGAGATCAGAAGCGGTAAGGCTGACGTCGAGCTGAAGCTGAACATCAGCGGCCAGTCGGAGATCAGAGGGCCGATCAGCGTGCACGTCTCCGGTCCGTTCGAGAGTGCGGGAGCTGACCAGCTGCCGAAGTTCGACCTGGCGCTCGACGCGAACGCTCAGGGTCAGGGCTTCAGAGCCGGCCTGACCTCGACCAGCAGCAATCTGTTCGTCAACTTCGGCGGGACCGCCTACGCCGTGCCGCCGCAGCTGCTCGATCGACTGAAGGCGAGCTACAGAAGATCCCAGCAGCAGGGCTCCAGAGGTGGGATGAGCCTGAGCGGCTTGGGGATCGATCCGCTGGCGTGGCTGAAGAACCCGACGGTCGAGGGCACCGAGTCGGTCGGCGGCGTCGAGACCGATCACATCAGCTCCGATGTGAACGTCAGCGCGCTGCTCGACGACATCGACAAGCTGCTCGCGAGAGTGAGCGGGCAGAGCCTGCCGACCGGCCAGCAGGTGCCGAGCAGAATCCCGGCCAGAGACCGCCAGCAGATCGAGGACGCGATCAAGAGCGCCTCGGTCGACGTGTGGAGCGGCAAGGCCGACCACACGTTGCGCAAGGCCACGGTGTCACTGAGCGTCGACGTGCCGAGAGGTTCGACCGCGGTCGACGTCCAGCTCACGATCCAGCTCACGGACCTCAACAAGCCGCAGTCGATCCAGGCGCCGGCGACGAGCCGGCCGCTCAACGAGCTGCTCGGCCAGCTCCAGGGCTTCCTCGGTGGTGCGCTCGGCGGCGGGGCGCTGGGGGGCGGCTCAGGAGCTTCCGGCGGCAGCTCCGGTGGCGCCTCTTCGCAGCAGCTGCAGGCGTACTCGAACTGCATCCAGAGAGCCGGCTCGAACGTGACCGCGGCGCAGAAGTGCGCCGATCTGCTGACGAAGTGACGACCTGACGCGTGCCCCGGGCCGCCGCGCTGCGCGGCGGCCCCGGGGGGCGTGCCGGGTATGGTTCCGCGCCCGTGAGCGTCGAGCCCTCCCAGCGGCCGGACGTGCGCCGCTTCCTCACGAGCAGTGAAGGCTGGCCGTACCTGCTCGTCCTGTTCATCCCCGTCGCGATTGCGCTCGACGTCGCGCACGTCTCGCCGGTCTTGATCTTCTTCACCTCGGCGCTCGGCGTGATCCCGACCGCGGCGTTGATGGGCCGCGCCACGGAGGAGCTGGCGGCCCGCTCGGGCCCCGGCATCGGCGGCCTGCTGAACGTCACGTTCGGCAACGCGCCCGAGCTGATCATCGCGCTGTTCGCGCTCGGCGCCGGCCTGCACGAGGTCGTGAAGGCTTCGATCATCGGCTCCGTGATCGGCAACGTGCTGCTGGTGCTGGGCGCTTCGATGTTCGCCGGCGGGCTCGGGCGTCAGCGCCAGCGCTTCAGCCGCACGAGCGCGGCGGCGCAGTCGTCGATGTTGCTGCTGGCGATCGTCGCGATGATGATGCCGGCGATCTTCGAGCTGGTGGAGGGGAAGGGGCTGCCGCTGCCCGGCGCCGAGCGCGTCAACTACGACGCGACCGTCGAGCATCTGTCGCTGGCGGTTGCGTTCGTGCTGATCGCCTCCTACGGCGCGGGCTTGCTGTTCTCGCTCAAGACGCACCGCGACCTCTTCAACCCGCCTTCGGGGGACGACGACGAGCACGGCGAGTCGTGGAGCGTGCGCAGATCGGTCGGTGCGTTGGCGCTCGCCGGCGTCGCGGTCGGCGTGATGTCGGAGATCCTCGTCAGCTCGATCTCCGAGGCGGCGAAGTCGATCGGGCTGACGGAGTTCTTCGTCGGTGCGATCGTCGTGGCGATCGTCGGCAACGCCGCCGAGCACTGGGTGGCGGTGCTCGTCGCGCGCAAGGACAAGATGGACCTGGCGGTCAACATCGCGATCGGATCGAGCGCCCAGATCGCGCTGTTCGTCGCCCCCGTGCTGGTGCTCACCTCGTTCGTGCTGGGACCGGAGCCGATGCCGCTCGTCTTCAACGGCTTCGAGCTGGGCGGCGTCTTCCTCGCGGTCCTGATCGCCATCCACGTGACGAACGAGGGCGAGTCGACCTGGTTCGAGGGCGTCCAGCTGCTCGCGGTCTACGCAGTCTTGGCTTTGGCGTTCGCGTTCGCGTAAGCGAGCGCGCCGCTACAGCTCCTCGACGTCGTCCTCGTCGTCCGGCTCGAGCTCGTCCTCGTCGTCCTCGTCGAGGTCCTCGTCGTCCTCGCCAAGCGCGGGAGACGGGCCGCCCTCGTGATAGGTCGCCTGGAACTGCTCCAGCAGTTCGTCGCGGGAGGCCTCGTCGATCGGCGTCTCGTCGGAGACGAGCACCCACTCGCCTTCGCCGCCGCCGGCGTCCCCTTCGAGCGTCGCCTGGTCGATGTCCGCGGAGTCGTCGACCACGAGCAAGACCTCGGTCTGCGGGTTGAGATACGTGCCGGGACGCACGAGCAGTTCGTCGATCTCGAAGCGACGCGCGCGGGCCATGCCGGCACCCTACCGCGCCGATGCGCTGAAGCGTTCGCTACCCTTGTTGCCTCGGTTGACTGACCAGTCAATCTGTCGGAGCCGGAGCGTGCTCGACCACGCGCCGGGCCCATCGCTTCAAGGAGATCCGCACCGTGGTCGACTTCACCCTCACCGACGAGCAGAAGAACTTGCGCGAGATGGCGCACGACTTCGCTGAGAAGGAGATCCGGCCCGTCGCCTGGGAGTACGACAAGGACGGCACCTGGCCGGAGGACATCATCAAGAAGGCGTGGGAGGTGGGGCTCATGAACACCCACATCCCGGAGGAGTACGGCGGACCCGGCGCCGGCTACCTCGACGGCTGCCTGATCGAGGAGGAGCTCTCCTGGGGCTGCTCCGGCATCCAGACCTCACTCGGCTGCAACGGCCTCGCGACCGCGCCGGTCGTCATCGCCGCCTCCGACGAGCTCAAGAAGGAGTACCTCGGACGCCTCACCGAGGCGCCGCTGCTCGCGTCCTTCTGCCTCACCGAGCCCGACGCCGGCTCGGACGTCTCGGGCATGAAGACCACTGCCGTCAAGAAGGGCGACAAGTGGGTCATCAACGGCTCGAAGTGCTTCATCACCAACGGCGGCTACGCCAACTGGTACACGGTCTACGCGAAGACCGACAAGGAGTCCGGCCACCGCGGCATCTCCGCCTTCATCGTCCCCCGCGACGCCGGCGTCGTGGTGGACAAGAAGGAGGACAAGATGGGCCAGCGGGCGTCGAACACGGCGACCGTCTCCTTCAACGACGTCGAGATCCCCGCCAACCATCTGATCGGCGAGGAGAACAAGGGCTTCAAGATCGCGATGATGACGCTCGACCGCACGCGCCCCGGCGTTGCGGCGATGGCGACGGGCATCGCCCGCGCCGCGATGGAGTTCGCGATCGACTACTCGAAGGAGCGCGTCCAGTTCGGCGTGCCGATCGCGATGCACCAGGCGATCCAGTTCATGATCGCTGACATGGCGACCGACGTGGAGGCCGCGCGCCTGCTCACCTGGAAGTCGGCCGTGATGCTCGACCAGGGCCAGCGCAACACGCTGCTCTCCTCGCATGCGAAGCGCTTCGCGGCCGACGCCGCGATGAAGGTTGCGACCGACGCCGTGCAGGTCTACGGCGGCTACGGCTTCATCAAGGAGTACCCGGTCGAGAAGCTGATGCGCGACGCGAAGATCATGCAGCTCTACGAGGGCACGGCGCAGATTCAGCGCCTCGTGATCGCCCGCGAGACGCTGCTGCCGCGTCGCGTCGAGGAGCCTGCCGCCGCCGGCGTGTAGGCGAGGGCAGCCGTTCCTGCGGCATCCCTCAACCCCCTCGACACCCCCTGCGCGCGTTGTCCCCCTTCGCGCGCACACCGCGACGGCCCCGGATTCCCCCTCCGGGGCCGTCGCTCTTTTCTGTGCCGCTCAGCGGATGCCCACGAGCTGCGACGGTGCGTCAAACGGCGTCAGGATCGCGTTGCCGCCGAAATGGAGGTGCACGCGCAGCTTCGTGACGCTGTGCGAGTGCGGCAGCGCACGCGTGCGCAGCCGGAAGGAGCAGTGACCGGGGGAGAGCTGGACGCTGTTGCGCGCGACAGTGCCGAAGCGCGAGGTGAAGCGCACCGACACGGTTCCGCCGCTGCATCCCTCGGCGACGGAGACACCGGAGCCGAGCACCAGCCGCCCCTCCGTGACGAACCACGGATGTGAGCGCCTGGCGCCGGTGCGCGGCCGCGTCGAGGCCTCGAGTCTGCCGGGCGGGAACGGCCCCGTCAGAGCGATCGTGTCCGGTCCGAAGGTCGTCCCGGCACGGTTCGAGGCAACGACGCGGAAGTGGTAGGTCGTGTGCGACGCGAGCGAGTTGATGCGGAAGCTGACCGACTGCGGCGTCACGCCGGCGCGGAGCGACTTGCCGAACGTCTCCAGCCCATACGCCGTCGAGGTGCCGTACTGGAAGCGGTACGTGGTGGTCGCCGCGCCCGGGTTCAGCAGCGCGGTGAAGGTGACCCCGTTCGCGTCGGGGCTGAACGGAGCGGTGCCGAGCACCGTCGGCGCCTTCGCCGGCGGAAGCGCCGTCTTGAAGGAGTGATCGCTACCCGTGCTGGTCCCGTCGGCGTTGGCGGCGAGGACACGGAAGTGGTAGCGGACGCCGGGCGTCAGGTGTCCGATGCGGAATGTGACGCGCTTGACGGTCGTCCCGCTGCCGGCGCTGCGCGCGGGCGTCTGGGCGCCGTAGGCGCTGCTCGTCCCGTACTGGAACGTGTACGTCGTGGCTTTGCCGTGCGGGTTGACGTCGGCCTGCAGGGTCGCGGCCGTTGTCGTAATCGACGTGGCGGCGCGCGTGGCGACGGTGGGGCTGGCGGCTTGCGCCGCGCTCGGCAGTGCGAGCGCGAGCGCAAGCAGGCCGGCCGGGAGGAGGACTCTGTGAGGTCTCATGACCCCGCAAACACTCCCCCGGCCGGCGAGTTGCCATGCGCCAGGTCTTAGTTCACTGCGAGGTCGCCTTTCACCTCGGTCGTGTAGGCGCCCTTCGCGGTGCCGTTGCTCTGCAAGGCGCCGAAGTACGCCTCGCGGCCGGTCTGCGTGCCGGTCGCGTACTGGTCGTGTGCTTGGTAGAGGTAAAACGCGCCGAGACGGCTGCCGTAACGGCTCTGCATGCCGGACAGCACCGAGTGCAGCGTGCTCGCCGCTTCGCCGTACGTCATGCACTTGTTCCACCCGTAGTTGTCGGACAAGCAGCGCCCGTTGTCGCTGGAGAGGCCGTACTCGGTGACCCACATCGGCAGGTCGCGCGAGCCGGCGGTCTTCGTCGAGCTGACGGTCGCGTCCATCCGCGTGGACCAGTTGGGTCCGTAGGGGTGGATCGTCCAGCCGGCGGCGAGGTCGCCGAGGTTCGGGACCGCCCGGAACATGTTCTGCACCCAGGACGTGCCCTGCTGGGCGTTGTCGGCCTGTACGAGCAGGCCGACGTTCGGGTTCGCGGCCGCGATCGCGGTCGCCGCATCCTTGGCGCGCTGCGCATACGTCTGCGCACGCGCCGCGTACGTGCTCGAGCTGTTGTCCGAGAACTGGTACGTGTAGCTCGTCTCGTTGCCGAACTCGATCTGCGTCACGGCGGTGCCGGCTGGGTAGGTCTTGCCGGCCCAGAACGTGCCGCCCGGGCCGTACGCCTTCGCCCAGCTTGCGAGGTTCTGCGCCTCGGTGGTGGTCGGCGTGCGGCCGTAAAAGGTCGCCAGCAGCAGCGGCCGGATGCCGGCCTTCGCATAGGCGTCGACGTCGGACGCCAGGTTCGAGGCCGGCGTGCCGATCGAGAACTCCATGCGCGCCGTGTGCGCGCCGATCGCCTTCAGGAAGCTCAGCTCGTACTGGTGCGCTGAGCCGGCGACGGCGCCCATCTTGAACGTGCCGTCGATCGGCGTCGGGGTCGGCGACGGCGACGGGCTGGGCGACGAGGCCGGGTACGTGATCGAGACCTCCTTGGCCCACGAGCTGCCGGAGACGTTGGTGCGCACGCCGTAGTTGACGGTCGTGCCGGACACGACCGGCGGCGTCACGGAGGTGCCGTTGACGATCGAGTACTGCGGCGTCTGGTTGGGCACCTTGCGCACGAACACGTACGAGCTGACGCCGGAGATCGGCGTCCACGACACCGTGTTGCCCGACACCGACATCGTCGGCGCGGTCGTCGGGTCGACCGTCGTCGTGTCCGGGTAGGTGATCGAGACCTCGTTGGCCCACGAGCTGCCGGAGACGTTGGTGCGCACGCCATAGCTCACGGTCGTGCCAGGGACGATCGGCGGCGTCACGGAGGTGCCGTTGACGATCGAGTACTGCGGCGTCTGGTTGGGCACCTTGCGCACGAACACGTACGAGCTGACGCCGGAGATCGGCGTCCACGACACCGTGTTGCCCGACACCGACATCGTCGGCGCCGTCAGCGTGCTGGTGCTGGTGGTGGTCGTCAACGTGCTGGTCGCGAGCGTTGCGTCCGCGGTCAGCGCATCTGCTGCCGTCAGGCTGTCTCCCGACGGAGCGGGGTCCGTGGGCGCAGGGTCCGGCGCGGGGGCCGGGTCGGTGGATGCCGGATCGTTTGCTGCCGGATCGCTGGGCGCTTCGTCCGCGGGCAGGTCGGTCCAGGACAGTTCGTTTGCCCCGAACCAGTCTTCCCACGACCAGTCGGCTGCGTCGGCGGAGTTGAACCAGTCTTCAGCGGTCGCATCCGGACCGCCGTCGTAGACGACGTCGCTCCCGCTGGTGGCGGGTGCGGCGTTGTCTGATGGCGCCACCTGCCCCAACGGCACCGGGTCATCGGCGCGTGCGGTAGGCGACATAAACAGCACTGCAGAACAAGCGGCGACGGCACAAAGCATTGCGACCATCGCCGCTCGACACATGGTGGCCGGAACCATGTCAATCCCCTCGTCGGTCGGCGAACGGTCGGGATGAGTACCGGGTTTGCGGGGACGGGGTCAAGGTGAGACGTCCGCGTACCTAAACGCTCTCGCGCCATCTGCCCTGCGCGATTCCAGGTCCCGGCTCAAGCGTTTGCCGATGCGTACAATCCGGTCCGTGTCCGCCGCCGAGCCGTCGATAACCCCCCAACCGGACGGGGGGTGGGAGGACGGCCTCGTCAAGTTGGAGACCCGCGGTCGCGTCGCGATCGCGTGGCTCGACCACCCGCCGGCCAACGCGCTGTCCCCCGAGACGGTTGGCGCCCTGCGCCGCGCCTGGGACGCCGTCGCGGATTCCGCGGTTCGCGTGCTGGTCGTCGCCTCAGCGAACGCGCGCCTCTTCTCCGCCGGCGCCGACATCAAGGCCTTCACCGGGCTCGATGAGGCTGCCAGCCGCGACTACGTCGCCGGCATGCACGAGCTGCTGCGCGCCTTCGAGCGCAGCTCGATCGTCACGATCGCCGCGGTCAACGGCCTCGCGCTCGGTGGTGGCTGCGAGCTGGCGATGGCCTGCGATCTGCGGATCGCGGCCGGTTCGGCCCGCTTCGGCCAGCCGGAGATCAAGCTCGGGATCATTCCGGGCTTCGGCGGCACCCAGCGCCTGGCGCGCCTCGTCGGGCCGGCGAAGGCGCTGGAGCTGAATCTCGTCGGCGAGCCCATCGGCGCCGAGGAGGCGCATGCGCTCGGCCTCGTAAACCGCGTCGTCGCAAACGACGAGCTGCTGCCGGCGGCGCTCGCGCTTGCCGAGACGCTCGCGGCGCAGGCGCCCCTGGCAGTCGCGGCGATCAAGCGCGTGTCCGCGCACGCAGACCTCGATGCCGGCATCGCGGATGAGCAGGGCGCCTTCGCCGAGGTCTTCGCCTCCGCTGATGCCAGCGAGGGCATCGCTGCTTTCCTCGAGAAGCGCGCGCCCGACTTCCAAGGCCGCTGAGAGCAAACGCTAACGCTCGGGTTGAGCGTTAGAAAGACGCGGCGATCGCCGCCCGCAGCGCTGCTTCGAGTCGTTGCGTCGTCGCCTCGAGCGTCGTGCTCGCATCCGACGGCAGCCCGCCCACGAGCGCCGCGTCGGCGAGCGCCGTGACCTCCGGGGCGCGCTCGCGCAGCTCGGCGACGCGTCTCAGCGTGTCGGGGGAGGGCGCCGCTGCTCTCGACAGCTCGGCCAGCGCTGCCTCGAGCGCCGCGCGCAGTTGCAGCGCCGCCTGGCACAGATCGCCCGCCTCCAGGTCCTGGCGCGCGCGCAATGTCAGCTCTTCGCACACGAGCGCCTGTGCATGACCACCGAGCAGGGCGGCAAACCGCTCCTGCGGCCGCAGGCCTGCGCCGCGACGCGCTGTCGCTCGTCCGCCCGGGCGCACGAGCGACAGCTCCCGCGCGGCGCTCCAGCGTCCCTCGGCGACCTGTTCGCCGGCGCCGTGGCCGGCCCGTACGACGAGCGCCTGGCTCAGCGCCGGCTCGCGCACAGACGGGTCGGCGCTGGCGACGCGATGCGCGCGCACTGCGCGCGCGACGACGCCACGTGCGGCGATTGCCTCGTCGACCCCCGCGGCAGCCAGCCAGCGGTCCGCCTCATGCTGCTCGACCGCGCTCGCGTCGATGACCGTCGCACGCGCCGTTGCGACCGGCGTGGGGGGAGGCTGCGGCAAGGCCGGTCGCCCGCGGCGATCGCGTAGGCGCCGGCGCTCGGGTGCTCCAAGCGTCGCCAGCACGAGCACATGCGTGGGGGCGGCGTCGGGGGCGTCGCGCACCACGTAGCGTCCGTCCGCGGGGCCGAGCGCCCACGGAAACTCGAACTGCACGAAGCGGAACGCACGGCTCTCCGGCACGCGCAGCGTCGCGCCGCCGGCCGCGTCAGTCGCCGCGGCCGTCCTTGATGGCGTACTTCGAGGCGTGCTGCGGCACGACCGGGTTCTCGATCGAGCCGAGCTGCTCGACGAGCTTTGTCCACTGCTGCGGCTTGAGGATCGACTGAAGTCTCTGGTTGCCGAGCAGGTCGCCGACAGGGCGGAAGCCGACGTGGATGTGGTCGGCGTGGTCGGGCAGCGCGAGCGTGTTGTCGGTGCCCGGATACGTCATCAGGCTGATGATCTGGTGCGGCTTCATCGTCCCCTGCAGCGTCAGCAGGCGGCGGATCGTGATGTCGGTGATCGAGCCGGCGCCCTGATGACCCGCGATCGGGATGTCGTTGACGGCGGCGATGTCGACGGCGTTGCCGCTGGAATGCTCCGAGACGTTGCCGGACGTCGTGTAGTAGCTGTGGCCGCACTTCAGCGCGCTGATCGTCAGTCTCATCCCGTTCGCCGACAGGAACTCGAGGGTCGCCAGCACGCGGCGGTCGATCTGGCCGGTGCGGACGTCCTGGCGCCCGCACTCGTAGATCGTCAGGCGCGGGTCGCCGAGAACGCTGCGCTCGAGCTGCTCCTTGCTCATCAGCATGATCTGGCCGATCGACGGACCCGACGCGTTGGCGGCCGCGAAGGCGTTTCTGCCGTTCGCGCGGTAGATCGCGGTCGACTCGAGCAGCTTCCAGCCGTCGAGGATCGGCTTCGGGTCGATCTGCGGCGCGCCGCGCCCGGCGGGACGGATCGCGAACTCGACGTGCGGCGCGAGCGTCGGATCGGTCTTGCCGATGCGGCCGAGGATCGTGCCGGCGATGACCGACGACCCGACGTGCAGCGGCTTGAGCAGGTAGTCGTGCGGATCGAGTGCGAGCGCCTCGGTGAAGTAGCCGTCGAAGCTTTCCAGCGGCTGACCCAGCTCTTCGAGTTGCCGCTTGCCGCCGGAGGCGTACGCCGCCGGGCGTTCCGGATGCGCGAACAGGCGCTCCTTCGTGCCAACGGACGCGGTGCTGACGGGGCTCGCAGGGGCGGAGGCGGCGTGCGTGCGCTTTGCGCTCGCGGCGGCCGGACGGCTGGCGTCCGCGGTGCGCTGTCTGCCCGCGGTCGCCGGCGCGGTCGGCTTCGCGTCCGCCTTCGGCACTTCCAGCTCGTTGGCGGTCGCGTCGCCGGCGTGCGGCTTCGGCACCGGGTACTTGCGCGCGACCGAGCCGAGGTGGCTGTACATGTAGCGGTTGCCGTACACGTCCTGGAGCACCACGAAGCGGCCGAGTCTGGCGTTCTGCCCGAGTCTCACGATGCGGCCGTCGTTGACGGCGATCACCGGCGCGCCGGGTCTGGCGAAGATGTTGATCGAGCGGCGCGACGGGTCGCCCTCGACTGGCACGGCGGCGTTGCTCCCGTGCACGGGCTGCGTCGCGCGCTTGGCGTTGAGTCCGTCGGCGTAGGTGGCGCGGGCGGCGACGGGGAAGTGGCCCTGCGTGAGTCCGGTCAGCGAGCCGACGAGGTCGGCCGGCATGCCGCCGATCACGCGCGCCCGCAGCAGCACCGACTGCACGTACCAGTCCGCGTGGTTGTAGGCGAAGATTGCGCGGGCGAGGTCGGTGTCCGCTCCCGCGGCCTTGAGGTAGCGCGCGGCGGCGAAGATGGCGTCGACCGGGTTGTACGGGTCCTTCACGCCGTCGCCGTTGGCGTCGACGCCGTACATCGCCCAGCTCGACGGCATGAACTGCATCCAGCCGAGCGCTCCGGCGCTGGAGACGGACAGGTTGCGCCCGTAGTCGGTCTCGATCTCGTTGATCGCCGCAAGCACCTGCCACGGCACCGAGTACTGGATCCCGGCCGCCTGGTAGATCGGCAGCAGGAACGGCGGGATGCGGAAGTTGTCGATGAAGAAGTTCGGCACGCCGAGGGGCGCCGACATCGCGGGAGCGACGGTGAAGCCGGGCGCCGCAGGCGAGGGAGCGGCCCCGGCCGTGGTGGTCGTGACGGGAGACGTCGTGGTGGCGCCGCTCGCGTCCTGAAGACTCGGCTGGCTGCCGGTCGTCGTCGGGGGAGCGACCGCCGCAGAATCCGAACCCTTGACCTTAGGTTGACCCTTAGGCTTGACGATTCCACCGACCGCGTCGGGTGCCGTCGTGGTCGTGCCCGTCGTCGGGGCGATCGTCGTGGGCGGGCCGGTGACGGTCGTGCCGGTGGTCACGCTCGTGGTCGCCAGCGCCGTGGTCGCCGGCGGCGGGGGCGGCGGGCTGCCGATCTCCGTGACGCTCACGACCGGTCCGCCGAGGTCCGGCAGCGGGATGCTTCCCACCGGGGCCCCGGGCGCGGCATCCACGGTCACCGTCACCTGCTTGCCGCCCACGAGCGTCACGAGCAGCGTGCGCGGCTCCGCGGTGGCGGCGCCGGAGACTGTGGTGAGGAGCAGCAGCACGATCCCCAGGATCAGCGCGGCGATGCGAAACGACTTGCTCCTCATACGGCGTTGCAGCTCCTCCCGCACAGCCGCCTGCGCGGCTCGGTCGTGCGACCGCGTCGGCGATCTCTCCTGGAAAGTACCGAGTGACCTTGACGTATGCAAAGAAGAACCCGCGTGTTTGCAGATGGGAGTGGAGCGCCGATGCGCGGTTCCCCAGACCATCGGCGTGGGTGGCGCCGCACTTGAGTAGCACATGAACGGCGGAGCGACCGTAACCGCGGTGTTTAAAGCGACCGTGAAGCGTCCTGCGCGCGTGCGGACACCCTCAATCAGTGCATGAGGGTTTGTGTGGCGCCCTGCTGGGCAGGGCACGTAAAGGCCTGCGCTATGGTCGAGCGTTCGCCGCCGACTCCGACCCTCCGAGGGGGACGATGACCACCACCGACACCGACGGCCTCAAGGCCCGGATCTCACGACAGAGCGAGGACGCCCTCGGCCGCCTCGCGCAGGAGCTGCTGGAGAGCCCGTTCGTGAGCGGCGCCCTCTCGCGTGCATTCGAGGCGCGTGAGAAGGCGGCGCAGGCGCAGGAAGTCGCCATGGGTGCGCTCAACCTGCCGTCGGCCGGCGACCTGGAGCGCCTCACGCGCCGCGTGCGCTCGGTCTCGCAGCGGCTGGAGGGCGTCGAGGACGCGCTCGACCGCATCGACGAGCGGGTTGGCGCCATGGGCGCTGCCGCCGGCGTCGGGGCGCTCGAGCAGCGTCTGGCAGCCATCGAGGGCCAGCTCGCCGCCTTCGCGGGGCAGCTCGCCGACCTCGGGGCCCAGCTCGCCGCACAGCCGGCTGCCGTCGCCGCCGAGCCGGCGCCGAGCTCCGCTGCGGCCGACGTCGAGGCCGAGCTGGTCGCGAGCGTGATGGACACGCCCGACGTCGGCGGCGCTGAAATCCGCGTCGCGCCCGGGGTCGTGAGAGCGACACGCACGCGCGCTGCGGCCGCGAGACGGCGCGCAAGAAGACAGTGACCTGCTGACGCGCGCGTCAGCAGAGCGCCGCGGCGGCGATGCGGCCGATCCGCTGCGCCGCGGCCTCCATCGCCTCGGCGTCGATGCGCCCCCGCGCCGGGCCGAGCAGGTCGCTGACCGCCAGCATGCAGCCGGCCTGCACGCCGCGCAGCTCCGCCAGGCGGAACAGCGTCGCCGTCTCCATCTCGATCGCCAGCACCCGCTCGTCGGTTCCGCCGGGGTGCGCGCCCGGGTCGGCGTGGTTGCCGTCGGGGTCGTAGAAGAGGTCGGTCGTGACGACGGCGCCGCTCGCGGGCGGCTGTCCGAGCTCGCGCTTCGCCGCCGCCTCCAGCGCTGCGGTCAGCTCCGGGTCCGCGGCGACGCGCTGGCCGGCGCCGAGCGCACGGCTGGCGCCGTCGGCGCAGACGGCCTCGCGCGCGACGATCACGTCCCCGAGCTCGAAGCCGCCGATCAGCGCGCCGCAGGTGCCGACGCGCACGAGCCGCCGCGCGCCGAGCTGCACCAGCTCCTCGATCACGATCGCCGCGCTCGGGCCGCCCATGCCGGTGCTCTGGATCGTCAGCGGCTCGCCGTCCGCCGCGGCCCCCGTGTACCCCCACAACCCGCGGTTGTGGTTGAACATCTTCGGCTGTGCGAGCAGCGCCTGCGCGAGCAGCAGCGCACGTCCCGGATCCCCGGGCAGCAGCACGCGCTCCGCAAGCGCGGTCGTCGGATGCACGTGCAGCGCGGCGGTCACGGGCGGCGAGGATAGAGATACGCTCCGCGGCAGGATGAGCGCGTTCCGGTCCGCCAAGGAGTTCCGCGAGGTGATGGATCGCGTCTTCGCGCTGATGGACGAGGACGCGGAGATGGGGCCGCGGCTGCGCGACGCCGACGTCCCGCAGCGCTTCGAGTTCGAGGACTTCGATCTCGTCGTCAACATCCGCGCCGCCCGGCCGGACGAGGCGACGAACCTCGTGTGGGTCTGGAGCGACGACGTCGCGTGGGAATCGAAGGTCCGCATGAAGATGTCCTCGGAGACCGCGAACCGCTATTTCCAAGGCAAGGAGAACGTCGCGCTGGCGATCGCCCGTCGGCGCATCAAGACCGGTGGCGACGTCAAGGCCGCGCTCGCGCTCATCCCGATCACGAAGCCGGTCTTCGACCACTACCGCGAGCTCGTCGAGCGGGACTACCCGCACCTCGCGGTCTGACGACGCGCCGCCCGCCGGCGCATACACTCGCGGCGATGGAGTCCGAGCGTGTGCTCGATGCGGTCCGCGCCGGGGGGCTGCTGTCCGCCGGCGGGTCCGTCGTCGTGCTGCTGTCCGGCGGCCGTGACTCCATCTGCCTGCTCGACGTGGCGGTGCGGCTCGCGGGCGCCGAGGCGGTGGCCGCGGTGCACGTCAACTACGGCCTGCGCGACGAGGCGCCGGACGACGAGCGCCACTGCGTCGCGCTGTGCGAACGGCTCGGCGTCGGACTGAGCATCGAGCGGCCCAGACGGCCCGAGGCCGGAGGGAATGTGCAGGCATGGGCGCGCGACGTGCGCTATGCGGCGGCGACGAGGCTCGCCCTCCGCGTCGAGTCTCCGGCTGTCGTCGCCGCTGGGCACACCGCCGACGACCAGGTCGAGACGATCCTCTACCGCCTCGCCTCCTCTCCGAGCCGTCGCGCGCTGCTCGGCATGCGTCCGCGTGACGGGCGGCTCGTGCGGCCGTTGCTCGGCGTCACGCGTGCGGAGACGACCGCCTACTGCGCGGAGCGGGGGCTCGCGTGGCGCGACGACGTGACGAACGGCGGCGACAGATACGCGCGCAATCGCGTGCGGAACGAGCTCGTGCCGGCGCTTGAGCACGTCCATCCGGCGGCGGCTGCCAACGTCCTGCGGGTCGCGGCCTTGCTGCGTGACGAGGGCGAGGTGCTCGACGCGCTCGTCGGCGAGCAGCTCGACGAGCGTGGCGGCCGACTCGAGATCCCGCTCGAGCGGCTCGCTGCCATGCCGCCCGCGCTGCGACGGCTGGTCGTGCAGCGCCTCGCCGACGGCGCCGCCGGCAAACTCGTCCCGGGCGCGGCACGGCACGCCGACGAGGTCGCCGGCCTGCGGCGCAGCGGCCGCGCGATGCTGGATCTCGGGGGCGGCGTGCGCGCCGTCGCCGAGCGCGGCGTGCTGCACGCGGAGCGCAGCGCCGCCAGACACACCGGCGCGCGCGCGTGAATACACTGCGCGCCCTCATGGGCGACGCGGCGATCGGCGAAATCCTGGTTCAGCCGGACGACCTGCAGCACCGCGTCCGCGAGCTGGGAGCGCAGATCACGCGCGACTACGCCGGCAAGGAGCCGCTGCTCGTGTGCGTGCTCAAGGGCGCTGTCTTCTTCTTGAGCGACCTGATGCGGGCGATCGAGCTGCCGTGCGAGGTCGACTTCATGGCGGTCGCCTCCTACGGCTCGGCGACGCAGTCCTCCGGCGTCGTGCGGATCCTCAAGGACCTCGACGCGGTGATCGCCGGGCGCGACGTGATCATCGTCGAGGACATCGTCGACTCTGGGCTGACGCTCCAGTACCTGCTGCGCAACCTCAAGGCGCGCGACCCCGCGTCGTTGTCCGTGTGCGCGCTGCTGACGAAGCCGGAGCGGCTCGAGGTGGACCTCTCGCCGCGCTACGTCGGCTTCGAGATCCCGAACCGCTTCGCGGTCGGCTACGGCCTCGACCACGCCGAGCGGTACCGCAACCTGCCGTACGTGGCCGCGTTGCAGGAGGGGTGAGACCCTTCAGGCTCTGCACGGCGTCTGCCGATGCAGGGGAAACCCCGCTGCTACGCTAGTCAGCCCGTCCACGACCTCGCGCCTCGCGCGCCCGGGATCCCTACATGAGCAGGTTCTTCAAGAGCGCCGCCTTCCCGATTCTCATCGTGGTCGTGCTGGCGTTCTTCGCCCAGAAGCTCATCAACCCGAGCCCGAAGGGCCCGTCGTACGACTATCCGGCCTTCCAGCGCGACCTGGCCTCCGACAACGTCAAGTCGGCCGTCATCAAGACGAAGGACAACACGTTCGTCGTCACGACGAAGAACCCGAGCACGCAGCACGAGCTCGGCTTCGTGCCGGACAACGGCAACGCGCTCGTGAACCAGCTGACGCAGGCGAGAGTCGACTTCAACGTTGAGGGCACGAAGACGAGCGGCTGGCTGTCGATCCTCACGTACCTGCTGCCGTTCGTGATCTTCATCGGCTTCTGGTTCTTTCTGATGAACCAGGTCCAAGGCGGCGGATCTAAGGTCATGTCGTTCGGCAAGTCGCGTGCGAAGCGGCTGAGCGTCGACTCGCCGAAGATCACGTTCCGCGACGTCGCGGGCGTCGACGAGGCGGTCGAGGAGCTGCACGAGATCAAGGAGTTCCTCGAGAACCCCAAGAAATTCCAGGCGCTGGGCGCGCGCATCCCGAAGGGCGTGCTGCTCTACGGCCCGCCCGGCACCGGCAAGACGCTGCTTGCGCGCGCGGTCGCGGGCGAGGCGGGCGTGCCGTTCTTCTCGATCTCCGGCTCGGACTTCGTCGAGATGTTCGTCGGCGTCGGCGCCTCGCGCGTGCGCGACCTGTTCGAGCAGGCGAAGCAGAACTCGCCCTGCATCATCTTCATGGACGAGATCGACGCGGTCGGCCGCCACCGCGGCGCCGGCCTCGGCGGCGGTCACGACGAGCGCGAGCAGACGCTCAACCAGCTGCTCGTCGAGATGGACGGCTTCGAGGCGAAGGACAACATCATCATGATCGCGGCCACCAACCGGCCCGACATCCTCGACCCCGCCCTGCTGCGCCCCGGCCGCTTCGACCGCCAGATCACCGTCGACCGGCCCGACCGCAAGGGCCGCGCGAAGATCCTCGAGGTGCACACGCGCGGCAAGCCGCTCGCGCGCGGCATCGACGTCGACGCGCTCGCCGGCCAGACCCCCGGCTTCACCGGCGCGGACCTCGCGAACCTCGTCAACGAGGCGGCGCTGCTCGCCGCCCGCACGGGCAAGCGCGAGATCACGCAGGTCGAGCTGGAGGAGGGGATCATGCGCGTGATCGCGGGCCCCGAGAAGAAGACGCGTGTGATGAGCGACAAGGAGCGTCGCATCACGGCCTACCACGAGATGGGCCACGCGATCGTCGGCCACTACCTCGAGCACTCGGACCCGGTCCACAAGATCTCCGTCATCTCGCGCGGCCAGGCGCTCGGCTACACGATCTCGCTGCCGCAGGAGGACAAGTTCCTCACCACGCGCGCGGAGCTCGCCGACACGATGGCGATGACGCTCGGTGGTCGCGCAGCCGAGGAGATCGTCTTCGGCGAGATCACGACCGGCGCCTCCAACGACCTCGAGAAGGTCACGCAGACGGCGAAGCAGATGGTCATGCGCTTCGGCATGAGCGAGAAGCTCGGGCCGCGCGTGTTCGGCCATGAGCACGCGCAGCCGTTCCTCGGCCGCGAGTTCAGCTCCGAGCCGGACTACTCCGACGAGATCGCGCGCGAGATCGACGACGAGATCCGCCGCATCGTCGAGACCGCGCATCAGAGCGCAAAGGACATCCTTGGCGAGCACCGCGCCTCGCTGGAGACGATCTCCGAGATCCTCATCAAGCGCGAGACGATCGAGCGCGAGCAGTTCGAGGCGCTGCTCGAAGGGCAGACCGAGGAAGAGGTCTTCGGCGCCGAGGCACCGCCTCCGCCCGAGGTCCCGCTGCCGCCGGCCGAGAAGGAGCGCGGTCGCGAGGCGCCGCGCCCGCTTCCGCGCCCCGGACTGGCCGGAGGCGCTGCCGAGACCCGTTCGCTGGAGTTCCCGGAGAAGCCGGAGCTGGCGTAGCCGTGTCACGATGCGGCCGTGGAGCGGTCGTATCGGATCATGGGCATCGTCAATGTGACGCCCGACTCGTTCTCTGACGGCGGGCGCTACCTCGATGCGCAGGCTGCCGTCGCCCATGGGCTGGCGCTTGTTGAGGAGGGGGCCGACATCCTCGACGTCGGCGGCGAGTCGACGCGACCGGGCGCCGATCCGGTCGCACCCGACGAGCAGATCCGCCGTGTCGTGCCAGTCATCGAGGGCCTCGTTGCCGCCGGCACGCACGCGCAGATCTCGATCGACACGACGCGGCTCGCGGTCGCCGCGGCGGCCGCGGCCGCCGGCGCCACCTACGTCAACGACGTAAGCGCGTTTCGCGCCGACCCGGACCTCGCCGGGCTGGTCGCTGACCGCCGGCTCGACTGCTGCCTCGCGCACATGCGCGGTGACCCGCGCACGATGCAGTCGGAGGCGGTCTACGAGGACGTCGTCTCCGAGGTCAAGGCGTTCTTGGAGGAACGTCTGCGCGCCGCAGTCGCGGCCGGGATCGCCGAGGAGCGGGTCATGCTCGATCCGGGCATCGGCTTCGCGAAGACGCTCGAGCACAACCTCGAGCTGTTGCGGCGGCTCGACGAGCTGGTCGCGCTCGGGCGCCCGCTCGTGGTCGGCACGTCGCGCAAGTCGTTCCTCGGCCGCCTCACCGGCCGCGAGGCGGACGATCGCCTTGCGGGGACGATCGCCACCAACGTGCTGGCGCTCGAGCGCGGCGCAGCCGTGTTCCGCGTCCACGACGTCCGGCCGGTCGCAGACGCGCTCACGGTGGCGGCTGCTACGGTCCGCGGCCGATGAGCGACGACGACGAGCTCGAGGACGACTTCGATGAGGTCGACGAGGACGAGGAGCCCTCAGAGCCGCTCGTCACGATCGAGGTCACCGGTCTGTCGCTCTACACGCACCACGGCGTAACGGACGCAGAGCGCGAGATCGGGCAGCGGCTCGTGATCGACCTGCGGATCGAGGTGGGTGCCTGCGACGCCACCGTCACCGACCGCGTCGAGGACACCGTCGATTACGCGGAGGTCTGTCAGACGGTCGCGCTGGTCGCCCAGCAGCGCTCCTACAAGACACTCGAGCGGCTGTGCGCGGCGATCGCCGACCGCCTGCTCGGCGACTACGAGGCCGAGTCGGTGTGGGTCAGAGCGGCGAAGCCCGAGCCGCCGATCCCACTGCCGGTGCAGGAGGTCTCGGTCGAGCTGGTCCGCGACGCGGATGAGTGACGCGGCGCGGCCGACCGGCGCGGTACTCGGCCCCGGCGAGCGCCTCGGCTACCTCGGCCTCGGCTCCAACGTCGGCGACCGCCGCGCCCAGCTGACCGCTGCGGTGAAGGCGCTGCCGGCCCACGGCGTGCGCGTGCTGGCCTCCTCCAGCACCTATGAGACGGAGCCGGTCGGCGAGATCCTCGACCAGCCCGACTTCCTCAACGCCTGCGTGCGGATCGCCACGCCGCGCGACCCGGAGGAGCTGCTCGACGCGTGCAAGGCGGTCGAGCGCGAGTTGGGGCGCGAGCATGGGCCGCACGTGCGCCGTCACGCGCCGCGCCCGATCGACGTCGACGTGCTGCTGCTCGGCGACCTGACCTACGCGTCGGAGCGGCTCAGACTTCCGCACGCCGAGGTCACGAGCCGCCGCTTCGTGCTGATCCCGCTGCTGGAGCTCGACCCACGGCTGACGACATCCGACGGCGCGCGCCTCGCGGACGCCCTGGCGGCGCTCGACCCGGCCGTGCGGGTCAGCAGAGCCGGCCCGCCGCTGATCTAGGCTGCGGCGGGCAGCGCGCCCTGCGGCATGCGCCCGCCGTAGGAGGGGAACAGCCGCATCGCCAGCGCCAGGCAGGGACGCCCTTCGAGCAGCGGCTGCACGTCCTCCATCGTCGCGAGCAGGCGGATGCTCGGCGCGATCTGCAGGTCGGCCGCGTTGGACTCCGGACCGCCCATCACGCCCTCCGCGATCCACGCGTCGACTTGGTCGAGCTGGGCGGGCAGCGCCGCCAAATCGCGGCGCGCCTGCGCCTCGCCGCCTCTGTTGCGCCAGCGCGCGACCCGCGCGATCCGCGGCGCGGCCAGCCGCTGGACGAAGCCGGGCAGCGGCAGTCTCGATCCCTCGGAGTAGCTCGCGAGCGCGTCCGGCCGGGCGCACACGCCGGTCCAGGCGAGCCGGCGCGGCACCGGCTGCAGCATCTCGTCGCCCCAGCGCTCGGCCTCGAGCACGCGATCGCGCAGCGCCGGGTCCGCCGGCAGCAGCGGAGGCTCGGGCACCAGCTCGTCGAGCCGGTGCACGATCGCGCGCGAGCCGACGACCTTCTCGCCGCTCCCGAGCTGAAGCGCCGGCACCGTCATGGCGCGAAAGCGCAGCCACTGCTCGGGCACGTGCAGCGCCGGCGCCATCTCGTGCAGACGGTACGGCTGGCCCTTCATCTGCAACGCCCGCTCCGCGGTCACGCACGGGTGCGAGTTGTGGATCACGTAGAGCGTGTGGGGCATCGCCCGAGCATATGGCTGGCCGGCCAGCCGGTGCGCCGCTACGCGGCGCCGGTCCGCCTCACCAGCGATACTTCGCGGCCATGCTCCTCGTCGTCGACGTCGGCAACACCCAGACCCACTTCGGCACGTTCGACGGCGCCGAACTCCGCGAGCATTGGCGCTACGCGACCGTGCGCGAGTCGACCGCCGATGAGCTCGGCGCGAAGCTCGCGAACCTGCTCGCACTCCGCGGCATGGGCTTCGACGACCTGCAGAGCTCGATCGTCTCCTCGACCGTTCCCCAGCTCGGCGCCGAGTGGCGCCAGGTGGGCGAGCGCTACCTCGGCCACACGACGCTCGTCGTCGGTCCCGGCATCAGAAGCGGCATGCCGATCCGCTATGAGAACCCGCGCGAGATCGGGGCCGACCGCCTCGTCAACGCGGTCGCCGCCTACGACAAGATCGGCGCCGCCTGTGTCGTTGTCGACTTCGGCACGGCGATCACGTTCGACCCCGTCTCCGCGGAGGGCGAGTACCTCGGGGGCGTGATCGCGCCCGGTGTCGAGATCTCGATGGAGGCGCTTACCGAGCGCGCCGCGGCGTTGCCGAAGATCGACCTTGTGCCGCCGCGCTCGGTGATCGGCAAGACGACCGTCGACGCGATTCGCTCCGGCGTCGTCTACGGCTTCGCCGGCCAGGTCGACGGGATTGTCAAGCGCCTGCGCGCCGAGCTCGGCGCCGAGACGGCGACGATCGCCACCGGCGGCCTCGCACAGGCGATCGTTCCCTACACGGACGAGATCGACGAGGTCGATGACCTGTTGACCTTGACGGGCCTGCGCCTGCTGCACGAGCGGAATTCGTAGCTGCGCCGCTACGATCGGGAGCCCATGACGCGCTCCCTCCACGACAGCTGGACGCTCGGCGGCGTGACGATCCCCAACCGGGTCGTGCTCGCGCCGCTGGCCGGGATCGGCAACTGGTTCGTGCGCCTGCAAGCGAAGCGTCACGGTGCCGGCTACGCGATCTCCGAGATGGTCTCCAGCCACGCGATCCATCATGGGAACGAGCGCACCTGCACCGAGCTGCTGCGGATCCACCCGGACGAGCGCGTCGCCGGCCCGACCGCGGTCCAGCTGTTCGGCGGGGACCCGGACGTGATGAAAAGCGCCGCCGAGCAGGTCGCGCAGGTCGGCGGCGTCGACGTGATCGACCTCAACATGGGCTGTCCGGTCCCGAAGGTCTGTAAAACGGGCGCCGGCGCGGCGCTGCTCGACGACCCCGACCGCGCGGTCGCGGTCGCGAAGGCCGCGCGCGAGGGCAGCGGCCTGCCGGTGACCGTGAAGCTGCGCCCCGGCCTCAAGCCGGGGCAGCGCACCGGCGTCGAGCTGGCGCAGCGGCTCGTCGAGGAGGCGGGGATCGCAGGCCTCTGCATGCATCCGCGTGTCGCCAAGCAGCGCCACACCGGCAGAGCCGACTACGACCTCGTCGCCCAGATGGTCGAGGAGCTGCCCGTGCCGGTGCTGATCTCCGGCGGCTTGAGAGACGCCGCCAAGGCCCACGAGGTGTTCGAGCGCACGGGCGCCGCGGCGATCCTGCTGGCGCGCGGGTCGCTCGGCAACCCGTGGATCTTCGAGCAGGTGCTCGGCACGCGCGAGGACGAGCCGACGCGCGTGGAGATCCTCGCGGAGCTCGACTGGGTGCTGGAGCGCGCCGTCGAGCATCTCGGCGAGCGTCGCGCCGCGCGCTACCTGCGCAAGTTCTACCCGTGGTACGTGACGCGGCTGGGGGAGGGCAAGGTGCTCCAGGACCGGCTCCAGCGCACGCAGTCGATCGCCGAGGCGCGTGCGGCGCTCGGAATCGCCGAGCCGCTTGCCGCCGCGGCATAGCGGCCGCGGGGACGGTCTGCGGCGCGGTCAGGCGGCTGCCGGGAGGCGCCTGCCGGCGCGCTCGACAGCGCGCTTCAGCGCCGCCTCCCACACGCCTGCGTTGCGCTCGATGCGCTGGCCGCGGCCCCACTTCAGCGCGCGCTTGGCGAGTTTGCGGCGGGCGCGGACGTCGCGCACCAGTCGGTCGAGCTCCTCGTCCCAGCGGTCGTCGGGCACGAGCCGACCGCCCTGCTTCTCGCCGAGCCCGGCGTAGGGGCCTATCGGCGATGCCAGCCACGGCACCCCCATCACGGCGTACTCCTTCAGCTTCACGTTCGAGCGCGCCCTGTTGAAGGGCGTGTCTGCGATCGGCGCGAGGCCGATGTCGTAGGACGCCGCGTGGCTCGCGAGGTCCCGGTACTGGACGAGCCTCGTGTGACGGCAGCGCTCCGCCGGCAGGCCGAGCGCCAGCCCCACGGTCGCGAGCCGCACGTTGGGATGCGCGTCCAGCAGCCGCTCGAACGTCGCTCTCAGCTCGAGCTGCCTCACGTCGAAGAGGTGCTCGCCGGCCCCTATCCAGCCGACCGTCACGACGTCCTCGTCGCGGGCGACCGCACGAGGATCGGCGTCATAGGAGGGGGGAAGGTAGTTCTCGACGACCGCCACCTCGGACGCGCCCCAGTCGCGGTACCGCTCGGCGAGGTACGGGCTGGTGGTCGTCACCAGGTCGGCGAGCTCCAGCATGCCGGCGACGTTCCGCTGCGTCTCCTGCACGCGCATCCCGCCCCTCGCGCTCAGCGGCGAGCTGCTGAAGTCGTCGTCGTTGTCCCACACGATCGCGACCCCGCGGTCGCGCAGCCGCCGCAGGGTGCGGCGCAGATCCGGTTCGCTGTAGCGGTGAACGTGCACGAGATCGACGTCCTGCACGCGACCGTCGTCGAGCGCCTCGCCGTTGCGGTCGACGTCGACCTGATGGCCGAGCTTTCGCAGCTCCGCGAGCACCATCCCGCGGTAGACAGCGTTGACTATCGATGTCGCGGCCACGACCACGATGCGCATGCGGCTGCTCCCCCTTCTGAAGCCGTCCCCTATGCCGCGACTATGCCCGATCCGAACCTCGCCGCGCAAGCGGCCGCCGCGGCGCACGCCCCCCGGCGAGAGACGCGTTGAGCGCTCGCTATACTGCCCGCCGCCGCGCCCGACTGGCCAGAGTTCCCCGCCACGAGCGGGGTTCGTTCTTTCTTCGGCCGGTCGGTTCTGTCACGCCCACCCTCGCACGGTTCAAGGTCACGCTCATGCCCAAGGACGTCATTCTCACGCCGGACGGTCTCGAGAAGCTCAAGCAGGAGCTCGAGTACCTCTCGACGGAGAAGCGCCGCGAGGTCGCCGCGCGCATCAAGGAGGCGCGCGAGTTCGGCGACATCTCGGAGAACGCCGAGTACGACGACGCCAAGAACGAGCAGGCGATGCTGGAGTCGAAGATCGCCCAGCTCGAGGAGAAGCTGCGCGCCGCGACGGTGATCGACGCGAGAAAGGTCGGGACCGACGTCGTCAGCATCGGCACGACCGTCCACGTCAAGGATCAGGGGACGAGCAGAAGCGAGACCTACACGATCGTCGGCTCCTCGGAGGCCAACCCGGCCGAGCGCAAGCTCTCGAACGAGTCGCCGGTCGGCAAGGCGCTGATCGGCGCCAAGCGCAACGAGGTCGTTGCCGTGACGCTTCCGAACGGCAAGAAGCGCGAGCTGAAGATCACGAAGATCGACGTCGGGCTGAAGTAGCCTCCCGGCCCGGCATGGCTGGTCCTCCCGACGACGACGCATCGACGGCGCCCGACGCCGAATCGCTTCCGCAGGTCCTCGCCGCCCGCCGCGAAAAGCTTGCGCGCCTGCGCGATGAGGGCGTCGAGCCGTTCCCGCACGCCTACCCGGGCGTCGTGCCGATCGCGCAGGTGCGGGCCGCGCACGCCGACCTGGAAGCCGGCGCCGAGACGGACGCGGGCTACCGGATCGCCGGTCGCATCGCCGCGCGCCGCGGGCAGGGCAAGGCGGCCTTCATCGACCTCATCGACCGCTCCGGCCGCATCCAGCTCCACGCGCGCGTCGACGTGCTCGGCGCGGAGGCGCTCGAACGCCTCGTCGGGCTCGACCTCGGCGATCTGATCGGGGTCGACGGCACCGTCTTCTGCTCCAGGCGCGGCGAGCTGTCGCTGCGCGTCGACGACTGGACGCTGCTCGCGAAGTCGCTGCGCCCGCCGCCGGAGAAGCACCACGGGCTGCAAGACGTCGAGACGCGCTTCCGCCACCGCGAGCTCGACCTGATCGCCTCTGAGGACAGCCGCGCGCTGTTCATCGCGCGCGCGGCAATCATTGCGGGCATTCGCCGCTACCTCGACGAGCAGGGCTTCGTGGAAGTCGAGACGCCGGTGCTGCAGCCGCTCTACGGCGGCGCAAACGCGCGCCCCTTCACGACGCACCACAACGCGCTCGATCGCACGCTCTACCTGCGGATCGCCACCGAGCTGTACCTCAAGCGCTGCATCGTCGGCGGCTTGGAGCGCGTCTACGAGCTCGGCAAGGACTTCCGCAACGAGGGCATCTCGCACAAGCACAACCCCGAGTTCACGATGGTCGAGCTGTACGAGGCCTACGCGGACTACAAGGACATCGCCGCCCGCACCGAGCAGCTCGTGGCGTCTGCTGCGGAGCGGATGGGCTACGACGGCCCGCTCGACTTCACACCGCCGTGGAGACGCGAGACGCTCGCCAACGCGATCCGTGAGCGGACCGGCGGCATCGACATCCTGCAGGCGCGCGACCGCGACGCGCTCGCGGCCACGATGGAGCAGCGCGGGCTGCACGCGCCGCCCAGAGACACCTGGGCGCAGCTCGTCGACGAGCTCGTGACGAAGCACGTCGAGCCGACGCTGATCGAGCCGACGTTCCTGTTCGACTACCCGGTCGAGCTGTCGCCGTTCGCGAAGGGTCACCGCGACGATCCGCGGCTCGCCGAGCGCTGGGAGGCCTACTGCCAGGGGATGGAGATCGCGAACGCCTTCACGGAGCTGAACGACCCCGACGAGCAGCGCCGCCGCTTCGAGCAGCAGCGTGCCCACGCGGAGGCCGGCGACGAGGAGGCGCAGCCCTACGACGAGGCGTTCATCCAGGCGCTCGAGCAGGGCATGCCGCCGACCGGCGGCGTCGGCATCGGGATCGACCGGCTCGTGATGGTGCTGACCGGGCGCAGATCGATCCGCGAGGTCGTGCTGTTCCCCGCCATGCGCGACTAGGAGGGCCCAACCCTCCCAATTCCGGTTTGATGGCATAGAGTCGGCGCTGTCGAGCGGCCGCGGGGGGGAGCGGCCGGAGGGGGTCTCCATGCGGCGCAGGTGCTGGCTGGCAGCTTCGTGGCTGGTCGTTGTCGCGGTGGCCGCGGCGAGCGTGGTCGGCTGCGGGGCAACCGGGGCCGCGTCGCGGGGAGCGGACGAATGGGCCGCGCCGAACGCCGATCTCGCGAACACGCGCAGCGTCCATGGTCCGATCGACGCCGCCTCCGTCAGGCGGCTGCGGGTCGCCTGGACGCTGCCGATCGGCGCGTACGCCACCACGCCCGTGGTCGTCGGCGGCGTCGTCTACACGCAGGACCTCGAAGGCGACGTCGTTGCGATCGAGCTGGCGAGCGGTCGCGTGCGCTGGCGCCACCACTACGGCGTGCAGACGTACGGGCCCAACGGTGTCACCGTCGGCGACGGGCGCGTCTACGGCGCCACGACGCTGTTCGCCTTCGCGCTCGACCAGGGCGATGGTCGCGAGCTGTGGCGCGCCAATCTGCTCGCCAACGAAAGCGAAGGGATCGACATGGCCCCCGGCTTTCACGCCGGCAGGGTGTTCGTCTCCACCGTGCCGACGCGGCCGGAAGTCCAGTACGGCCCCGGTGCGCGCGGCGTCCTGTGGGCGCTCGACGCGGCCACCGGTCGTTCGCGCTGGCAGTGGGACGAGGTTCCGGCGGGGCTGTGGGGCGATCCGGGTGTCAACGCCGGCGGCGGCCTGTGGTACACGCCGGCGTTCGACGGCAGAGGCCATCTGTTCGCGAGCGTTGGAAACCCCGCACCGCTGCCCGGGACAGCGGCGCGCCCGTGGGGCGCGAGCCGGCCGGGACCGAACAGATGGACGAACACGCTCGCTGCGCTCGACGAGCGGACGGGCAGGCTGCTGTGGGCGAGGCAGGTGCTGCCGCACGACCTCTTCGACTGGGATCTCGCCTGTCCGCCGATCCTGCGCCGCGTCGGCGGGCGCCACCTCGTGATCGCGGCCGGGAAGATGGGGTGGGTCTACGCGTTCGACGCGGACAGCGGCGCGCTCGTGTGGAAGCGTCCGGTCGGGCGCCACAACGGCCACGACCGCGACAACCTCAAGGCGATGCGCGGCGAACGGCTGCCGGCGACCATGCACGTGCTGCCGGGAGAGCTTGGCGGCGTGATCACCCCGATGGCCGCCGACGCGCGCACCGTCTACGTGCCCGTCAACGAGCTCTCCGCCACGATCCGCAGGCAGGTCATGCTGCCGGACAGAGGGCCGGCGAGAGGCCGGCTGGTCGCGCTCGACCTGGCGAGCGGCCGTGTGCGCTGGGACCACCCGTTGCCGGCAGGCGAGTACGGCGGCGCGGCTGTCGCAAACGACGTCGTCTTCACGACGACCTACGACGGCACGGTCTGGGCGCTGAATGCACGCAGCGGCCGTGTTGCCTGGCGCGCCAACCTCCCCGCCGGGACCAATGCGCCGGTGGCGATCGCCGGGGACACCGTCCTCGCGGCAGGCAGCGTCCCGTTGCTCGCCGGCCAGACCACGCAGCTCGTCGCCTATCGGCTGGCGAGGTGATCGGCGCAGCCGCGTTCGCCCGTGGCGCAGGTGTGGCAGCTCTATGCGCCGGTATGGCGGAATCTGCGCCGACGTCTGCACGTAAATGCTGGCGACCCTGTTGGTAGACTGGCGTATGCCCGGCAATCGAACTCGCCAGCTCACAGATCACGGTTCTCCGGTCGATCACATGAGCGAGCGGGTTCGCTTGCGACCCTCTCGACCATCCCGCCGCCTCACCGCCCAGTAGGGAAGGAACGTCGCACCCATGTTCGAGCGATTCACAGAGCGAGCCCGCCAGGTGGTCGTCCTCGCCCAAGAGGAGGCCCGGACGCTCAAGCACAACTACATCGGCACGGAGCACATCCTCCTCGGCCTCCTGCGGGAGGAGGAGGGCCTGGCAGCTCGCGTGCTGGAGAGCCTCGACATCACCGTTGAGCGGGTGCGCGCGCAGGTCGTGCGGATCGTCGGCTCCGGCGAGGAGGTCACCTCGGGTCAGATCCCCTTCACGCCGCGCGCGAAGAAGGTCCTGGAGCTGGCCCTGCGCGAGGCGCTCAGCCTCGGTCACAACTACATCGGCACCGAGCACATCCTGCTCGGTCTCGTGCGCGAGAACGAGGGCGTCGCAGCGCGCATTCTGCTCGACTTCGACGCCGACTCGGAGAAGATCCGCAACGAGGTCATCCGCATGCTGTCCGGTCCCGGCGGACGCCGGCAGGGCGGCAGCTCGGGCTCCGGCTCGGGTGCTGCGGGCGCGCAGGGCGAGGGCAAGAAGTCCTCGAAGCTGCTCGACCAGTTCGGCCGCAACCTCACGAAGCTGGCCGCCGACGGCAAGCTCGACCCGGTTGTCGGTCGCGAGACGGAGATCGAGCGGATCATGCAGATCCTCTCGCGCCGCACGAAGAACAACCCGGTCCTGATCGGCGAGCCGGGCGTCGGCAAGACGGCCGTCGTCGAGGGCTTGGCCCAGCGCATCACGAATGCCGACGTGCCAGAGCTGCTGAAGAACAAGCAGATTTACACCCTGGACTTGGCTGCTCTCGTTGCTGGCAGCAAGTACCGCGGCGAGTTCGAGGAGCGCCTCAAGAAGGTGATGAAGGAGATCACCCAGCGCGGCGACATCATCCTGTTCATCGACGAGCTCCACAACCTTGTCGGCGCGGGCGCGGCCGAGGGCGCGATCGACGCGGCCTCGATCCTCAAGCCGGCGCTGGCGCGCGGCGAGCTGCAGACGATCGGCGCGACCACGCTCGACGAGTACCGCAAGTACCTCGAGCGCGACTCCGCGCTGGAGCGTCGCTTCCAGCAGATCCGCGTGGACCAGCCGTCGACGGACGAGACGGTGCAGATCCTGCGGGGTCTGCGCGACCGCTACGAGCAGCACCACAAGGTGAACATCACCGACGAGGCGCTGTCCGCGGCGGCGGATCTGGCCGACCGTTACATCTCCGACCGCTTCTTGCCGGACAAGGCGATCGACCTGATCGACGAGGCCGCCTCGCGGATGCGCATCAAGTCGATGACGTCCCCGCCCGTCTACCGCGAGCTGGAGGACGAGATCGAGGAGACGCGGCGCGCGAAGGAGTCCGCGATCGAGGCGCAGGAGTTCGAGAAGGCCGCGAACCTGCGCGACCAGGAGCGCCAGCTGACGCAGAGAAAGCGCGAGCTGGAGGAGGCGTGGGAGTCCGGCGAGTCCGGCGAGCGTCCCTCGATCGGCGAGGAGGAGATCGCGGACATCGTCTCGATGTGGACGGGGATCCCGGTCTTCAAGCTCACCGAGGCCGAGACGGCGAAGCTGATGCGCATGGAAGAGGAGCTGCACAAGCGCGTCATCGGGCAGCACGCCGCCGTCGAGGTGATCTCGAAGGCGATCCGCCGCTCCCGCGCGGGCCTGAAGGACCCGAAGCGGCCGACCGGCTCGTTCATCTTCCTCGGCCCCTCGGGCGTCGGGAAGACCGAGCTGGCGCGCACGCTCGCCGAGTTCCTGTTCGGCGACGAGGACGCGATGGTGCGCATCGACATGTCGGAGTACATGGAGAAGCACGCCGTGTCGCGGCTCGTCGGCTCGCCTCCGGGCTACATCGGCTACGACGAGGGCGGTCAGCTGACCGAGGCCGTGCGGCGCAAGCCGTACAGCGTGCTCCTGCTCGACGAGATCGAGAAGGCGCACCCGGACGTCTTCAACATCCTGCTCCAGATCCTCGAGGACGGGCGGCTGACGGACGCGCAAGGGCGCACCGTCGACTTCCGCCACGCGATCGTGATCATGACGTCGAACATCGGCGCGAGCGAGATCGCTCGCAACACGCCGCTCGGGTTCGCGGTCTCCGACGACGAGACCGGGATTACGTACGACGACATGAAGAACCGGATCATGGGCGAGCTGAAGAAGGTCTTCCGGCCCGAGTTCCTCAACCGCATCGACGACGTGATCGTCTTCCACAAGCTGGCGAAGGACGAGATCAAGCAGATCGTCGAGCTGCTGCTGCTGCGGATCCGCGAGTCGCTCAAGGAACGCGAGCTGCAGCTGGAGCTGACCGAGGACGCGAAGGACCTGCTGGTCGAGAAGGGCTGGGACCCGTCGATGGGCGCGCGTCCGCTGCGCCGTGCGATCCAGCGCTACATCGAGGATCCGCTCGCGGACTTCGTGCTGCGCTCGGAGCTGACGCCGGGCGGGACCGTGCTGGTCGACAAGGCGCCCGAGGGCGACGACCGCGAGGTCTCGATCGAGATCCTTCAGCCGAAGACGCCGGTCGGCGTCGGCGCGAAGGGCGACGACGGCGAGGCGGCCGAGGACGACGGCGCGCATCCCGAAGCGCCCGGCGAGTAGCGCCGCGCGGACACGCAAGAGCTGGACTCCGGGGCGGCCAAGTGGTCGCCCCGGAGTGCTTTACAGAAGCGGTCAGCGCGATTACCCTCTTTCTTGCAGCGGCCGTGAATGGGGGTTCACGGCCTCGACATCAAAGGGGGAAGCATGGGGAAGCGAGTCACGCTGCTCGCGCTCATGGCTGTCGCGTGTGTCGCGGCGGTCTCGCCCGTCGCGTCCGCGAACAGGGCGATAGAAGTGGAACCGGCCGGGGTGGTCGAAAAGTTCACCGCGCCGGGAGGTCCCATGGTCATAACGGACAGCAACGGCGTCCTCATAACCTGCAGGGTCAACTTCAGGGAGACCTGGGAAAGGCGCATCGCCAAGGTGAGGGAAACGCCCGTAGCCGGCATCACCGAAGGCAGGGCGGAAGAATGCGTTGGTGAAAACGGCATCGTCAAGGTCACCGGCGTGATCTTGCAGCTAGGGATGGTGACCCCGAAGTACTACCAGTCGTTCAGGGGCATACTACCCAACATACAGTCGATCCTATTGATCGCGAATCCCCTGCGGATACTAATCTTCTACAGGGAAGTGATCATACCCACCAACGAAATGGGCTGCCTATTCCAAGGCCCGGTGGGCTTCGACACCGGCGGCGGGCCGAACAAGATAACAAGGCTAATAATTCAGCAGAACCAGTTCGTCCCGCTCATACTCCAGCTATTCGGCACGTTGATGTGCCCGGCCAACATCAGGGTCCAGGGCACGTTCGAAATCGCGCCGGAACTGAGGCTGGCGCTACTCAACCAGTGACGGTCCGCGGGGGCGGCCCGCCGGGTCGCCCCCGCCGGCGCCGGGTAGATTCTTCGGCATGAGCGAGCCGGTTGAGATCAGAGTGCGCGACGACGGGCCGTACAAGGTGACCGGCTCGGTGCGGCTCGTGGATCCGGACGGGAACGAGATCGCGTTCGACCGTCAGCGCCCGCTCGTGCTGTGCCGCTGCGGCCGCTCGCGCACGAAGCCGTTCTGCGACAAAGCACACCGCGAGACCGGCTTCTCGTCGTGCGTGCGAGCGGCTGCGGCCGGCCGCGCCGAGCGCGACGCCTAACCGTCCTCGCGCGCGCGTACCCTCGGTCGCCCATGGCCCGCGCGACCTCGATTCACGTCTGCTCCGAGTGCGGGCATGAGACGCCGCGCTGGGCGGGGCAGTGCCCCGGCTGCCGCGCGTGGAACACGCTCGTGGAGGAGGCGGTGGCGCGGCCTGTCGCCAGAGGCCGCGGCGGGGGCGGCGGCGGGCAGGCGATCGCTCCGGTCGCGCTCGGGGACGTGCGGGCGGAGGCGGTCGCCCGCCTCTCGACAGGCATCGGCGAGCTCGACCGCGTGCTCGGCGGCGGCGTCGTGCCCGGCTCGCTCGTGCTGATCGGCGGCTCGCCCGGCATCGGCAAGTCGACGCTCACGACGATGGCGCTCGCCAACCTCGTCGCGGCCGGGCGCGAGACGCTCTATGTCTCGGCAGAGGAGTCAGCCGCGCAGATCAAGCTGCGGGCCGAGCGGCTCGGCACCGCCGCGCACGCCCTGCGGATTCCCACGATCGCCGAGACGGATCTCGGCGCCGTGCTTGCGACGCTGGAGGGCGAGCGGCCCGAGGTGTGCGTCGTCGACTCGGTGCAGACGCTGCACAGCGGCGCGCTCTCCGGCGCGCCGGGCTCGGTCGGGCAGGTGCGCGAGGTGGCCGGCGAGATCATGCGCGTGGCGAAGACGCACGGCATCGCGGTCTTGCTCGTCGGTCACGTGACGAAGGAGGGCGCGCTGGCCGGCCCACGCGTGCTGGAGCACCTCGTCGACTGCGTGCTGCAGTTCGAGGGCGAGCGCGAGCGCACGTACCGCACGCTGCGCGCGCTCAAGAACCGCTTCGGCTCCACCAGCGAGGCCGGGGTGTTCGAGATGCGCGGCGACGGGCTCGTCGAGGTGCTCGATGCCTCTGCGCGCTTCGTCGGCGAGGCGACGCGTGCGCCCGGCAGCGTCGTCCTGGCGGCGATGGAGGGCTCGCGCCCGCTGCTGGTCGAGGTGCAGGCGCTCGTCTCCGAGTCCGACCTCGAAATCCCGCGCCGCGTCGTCTCCGGTATCGACCGCAACCGGCTCGCGCTCGTGCTGGCGGTCCTCGCGCGCCATGGCGGGATCGGCGTCGGCGCCTCCGATGTGTTCGTCAACGTCGTCGGCGGCGTGCGCGTGGACGAGCCGGGGGCGGACCTGGCCGTCGCGCTCGCGGTCGCGAGCGCGGCGAGAGGCGTTGCGTTCGCCGACGACGACGCGCCGCCGCTCGCCTGCTTCGGCGAGCTCGGGCTCACCGGGGAGCTGCGCACGGTCGCGCACGCGGACCGTCGCGTCGCCGAGGCGCGCAAGTTCGGGCTGACGACGATCGTCACGCCGGAGGCCGGCACGCTGCGTGCGGCGCTGCGTGTACTGCGGGGTCGTGAGCGGCCGCGCGCCGTCGCTGCGCTCTGAACGGCTTCGTTCCCCTGATTGCGTAGACGGCGTCGCGGTTTGCGCCGGAACCCCTGCGCGGACCGCGAAAATCAAAGGAAAACCCGGTAGAATGGGGTCGGTATGGCTCCACGTACCGGGGAAGAGCTCAAAGAGGAGCTCGAGTCTCGCCAAGAGCCCCGGCTCGTGAAGGCGCTCGAGATGGTCGCCCCCGGGACGGCCTTGCGCGAGGGGATCGACAACATCGTCCACGCGCGCACTGGCGCCCTGATCGTCGTCGGCGACGCGGACGACCTCGCGTTCCTGTTCTCGGGCGGGCTCAAGCTCGACATCGACTACACGCCCGCCTTCCTCTACCAGCTCGCGAAGATGGACGGAGCCCTCGTCCTCAGCGCAAACGCGACGAAGATCGTGTGGGCGAACGTGCAGCTCACGCCCGACCCGACGATCCTCACGCTCGAGACCGGCACCCGCCACCGCACCGCCGAGCGCATCTCGAAGCAGACCGAGGCGCTCGTGATCGCGATCTCGCAGCGGCGCGAGGTCGTCTCGCTCTACGTCGACGGCGCGAAGTACATCCTCGAGGACATCCCCGTCGTGCTCGCGAAGGCGAACCAGGCGCTGGCGACGCTCGACAAGTACCGCAGTCGCCTCGACCAGGTCTCGACCCGCCTGACCGCGCTCGAGTTCGAGGGCGGCACGACGCTGCACGACGTCCTCACCGTGCTCCAGCGCGCCGAGCTGGTGACGCGCATGGGCGTCGAGATCGAGCGCTACATCGTCGAGCTCGGCACCGAGGGGCGCCTGATCGAGATGCAGCTCGACGAGACGATGGTCGGCGTCGCCGGCGACAAGGCCGCGCTCGTGCGCGACTACCTCGCCGAGGACAACGACGAGCGCTTCGCCGACGCGATCGATCAGCTCGTGCGCCTGCCGCACCAGGACTTGCTGGACTTCGGGCGGCTCTCCGAGTTGCTCGGGTACGACCGCAAGGTCAACACGCTCGACTTCCCCGTCTCGCCGCGGGGGTATCGGATCCTCGGCCGCATCCCGCGCCTGCCGCGGCTCGTCACCCAGCGCATCGTCGAGGAGTTCGGCGGGCTGGAGGAGCTGCTCGCAGCCGGCGACGGCGAGCTGGAGACCGTCGAGGGCGTCGGCGAGATACGGGCGAAGGACATCCGCGAGGGCCTTCGCCGGCAGCAGGAGATCAACCTCGTGGACCGCTACTTGCAGACCTGACAATCGGGGGCTGCAGGGCGGGCCCGCTTGGAGAAGGAGGCCACCATCACCGAATTGACCGAAGAGCAGATCGAGGAGCTCGAGATCACCGTCGAGCTCGAGCACATCGAGTTCGAGATCGGCGACAACGTCGTCTATCCCCACCACGGTGCCGGGCAGGTCCTCAAGAAGGAGCAGAAGGACGTGCTCGGCGAGGTGCGCGAGTACCTCACGATCAAGATCCTCCACAACGACATGACCGTCATGGTCCCCACGGAGAACGCCGCGATAGCCGGCCTGCGTCGCGTGATCGACGAGGAGACGGTGAAGAGAGTGCTCGCGGTCCTCCAGGACGAGTGCTCGGACATGCCGAAGAACTGGAACCGCCGCTTCAAGCACAACCGCGACAAGATCAAGACGGGCGACATCTACGAGCTCGCCGAGGTCGTGCGGAACCTCGCCATCCGAGAGGCGGAGAAGGGCCTGTCGACTGGCGAGAAGCAGATGTTCACGCGGGCGAAGAAGATCCTCGCCTCGGAGCTGATGTACGCGCTTGAGATGGGCGAGGACGAGGCCGAGGAGCATCTCGACGAGCTGCTCGCCACCTCCGCGAGCGGCAAGGTGACGGTCGCCTCGAAGTAGCCGCCGCCGAGGATCCGGAAGCGAGAAAGATGGCGGTCGCACTGCTCGTGGCCGCCGGTCGTGGCGAACGCCTTGGCGCCGACGGGCCCAAGGCGTTCGTCGTGCTGGCGGGCCGCCCGATGCTCGAATGGAGCCTCGACGCGCTGCGGCTCGTGCCGGCCGTGGAGCGCGTCGTCGTCGCGCTGCCCGCGGGCGTGTCCGCGCCGGCGGGGACGATCGGCGTGACCGGTGGCGCGGAGCGCTCGCACTCGGTTCGCGCGGCGTTGGATGCGGCCGGCGCGTTGCCGCCCGACGAGCCGGTGATCGTGCACGACGCGGCGCGACCGCTCGTCACGCCCGAGCTGTTCGAGCGCGCGCTCGGCGCGCTCTCGTCGTCGGGTGCGGACGCCGTCATCGCCGCCGCGCGCGTGACCGACACGATCAAGCGCGTCGGTGGCGACGACCTGCGCGTTGCCGAGACGCTCGACCGTAGCGGGCTGTGGGCGGTGCAAACGCCGCAGGTGTTTCGTCACGGCGCGCTTGCGCAGGCGCTCGGTCAGCCGGACGACGTGCTCGCAGTCGCGACCGACGACGCGGGGCTCGTCGAGCAGGCAGGCGGTCGGGTCCACGTCGTAGAGTCCCCGGCCGACAACCTCAAGGTCACGACCCCCACGGACCTGCGGCTCGCCGCGTTGCTGCTGTCCGAACGACGCTCCGTCTGATGCTCACCGACTACCACGTTCACCTTCGCCCGGACGGCGCCGGCACGCCGGCCGCCGAGTACTTCACTGCCGCGAACGTCGAGCGCTATCGCACCGCCGCGGACGAGCGTGGGATCGCCGAGCTCGGCTGCTCCGAGCACGTCTATCGCTTCCGCCAGGCGCTCGACGTCTGGCAGCACCCGTTCTGGCGCGAGAACGCGGTCGACGACCTCGACGCGTACGTGGAGTTCGCGCGCGAGCAGGGCCTGAAGGTCGGCGTCGAGGCCGACTTCGTCCCCGGCACCGAGGACCGCATGGCGTCCCTGCTCGACGGTCGCGGCTGGGACTACGTCATCGGCTCGGTGCACTTCGTCGGTGACGAGGCCGTCGACCATCCCGACTGGGACATCTGGTCGTCTCGCTCGGTCGACCCCGAGAAGGTCTGGAAGCGCTACTTCGAGTGGCTCGGCGAGGCGGCTCGCAGCGGCCTGTTCGACATCCTCGCGCACCCCGATCTCGTGAAGGTGTGGGGCGGTGAGCGCCCGCGGCCGGACGGCGACCTGCGCCGCTTCTACGAGCTCGCGATCGAGGGGATTGCCGAGTCCGGCATCGCGATCGAGGTGTCGACGGCCGGCCTGCGCAAGCCGGTCGGCGAGCGCTATCCGGCCGAGCCGTTCCTCGCGATGTGCCTCGAGGCCGGCTGTCCGATCGCGCTCGACAGCGACGCGCACCTGCCCGAGCACGTCGGCTACGAGTACCCGTCGACCGTGGAGTGGCTCGCCGCCCAGGGCGTGCGCGAGCTGTGCGTGTTCGCGGGACGCGAGCGGCGGCTGGAGCCGATCGGGTGATCGCCACGGGCATCGGCTGGGACGTGCACAGATTCGTCCCGGGCCGCCCGCTGATCCTCGGCGGCGTGCGCGTCGAGAGCGAGCTTGGCTTGGACGGCCACTCCGACGCCGACGTGCTCGCGCACGCGGTGATCGACGCGCTGCTCGGCGCGATCGGCGCCGGCGACATCGGCGAGCACTTTCCCGACACGGACGAGCAATGGCGCGGCGCGGACTCGATCGAGCTGCTGCGCCACGTCGACGCGCTGATCGCAGAGCGCGGCTTTCACGTCGTCAACGTCGACGCCACCGTGATCCTCGAGCGCCCGAAGCTGGGCGAGCACAAGGAAACGATGCGCGCGCGGATCGCCGCCGCGCTCGATCTCGGGCCGGAGCGCGTCAACGTGAAGGCGACGCGCGGCGAGGGCCTCGGCTTCCTCGGCCGCGTGGAGGGCGCCGCCGCGCTCGCGATCGCGACGGTCGAGGCGCCGGCCGTCCAGTAGGTAGGGTGCGCCTCGTGCGCCAGATTCGCCTGCACGACACGAGAAGCGGGACGTTGCAGCCGCTGCGGCCGCGCGATCCCGGCCGCGTCGCGATGTACGCGTGCGGGCCGACGGTGTACGGGCGCATCCACGTCGGCAACGCGCGGCCCTACGTCGTCTTCTCGCTGCTGAAGCGCTTCCTGGAGCACGAGCGCTTCGCGGTCACGTTCGTCGCCAACGTCACCGACGTCAACGACAAGATCTATGACGCTGCGCGCGCGGCCGGCGTGCCGAGCGAGCAGCTCGCGCGGGAGATGACGGCCGCGTATATCGCCGACACCGACGGGCTCGGGCTCGGCCGCCCGGACCACGAGCCGCTGGCCAGCGAGACGATCGACGAGATCGTGGCGCTGATTCAGACGCTGATCGACCGTGGCCATGCCTACGCGGTAGAAGGCGACGTCTACTTCGATGTGCGCTCCTATCCCGAGTACGGCGAGCTGTCGCACCGCCAGGTTGACGACATGGACCAGGGCGAGGGCGGCGAGGGCACCGATCGCAAGCGCGACCCGCTCGACTTCGCGCTGTGGAAAGCGCAGAAGGAGGGCGAGGACACCGCCTGGGACACACCGTGGGGCCGCGGTCGGCCCGGCTGGCACATCGAGTGCTCGGCGATGGCGGAGACGCTGCTCGGCGTGGGCTTCGACATCCACGGCGGCGGCTCCGACCTCGTCTTCCCGCACCACGAGAACGAGGCCGCGCAGACGGCGGCCGCACGCGGCGAGCCGCTCACGCGCCTGTGGGTCCACAACGGGATGGTGCGGCTCGAGGGCGAGAAGATGGCGAAGTCGGTCGGCAACATCTTCCTGTTGCACGAGGCGCTTGCCGCGCACGGGCGCGACGCGCTGATCGCCTACTTCTGCGCCGGCCACTACCGCCAGCCGATCGCCTACTCGGACGAGCGCCTGAGCGAGGCGGCGCGCTCGGTCGAGCGCATCAAGGACGCGGGGCGGCGGCTCGTCGCCGGCGACTCGCCGTCGGAGCTGGCGCCGCTGCGCGAGGCGTTTTTCGACGCGCTCGCGGACGACTTCAACACGCCGAGAGCGTTGGCGACGGTGTTCGAGTGGGTGCGCGAAGCGAACCGCCGCACGGAGGCAGGCGAGCGGGTGGGGGAGGCCGACCTGCGCGCGATGCTGGCCGTGTTCGCGCTCGACGGCCTGCTCGACGCGGACGCGGCCGCCGGCGGGCCGGACGCCGGGGCACGGGAGCTGCTGGAGCGCCGGGAGACGGCCCGCGCCGGGAAGGACTTCGCCGAGGCCGACCGCCTGCGCGACGAGCTCGCCGCGCTTGGCTGGGAAGTGCGCGACTCCGCGGACGGCCCGACGCTCGTTCCGCGCGCGGGCTGATGCCGGCGCCGCGCCGCCGCCGGCCGGAGCCGGCTCCCGCCGCCGGCCCGCAGGTGCTGTACGGCCGCAACGCCGTCCACGAGGCGCTGCGCGGGCCGCGCGCGGTGAAGCAGGTGTGGGCGACCGAGCGTGCCGCCCGCGAGGCGTGGCTGCGTGGCGTCGCAGTGCGCACGGCGAACGCCGAGGAGATCGAGCGCCGGTGCGGCTCGCCTGACCACCAGGGCATGTGCGCGGAGGTCTCGGAGTACCGCTACGCCGACGCCGCCGAGCTGCTCGTGCGTGACGACGCGCTGATCGTCGCGCTGGACGAGATCCAGGATCCGCAGAACCTCGGCGCGATCTGCCGCACGGCCGAGTGCGCCGGCGCGACCGGCGTCGTGATCCCGGAGCGCCGCAGCGCCGAGGTCACGCCGGCCGTCTGCAAGGCGTCCGCCGGCGCAGTCGAGCATCTCGCGATCGCACGCGTCCGCAACCTTGCCGACTTCTTGCTTGCCGCAGGCAGAGCCGGCGCGTGGTCGTACGGCGCTGCCGGCGACGCACGCACGGACTACGCGCAGCCGGACTATCGCGGCAAAGTCGTGTTGGTGATGGGCTCGGAGGGGAGCGGCCTGCGCGCGCGCGTCGCGAGCTCGTGCGACGAACTGATCGCGCTTCCGCTGCGCGGCCGGATCGAGTCGCTCAACGTGTCTGCCGCCGCGGCAGCGCTGCTCTACGAGATCACCCGCCAGCGCGGCTGATCCTGCTGTTGCAAGCGAGCTTGCAGCAGCCCCTTGACATGGGGTCCATAACTTGGCAAGCTGCCGCCGTCATAAGGGTGGACTTGAGCTTGAGGCTCCAGCATCGCCCTCACATACGTATCGATGGCGGCGCCTGGGGAGGTAAAGCGTCACGAAGCGAGGGTTCGCGGTCTCCGCGAGCCTCGAAAGGATCATCTCGTGGCTCGGATCTCCCAGCAGTCTCAGTCTCAGGCTCACCTTGATGACGGGTTCCTGATCGCCCTTGCGAAGCAGGGCAACCCCGACGCGTACGACCGGCTTGTGCGCCGCTACTACGGCTTCGTGCGCCTGAAGGCCTCGTCGTACTTCCTCGCCGGTGGCGACAGCGACGACCTCATCCAGGAGGGCCTCGTGGGCCTCTACAAGGCGATCCGCGACTACCGCACCGATCGCGAGTCGAGCTTCCGCAACTTCGCGGAGCTCTGCATCACGCGCCAGATCATCACGGCCGTGAAGACCGCCACCCGCAACAAGCACACGCCGCTCAACCAGTACCTGTCGTTCTCCTCCTCGCCCTCCAACGCGGCGGGCGAGGGCGAGTCGACGCTCGACGAGGTGATCGCCGGGCCGAGCGTCCACGACCCCGTCAACCAGGTGATCAGCTCCGAAGAGCTGCAGGCGCTCGTCGCGTGCCTCTCGACCGTCCTCTCGGAGCTCGAGTCGCGCGTGCTCTCGCTGTACCTCGACGGCCACTCCTACGAGGACGTCGGCAAGCGGCTCGACTGCGACACGAAGACGGTCGACAACGCGCTCCAGCGCGTGAAGCGCAAGGTCGGCACGCACCTTGCCGCTCGCAACGTCCTGCTTTAGCGCCGGTTGACGGCGACCGGACTAGGATCCGCGGCGTGTCCGTGATCCTCGTGGTCGTCCTCGTCGTCCTGGGCGTGTTGCTGCTGCTCGCGATTCTCGGCGCCGCGATGGCCTCGCGGCGCAACGCGCTCGGCGCGATCGCCTTCGAGCAGAGCCTCGCTGCGGTCGACCGCGAGCTGGCCGCCGCGGTGGCGGCCGACCGCGGCTGGGAGCGCGGCGCTCTGGAAGCGACCGCGCGCGAGGCTTACGCCGAGCGCCGGCCGGACGCCCGCGTCGCCGAGCTGCGGCTCGTGCAGGTCGTCGACGAGCCGGGCACCGACCACGACCTCGCCGTGTTCCTCGTGACCGCGGCCGACGGCGCCGAGAGCCGCCTCACGCTCGGCCGGCGCGACGGCGCCTGGTACGCCGCTGCGCTCGAGGACAGCCGGTAGCGACCCGATGGCGGCGCCGCTCGACGCGCCGGCCGCCCCGCCGCACGTCGCGCGGCTGCTGATCTCCTGTCCGGACCGGCCCGGCATCGTCGCCGCCGTCTCGCGCTTCCTGTTCGAGCACGGCGCGAACATCCTCGATGCGGACCAGCACTCGACCGACCCGCAGGGCGGCACGTTCTTCATGCGGATGGCCTTCGACCTCGTCGGGCTGAACGAGGATCGCGCGGCGTTCGAGCAGGTGTTTGCGACCGAGGTCGCCGAGCCGTTTGGGATGGAGTGGTCGATCGCCTACGCTGCGAACCGCAAGCGCATGGCGATCCTCGTCTCGCGCGAGGACCACTGCCTGCTCGACCTGCTGTGGCGCTGGCGCAGCGGCGAGCTGGACGCCGACGTCGGGCTGGTGCTGTCCAACCACCGCCACGTCGAGGAGGACGCCGCCCGCTTCGGCGTCCCGTTCGTGCACGTGCCGGTGACGCAGGCAACGAAGCCGCAGGCCGAGGCGGCGATGCTCGAGCATCTCGCCGGTCGCTTCGACCTGATCGTGCTGGCGCGCTACATGCAGATCCTCTCCGGCGACTTTCTCGCCAGCGTCGGCGCGCCGATCGTGAACATCCACCACTCGTTTCTGCCGGCGTTCGCGGGCGCGGACCCGTATCGGCGAGCGAGCGAGCGAGGCGTGAAGATCATCGGCGCGACCGCTCACTACGTGACCGAGGAGCTCGACGCGGGGCCGATCATCGAGCAGGACGTCGTGCGCGTCAGCCACCGCGACGACCTCGGCGCGCTTGTGCGGCTGGGACGGGACGTCGAGCGCACCGTGCTGGCACGCGCGGTCCAGCGCCACCTCGAGGATCGCGTGCTCGTCCACGAGAACCGAACGGTCGTGTTCTGAGCGATCGGGCAGGATCTAGGGTGCGATGGCCTACCGCCTGAGCTTCGCGGATGACGTGGCGAGCAGCGCGCGGCTGTGCGCGCGCGACCAGCTCGCCGGCGCGGCCGAACGACTCGAACGCGCCGACGAGGACCCCGTCGCGGCCGTCCACGAGGCGCGCAAGCACCTCAAGAAGACGCGCGCGCTGCTGCGGCTCGTGCGGCCGGCGCTCGGCAGACGCGCCTACCGCGCCGAGAACGACGCGCTGCGCGACATCGGCCTCGCGCTGTCCGGCACACGCGACGCGGACGTGCGCGTCCAGACGACGGCGAAGCTCGCCGAGCATGCGGCCGGGCGGCTGCCGGCCGACGTGTTCGAGGCGCTTGGCGCCGCGCTGACGGCGGAGGCGCAGACGCGGACCGGCCCGCCTGGCAGCGACGATGGCGCGGCGCGCTTCGCCGCGGTCATCGAAGCGCTGCGCGCCGCCGAGCTGCGCGTTGAGCAGTGGCCGCTCGACGAGGCCGGCTGGGACACGGTGCTGGCCGGCGCCGCGCGCGCATACACGCGGGGGCGCGAGGCGTTCGCCACCGCGCGTGCCACCCCCGACCCGGAGTTGCTGCACGCCTGGCGCAAGCGCGCGAAGGACCTCTGGTACCACCAGCGCCTGCTGGCACCCGCCTGGCCCGACGTGCTCGGGGCTCAGGCGGAGGCGGCGCACGCGCTGAGCGAGCTGCTCGGCGACGACCATGACCTGGCGGTGCTCGCGCAGCGGCTGGCTGACGACGCACCGCCGCTTGCCGCGCAGGTCGACGCGCAGCGCATGGAGCTGCGCGCGCTGGTCGCGCACCGCTCGCAGGAGTTGCGCGAGCAGGCGGTGCGGCTCGGTCGTCGCGTCTACGCCGAGTCGCCGAAGGCGTTCGCACGCCGCCTCGAGCGCTACGTCGCGCTGGCCGTCGACGAGGCGCGGTCCGCCGCGTGAGACCGGTCTGGCTTGCGGTCGCGGTCCTGCTCGCCGCGTATCTCGTGTGGAGACGGCGCCGGCTGGAGCCGACGCTGCTCGTCGGCGGCGGGCTCGCGGCGATCGCCTCGCTCGCCTACGGGCTCGGCCTCTTCGCGCTGCCGAACCTCGACAAGGTGCTCAAGGACGTCGGCTCGACGCTCGGCGTCTGGACCTACCTGCTCGTCGGCGTGCTGTGCTTCCTCGAGAGCGGCGCGTTCGTCGGCCTGCTGATCCCGGGGGAGACGGCGATCGTGATCGGCGGCTTCGTCGCCGGCCAGGGTCACATCGACATCGTGCTGCTGATCGCGATCGCGTGGTTCGCCGCCGTCGCCGGCGATCTCGTCAGCTTCGCGCTCGGTCGCCGGCTCGGGCGCGAGTTCCTCGTCCGGCATGGCGGCAAGGTGCAGATCACGGAGGAGCGCATCCAGCAGGTCGAGCGCTTCTACGACCGCCACGGCGGCAAGGCCGTCTTCCTCGGCCGCTGGGTCGGGCTTGTGCGTGCCGTCTCGCCGTTCCTCGCCGGCTCCACGAAGATGCCGCTGCGGCGCTTTCTGCCCTACGACGTGCTCGCGGCGGGCGGGATGGTGACCCTGTTCGCGCTGCTCGGCTTCGTCTTCTGGCACTCGCTCGACAAGGTGCTGGCGCTTGCTAGAAAGGGCCTGCTGGCGCTCGGCATCACGATCGCGGTGGTCGTCGGGATCGTCGCCGCGGTCCAGTGGCTGCGCAGACCGGAGAACCGCGAGCGGCTCGCGGCGTGGCTGCGCGCGCACGAGCGCACGCCCGTGCTCGGATTCGCGATCCGCGGCGGTCGCGCCGCCGGCCGCCGGCTCGCGCGGCCCGCGCACTTCGTGTGGGAGCGCCTGACGCCGGGCGAGCTGGGGCTGGAGCTGACGACGCTGCTGGCGATCGCGGCAGTCGGCAGCTTCGTCTTCTTCGGCTACCTGATTGTGCTCGACCCGGTGACGAAGCTGACGGCCGGCGACCACCGCGGCGTGCGCTGGTCCAACGCGCTTGAGGTGCCGTGGCTCACCGACCTCGCGAAGGCGCTGACGAACCTCGGCGCGCTGCCCGTCGCCGGCGGCGTGCTGGTCATCACCGCGGCCGTGCTGCTGTGGAGACGGCACGAGCGGGAGGGGCTCGCGCTGCTCGCCGGCCTGGTGCTCACCTTCGTCGTTGTGCACATCACGAAGGTGGCGGTCGATCGGCCGCGCCCGCTCGATCCGCTCATCCACGCGACGGGCTCCTCATATCCGTCGGCACACGCCGCGTACGCCGTCAGCTGGGTCGCGGTCGCCGTCGCGCTGCGGCACGCGTTCCCGCGGCTGGCGGTCCAGGCGACGCTGCTGGTCGTCGCGATCGCGCTCGCGACCGTCATCGGGCTCACGCGCATCTACCTGCGCGCGCACTGGTTCTCAGACGTGGCCGGCGGCTGGGGGCTGGGCGCGATGTGCTTCGCGCTCACGGGCATCGCCGCGCTGGTCGTCGGCTACCTGCGCGAGAGCTCGCGCACCGGCGCGGTCAGCGGCCGCTGAGCGTGCGGCGCAGCAGCAGCCCGCAGATGACCGCGAGGATCGCTGCGAGCACCGGGATCCCGCCGCCGATCACGCCCGCGATCGCGAGCACGATGCCGACGACGGCGATCACGCCGAGCCCGCCGGTCGCAAGCACGAGCCGGTAGGCGCGCTGCTCGCGTTGGCGACGCGAAAGATGGGACGGGGAACGGGGTTGGAGATCAGCCATGTCGGCATCATGGCACGCCGCTCCGGCGGTCCAGTCGACCCGGCGCGCCTCGCGACGGCCCGGTTTACACTCCCGCGCGTGAGCTGGTTGGCGGTCCCACGCGGCTGGGTCGAGAGCTTCGGCGACATCGCCCGCTTCACCGCGCAGACGTTTCGCGAGGTGTACGGCGGCCGCGTCTTCCGCTTCTTCGGCGAGGCGCTGCGGCAGTCGGGACTGCTGATCCTCTCCTCGACGATCGTCATCTGGGGCCTCGTCTTCATCATCGGCCTGCAGTGCGGGATCGAGGGCGCGTACTTCACGCGTGCGGCCGGCACGCCCGCCTACTCGGGCGTCTTCACCGCCTGGTGCGACCTGCGCGAGCTGGTGCCCTACGCGTTCGGCTACATGATGGCCGCGAAGGTGGGGACCGGCATCGTCGCGGAGATCGGCTCGATGCGGATCACCGAGGAGATCGACGCGCTCGAGGTCATGGGCATCAGCTCGATGACGTTCCTGTGCGGGACGCGCCTGCTCGCCTCGTGGATGGTGCTGCCGTTCATCTACATCGGCGGCGTGGGCGCGGCGTTCGTCGCGTCCTACCTGGCGGTCGTGATCCAGATCCACGAGGTCTCGCCGGGCGGCTACGACCTCATCTTCTGGGCCTTCCAGAACCCGACCGACCTCCTCTACAGCATGCTCAAGGGCGCCTTCATGGCGACCGGGATCGTCGTCGTCGGGTGCTACTACGGCTACACGGCGAGCGGGGGGCCCGTCGGCGTCGGTACGGCGACGGCGAAGTCGATGGTGCTGAACATCGTCTACGTGCACTTGATCGGCATGCTCGGCACGCAGCTGTTCTGGGGCGCCAACCCGCGCGCACCGATCGGCGGTTGAGCGGCCGGGCGGCATGATCGTCACGCCCGCCGTCCAGCAGTACCTCGACGCCACGCGTCCGGCTCCCGACCCGCTGCTTGCCGAGATGCAGGCGCATGGGGCGCGCGAGCGGATCCCCATCCTCGACGCGCAGAGCGGCGCGTTGCTGCATGTGCTCGCGCGGGCGATCGGCGCGCGGCGAATCGTCGAGGTCGGCACGGCGATCGGCGTCTCGACCCTGCACCTCGCGCGGGCGCTGCCGCCCGACGGGGAGCTCGTCTCGTTTGAGATTGATCCCGAACGCCGGTTGGCGGCACAGGCCTATCTTGAGCGCGACGACTTGCACGCACGGGTTGACCTGCGCCTGCAAGATGCCCGCGCGGGCCTGGCGGAGCTGTCCGGCCCGTTCGATCTCGCGTTTCTCGACGGCGTGAAGGCCGAGTACGAGGACTACCTCGACCTCGTCGTGCCGCTGCTGCGTCCCGGCGGCCTCGTCGCGGTCGACAACGTGCTGATGGCCGGCACCGTTGCCGAGAACCGGAGCGACGGCCACTGGACGGAGGAGCAGATTGCGATCGCGCGCGCCTTCAACGCGCGTCTGCTGAGCCATCCGCAGCTCGACGCGACGATCACGCCGGTCGGCGACGGGATCGCGCTCGCGGCGCGGCGCTAAGGGACGTTCGCCGGCGGCGCTGGGAGTTCGGGGCGCGTGCCGAGCGCATCGGGCAGCGCTCGCCGCGAGCGGATGCCGAGCTTGTCGTACGTCGCCGCGAGGTGCGTCTCGATCGTCTTGACCGTCAGGAACAGCGCTTGTGCGATCTGCCGGTTGGTCATTCCGCCTGCTGCCATCTCGGCGACCCGCCGCTCGCTCGGTGTGAGCGACTCGACGCCGATCGGCGTCCAGCGCCGCACCTTCTCGCCGGTCGCCGCCAACTCGTCGTGCACGTGGCGGGCGAGACTCGCCGCGCTGCAGCGGCGCGCCAGCTCGAGCGCCTCGCGCAACGGCGGCCGCGCGTCGACCCGCCGCCCGGAGCGACGCAGCGCGGCGCCGAGGTCGGCGAACGCTTCGGCGCGCGCCAATCGGGCGGGCGAACCGTCGAGCACCTGAACGGCCTCTTCGAGCGCCGCCAATCGCTCGCCTTCGCCGACTGTCATCGCCACCGCGCGAAGCGCGTGCGAAAGCAGGGCGGGAGCTCCCCAGCGACGCGCCTGCGTCAGCGCCGTCTGCGCCTTCTCGCGCGCCCGCTCACGATCGCCGAGCGCGGCGAGCGCGCGGGCGGCCAGCACCCTGGCCGGCGGCGCCGGCGCCCCGATCAGCCCCCAGCCCGCCGACAGGCGATCCAACTCAACGAAGTCCGCGGCGGCCTGCTCGAAGCGCCCTGCGCATAGCGGAGCTGCCCGCGCGCGAACAGCCACAGCACGAACACGAACGTGGGCGGGAACTGTCCGGTCATGCCGCTGGCTTCAAGCTCCGCCTCGGCGGCGTCGAGCTCCCCGCGCTGCACGAGCAGCCCCGTGAGCATCGCCTGGATCGGCGGCTCGGCGAACTGCAGCCCACCCAAGCGAGCGACCTGGATCGCCTGACGGGTGTCCGCCTCGGCCGCGGACAGGTCGCCCCGGGCCCACGCAACGCCGCTCTTCATCCACAGGGCGGCGATCAGCTCGGGTGTGGCGTTCCGCTGGCGCGCATACCCGAGCGCCTGCTCGACGGCGTGCTGTGCCGCGTCCAGCTCGTCCGCCGCGAGCAGCGCGAGCACCGGTCGGCCCGGGGAGAAGAACTCGGGTTGCTCGATGAAGATGCGGCCGTCGCGGCTCAGCGCGCTGCGCGCTGCGCTGGTCGCGTCCGCGGCGGTCCCGTCGAACGCGTGCCACTCGGATGCGAGCGCCGCTGCGAGGCGCCCACTCGCGCTGTCGCTCGGGATGCGGTCCCGGTACGACGCAAGCCGCGCTCGCGTGTCGACCAGCCGTCGCGGGACGACGAGGCTGAGCTGCGCCTCGAGCCGGAAGGCGGTCTCGGCGTCGCCCTGCTCGTTGGCGAGCGCGATCGCGCTCTCCAGCAGCGGCGTCACGTCGCCGACGCGCCCGTGGAGGAGCATCCACACGCTCACCGTGTTGCCCCAGCGGACGCGCAGGCCGGGATCGCGCACCATCTCCTCCAGAACCTCGGGCAAGACCTCCGCGAAGGTCGCCTGGTCCGGAGCGCGGATGCCGGCGACCACGAGCGCCCGAAGCGTCGCGGCGCGCAGGTCGTCCGGGGCCGGCTCGCGCAGTGCGCGCAGCAGGTAGGCGAGCGCGGAGCGCGGCGCACCGCTTGCGAGCGCCAGGCGGCCGGCTCTCAGCAGCGTCTCGACCGTTGCACGGTCTCCGCGCGCCTCGGTTGCGACGAGGTGTGCCGCGAGCTGTTGGGCGCTCGCGCCGCGGGCACGCAACAGCGCCGCTGCGCGCGCGTGCGCCGCCGCGCGCTCGCCGGCCGGCAGCTCCGCGGCGAGCGCCGTGCGCACGAGCGGGTGGGTGAAGCGCAACGTGGCTTCGGGGTCGAGAATCGCGGCGGCGCGCAGCTCGTCTGCTCCGCGTGTGGCGGCGGCTGCGTCGATCTCCGCCAGCGCGGCCACAAGCGCGACGTCGGCGTCGTCGCCGAGGACGACGACGGCTCGCGCGACGGCCTGCGCCGCCGGCGAGAGTCGCGCGAGCCGCACGAGCACCGTGCGCGTGACGCGCTCCGGAACGAGCTGGTGCACGTGAGGGGCCTGCTCTGTGCTCGGACGGATCGCTTGTGCGGCGACGGTCCGGGCCAGCTCGTGCAGCAGGAACGGGTTGCCGCCGCTGGCCTCATGGCACGCGGCGGCGAACGCCGGCTCGGGCGCCTGTCTGAGCTGTGCGGCCAGCAGCGCCGTGGCGGCGTTGCGGCTGAGGGCTCGCGGCGTGAGGCGGCGCGCCACGGCGTCGGTCGCGATCCGTGCGAGGCGCGTCGCGGCGCCGGCCTCGTCCGGGCGGCATGCGAGCGCGAGCAGCACCGGCAACTCCTCCAGCCGCGGCACGAGAAAGCCGACGAAGTCAAGCGAGGCCGTGTCCGCCCAGTGCGCGTCGTCGACGGCAAGCAGCAGCGGCTGTCGCTCCGCGAGCGCGGCGGTCAGCCAGTAGAGGCCGTGAAGAACCGCGAAGGTGTCAGCGGGCGGCCGGGCGTGGCCGTCGGGCAAGACGAGGCCGAGCGCTCCGCGCGCCGCGCCGGCTGCGCCCTCGAACAGCGCTTCGCGCGCCTGCTCGTCGAGCGCTGCGAGCAGCGGTCCGAACAGTTGCTGCGCGAGCGCGAACGGAAAGTCGCGCTCGAGCTCCGTCGCACGGGCGGCGAGCACGCGCATGCCGGCCTCCTGGCCGGCCGCTCGGGCGGTCTGCAGCAGGCGCGTCTTGCCGAGTCCGGCGTCCGCCTCGATGACGGCGAGGCAGCCGTGGCCGGCGCAGGCGGCGGCGACCAACTGCTCGAGCTCGGCGAGCTCGCGCTCACGCTCCAGCAGCACGCTCATGCCTGCCGGGACCGAGACGCCTCCCACATGGGGAGCAGCGTGCCATGAAGCTGTCTGTCGAGGCGCTGATGCGTCGTCGCGCTGTGTGCGGCAAGCAGCTATCTCCGATTGCGTTTCTTTCTGGATGTTGGTTTGATCGTGCGGGGGCCGTCATACGTCGAGGGAGGCTCGTTATGACCAGGTTCCGTCTCGTCGTCTCCACCGGAGTCGCGGCGCTCGCGCTCGTTGCCGTCGCCGGAGCCGCCGACGCGCCCGCGCCGAGACCGGTCGTCACGATGACGGCGCAGGTCTCGCCGAGCAGACGGCCCATCCCGAGGGACGTGCCGCTCACGCTGAGACTTCACACGCTGTTCAGAAGCGTGCCGGCGGGCGGCGACTTCGTGCTGCAGCGAGCCGAGTATCTGTTCGGCAGAGGCGCACGCGTCAACGGCGCCTTGTTTCCGTCATGCAGTGCGGCGAAGCTGCGGCACGCGCACGGCCGGCTGTCGGCCTGTCCGAAGGGCTCGAAGATCGGCTACGGCGTGGGGACCGGGCGCGCGGTGTCGGTCGGCGTCACGTCGAGCGGGAGACTGACGGTCTTCAACGGCCCGGGCGGCAGAAGCATCGTGCTCAACTTCGTCGTCGTGAACCCGGCGCTGATCAACGCGACGTTCGAGGCCCCGATCGTGCGGCTCCACGGCGGCAGATACGCCTTCAAGCTCGTGACCCTGGTCCCGCCCGAGTTGCAGAGAATCCTCGACGGCGACGTCGTCGTTCAGAGACTCGATATCACCACCGGCGCGACCCGCGTGATCCACGGCAGGCGACGCGGCTACTACGAGGCCGCTTCCTGCCCGAAGCACGGCGGCTCGGCGATTCACGGCGACTTCCGGTTCAACCAGGGCGCGAGCGCCACGAGCGACCTGAAGGTCGTGTGCTGAGCAAGAGCCGGGAACGGGACTCGAACCCGTGACCCCCTGTTTACAAGACAGGTGCTCTACCAGCTGAGCTATCCCGGCACGGCGGCATCAGCGTAGTCGATCCCGGCAGGCCGGCGTGCGCGCTCAGCGCGCCCCGCCGTCGCCGTTCCTTGCCGTGACCGCAACCGCGCGCAGCCGATCCTCATAGACGCGGATCAGCTCTGACAGCGGAACGTCGAGGCCGTGCGAGAGCGCGACGAGCGCCGCGAACGACGGGATGATCTCGCCGCGCTCGATCTGTCCCACGTACTTGCGGCCAACGCCGCCTCTGCTCGCGACGCGCTCCTGTGAGAGCTGCTGTCGGGCGCGGATCTCACGGACGGCGGCGGCGAGCGCGCGCAGCTCGACGTCGATGGTCGGAGGCACCGCGGGAACTCTTGTGCGGTTCCCGTTTGCTTTCCACCCGCTAGAGCGGTCAAAATGTGTCGCGCAGGGGGTATTTTCCCCTGTCGAAGGGGTCCGGGAGGCGTCCCCCAGCTCAACCTCGGCACGTCACGCGGATCCCGCCTGACCAGTCCGCTCCCCCCAGCGGGCTCGGCGCGGCAGCGTCCCGGCCTTCCCCCGGCCGGGGCGCTCGCGCGCCGCTCAGCGCGCCCGCGAGGCGAGCGCGCGCTCAAACTCGCCGAGCAGGACCCCGAACAACAGGTGGCGCCACGTCGCCTGCGCCAGCGCGCGGCGGTTGCCGGCAAGCCGCGGCAGCTCGGCGCGAGCGGGGTGAAAGCGGTCGCTGAGGCGCCCGAGCGGCCACAGCCCGAAGTTCTCGACCTGCGCGGCGAGCGGCCCGCGCACCCACGCCGGGATCCCGCGCGCGGCCAGCGCCGGCGCAACCGCACCCGCATACACGGCGCCGAACAGCGCGCCGTTCTGCACATGCAGCGCGAGCCCGAGCGGATACCAGCGGCGGCGTGGCGCGCGCGGCAGAAACGCCCGTCCGAGCAGCTCGATGTCGTCGTAACCACCGCGGAAGACGAGCTTGTCGAGCGGCTGCTGCAGCGCCCACACGCCCGCCGCCGCCCCGCCGGCCAGCGCGCCTCGCAGCATCCGTCGCGGTTCGAGCGCCATCGCGACGACTGTAACGCGCCGCCGCGCCAAGGGTACGTAACCGCGGAATGGATCTGGAGCGACTCCATCGGCGTGCACGCGACCGCGGCGTGAACCCGATCGTGTACTGGCTCGCCCGCGCGGTCTTGCAGCCGTTCTTCCACCTCTACTTCCGCCTCTCCCGCATCGGTCGCGAGCACATCCCGGTCGACGGTCCGGTGATCTTCGCGGCGAACCACCGCAGCTTCCTCGACCCGTTCGTGATCGGGACGATGATGCGGCGGCCGATCTACTACGTCGCGAAGAAGGAGCTGTTCCAGAACCGCCTGCAGGCATGGTTCCTGAACGCGCTCGGCGCGTTCCCCGTCGACCGCGGCAACGCCGACCAGAGCATGGTCGAGACGGCGAAGGCGATCCTCGCGCGCGGTGACGCCGTGCTGATCTTTCCGGAGGGGACGCGCGTGCGACCGGGGCCGCCTGGCCCGGCGAAGCGCGGCGTCGGCCGGCTGGCGCTCGAGACCGGCGCGCCGGTCGTCCCGATCGCCGTGATCGGCACCACCGACGTGCGCCGCGGTTGGCGCATCCGCCCGCGCAAGATCCGCATCCGCGCGGGGCGTCCGCTCACGTTCCCGCACGTTCAGGCGCCCTCACGCGAGCTGGCGCAAGCCGTCACCGATCGCATCTGGCCGTGCGTGATGCTGCAGTGGGAGTGGCTCGGCGGGATCTCTCCGGTGCGTCGCGCCGCCGTCGTCGGCGCGGGCGCATGGGGCACCGCGCTCGCCGTCGCCTTCGCGCGCGCCGGGCTGGACGTGGAGCTCGGCTGCCGCTCGCGCGAGCAGGCCGAGACGCTCGCGCGCGAGCGCACGAACGAGCGCTACCTGCCCGGCGTCGCACTGCCCGAGCGTGTCAGGCCCTGTCACGCCGCGGAGCTCGAGCTGGCCGTCCACGACCTCGTCTGCCTTGCGGTGCCCGCGCGCGACCTGCCGGCGGTGTTGGCCGCGCACGGCAGCGAGATCCCTCCGCGCGCCGGAGTGCTCGTCGTCTCGAAGGGGCTTGTGCCGCCGCTCGGCACGCTCCCGTCCGCCTATGCCGCCGAGCGCGTGCAGGCGCGCACCGTCGCGGCGCTTGCCGGGCCGAGCCACGCCGCTGACGCGCTCGAGCATGGCGCCTCGGTCGTCCTTGCGACTACTGACGACGCGTTCGCGCACGAGCTCGCGCAGGTGCTCGCGAGCGCCGGCTTCGACGTGCAGACGACGCGCGACGTCGCCGGCGTCGAGCTCGCCGGCTGCGCGAAGAACGCCGCCGTGCTCGCCGCCGCCGCCGCGCACGCCTCCGCGGGGCCGAACGTCGCGGGCGCGGCCGCCGGCAAGGTGTTCGCCGAGATCGACGGCCTCGCGCGCCGCTTCGGCGCCGCGCCCGACACGTTCGCCGGGTTGGCTGGTGCCGGCGACCTGGTCGCGACCGTCGTCGCCGACGGCAGCCGCAACCGCCGCGCCGGCGAGCTGCTCGGTCGCGGCATGCCGGCCGCTGAGATCGGCCCGGCGCTCGGCCACGCGGTCGAGGCTGTGGACACCGTCCCGCTGCTCGCCGCGTTGCTGCGTGAAGCGGAGCTGTCCGCGCCCGCCACGCTCGGCCTCGCCGCGCTCGTCGAGGGCGAGATCGAGCCGGAGCACTGGACCGCTGCAGTCACGAGACCGGCGCGGCGGCCGCGCGCCGTGCGCGCCGCCTGACCGCCATGCGTCGTGCCGCCCGTGCCCGCAGCCGCACGCGAACGGGGATACTGCCGATGCGGTGCCTGATCTCGAGCCTCTCTCGAAGCCGGACCTCGATCGCAGCTTCTCGGAGCTGTACCGCACGCATCTGCGCGACGTCTACTCCTACGCCTACTACCGCGTCGGCAACCACCACGACGCCGAGGACCTCACGGAGCAGACGTTTCTGCAGGCCTACCGCCACTACGAGCGGGCGCTGCGCGAGTCGGACGGGCGGCCCCTGCGTCCGTGGGTCATCCGCATCGCGCACAACCTCGCCGCGAACTACTACCGCGACCGCGCTCGCCGTCCCGAGTCCGCGATCGAGGACGCGGCCGTGATCAGCGCTCCCCACACGACCGAGACGCTCGTCGAGGGCCGCGAGGAGCTCGAGCAGATCCTCGCGGGCGTCCAGAAGCTGCCCGACGACCGCCGCGAGGCGCTGATCATGCGCTTTGCGCTCGGCATGGACAACCGCGAGATTGCGCGCGCGATGGGCCGCAGCGACGGTGCCACGAAGGTGCTGCTGCACCGCGCGATCAAGCAGCTTGAGGGGATCGTCGGCGAGAACGGCGCCGAGACGGGGAACGGGGCATGAGCACGACCGAGTTCGAGGCGCGCCTGCGGGCGGCCCTGCGGCCCGTCGAGCCGCCCGAGGACTTCACCGTGCGGCTCGAGCGCGGCCTCGTCGAGCTGCACGAGCTGGCGACCGACGAGCTCGACGCGTGGGAGCTGCGCGCGATGCGCGATCCGCGCAACTGGGTGCGTCCGGCGGCGGCCGCGGTCGTCGGCGCGGGCGCCGGCACGGCGCTCGTCGTGCTGCGCGTGCGCGGCGGTCGGCGCCGCCGCCGTGCACAAGCGAGCAACGTGCTCGACCTCGCCGAGCGCACCGTCCGGGATCTGGCCGACGAGGCGCGCCGGCTGCTGCCCGGCGGCGACTGACGGTCGCTCGGCGGCGTCGCGCTGAAGCGCGCGCCGCGACGCTGACCTGACGCACAGCGTCGGCTGCTACCGTCCGCGCCGCGATGCCGACCTGCTACCGCCATCCAACGCGCGAGACCGGCGTCGCCTGCTCGAACTGCGGCCGGCCGATCTGCCCCGACTGCATGACGCCGACGACCGTCGGGATGCGCTGCCCGGAGTGCTCGAAGCAGCGCACGCGCGTCGTGCGGCCGCGCGCGATGGCAGCCACAACGCCGATCGCGACGCAGGTGATCATCGCGATCAACGTGCTCGTCTACCTCGCCGAGCTGGCGACCGGCGGCGGCTTCGGCAGCGTGAGCGGCGGCACGGTCTTCGACAAGGGCGCGCTGTTCGGCCCGCTGGTCCAGCATCAGAGCGAGTGGTGGCGGCTCGTCACGAGCGGTTTCCTGCACGCGAGCGTTCTCCACATCGGCTTCAACATGTTCTTCGTTTGGATGATCGGCCGCTCGCTTGAGCCGGCGATCGGGACCGCGCGCTTCGTCGTCGCCTACGGCGCGGCGCTGCTGTGCGGCTCGCTCGGCGTGCTGCTGTTCGACTTCAACTCGATCGCGGTCGGCGCCTCCGGCGCCGCCTTCGGACTGCTCGGCGCGCTGATCGCCGAGGCGCGCTCGCGCGGGATCGACCTGTGGTCGACCGGTCTGATCCAGATCGCGCTGTTCAACTTCGCGTTCACGTTCTTCTATCCCGGCATCGCGATCGGTGCACACGTCGGCGGCTTCGCCGGCGGCCTGCTCGTCGGCGTGATCTACACCGAGTGCGACCGCCGCCGCCTGCCGCGCTCGGTCTCGCTGGCCGCCGGCGCCGCGGTCGGCGTCATCGCGTTCGTCGCCGCGCTCGTCGTCGCGAGCGGGCACGGGCCGTGAATCCGGTCGCTTAACGAGCGACGGCGGCGCGCTCGATGCGCGCCGCCGCCGGAGGATGGGATCTATCCAGTCGCTGCTTAGTGACAGGCGATGTTCGTGTCAGCCGACGACGTCGCCGTCAGGTTGGTGTCGGTGTTGAACGAGGAGTCCACGTGCAGCGGGGCCTTGTGGCTCTTCGGGCACTTGAACGCCTCGATGAAGCCGCGCCGGACGCCGTGGACGACGCGCGTCGCGCCGGTCGTGACGTCGATGCTGCGGACGATGATCGGGCCGTCGAGGATGTTCTGCAGCTCCGTCGGGATCGGGCTCGTCAGCGTGTAGCCGTACTTGCCGGAGATCTTCTTGATCGGCGCCGAGAACGACTTGTTGATGAGCGCGGGCGTCGTGATGTTCACGTTGAACGTGATGCTCTTGCCATGCGGCCCGTTGAAGAGCGTCAGCTTCCCGCTCGACGTGACGCCGATGTCGACCGCTGTGCCGACCGCTCTGCCCCTACCGACCAGCGAGCCCTTCGGGCATGCGCTGAGGCGGTTGTGCGCCTTCTCCAGCTGTCTCACGCTGCAGGAGGGGAACAGTTCGCCATGCGGCGCGCCGACGCCCGCGGGGAACTTCACGACGACGTTGTCCAGTCGGTAACGGCTGCCCGACGGGTGCGTGATGCCGAGGTGGAACTTCAGCGTGATCGGCATCCCGTGCTTGTTCGTCAGACCGGGAACGAGGTGATTCGGCGAGACGCTGACCTTCACCGATGTGGTGGGGCCTCCCGGCGTGTTTGCCGCGGGCGAGACTGCCGCGACGATGAGGGTGGCGGCGGCCGCGGCCACCGCGATACGGCCTGTGCGAATGGATTGCATCCTTTGATGGTAAACGTGCCCGTACCGGCCCGTCCAGGGAGAAGTGAACGAGCGTCAGAGTTCGACTGTCAAGAGGTTCCCGACCGCAACTCCGGGTATCGAATCGGGTTGCAGCAGATGCGCGAGCAACTCCAGCCCGTCGATCAGTCGCGGGCCGGGACGGGAGAAGTAAGCGGCCGCGTCAACGGCCACCACCTGTCCGGCGCCGAGCGCCGCGAGTCTCGCTCTGTGAGCCAGCGCCTCCGCGTGCGCGCGTTCGGCGTCGTACCCGCAGGGCATGACGATCACGATGTCCGGCTGCGCCGCCGCGACCTCGTCCCACGTCCGCCGCTCGGAGTGCTCCCCGGGCATCCCGAGCACGTCCAGCCCGCCGGCGTACTCGATCAGCTGCGGGGTCCAGTGGCCGGCGACGTAGATGGGCTCCAGCCACTCGAGCGCGGCGACGCGCGGCCGTCTGCGGTCGCGCACCGCGAGCCGCACGCGGTCGAGGCGCGCGGCTGCGTCCTGCACGAGCGCGACGCCGGCGTCTCTGCGATCCGTCGCCTCCGCCAGCGTGCGCACGTCGCCGAGCATCTCGCCGAGCGTGCGCGGATCGAGCGAGATCACCTGCGGCTGCGTCTCCAGCTCCTCGGCGATCGCCCGCACGTCCTCGAACGACACCGCACAGACGGTGCACAACGCCTGCGTGACGATCAGGTCGGGGCGCAGGTCGTGCAGCGCCTCGACGTCGAGCTCGTAGATCGACTCGCCCTGGTCGGTGCGGGCGCGCACCGCCGCGTCGATCTGACCCGCCGTCAGGTCGGGCGGCAGCGCGTCGCGCGTGACCTTTGGGAGCTCGCGCGCGGGCGGGGGATAATCGCACTCGTGGGTGACCGCGACGACGTCGTCGCCGAGGCCCAGCGCGAACAGAATCTCCGTCGCCGACGGGACCAGGCTCACGATCCGCATAGGAGGAAGATATGGCACTGCTGAGCGACGAGCAGATCGCATCCGGCCTCGAGGGGCAGGAGTGGCGCCGCGAGGACGACGCGCTTGTGCGCGAGTGGCGCTTCGCCGACTTTCGCGCTGCGATCGCGTTCGTGGAGCGGGTCGCCGAGGTCGCCGAGGCCTCGAACCACCACCCCGACATCCTGGTGCACGGCTGGAACAAGGTGCGGCTCACGCTGTCGACGCACTCGGAGGGCGGGATCACCGCCGCCGACCTTGCGCTCGCGCAGCGGCTTGACGCCCTCGGTTGACGCCGGGAGCGGCTGCTACGGTTCGCGCCACCAGTCGATGACCGACGACGACGACCTGTCCCGAAGTAGCGGCCCACACGTCGCCGCGGTGTCATGACCGCGCTGCTTCTCGTCGGCCTGCTGCTGCTCGTCGCGGTCAACGGCTTCTTCGTCGCGGCCGAGTTCGCGCTCGTGCGCGCGCGCCGCTCGCGCATCGAGGAGGCGGCCGAGCAGGGCGAGTCGGGTGCGGAGACCGCGCTCGCCGAGCTGGAGGAGATCACCGAGTACCTGTCGGCCTGCCAGCTCGGCATCACGCTCGCCTCGATCGGCATCGGCTTCCTCGGCGAGCCGGCGATCGCGAAGCTGATCGAGCCGGCCTTCGGCGGCCTCTCGCACGGCGTCGCGGCGGCGATCTCGATCGCGATCGCGTACGTGATCGTGACGGCCGTCCACATCACGGTCGGCGAGCAGGTGCCGAAGGTGTGGGCCATCCAGCGCGCCGACCGTACCGTGCGCCGCATCGCGCGGCCGCTGCACATCTTCGCTCGGACCTTCCACCCGTTCGTGGTGCTGCTCAACCGCGCTTCGAGCGGGATCCTGCGGCTGCTGCGCGTCGACCCGAACGTCGGCGAGGAGGCCGGCGGGACGCCCGAGGAGCTCAAGCTGCTGATCGCCGAGTCCTACACCGGCGGCAAGCTCGACGCGGGCGAGGCGGGCATGCTCGCGGGGGTCTTCCACCTGCACGAGCAGGAGGCACGGCAGGTGATGACGCCGATCCCGGCCGTCGTCACCTGCGACGTCTCCGAGAGCGCGGAAGCGGCGCTCAAGCGCTGCGTCGAGTCCGGCCACACGCGGCTCGTCGTCACCGAGGATGAGAACACCGACCGCATCAAGGGCCTGGTCCATGCGAACTCGCTCGCGCGCCTGCTGATGGAGCGGGGCCCCGACGCGACGATCGAGGGGCTTGTGCGCGACGCGCCGATCATCCCCGAGACGAAGCCGCTCGACGACCTGCTGGCCGATCTCCAGCGCCAGCGCAGCTCGCTCGCCGTCGTCGTCGACGAGTACGGGCGCACCGCCGGCGTCGTGACGGTCGAGGACATCGTCGAGGAGGTCGTCGGCGAGATCGCCGACGAGACCGACCCGACCGCCGGCGCCGTGCGACGGCTGCCGAACGGCGACTGGTTCGTGCGCGGCCACGTCGCCGTCACCGATCTGGAGGACTACGGCCTCGCGCTGCCGGTCGACACGGACGCCTACAACTCGGTCGGCGGTTTCGTGTTCGCCGAGCTGGGCCGGCTGCCGAAGCGCGGCGACACGATCTCCGCGAACGGCTTCTCGATCCGTGTCGAATCGGTGCGCGAGAACCGCATCGAGGCAGTGCGGATCTCCGAGCGGCGGGCTCCCTAGCGCGGGCTCCCGAAGCTCACCATCGCTGCTCAGAACGCATCAAAGCTGACGACGCGCTACCGTCCCGTCAACGATCGCTGGGAAGCCCCGGTGGTTGGAGGAGGAGTGGTGGTGGTGGACTGGTGGGTCCGCCTCACAACGAAGCCGGCCCGCTCGCGCGGGCCGGTTTCGTGCTTCTGGGAGGAGGTGCTGCTGTGAGGTACGTCGCAGGGCGAGTATGTCCGCGCGCGATGAAGCGACCTTAAGCAGTCCCTGAGAGTCCTCTCACCCAGGGTTGCGGGCGCAACCCTAGGAGTAGTCGAGCAGCCCCTTGCCGCTCTTCTTGCCGAGATGGCCGGCGGCGACGAGTTCCTGCACCGTTCTCGGCACCGGCGAGTCGATCGCCTCGCCGATCGCCTTCGAGACGTCGAGGCCGACGTAGTCGAGCAGCGCGAGCGGCCCCATCGGATGGCCCGCACCCAGCCGCATGCACGTGTCGATCGACTCGGGCGGCAAGCCCGTTTGCTCCATCAGCTCGACGGCGCTGAAGAGGTACGGGAACAGCAGGCGGTTGACGACGAAGCCGGCGATGTCGGGCACCTCGACGGCCGTCTTGCCAAGCGTCGCGCACAGTGCGCGAGCGCGCTCGCGCACGGGCTCGACCGCCTCCGGCGCGTACGCCAGCTCGACGAGCGCCATCTTCGGCACCGGGTTGAAGACGTGCAGCCCGACGAAGCGGTCGGGGCGGCCGGACGTCTGCGCGAGCTGCGCGACCGACAGCGAAGAGGTCGTCGTCGCGAGCACCGCGTCATCAGCGGAGACGCGGCCGAGGTCGGCGAGCACGCCGCCCTTGACGTCGTAGTCCTCCGCCGTCGCCTCGACGAGGAAGGTCGCCGCGCCCAGCTCGGCGATGTCGGAGACGACGGTCACGCGGTCGGCGATCGGCTCCTCGCTCAGCTTCGAGCACCACTTCGCGACGGCGCCCCGCGCGCGCTCCGCCGAGGCGTCCGAGCGGGCCCACAGCAGCACGTCGCCGTGCTGCGCGGCCGTCGCGGCCAACCCGCAGGCGATCGCGCCCGAACCAGCGATTCCCAGCCGTTCCTCCACCAGATGCTCCTCGTCTCGACTCGTCAGTCGGCCGAACACTAGGGATCGACCGGCGAAGGCAGCTCCACCACCTGTGACGCCGCGCGGCAGCTGCGCAGGCGCCACGGCCGCACGCCGCGATCGGCGCGCAGGACGCGGCCGTCGCCGTCGAGCCACAGGAGATCGAGCGCGAAGCGCATCCCGCAGGTGTGGATCGATCGCGTGCGCGGCAGCAGCAGTGCGCTCCCGTGCGGCAGTGCGCGCAGCCCCGCGAGCCCGAGCAGCCGCGCGAGCGGGTCGGCCGCGCGGCGCACGTCGACGCCGGGAAGCACGGCCAGCTCGACGGGCTCGAGTCGCCGCAGCCGGCGCGGGAGGTCGTTCACGCGTTCCAGCGGAAGCCGGTCGCCGCGAGGTGCGCCTCGAGCGGGCTCGCCGGCAGGCCGTCGGGCGGGTCGGTCAAGTTGTAGCCGCCGGGCGCCAGGTCGTTTGGCGTGTCCGGATGGAACAGGGAGGCGAGGTACTGCGCCTGCCCGCGTCCCGGTCCGAGCTCGAACTGGCCGCCGCCGTACGCGCCGATGCCGTGCTCGGCGCAGTAGTCGTAGCCGGCGCAGAGACGCTCGAGGCCACCGAAGCGCGAGGGCTTGATGTTGACCATCTTCGGCGCGAACGGCAGCGCCTCAATGTCGGCGATCGAGTGGATCGGCGCGTCCCATGTGATGCGGTCGCGGTGCGGGCGCAGCGCCTCGTCGATCCCCTCGCCGTCGAGGTCCGGGTCCTCCAGCCACGCATCCGGGAACGCCTCGGCGATGCGCTTGTAGAAGACGGGGTCCGACGGCGTGTCGACGATCGTGCCTCTGTAGTGGCCCTTGTAGTCGATCGAGTCGACGGCGCCGCTGGCGACGAGCGCGGCGATCGTCTCGTCGCTCCACGCCGGCGTCGGATCGAGTTTGAAGCGCAGCGTCGGGTAGCGCTCCAGCACCGCCAGCAGCGGCGCGACGTCGGCGACGCCGTCCTGCTCTGGAAGGCGTCGCGAGTTGACGAACGTCACCGCCTGCGGCTCGCGGCCGAGCACCGCGTGGAGCGGTCTCCCGGCCTGGCGCAGCGCGAGGTCGAGCGCCGCCGAGTGGAACGCCCAGCGGCGGTACAGACGCGAGACCTCGCCGCGCGCCGGCTCCACAGGGAACAGGTCGAGCGCGTCGATGCGCGCGCAGAAGTCGCCGAGCGTCGTCTCGCCCCTGCCGGCCAGGTTCAGGTAGGGCCCCGCGGCCTGCAGCGCGTCGTGGTCCTCGGCGTCGTAGACGACGTCCTCGCCGATGCCCTCCTCGCCGCCGCCGTGCAGGTGGATGACGGTCGTCTTGCGCAGGAAGCCGCTGGAGACGTCGCGTTCGAGTCCCTCGAGCGTGTAGGACTCGACGGCGAGCGGCAGGCCGGCGAGCAGCTCATAGGTCCCCATCGGACGACGAGCCTAGCGTTCCGCGTCGTCGCTGCCGCGTTCGAGCCGCGCCACGAGCTCCTCCAGCCGCAGCTCTTCCAGCCCTCTGCCGACGGCGTCGAGCTCGGCCGCGCACCATTCGACGAGGCGACGACCCTCGGCGACCAGCTCGAGCGTCTCACGCAGGCCGGCCTCGCCCGAGTCGAGCCGCCGCACGATCTCCTCGATGCGCGCGCTGGCGGCCTCGTAGCTGTGCGGTTCAGACGTCGGCGGCTCGCTGCTCACGGCTCGGCATCCTCGACGTTCGTCCGGACGCGACCGTCGTGGAAGCGCAGGTCGAGCGCGCCGGCGGCGCGCGCCTCGGCCGCGGACGTGACGAGCGCGTCCTGCGCCTCCACCAGCGCATAGCCGCGTGCCAGCGTGCGCTCCGGGTCGTGGGCGGCGAGCGCGAGCAGCAGCCGCTCGAGTTCGCCCCGGCGCCGGGTGCGGTCGACGCCCGCGGCATCGGTCTTGCGCCGCAGCACGAGCAGCCGCGTGCCGGTCAGCTCACGCTCGCGCACAAGCCCGCGGCGCGCGCTGGCGCGCAGCTCGCGCAGCAGCTGGTGCAGGTGCCGGCGGTTGCGGGCGACATGGTCGGCCGGCGCGCGCGCGAGCGCCACGAGCGTACGCGCCCGCGTCACGACGGCGCGGCGCCCGTGCAGGTCGAGTCGGCGCGCTTCGCGCAGCAGCGTCGCGCGTGCGTCGTTCACGTCGAGTCCCACTGCCGCCTCGGCGGCGTGTGTCGGGGTCGAGCAGGAGACGGCGGCGACGTCGTCGATCAGCGTGCGGTCGGTGTGGTGGCCGACGGACGCGATCACCGGCACGCGCAGCAGCGCGACCGTGCGGCAGAGCGTCTCGTCGCAGAACGCGAACAGGTCGGCGAGCGAGCCGCCGCCGCGCGCCACGACGATCGTCTCGACCTGCTCGATCGCGGCCAGGTCGCGCAGCGCCTGCGCGATCGCGGGCGCGGCGTGCCGGTCCTGCACCGGCGCGAACGCCCACACCAGTCGCCCCCCCCAGCCGCGGCGCCGCAGCCCGGCGAGCACGTCGTCGCGCGCCTTGCCGCCCTCGCCCGTGACGACGCCGATCGCCTTCGGCAGCAGCGGCCGCATCAGCCGCTTCTGCGGCTCCAGCAGCCCCTCCGTCGCGAACTGGCGGCGAAGCCGCTCAACCTGCGCGAGCAGGTCGCCCTCGCCGGCGACACGCAGGTCGCTCGCGCGGAACGAGAACGACGGGGAGGAGGTCGCGCTGCCGGGGTAGTAGTCGCAGCCGCCGGCGATCACGACCTGTGCGCCGTCGGCCGGGTCGATCCCGAGCTTGTCGAAGTCGCTGCGCCACATCGAGCACGGCAGCGCGCCGCGCCCGTCGCGCAGCTCGAACCAGACGGACGCTCTGCTCATGCGCAGGTTCCACAGCTCGCCGAACACCTGCACATGCGCGAACTGCCGCAGTCGCTCGCGCAGCTTCTCGGCATAGGCGCCGACGGGGAAGGGCCCCGGCAGCGCGCTGCCCGGGATGCCGGCCGGAGCCTGCGTCGCCTCGTTCATCGCCGTCGAGCGTAGCTCGCGCAGCGGGCGGGACCCGTGTGCGGGAGCCGCTACGCGGCGTCGTCGGCGACGCTCGCGAGCGTCGCCATGTCCGCGTGATCGCCGCGCACCTCGCCGGCGCGCGCGAGCCCGTTCAGCCGCGCGATCTCGCGCTCGCCCTCGATGCGCGCGGGGTGGTCGGCGGGCAGCTCGCGGATCAGTCGCTGGATGCGCTCGCGCAGTTGCAGCGCGAAGTGCGGCGTGGAGGCGCCCATCAGCTGCCGTACGTCCTCGACGGTCACGTCGTGACCGGGGCGCAGGCGGTCGGGATGCTCGGCTTGGCTCATCTGATGGCGTTCGCGTCGGTCTGGATCGGGGCGATCTCGAGCAGGCTGTCGATGCGCGACTGCACCGGGAGCGAGATCGCGGACTCGTCGCCGATCAGCCAGGCGCGATTGTAGACCCCGCGGGCCGGGTCGCGCGTGTAGCCCGGCTGGATGTCGAGCAGGTAGCGGCCGACCGGCAGCGGCAGCGTGTCGGCGCGGTCGACCAGCAGCAGCGGCCCGTAGGTGCCGGTCGCCGACAGCGGCGCAGCCGCGGCCGCGTCGAGCGTGCGGCTCGCGTTGGCGAACACCAGCCCATGGCCGGGGTCGTCGATCCCCCAGCCGTCGAGGCCGTCGCGGTAGCGCGCGAACGCGATCGCCGAGCCGACCGGGTCCGGCGCCGCGATGCGCGTGACCGTTCCCATGCCGCTCAGCGCCTGCTCCACGCTCGGCCCGATGACGCGCTTCGGCGCGAGCAGGTAGATGCGCGGTCTGTGGTGCGCCTGCAGCGCGGCAAAGGTGGGGCCGGGAATCGTCGAGCGGTGCACGAACAGCAGCGGGTTGCCGGTCTTCGCCGCCCAGCCGGCGGCCGGCATCGCGAACGCCGGGTCGTCGGCGGACACGATCGCGACGGCGCGGCTCGCGTGGCCGACGGCCGCGCTCTGCAGTCGGTCGATCGCCGCCGCCAGCGCGCTCGGGTCATCGCCGGCGATCGTCGTCGAGCGGTAGCCGCCGGGCGCCGGCGCAGCGCCGATCCGCACGACCTGCGCGCCGCCGAGCTCGGATGCGCCGGTGGGGGCGAGCTGATCGAGCGCCTCGGCGCTCGCGGCCGGCAGGTTGCCGCCGTCGGACAGCAGCAGCGGCGCGCGCAGCGGCGCGCTCATCAGCAGCGCGGCTGCGAGCCCGGCCTGCCAATCGCGCTGATCGGCGAGCACGACGGCGCGCGGCTGGGTCCCCGGCGCACCTCCGGGGAAGACCGCGCGCGCCACGGCTGCCGCATCCGCGATCGGGTCGGCGCCGCCGACGCGGGTGGTGTTCTTGGTCGCGAACGCGGGGAAGCCCAGTTGCTGCGGTGCGTTCGACTCGGTCCCGGCCTGGCCGATCCGCGGACTGTCTAGCCGCTGCGGCTCGCTGCCGCAGCCGCCGCTCAGCAGCGCCAGCAGCAGCGCGGCGAGCGGCACGAGACAAACGAGCGCGCGGCGCATGCGTTCAGCGCAGTGCTGCGACGATCCGCACGGTCGTGCGGTCGCCGTTGCGCTTCGTGCCGATCGCCAGCGAGCGGTACGCCTGGACGTAGGGGATCACCGGCGACAGCTTGGCGACTTCCAGCTCGTCGAGCGCTCTCAGCAGGCCGACGACCGGTGGCACGATCAGCACGAACGAGGCCGTGTAGCCGTCGCCAAGCGTGCCGAGCGCGGCCTTGGCGGCGCTGCTGTCGTCGAAGCGCCGCCGCGGATGGAGCAGCTCCTTGGCGGAGGATGCGGCGTAGCCGGCGGCGAGCTTGTCGCCCTGCGCGAGCACGACGATCGGCTGCGGCGATTGCGCGATCTGGACCTGGAAGCCACGAGCGCTCCCGCTCGACGCGGGCGCAACGGGCAGGTGCGCGCCGGCGGCAAGCACCGTCTGAAGGCGCGTCAGCAGGCGTTGCGCCGACGCTGCGTCGGTGAACTGGAGCAGCGCGCCGCCGCTCAGGTCGAGGACGGTCTGCCCGCTTGCGTACGCGCCGAGGCCGCCGAGCGGGTCGAGCAGGTCTCTGTCGAGGTCGAGACCGAGTCTCGCTCGCACGCGCGCCGCCACCTGGTTGTGCACGCCGGCGCTGTCGAGCGCCTGCTTGATGAGCGGCCCGAGCGGCGGCGTCGCGAGCGCAAGCCAGGCGTCGCCGGGCAGTTGGCCGATGCTGACCGTCGCCTTTGAGCTGCCGCTGCTGCCGAGCTGCGTCTCGCCGGTGCCCTCGATCGCAATTTGGTCGGCGTTTGCGGTGAGACTGGCGACGATGGGGGATCTCGCCAGCCCTGCGAGCGCTGCGCGCGCGGCCGGCGGCACCTTCGCGCGTGCCAACGTCGGCATGAGCGCGCTCGCGTCGGCGTAGGCAAACGCGATCGCGGCGTCCGGCACCGCCTTGACCGCGTCGGTGTAACGCGACGCGTCCGCGAGGCTGCTTCCGCTCGAGGCGTCGATCGCCGCTCTCAAGCCGGTGAGCGTCGCGAGCACGTAGAAGTCGCCGACGCGCGCGGCATAGCTGCGGCCGCTGTTGTCGCGCACGTAGCGCACGCCGCGGTAGCTGCCGGCAGGGCGCTGCGTGCGGCGCAGTCGCGGCTGCGCGGCGTCGAACGCTTTGCTGTTGCCGATGGCGATCGCCACGCCCCAGTCCGGCTCCCGGGCGCCCGTCGCCGGCGTCAGCATGAACGCGCCGACGCGCGGCCCGAGCCACGGCTCGATGTCGCGCGAGAAGCGGATTCCTCCGGAGGCGTCGCGGTCGAGCAGGCGGCGCAGCGCGGCGCCGGGGTCCTGCACGCGCAGCACCTTGCGCGCAGCCGCGAGGACGCCGGCTTTGAGGTCCCCGCTCGGCCGGATCGTCGCCTCGGCGTAGAGCGCCGCGTGCGCGGGCGCCACGGACGCGGGATCGGGCCCCGCTCTGCTCGCCGACGAGGAGCTGCCGCCGCAGCCGGCGATCAGCAGCAGCGCGGCCAGCAGCAGCGCAAAAGCCGCGACGATGCGGGCGCCGCAGGGGAATCGGCGAGCGGGCATGCGGCCGAATGCTACGCAGCGTGCGGGGTGTTTGGGCCATTTGGGCGCGCCGCTTGACATATCCGCCGCCGCATCGTCTAGGATGCCGCGCCAACGCCGAATCCATGGCCAGAAGCCGTGGACCGGGGGACCCAAAAAGTCCCATGGGGCTAATCCCGCGGTGCACCCGCGAGAGGCGCCGGCTCTTTCCGCGCCAGCCCGTCAGCTAACCCCGGAGGCCGACGAAAGAGGAAGCAGTTGCGCGCACGGACCCTGGCTGCGCTGGGTCTCACGACGTTCGGCTTCGCCTGCGCCCCCGCGATCTCGGCGGCGTCCACGGGCGGCGCCAGCGCGTCGGGTTCCGCACCGGCGAAGACGTCCGGCGACCCGTCCTCGGCTCCCGCGCCGGCGGCGCCGCAGGACCAAGCCGGCGGAGCCGCGTTCGGCTCCGTGCCGGCGATGCTGCACCCGACCGTGCCCGGCGACGTCGGCGTGATCAGAGACGGCGTGGCATATGCGCCGGCCAACGCCCCGCTGCCGGTGCAGCAGGCGATCTGGGCGGCGAACACGCTTCGCCACAAGCCGTACATCTACGGCGGCGGCCACCAAAGCTTCCGCTCGCGCGGCTACGACTGCTCGGGCACCGTCTCGTTCGCGCTGCACGGCGCCGGCCTGCTCAATACGCCGCTCGACTCGAGCAGCTTCATGCGGTGGGGCGAACGGGGCAGAGGGCAGTGGATCACCGTCTACACGAACCCGGGCCACGCATGGGCGATCATCGCCGGCATGCGGCTCGACACGAGCGGACCGGGCGAGTCCGGGCCGCGCTGGCGCACCGAGAGACGCTCCGCGCGGGGCTTCCGCGTGCGCCATCCGCTCGGCTTCTAGGCGGTCGCTGATTGCCGAGCGGGCAATCCCGCTCGATAGGCTTGACCCACTGCCCCTCGAAGCTGCCCCAAGGAGGATGCGATGGCCGGGTTGACCGGGCGTTTCTCCACCGTCGTGAAGGCGAAGATCTCGAAGCTGCTCGACCGCGCCGAGGATCCCTCCGAGACGCTGGAGTACAGCTACCAGAAGCAGATGGAGCTGCTGCAGAACGTCAAGAAGGGCCTGGCGGACGTCGTGACCGCGAAGAAGCGGCTCCAGCTCCAGTCGCAGAAGCTCGAGCAGCAGGTCGTCAAGCTCGACACCCAGGCGCGCCAGGCGCTCGCCGGCGGCAACGAGGCGCTTGCGCGGACCGCGCTTGAACGCAAGGGCGCGATCCAGACCGAGCTGCAAGGCCTCGACGGGCAGATCGCGGAGCTCGAGTCCCAGCAGCAGTCGATGACCGAGAACCAGGCGAAGCTGCAGTCGAAGATCGAGACCTTCCGCAGCAAGAAGGAGGTCATCAAGGCGCAGTACTCGGCGGCCGAGGCGCAAGTGCGGATCTCCGAGGCGGCGACCGGCGTCGGCGAGGAGATGGCCGACGTCGGGTTGGCGATGCAGCGCGCGCTCGACAAGACCGAGAACATGCGCGCCCGCGCGCAGGCGGTCGACGAGCTCGAGAAGGCCGGGGCGTTCGAGGACCTCACGCAACTCGGCGGCGGCGAGGACGACATCGACCGCCAGCTGCGCGAGCTCTCCGGCGGCACGCAGGTCGACAGCGAGCTGGAGCAGATGAAGGCGGAGCTCGCGGCCGGCGGTGCCAGCACGAGCGCCGGCGAGCTCGGCAGCGGCAGTGAGCGGCCTGCCTCCGGCGAGGGGCAGTCGGCATGATCGTCCGCATCGCGACGGAGGGGCAATACCGCCTTGCGGACGATGTCGTCGAACGTGTCAACGCGCTCGACAACGACGCGGTCGCCGCCGTCGAGGCGGGCGACGAGGCGCGCTTCCGGGAGCGGTTCGAGCAGCTGCTCGCGCTCATCCGCGCCGAGGGGGAGCTGCTCTCCGACGGCGAGCTGCAGGGCTCCGACGTCATCGTGCCGCCGCCGGACACCTCCTTCGAGGAGGCGCGGCACGAGTTCACCGGCGACGGCCTGATCCCGGACTGATAAGCCGGCCAGCCCGGGGTTTCCGACTGACACGGCGAAGCGCCCCGGCGAGTGCCGGAGCGCTTCGTTTCTCCGCGTGCGACGGAGGCTTACGACGCGGCGGGGTGCGCCGGAGCCGCGCCGGTGCTGTGCGCGTGGCGGCGCACGCGGATCGCCTCGCCGGTCGCGGCCAAGAGGCCGGTCGTCAGCAACAGGAAGCCGATGCCCGTCAACAGCAGCGCGGCACCCATGACGATCGCGAACGTGCCGACCGACTGCGCGAAGTACGACGTGTTCAGCGCGGTGCTGAGGGCCGTCTCCGTCACCCACACGTTGCGGGCGGCGTTGTCGACCGGCTGGCCGTTTCTCGTGAGCGCCTGCGTGGCGTCGTTCGTGCCCTTGCCGTCGGCGGTCGCGTAGCGCGGCATCTGCGAGTACGTCTGGCCGCCGGTCGCCTCGAGCGCGTGGATGCGCATGTACTGCGCGAAGCAGCGCGCCTCGCCGCCGGTGTTGATCGACTGTCCGGCCACGGAGCAGGTCGGGAACGACACGTTCTTCAGCCCTGCGGCCCTCGCCTCTCTGGCGATGGCTGAGGGCGTCATGTCGGGCGTGCCGACGATCGCCTCCTTGGCGAGGTTGTCGCCGACGGTGGAACGGCCGCTGATGCCGACGACGATCGCGCCGATTCCGAGGGCGATCAGGACGATGCTGGCGGCGACGCCGCCGTAACGAAAGATGGTGCGCACGGTGTGCTCCTCCCCGAACAGGTTCGACATGGTGTGGGAGCAGTCTCCGCGCCAGGCGGGGCGCTGGCCACCGTGCGGCGCCGCGCAGTTCGACCGGGAGACCCGGCCGGCCGCTGCGGACTTCTACGCGCCACGGCGCGGGATCGCCGTCTAGATCGGGATGCCCCAGAGCGGGAACCAGCGCTCGAGCTCGGGCTCGAGCGGCAGCTCTGCGCCGACCTGCGCCTTCAGCCGCAGCTCGCGCTCGTTGTCGCGTCCGTGGTCGCCGGCGGGGACGAACGGATAGAAGGCTCCGCGCTTGTAGTTGTAGATCCAATACAGCGGGTGGCCGCTCGCGTCCGCGAACGCGAACACGGCGCAGAGGATCCGCTCGCCGTAGCCGCCGGCCTCGAGCGCGCCGCTGACGGCGTTGACGCCGACGACGAGATCGTCGAAGTCGGGGTCGCGCAGCAGCATCCAGCGGTAGCCGTACTCGTCGTCGCGCGTCTCGACGGTCGTGCCCGCGTCGCTCGACGTCCCCTCCACGACCTCGACCATGTCCTTGGCGATCTGCTCGAAGTCGGCGGTCGCGAGCGCCTGGAAGACGATGCCCGCCACGCCGCGGCTCGTGATCGACAGCTCCGTCTCAAACGTGACGTACGCCGTGCTCATCGCGAACAGGCGGTCCGGCGCCGGCTTCGCGAGTCTGCGCCGGCCGGCGAGGATGTCGAACAGACCCATCGTGTCGTGGCGGCCGCGTTACGCGACGCCCTGCAGCTGCGACTCGAGGCGGCTGAGCGCGGCGAGCCGCTTCTCGAGCGGCGGATGCGTCGAGAAGAGGTTCATCAGCGACTGCTTCGCATGCGGCGGGAAGATGTAGAACGCGGCGAGCCCCTCGGCCGAGCGCAGGTCCTGCTGCGGGATGCGCTCCATCGAGCCGCTGATCTTCATCAGCGCCGAGGCGAGCGCGCTCGGACGGCCGGTGATCACGGCCGAGCCGCGGTCGGCGGCGAACTCGCGGTAGCGCGAGAGCGCCTGCAGCAGCAGGAACGAGATGACGTAGACGGCGATCGAGACGAGGATCACGACGGCCACCGCGGCGCCTTCGTTGTTGTTGTTATTGCTGCGGCCGTATCCGCCCCCGCCGAAGAAGAAGCCGAACTGCACGATGTAGGCCGCGACGGTCGCGAAGAAGCTCGCGATCGTCATCACCATCACGTCGCGGTTCTGCACGTGCGTCAGCTCGTGCGCCATCACGCCCTCGAGCTCGGCGGGGGAGAGCAGCTCCATGATCCCGGTGGTCGCGCAGACGGTCGCGTTCTTCGGCGAGCGGCCGATCGCGAACGCGTTCGGCATGCGCGTGTTCGCGACGGCGACGCGCGGCTTGGGCAGGTTCGCCTGCACGCACAGCCGCTCGATCATCGCGTGCAGCTGCGGCGCCTCCTCCGGCTTGACCTCGCGCGCGCCCATCGCGTGCAGCGCGAGCTTGTCGGAGAGGAGGATCTGCACCAGGAACATGCCGCCGACGATGAACAGCAGGCCCGGCAGCTTTGCCGCGATCACCACGCCGACGAGGACGGCGTAGACGAGGCCGAGCAGAAACATCGTGAGCGTCATCCGGAGCTGCAGTCCGGTGTCGCGGCCGAAGGACGTGGGGCGGGCCATGGTGCGTGATCCTCCTGGGGATCTGGGTTCCACGACCCATCATGGCAGACAAGATGAGCCCTTCTTAAGCAGATTCGCCGCAGTGATGCGCAGCGTCTACGGCTCGCCCCACGCCAGCCGGCTGCCGGCGGTGGAGGCGGCGCCGAAGACGTCGTCGAGCAGCGGCTCGGGCTCGGCGACGCCGAGCTGGTCGCGCAGGTGCTGCTCGACTTCCGCGCGGGACGATCCGCCGACCGCCATCTCGATCGCGACGAGGCGGGCGGCGCTTGGGACGGGGATCTCGGGGGCGCCGTTCTGCTGCGCGGCTGGCTGCGCCTCTTCGGGCTCGGGTCCGGCGCTGCTGCGGGCGGGTCCTGTCGCCAGTGAAGACGATCCCGCGAGCGGAGTCGCGGGAATCGTCTCACCCGCGCCACCCGCCCGATCGTCGTGCGTGGCAGACGGCTGTGGCGCAGGCGCTGCCTCTCCCTCGATGCGGGACCAGGTCGGCTCCGGCGCGGACGGTGGCGGTGCCGGCTGCTCGGCGGGCTCCGGGGCCGGCTGGGCCGCGGCGGGTGGCCACGGGGCGCGCGGCATGCGCACAGCCGCGGCCGGGTCGCCAGCCTCAAGCTCGCGGTTCAGCGCTGCGACGGCGTCGGTCAGCTCGTCGGCGAGCCGGCGGGCGGCGGCGCTGAGCGTCTCGATGCGAGCGGCGCGGGCGGCCGTCTCGGCGTCGACGTGCAATCTCGCCGCGGCGAGGTAGCGGCGCACCTCCTCTTCGGCGCTGCGCCGATGCTCCGCGATCGCGCGCTCGGCGGCATGCGCCTCACGCTCGGCGGCGTCGACGATCGCCTCGACGTGCGCGGCGAGGTCCGCGCTGAGCCGGCCTCCTGCCGGTCCAGCCGTGCTGTCGGGGGGGAGGGCGCCCATGCCGTTCGCGCGCCAGTATGACAGCGACTGCGCAAAAAGCCCAGCGTCTAGGCGGTTTTTCCGGCGCGCGGCAGCGGACGACCTGCTAGGCTGCCGCGCGCCGAGTCTTCCGCGTGCGCGTGGAAGAGCGGGGGACCCACACAGTTCCCTAGGGGCGAATCGCGGTCTGGTGACCGCGTAGCGCGTCGCGCGAGCCCGTCAGCTAACCCCGCAGGCAACCGCAATGCGATCCATAACTGTGAACCTCTGGTTGACCCTTGGGGAGGCGCGAGTCTAGACTCGCGCGCCGCGCATGCGCCGTCGCAGCATCCTCGTGCTTCTTGTCCTGGCTCCGCTCGCCCTGTGGGCGGCGCTTCCGCTCGTCTCGAGCGCCAGCCCTGAAGCGAGCGTCAGCTCGCTCCAGAGCAGAATCGATCGCAAGCAGAGCCAGCTCGCCCACGTCAACGGCCGCGCGCGCGTGCTCAGCACCGACATCTCCGGCCTGACGCAGAGCGTCGACCGGCTGCAGGGCACGATCACGACGCTCCAGCGGCGCGAGGATGCGATCCAGGCGGACCTCGACGCCAAGCGCACCGAGCTGCAGCGCACGCAGGACGAGTTGCGCCGCGTGCGCGCCCGCCTCGTGCAGCTGCGGGCCCGTTTGGCGCGCGCCAGACAGGTCCTCGCCGACCGCCTCGTCGAGCTCTACAAGTCCGACCAGCCCGACATCGTCAGCGTCGTGCTCGACGCCAACGGCTTCGCCGACCTGCTTGAGAACGGCGCCTACTTGCAGCGGATCGGCCAGCAGGACCGCACGATCATCACCGCGGTCCGCGACGCGAAGGCGGCAATGGCGTCCGCCGCCAGACGGCTTGGCACGCTCGAAAACAGACAGCAGCAGATCGCGATGGAGATCACCGCGCGCCGCAACGCCGTCGCGCGCGTGCGCGTCCAGGTGCAGGGCAAGCGCGACGCGATCGACAACGTGCGCCACCGCAAGCAGGCGCTGCTCAGCTCGGTTCGCGACCACGCGCACAAGCTCGACGAGGACATCAAGGTCTTGCACGCGCAGCAGGCGAAGATCGAGGCGCAGATCCGCTCCGCGCCCGGCCTCGGCTCGCTCCCCGCCGGACCGATCAGAGGCGGCGGCCGCTTCATCTGGCCGGTCAACGGGCCGATCACGTCGCCCTTCTGCGAGCGGCGCGCGTGGGAGGCCTGCCACCCCGGCATCGACATCGGCGTCCCCTCCGGCACGCCGATCCGCGCCGCCGGCACGGGCACGGTTGCGATCGCCGGCTGGGTCAGCGGCTACGGCAACTACACCTGCATCAACCACGGCGGCGGCTTTTCGACCTGCTACGGCCACCAGTCGCGCATCGAGGTCAGCGTCGGCCAGCACGTCACGCAGGGCCAGATCATCGGCCTCAGCGGCTGCACCGGCCTCTGCTTCGGCCCGCACCTGCACTTCGAGGTGCGCATCAACGGGGTCGTGACGAACCCGGTGAACTACCTGGAGTAGCCTCCCGCACGTGCTGAAGCAGATCGACGTCCTCGGCGTGCACCTGCAGACGTTCGGGATCTTCTTCGCGCTCAACTTCCTCTGCTGGGCCGCGATCGTCGCGAAGCGGCTGGTCGAGCTCGGCAAGCCGGTCGACTGGGCCTACGAGATCCTCTTCGCCGCGCTGATCGGCGGCCTGATCGGCGCGCGCGGCTACTACCTGCTCCAGAACTACGACCAGGTGAAGGGCGACCTCGTCGGCAACATCTTCAGCGGCGCCGGCCTGATCTGGTACGGCGGCCTGCTCGGCGGCGTCGCCGCCGTGCTGCTGTGGGCGTGGTGGCGCCACTTCCTCAGACTGGCGCTGGTCGACATGGCGGCGCCGGGGCTTGCGCTCGGGTACGCGATCGGTCGCATCGGCTGTCAGGTCTCCGGCGACGGCGACTACGGCAAGGCCGCCGACCTGCCGTGGGCGATGGGCTATCCGCACGGGGCGGTGCCGACGGCGCCCGGCGTGACGGTCCAGCCGACGCCGCTCTATGAGACGCTGTCGATGGGTCTGTTCGCGCTCGTGCTGTGGCGCTTGCGCGACGCCTTCCGCCCCGGCGTGCTGTTCGGGATCTACCTCGTCGGCGCCGGCCTCGAGCGCTTCCTCGTCGAGTTCGCCCGCCGCAACGAGCACGTGCTCGGCGTGCTGACGGCGGCACAGATCGAGAGCCTCACGCTGATCGTCGCCGGCGCCGTATGGCTGCTCGTGCTGCTGCGCAGACACGGCACGCTGCGCGCCGCGGGCGCGCCGCCGCGGCACGCCGGCCGCTCGCGCGCCGCGACCGCGTAGCGAGCGCTCGCTGGGAGCTTCGGCGTCCGAAGCGCCCCGTTTGCGTCATCCCGCGCGCGGATCACTTGTCCTTCCGCCGGTGCATCGGTAAGGATCCGCCCGTCAGACCCGCCGCACGGACGCGGCGGGGAGTCAAGCCGCCGGGGGATGCGGCGGGGGAGATCTTCAGTTGGGGGTGCGCATGCGCGCGACGAAGGGGTACGTGGCTGGCGTCGGCACGACGGGAGCGCTGATGGGCGCGATCGCCTGTGCGTTCGCGGTGCTGTCGGCGGTTGTGGCGGTGCACGGTTGGCCGCTGACGCTGAGTGGACCGAGCACCGCGACGCTGGAATGGCGCGGCGCGGGCGACGCCGACGCGCTCTCGTCGTTCGACCTGCTGTCCGCGTTCGTCGGCGCGGACGCCGCCGGCAGCGGCGCTGCCGGTCGCGCTCGTGCCGGTCTGGGCGACCGCGGCAGCTCGACGATCACCGGGCCGGTCGCGAGCGCGTTCGGTCCGGCCGCGCGCGAGCACCAGACGCAAACGCCCGGCGCGGCAGGCGACATGCCGGCGACGAACGCTCGAGCGGCCGGTGCCGCAGGCGCGGGCGCTGACCGCTCCACCGCACCCGCGGGCGGTCCCGGCCCCGGCGGCAGCGGCGGGTCGACCACAACCCCGCCGCCCGCCGGCGACGGGGCGGGCTCAGGCTCCGCGGGCACGCTCGGCGGCACCGTCACGCAGGTCGTCAGCGGCGCCGGCACGGCCGTCGCGCAGACCGGCCAGCAGCTCGGCGGCGCTGTGCAGGGCGCAACGAGCCAAGTCGGCGACACCGTCGGCCAGGTCAGCCCGACGGTCGGCCAGGTCGTCACGCAGACCGGTCAGGTCGCAGGCGGGGTCGTGACCGGCGCCACCGGGACGGCCGGCCAGGTCGTCTCGGGGGCGGGCGCGACCGCCGGCGGGCTGCTCGGCGGCCTCGCCGGCGGCAGATGAGTCGCGCGGCACGGGTCGCTTGAGCCCGGCGAAAAGCGGGCGAGCCGGCATAATCACGCGGCGGATGGCCGCGACCGACGAACAGCTCCAACTCGCGCACGTGCTCCCGCTCGGGAGTCGCATCGACGCGCGCGGCCACTTGGAGGTCGGCGGCTGCGACACGGTCGAACTGGCCAAGCAGTTCGGTACGCCCGCATACGTCTACGCGGAGGACGACCTGCGCGCCCGCGCGCGCGCCTACGTCGAGGCGATGCGCGCCCGTTGCGCAGCAACGGGACAGGACTTCGATGTGCTGTTCGCCTCCAAGGCGTTCCCCTGCACCGCCGCCTATCGCCTGTTCGCGGCCGAGGGGATCGCCTGCGACGTCGCCTCGGGCGGCGAGCTGGCGCTTGCGCTGCGCGGCGGCTTCGACCCGGCGCGCATCTACCTGCACGGCAACGCGAAGTCGCTCGCGGAGCTCAACGAGGCGATCGACGCCGGCGTCGGCCATGTCGTGCTCGACTCCTTCATGGACGTCGACCGGTTGGAGCGCGTCGCCGCCGAGCGCGGTGTGCGCCAAGCCGTGCTGCTCCGCGTCACGCCCGGCGTCGCCGGCAGAACGCACGCGTCGATCTCGACCGGTCAGGCCGACTCCAAGTTCGGCTTCGGAATGGACGACGCGCGCGTCGCGATCGCACGGCTGCGCGACAGCGAGCACCTCGACTTGCAGGGACTGCACATGCACATCGGCTCGCAGCTCCTCTCGCTCGACGCCTACCGCCCGGCCGTCGAGGCGATCGCGACGCTCGGCGACTTCCCCGTCTACAACCTCGGCGGCGGGCTCGGCGTGGCGTACACGGCGCAGCAGCATCCGCCGACGATCGAGCAGTACGTGCAGGTGCAGGTCGACGCCGCGAACGAGCTGCTCGGTCCCGGCAAGAAGCTGCTGATCGAGCCGGGCCGCTCACTCGTCGCCAACGCCTGCGTGACGCTCTACACGGTCCAGACGGTCAAGCGCAACGTCTCCACCTGGGTCGGCGTCGACGGCGGCATGTCCGACAACCTGCGCCCGATGCTCTACGGCTCCGTCTACGAGGCGTTCTTCGCCGATCGCGCCGCCAAGGCCGGTGGCGGCGAGCGCTGCCACGTCGCCGGCAAGCACTGCGAGTCGGGCGACGTGATCGTGCGCGACGTGCCGCTCGACGACCCGCAGCCGGGCGACGTGCTGGTCACGCCGACGACCGGCGCCTACGGCCACGCGATGGCGAACAACTACAACGGCATCCCGCGCCCGCCGGTGATCTTCTGCAAGGACGGCGACGCGCGCGTCGTCGTGCGGCGCGAGACCTACGACGATCTGGCTGCTCGTGACGTCGGCGCCTGAGGCCAAGCGCTTCCGGGTCGGCCTGCTCGGGCACGGCACGGTCGGCGCGGCGTTCGCGGAGCTGCTGCCGACGCGCGCCGACGCGGTCGCCGCGGTGACCGGGCGTCGCCCGGAGATCGCAGGCGTGCTGACGCGCTCCGAAGGCGACTTCGACGCGATCCTCGCCGACAGCGACCTGATCGTCGAGCTGATCGGCGGGATCGAGCCGGCGCGCGACTACGTGCTGCGGGCGATGCGCGCCGGCAAGCACGTCGTCACCGCCAACAAGCAGCTCCTCTCCCAGCACGGGGAGGAGCTGTGGGCGTGCGCGCGCGAGCAGGACGTGCAGCTGCGCTTCGAGGCCGCCGTCGCCGGCGTCGTGCCGGTCATCCGTGTGCTCCAGGAGTCGCTCGCGGCCGCGCACGTCGAGCGCATCCACGGGATCGTCAACGGCACGACGAACTTCATCCTGTCCGAGATGGCGCGCACCGGCGCCGCCTACGCGGACGTGCTCGCGGAGGCGCAGCGGCTCGGCTACGCCGAGGCCGACCCGAGCGACGACGTCAACGGCAGGGACGCGGCGGCGAAGATGGCGATCCTCGCGCGGCTCGCGTTCGACACGCCGGTCCACCTCGACCAGGTCGTCTGCGAGGGGATCGAGCAGATCGCCACCGACGACATCGAGTACGCGAGAGAGCTCGGTCTCGGCTTGAAGCTGATCGGCACCGCCGAGCGCGTCGACGGCGGCCTGTCGGTGCGGGTGCACCCGGCGTTCCTGTACCCGGGGCATCCGCTCGCATCGGTGAACGGACCGTTCAACGCGGTCACCGTCGAATCGGAGGCGATCACCGAGATCACGATGTCGGGGCCCGGCGCAGGCGGACCGCAGACCGCGAGCGCGGTGCTCGGCGACGTCGTCAGCGCGATGATCCCGCCGGCCTCGACGCCGCCGCCGAGCGGCGCGCTGAAGATCGTCGCGGACGTCGTCTCGGCGTTCTACCTGCATCTTGAGGTGCCCGACACGCCGGGCGTGCTCGCGCGTATCGCCGGCGTCCTCGGCAACCACGGCATCTCCGTGAAGTCGGTCGTGCAGAAGGGCCTCGGCGACAATGCGCGGCTCGTGATGGTCGTGCATCCGGTGCTGGAGTCGCGCTTCTTCGCGGCGCTGGAGGAGCTCAGCGGACTTGAGCTGCTGCGCACGCCGCCGCGCGCGATCCGCGTGATCGAGGAGCAGTTCGCGTGAGCCACCGCGACGGCACCGGGCTGATCGAGCGCTACCGCGCGCGGCTGCCGTTCGAGGACGGCGATCCCGTCATCACGCTCGGCGAGGGCTCGACGCCGCTCGTGCACGCGCCGGCGCTGTCAGAGCACGTGGGGGCGGAGGTGTGGTTGAAGCTGGAGGGCCTCAACCCGACCGGCTCGTTCAAGGACCGCGGGATGACGTGCGCGGTCTCCGCAGCCGTGCGCGAGGGGGCGAAGGCGGTCATCTGCGCCTCGACCGGCAACACGAGCGCGTCCGCCGCCGCCTACGCCGCGCGCGCCGGGATCCGCTGCGCCGTGCTCGTGCCGGACGGCAAGATCGCGACCGGCAAGCTCGCGCAGGCGCTGATGCACGGCGCGCGCGTGATCGTGCTGCGCGGCAACTTCGACGAGGCGCTGCAGCTCGTGCGCGAGCTGGCCGACAAGCACCCGATCTCGCTCGTCAACAGCGTCAACCAGTTCCGCCTGGAGGGCCAGAAGACGGCCTCGTTCGAGATCGTCGAGGCGCTCGGCGAGGCGCGCCCGCTCGACGCGCTCTGCATCCCCGTCGGCAACGCCGGCAACATCACCGCCTACTGGAAGGGCTTCCGTGAGATCGGCGTCGCGCCGCGGATGTTCGGGTTCCAGGCTGAGGGCGCGTCGCCCCTCGTGCAGGGCAGACCGGTGGCGAACCCGGAGACGGTGGCGAGCGCGATCCGCATCGGCAACCCCGCCCGCTGGGAGGAGGCGATGGAGGCGATGACCTCTTCGCACGGTGCCGTGAGAGCGGTCAGCGACGCGCAGATCCTCGACGCCTACCGCTTCCTGGCGGCGCGCGAGGGCGTCTTCTGCGAGCCGGCCTCGGCAGCGAGCGTCGCGGGCCTGATGGTGCACGGCGCCGGCGGCGCCGAGCGGGTCGCATGCGTGCTGACCGGCCACGGGCTGAAGGACCCTTCGACCGCGCTCGACCAGGCGGGCGCGGTCGTGCCGTGCGAGCCGGAGCTGGCGGCCGTCGAGGAAGCCGTCCTCGGGTAGCGCCACCATCGGCCTCGTGGTCCGCCGCCGCCTCGTCCGCGTCCCCGCCTCGTCGGCCAACCTCGGGCCGGGCTTCGACGTGCTCGCGGCGGCGCTCGCGCTGCACCTGGAGGTGGAGGTCGAGGAGACCGGTCGCTTCGCGGTCGAGACCGAGCTTGAGATCGCGACCGATCGCCGCAACCTCGTCGTGCGCGCGTTCGAGCGCCTGCATCCGCCCGACGACTTCACCTTCCGGATCGCCTCGGACATCCCGCTGTCGGGCGGGCTGGGGTCGAGCGCGGCGGCGATCGTCGCCGGCGTGCTGGCCGCGGACCACCTGTTCGAGCTCGACGCCGACGTCTTCGCGCTCGCGTGCGAGATCGAGGGCCATCCGGACAACGTCGCGGCGGCGGTGCACGGCGGCGTCGTGATCTGCGCAGACGGCGCGGTCACGCGCTTCGATCCCCCGACGGGACTGGAGGGGCTGCTGGTCGTGCCGCACGAGGCAGTGCGGACCGCAGAGGCGCGGGCGGCGCTGCCCGAGCAGGTGCCGATGGCCGACGCCGTAAGCAACGTCGCGCACACCGCGCTGCTGACGCTCGGTCTGGCGCGCGGCGACTGGGAGCTGGTCGGCCGTGGGCTCGACGACCGCCTGCACCAGCCCCACCGCGCGCACCTCTACCCGCGCTCGGCGGAGCTCGTGCGCGACGCGCGGTTGCTCGGCGCACTCGGCGCCACGATCTCCGGTGCGGGGCCCACCGTGCTCGTGTGGACCCACTACGAGCAGACCGCCGCGGTCGCCGAGCGGTTGCGCGATCGCGCCGCGGGCTGGGCGGACGTGCTGCGCGTGCCGTTCGAGTCGCAGGGCGCCGACGTCGTCGGCGTCTGAGGCGACCCCGCGCGGCGGCGTCAGGCGCGGATCGTCACGACCGTGCCGAGCGGGACGGTCCGCACGAGCCGGCGCGCCTCCTCCGCGGGCGCGCGCAGGCAGCCGAGGCTTGCAGCGCTCCCGATCGTCTCGGGCAGATCCGTCGCATGGATGCCGATGCGGTCGCCGCCGCCCCAGCCCTGCGGCGTGTGCGGCTGGTGCGCGCTGAGCGCGAGGATGCAGCAGCCGTAGGGGGAAGACGGATCCTGCGTCAGCAGCTTGTCGGTGACGGCGAAGCGACCGGTCGGCGTCGGCGTCGAGGGGCCGCCGATCGCGACGCGAAAGCGCTGGGCGACGCGGTCCTCGTCGCGCACGACGACCTCTCGACGCGAGAGCGACACGGCGATCGACCAGTGCGTGCGGTACGCGACGAGCGCCGCACTGGTGGAGATCCAGCCCACGTGCCCGTTCGGCAGCTGCGTCGAGATCACGCCCAGCCAGCCACCGCGGCGCGCCACGACCGGCAGGATCGTGTCCGATCTGAACGCGGTCTTCGGCGAGACACGGGCCACCACGGACCCAGCCGGCGCGGAGCGCAGCGCCGTCGCCCGCGTGATCTGGACCGTGAGCTGGCCCGGCCGATCGGGCGGGTGGCGCGGGTGAGACGATTCCCGCGACTCCGCTCGCGGGATCGTCTTCACCGGCGACAGGACCCGCCCGCCAGCGACCTCCGTCCCACGCTCGTCCGAACCTCCGCAGCCAACGAAGACGAGCAGGGGGAGCAGGAGCGCGAAGCTACGCCGCCACGTCATCCAGCAAGGGTTGCAGACGCCCCCGCGCGTCCGACATCCCCAATCGGTCCAGCAGCTCGTCCGCGACCCGCAGGTAGTCGATCCCCAAGTCCGGCCGGTAGTCAACGATCGACAGTGCGCGCTCGGCCGACTCGGCGTACGCGATCGATGAGCGGATCGTGTGCGGCACGAGCTTCTCGCCGAAGTGCTCTCTGAGCGAGTCAAACGCCTCGCGCGAATGGCGCGTGCGCATGTCGGCGATGTTGAGCACCACGCCGAGCCACTCGAGGTCCGGGTTGAGGTTCTCGCGCGCCAGCTCGATCACCTCGAGCGCCTGCTCGACGCCTTGCATCGCGAAGTACTGCGCCTCCGCGCTCAACAGCGCGTAGTCCGCCGCCACCAAAGCGTTGACGGTCAGCAGCCCGAGCGCCGGCGGGCAGTCGATCAGCACCACGTCGTAGCCGTCGCTCACTTCGCGCAGCGCCCGCCGCAGCGTCAGCTCGCGGCCCATCCTGCCGCTCATCGCGAGCTCCGACTCGGCCAGCCCCAGGTTGGCGGGAATGATCCCGTCGTGCACCGCGTCGGCCGCTCTCGCGCGGCTGCTCAGCACGTCGCCGACCGTCGGGCTCGCCTCCGGGTCGACGTCGAGGTAGTCGGACAGGTTGCCCTGCGGGTCGAGGTCCACCGCGAGCGTGGACAGGCCGACGCGCCGGAAGACGTCGGTGAGGGTTCGCACCATCGTCGTCTTGCCGGTGCCGCCCTTCTGGGAAAGGACTGCAATCGTGACCGCCATCGCGCGCCGCGGACGATAGCGCCGCGGCGCGGGTGACCCGCCGGTCAGCCGACGAGCGACTCGGCCGCGGGCGCGAGCAGCTCCTCGCCGTCCGCGTCGAGCGCCGGCAGGTCGACGAACGTGAGGCGATGGCGGCCGACGATCAGCTCGTCGCCGTCGCGCAGCGGATGCCACTCGATCCGCTCGCCGTTCACGAACACGCCGTTGAGGCTGCGGTCGTCCAGCACACGCACGCCGTCCGGCTGGCGCACCACGAGCGCGTGGCGGCGCGACACGGTCGGGTCGTCGAAGCGCACGTCGGCGGCGAGGCTGCGGCCGATGCGCGTCCACTCGCGCGTCAGCTCATGCACGACCAGCGCTTCGCCGTCCTGATAGACGAGGTACTGGCCCGGTGCGTCGATCTCGCCTCGCGCGTCGGCGAGCTGGAGTTCCTCCGCTGCGCTCGCTTCCGGCAGGGCGGGGGCGGGGACGTGGGCGGCCGTGAACAGCGACGCGCGGACGAATGCATCCCCACCGCAGCTCGGGCAGGGCGGCAGCATGTCCGCAGCCGCGAGGGACACCACGTAGTCGCAGGCGACGCAGCGGAACGTGCCAGTGCCGACGAGGGTCCCTGACGTATGTGACTCCATGTCCCCAACCTCCGATGCGATCACCGCGGGGCGGAAGCGGTGGCGCAGACGATGTGACGAGATCGCCAGGCGCGGCGGAACTCGCCTGGCCGCGGGGGCGGCCCGGGCTCCTGTTACCCAATCACGAACGGGAGCGAAACGTGGGTTAGGCGTTTGGCTGCGAACGCTGCGGGTTTGGCTGCGGACCGTGCGCGCCAACTGTCATGTGTCGAGGAGGAGGAGCCGGTCGGCCGGCGAACCGGAGGTCATGGAACAGACCGCTCACCACGCGCCCGAGCTCGAGCGTCAGCTGCTGCGCCGCAGTGTGATGGCGCTCGCCGCCGGTCGCGACTGCTGCGACGGCTGTCATCGCACGCCGCTTGTCGGCGAGCACGTGCACGTCTACGACGGCGGCCGCACGCTGTGCGAGCTGTGCAGCCGCGAGCGCCGCGAGGCGCCGCTGCGGTCGCAGGCGGTGCACGGCAGCGAGCACGGGCTCACCGTTCGCCGCGCCGCCTGAGGGGCCGCCCTCCGCCGACCGGGGCGACGTCACGTCCCGGCCGCCCGGTCGTTGACTACACTCCGGCCCGCCGTGGATCCCGTCGTCGTCAGCGTCAACATCGCCCGCCCGCGCGCGGAGCTGTTCGCCTATCTGGCCGACGTCGCGAACCACCCCGAGTTCAAGGATCACTACCTCTCGGACTGGCACCTGACGCGCGAGGACAGCGCCGGCCGCGGCGCCGGTGCGCGCTTCCGCGAGCAGCTCCCCTTGAGCCGCTTCGGGTGGGGCGACTACACGCTCGCGGAGGTCGACCCGCCCTACCGCATCGTCGAGCGCGGCCGCAGCGGCAAGTTCAACCGCGTGCGCGCGATCGGCGAGTGGACGCTCCATGACGCCCCCGGCGGCATGACGCGCGTCGAGTACCGCTACGAGACGCTGCCCGCGAGACTGAGCGACCGCCTGATGGAGCTGATCGCGGGACGCGGCTGGTGGAAGCGCAAGCTGACGCGCGCCGTCCGCCGCCTGCAGGCGATCTTCGAGGAGGATCGCGCGCGCGGCAGACGAGCGACGGTCGCCGCCCGGTAGATCATTAGACTTCCCGCCCCTTATGACGAATCGACTCCTCCGACTCCCCCTGCTCGTCGCCGTCGCGCTGTTCGCGGCGACCACGCTCGTCGCCTGCGGTGGCACCGGCGAACCGCCCACCAAGCACGGCGACAGCGAGGGCTCCTACATCCAGGCCGGCCCGCTCATCTACCAGGTGCAGATGTCGCGCGAGCTCAATCCGGCCAACGTCGAGGACGCCGAGTACCTCCAGGGCCTGGCGGCCACCACGCCGAGACTCGCCGGCGACGAGGAGTGGTTCGGCGTATGGCTGCGCGTGCAGAACGCCACGAAGCAGGCGCACGTGAGCGCCAACGACTTCAAGATCGTCGACACGACCGGCGCGGTGTACACGCCGACCGCGCTGCCGGCGACCAACCCGTTCGCATACCAGGCGGTCTCAGTCAGAAGCCAGGACGTCGTCCAGCCGGTGCAGCCGGACCCGGAGAGCGCCGCCGGATCGGGGCCGATCAACGGCACGATGCTGCTGTTCAAGCTGAGAACGTCGGTCTACGCGAACCGTCCGCTCGAGCTCGAGATCACGCCGCCGAACGGCGGTTCGCCCTCGAGCGTCGTGCTCGACCTCTAGCGTCGCCTCGGCACGCCGGCGCGGGGCTTCGCGCCGGCTACTCGCCGGGGCCGTGCTGCAACGCCGCCGCCAGCACGCCGCGCACTGCCGGCGCGGCGACGTCGCCGCCGGCGCCCGCTTCCGGGAACAGTGCACCGACGGCGATGCGCGGCCGCCACGCGGGCGCGAACGCGACGAACCACGCGTCCGTGTCGGGCACGTCTCTCGCGGCCTGCTGGTCCGTCTGGCCATCGGGCGGCACCGTGCTGGCGAGCTCCGCCGTGCCGGTCTTGCCGGCCACGTCAGCGCCGGGGATCGCCGCCGCCGTGCCCGTGCCGTAGGCGACGACGGCGCGCATCATGCGTGCGACCGCACGCGCGACGCGCGGTCGCGTGGCGCGCACGAAGCGCGGCGGCACACCAACGCGCAGGGTTGGGATCGGCCGCCGGCCCTGCATCGCGATCGCCGCCGCGACGTCGGTCATCTGCAAGGTCGTGGCCTGCACGAGCCCCTGCCCGATCGCGCTTGAGCCGACGGCGAGGTCGTCGCCGATCTGGTCGGCCGGCGGGAGCGTGCTCGTCGCGGCGCCCGGGATCGGCGGCGCCGCGTTGAAGCCGAAGCGCTGCGCGACCTCCACGAGTCGCCGCGCGCCGAGTCTCGCGCCGAGCGGTGCGAAGACGGAGTTGCACGAGTGCGCGAACGCGTTGACGAGCGTCCCCCCGCAGTACTCGCCGTTGGCGTTCTCCAGCTTGACGCCCGAGAGCAGCGCGGCGTCCGTCACCGGGAAGGTCGTATGCGCGTTTGCGAGATGCGCCTCCAGCACGCCGGTGAGGGTGACGATCTTGAACGTCGAGCCCGGCGGCTGCAGCGCCGAGAAGGCGACGCCGGCGAGCGCGAGCAGCTCGCCGGTGCGCGGGTCCATCGCCGCCACGCCGCCGTAGCGACCCGCGAGCGCGGCGATCGCCGCGCGCTCCAGCTTCGGGTCGATCGTCGTGCGCACCGCTGCGCCAGCCCGCGGCTGCGTGCGGGCGATGACGCGGCCGCCGGCCAGGAGCGTGCCGCCGGGCTGTCCGGCGAGCTGCTGCTGGAAGACGCGCTCCAAGCCGGACACGCCGACTTTCGCGTCGGGCGGGTAGCCGAGCGCGCGCAGCCTGCTGGCCTGTTCCGGCGGCGCGAGGTCGAGCCGCCCGGCGATCTCGCCGGCGACGGCCGGATCGTCGGACGTGCGGTCCGCGCCTGCCGCGAGCACGCTGCCGTCGCGCGCGAGCAGTGCGGCGCGCGGCGCGAGCGCGGTCTCGCGCGTGAGCTGCTCGCCGGGGCGCAGTCCGGGGAAGACGGCCTGCTCGCGCCACGCGATGCGCAGCTGCTTGCCCGACCCGCTGACGGGCAGCTCGAGCACGCCGTGCACGGTGCCGAACGCGCGCGTGCGGATCGTCAGGTGCACGGGGATCGCGTCGCCCGTGCGACCGCCGACCTTGCCGACCGCGAGTGCGCGGATCGTCGCCGTCTCGGCGGCGCTGCGGTACGCCGCCGCGAACGCCGCGAACGGGGTGCGCGTCTTCGCCGCGTCGTCGAGCAGCGCGTACATGCGCCCGTAGTCGCCCTGCGCCCAGTAGGTCGCGAAGCGCTTCGCGGTCGCGCGCTCGGCGCGGCCGGGGGCGCCGCCGATCACGACGACGAACGCGATCGCCAGCAGCACGAGCACGGCAAGAGCGGGCATGCCACGGTGCAGCAGGCGCCAGCGTCGCTCCGCGTCGCCCGTCCGTGCACCCGCCTCCACGGGCGGAGCGTAGATGATGCCCCCGATGACGACGCTGGACTGGATCATCGTGGCGCTCGCGGGGCTGTTCGGCCTGGCCGGCTTCCGGCGCGGCTTCATCGTCGGGGCGCTCGCGCTCGCCGGCTTCGCGGCCGGCGCGATCGTCGGCGCGCGGATCGGGCCGCTGCTGCTGCCGGACGGCGCGCGCTCGCCGTACGCGCCGCTGTTTGCGCTCGCGGGCGCGCTGATGCTCGGCGGTCTGCTCGCCGGGATGCTGGAGCGGCTCGGAGCGCGGCTGCGCCAGGTCCTGCGGCTCCCCGGCCTTGGCGTGCTCGACGGGCTGCTCGGCGCGCTCTTGAGCATGGCGATCGCGCTCGGGCTCGCGTGGCTGATGAGCGCCGTCGTGTTGCAGACGCCCGGCTTGCGTCAGCTGCGCCGCGACGTGCAGCGCTCCTTCGTGCTGCGGCAGCTCAACGCGGTGCTGCCGCCGTCCGGCCCGCTGCTGCATGCGCTCGCGCGCTTCGATCCACTGCCCTCGATCAGCGGGCCGGGCGCGGCGGTCGCGCCGCCGTCGCGCCGGGTGTTGCGTGCGCCGGGCGTGCGCGCGGCGGCGCCGGGCGTGGTGCGGATCCTCGGCAACGCGTGCGGGCTCGGCGTCGAGGGCAGCGGATGGGTTGCCGGCGCGGGGCTTGTGGTGACGAACGCGCACGTCGTCGCCGGCGAGCACGACACGGTCGTGCAGGCGCCCGGCGACCCGGCCGGCAGCCGCGCTGCGACGCTCGTGCGGCTCGACGTGCGCGACGACGTCGCGGTGCTGCGCGTCGGCGGCCTGCGCGCGCCGGCGCTGTCGCTCGCGCGCGATCCTGCGTCGGGCACGGCGGGCGCGATCCTCGGCTATCCGCACAACGGCCCGTTCGACGTCGAGCCGGCGCGCATCGGCGCGACCCGCACGGTCCTTTCGCAGGACGCCTACGGCCGCGGGCCGGTGCGGCGCGACGTGACACCGCTGCGCGGGCTCGTGCGCAGCGGCAACTCGGGCGGGCCGGTCGTCGACGCGCACGGGCGCGTGCTGACGACCGTCTTCGCGGCCACGACGAGCGGCCCGCGCGGCGGTTACGGGGTCTCGAACGCGGTCGTCGCGGACGCGCTCGCCGCCGCGCGCGGCAGCGGACCGGTGTCGAGCGGCGCATGCGCCGGCTGACGGGATCGCTACCCTCTCGCGCTCATGAGCAAGACACTCGTCATCGCGGAGAAGCCGTCGGTCGGAAGAGACCTCGCGCGCGTGCTGCCCGGTCCGTTCCAGAGAGGGGAGGGGATCCTCGAGGGCCCGGAGCATGTGATCACGTGGGCCGTCGGGCATCTCGTGCAGCTCGCCGAGCCGGACGAATACGACGACAAGTTCAAGAGATGGCGCATGGCCGACCTGCCGATCGTGCCGCCGAAGTTCAAGCTCGTCGTGCGCGACGAGCGCTCCAGAAGACAGATGAACGTCGTCAAGCGCGCGCTCGGTCGCGACGACGTCGACGTCGTCGTGAACGCCTGCGACGCCGGGCGCGAGGGCGAGCTGATCTTCGCCTACCTGTACGAGAAGGCCGGCTCCAGACTGCCGGTGCAGCGGCTGTGGCTGTCCTCGATGACGAAGTCCGCGATCGAGGACGCCTTCTCGCGGCTGCGCGACGGCTCTGAGATGCGCTCGCTGGAGGATGCGGCGCGCTCGCGCAGCGAGGCCGACTGGATCGTCGGCATGAACGCCACGCGCGCCGCCACGATCCGCCTGCGCTCCTCGTTCGACGGGGCGGTGTCGCTCGGCCGCGTGCAGACGCCGACGCTCGCCATCCTCGCGCGCCGCGAGGAGGAGATCCGCGCCTTCAGACCCGAGCCGTACTGGATCGTCGACGCGTCGTTCGCGGCGTCCGGGGGCACCGCCGGCGAAGCCGGTGGTCGGCTCTACGAGGGGCGCTACCACGCCGGCGCGCAGGCGCGCGTCGCGTCCGCTGCGGAGGCCGAGGCGATCGTCGCCGCCTGTCGCGGCGTCGACGGCGTCATCTCGAAGCTGGAGAGATCGACGCGCAGAGAGCGCGCGCCGCTGCTGTACGACCTCACCTCGCTCCAGCGCGACGCCAACTCGCGCTTCGGTTTCTCCGCGCGCCGCACGCTCGCGGCCGCCCAGCGCCTCTACGAGGAGCACAAGGCGCTCACGTATCCGCGCACCAGCTCGCGCTATCTGCCGAGCGACATGATCCCGGAGATCAAGCCGATCGCGGGGATCGTCGGCGGCCAGCGCGAGTACGCCGCGGCGTCGAAGTACGTGACCGGACTCGACATGCTGCCGCTCGGGCGCGTGGTCAACAACGAGAAGGTCACCGACCACCACGCGATCATTCCGACGAACGCGCCGCATCCGGTCGACAAACTGAGCGACGACGACCGCAAGATCTACGACCTCGTCGTACGCCGCTTCCTCGCCGTCTTCCACCCCGAGGCCGTGTTCGAGAACACGAAGGTCGAGACCGAGGTCGCCGGCCACGTCTTCCGCACGCGCGGCAAGGTCATGGTCGTGCCCGGCTGGCGCGGCGTCTACGGCGAGGACGTCGACGCCGAGCCACGCGAGGGCGAGGAGGACGAGGGGCGCGAGCAGCGGCTGCCGAGACTCGAGCAGGGCGAGGCGGTCGACACGCGCGACGTGCGCTCGGAGGAGAAGGTCACGAGACCGCCGCGGCGCTACAGCGAGGGCTCGCTGCTGGCGGCGATGGAGACGGCCGGCAGACTCGTCGACGACGAGGAGCTGCGCGAGGCGATGAAGGACTCCGGCATCGGCACGCCGGCCACCCGCGCGGCGATCATCGAGCGCCTGCTCGCGGTCGGCTACATCGAGCGCGACGCGCGCGCGCTGGTCGTGACCGAGAAGGGGCTCAACGTGGTCCGGCTGCTTGACGGCCACCAGCTCACGTCGCCGTCGCTGACGGGCGACTGGGAGCACCGCCTCGCGCGGATCGAGACCGGGGACGACACGCGCCCGGCGTTCATGGCGGACATCGTCAGATTCGCCGAGGCGACCGTCGCGACGCTCGACGAGAAGCTCAGAGACGTCCGCATCCCGCGCGCGAACCTCGGCCCGTGCCCGGTCTGCGGGCATGACATCGTCGAGAACCGCAAGGGCTACTCGTGCTGGTCGCGCGAGGATCCGGGCTGCGGCTTTGTGATCTGGAAGTCGAAGGCCGGCAAGACGTTGACGGCGGCGATCGTGCGCGAGCTGATCCGCACCGGCCGCACCGAGAGACCCGTCACCGGCTTCAGATCCCGCGCCGGCAGATCCTTCCGCGCGCGGCTCGCGCTGGAGCAGACCGACGAGGGCCGCTGGCGCGTCGAGTTCGACGAGCCGTGGGCGCGCGAGGGGGCGAAGCCCCCGGAGGCCGAGGCTGACGGCGCCGCTCCGGACGCCGCGGCCGCTCCGGCCGAAGCCGTCGCGTAGCGCGCAGCCGCTCCGCACTCCCGTCGCACTCCGCACCCCCGCCGCCGCAGTTCCCCTGCCACGCTGGCTCGCATGGCCGGCAACGCGCAAGTTTTCCCCGGTAGGCGAGGAAAACTTGACAGTCATCGAGATGGAGTGATCGGGAAGCTGGCGGCTCGCCAGTACGGCGTGGTTTCCCGGCGGGCAGCTCCTCGATGCCGGGATCACGGACGGCTCCATGGAGCGGCGGCTCGCGAGCGGCCACCTCGTGCGGCTCCACCGCGGCGTCTACGCCGTCGGCCACGCCCAGCTTCGCCCAGAGGGCCGGTGGCTCGCGGCCGTGCTGGCCGCGGGACCGGGAGCCGCGCTGAGCCACCGCTCCGCCGCGGCGCTCCACGGGATCCGCGAAAGCGGCGGCACGATCGACGTGACGACCACGCGGCGCGTCACCGTGCGCTGCGTCGTGATCCACCGCACAACCCGTCTCGACGCCGAGGACGTCACGACCCGGCGCGGCGTCCCGACGACCACGCTCGCTCGCACCCTCGTAGACCTGGCGAAGATCCTCACCGCGGAGCAGCTCGGCAAGCTGGTGCGCGAGATGGACCGCACCGGTCGTCTGAGCGCCGCGGTGCTGGAGCGCGCCAGCGTCTGCGGCGACAGGGCCTTGAGAGCGGCGCTCGCCGCGCACGAGCGCTTCGCAACCTCCCTCACCCTCTCCGAGCTCGAGGACCGCTTCCTCGCCCTCCTCGACGAACACGACCTGCCGCGGCCGCTGACGAACCACCTCGTCCTCGGCATGAAGGTCGACGCCGTCTGGCCCGCGCAGCGGCTCGCCGTCGAGCTGGACAGTTGGGCCTGGCACCACGACCGCGCCGCCTTCGAGGCGGACCGAGCACGCTCGACGCGCCTGGCGCAGGCAGGCTGGACGCCGGTGCGCTTCACGCATGCGCAGGTCGTCGACCGGCCGCACGACGTCGCGACGACGCTGCGAACCCTGCTCGCGCGATAAACGCCGTCCCCGCCGCGCGCCACCATGTCGGGCCCGTGCCGCTCACGCTTGTCACCGGTCCCGCGAACTCGGCGAAGGCCGGCGTTGTGCTGGACGCGTTCCGCGCCCGCCGGCGCCAGGAGCCGTGGCTCGTCGTCCCCACACGGGGCGACGTGCGCGCGTTCGAGCGCGAGCTGCTCGCAGACGGCGCCACGCAGCCCGGTCGCGTCACGACCTTCGCCGGTCTCACGCGCGAGATCGCGCGGCGAGCGGGCTGGTGGCAGCGCGGTGTCGCCCCGCTCCAGCAGGAGCGGCTCGTGGCGCAGGCGATCGCGGACGCCCCGCTCGCCGCGCTCGCGGGCGTCGCCGCGACACCGGGGTTCCTCCACTCCGCTCAGGCGCTGATCGCCGAGCTCGAGCGCGCGCTGATCACGCCGCAGCGCTTCACCGCCGCCGTGCGCGCATGGCCGCAGGCGCCACGCGCCGCCCACGAGGCCGCCGCGATCTACGACCGCTACGCCCGCGCGCTGGAGCGGATCGACCGCGTCGACGCCGAGCTGTTCGCATGGCGCGCGCTCGACGCGCTGCGCGCGAGACCCGGCGCCTGGGGCACGACGCCCGTCTTCCTCTATGGGTTCGACGATCTCACCCCGCTCGAGCGCGACGCCGTCGAGACGCTGGCACGCGTCGCCGACGCCGAGGTGACCGTCTCGCTCACGTACGAGGCGGGACGGACGGCCTTCGCGGGCCGTGCCGCGACGCTCGTCGGGGAGCTCAGCCAGCTTGCCGGCGAGGTCACAGCGCTGCCGCCCGACGACAGCTTCTTCGCGCCGGAGGCACGCGCCGCGCTCCACCACTTGGAGCGGCATCTGTTCGAGCCGAGCGCGCCCCGGATGCCGGCTGGCGACGCGGTCAGGCTGCTCGTCGCGGGCGGCGAGCGCGCGGAGCTGGAGCTGGTCGCGGCGGAGCTGCTGCGCCTCCTCCATGAGGAAGCCGTCCCGGCCGACAGCGTCGCCGTCGTGCTGCGTGCTCCGGAACGCAGCGCGCCGCTGCTGGAGCAGGTGCTCACGGCGTACGGCGTCCCGTACACGCTCGCGCGGAAGGTTCGCTTCGCACACACCGCGCTCGGAGGCGGCCTGCTCGCGCTTGCGCGCTGCGCGCTGCATGCCGACACGGCGAGACCGGCGGACCTGCTCGCCTATCTGCGCACCCCGGGCCGGCTCGAGCGCCTGGAGCTGGCCGACCGTTTGGAGCTGACCGTGCGCCGCCGCGCCGTGGTCGACGTCGCGACCGCACGGCGGCTGTGGGAGGAGGCGCCCGGCGGCTGGCCGCTGCGCGAGCTCGACCGCCTGCGCGGCGCGGCGGCGGACGGTCCGCAACCGCTGCTGACCGCCCTTGCGCGCGAGGCGCGCGGCCTCTTCGCCGCCCCGTACAAGCGGCGGGCCGCTCAGCTCACCGCTGATGAGGAGCTCGACGCGCACGCGCTCGCCGCGTTCGTGACGGCGCTGGACGAACTGGCCGAGCTCGTCCAGGCCGATCCGCGTCGCGGCCCCACCACCGACCACCTGCTGGAGACCGTCGAGCGGCTCGAGCTGCGCGTCGAGGCGCCGGCGCAGACGGGCGCGGTGCTGATCGCCGACCCGCTCGCGATCCGCGCGCGCCGCTTCGACACCGTGATCGTCTGCGGCCTCCAGGAAGGCGAGTTCCCGCGCCCGGCGACGCCCGAGCCGTTCCTGTCCGACGAGGAGCGGCGGGCGCTCAACACGGCGGCGGGCCTGCGGCTCGCGGCGCGCGAGGACCGGCTCGCGGACGAGCGCTATCTGTTCTATGCCGCCGTCTCGCGTGCCGACCGTCGCGTGATCCTCAGCTGCCGCGACGCCGACGAGGAGGGCAACCCGGCGCTGCCGTCGTTCTTCGTCGACGACGTGCGTGCACTGTTCGACGCGCTGCCCGTGCGTCGCCGCCCGTTGTCGGACGTCACGTGGCCGCTGGACGAGGCCCCGACCGCGGCCGAGCGCGCCCGCGCGGAGGCGCTCGCCGCCCCGCGCACGGAGCCGCAGCCGCTCGCGTCGCTCGGCCCCGACGCGCAGGCGGCGCTGCGTCAGCGCGACGTGCTGTCGGCGGGCGGGCTGGAGGCGTACGCGCGCTGCCCGGTGCGTTGGCTCGTCGAGCGCGAGCTGGCGCCCGACCGCTTCGAGCCGGACCCCGAGGCGATCGCGCGCGGGAGCTGCGTCCACCGCGTGCTGGAGCGCGTGCTCGGCCAACTCGAGTGGCCGTTGACGCTCGCCGCGCTGCCGAACGCGGAGGCCGTCGTGCGCGCGGTCGTGGCGGAGGAGGCGGCGCGGCTGGTGCTCGGTCGCGGCGCGGCCGCGCAGGCGGCCGCAGCCCATGAGATCGCCGCCGACGTGATGCGCCTGCTGCGCCACGAAGCGCAGAGCGGCGGCGGCTTCGCGCCGGCGGAGCTGGAGCTCGCGTTCGGCTTCGCGCGCGACGACGGCGGCCTCGGCCCGCTCGTTCTGCACGACCCGGATCCCACCCACCCCGAGCTGCGGCTGCGCGGCGTGATCGACCGTGTCGACCTCGACCGGGCCGGTCGGGCGCTCGTGCGCGACTACAAGAGCGGGCGCAAGGGCTCGGGGTGGCCGGTCGCCAGATGGCGCACCGAGGACCAGTTGCAGGTCGCGCTCTACATGGTGGCCGTGCGCGAGCTGCTCAGACGCGAGCCGGTCGGCGGCGTCTACCAGCCGCTGCGCGGCGAGGACCTGCGCGCGCGCGGTCTCGTGCGCGACGACGCCGACACGGGCGAGCTCGTCGTCGAGACCGACCGCCGCTCGCGCGACGAGCTGGAAGCGGAGTTGGACGCGGCCGCCGCGCGCGCCTGCGAGCTGGCGGCGCACCTGCGCGGAGGGGTGCTGTCCGCCACGCCGGAGACGTGCTCGCCCAACGGCTGCGCGTATCCGGGCATCTGCCGGGCGGCGGACCAGTGAGCGGCAGCGCGAGCGTTCTGTTCACGTCGGAGCAGCGGCGGGCGATCGAGCACGCGGGCGGGCTGCTGCTGACGGCGAACGCCGGCAGCGGCAAGACGTCGGTGATGGCGGAGCGCTACGTGCGCCTCGCCCAGGAGCCGGACACGGACGTCGGTCGCATCCTCGCGATCACCTTCACCGAGAAGGCGGCGGCCGAGCTGAAGGCGCGCGTCCGCGCGCGCTTCGAGGCGCTCGGCGACGGTGAGCGGGCGCGCGCGACCGAGAGCGCCTGGATCTCCACGATCCACAGCTTCTGCGCGCGGCTGCTGCGCGCGCATGCGCTCGCGGCCGGGCTCGATCCGCGCTTCGCGGTGCTCGACGAGCGCGAGGCGCGGCGGCTCGCGGCCGACGCGTTCGCGGCCGCGCTGGAGGATCTCGTCCACGCGCACGGCGACGCCGCCTTGGAGCTGATCGCCGCCTACCGGCCGGCCGACTTGCGCGAGGCGGTCGTCGCGCTGCACGGCGAGCTGCGCAGCCGCGGCCACGAGCAGCCCGAGCTGCCGCCCGCCCGTCCGCGCCCGCTCGGGCCGGCGCACAGCGCGCTGGCGCTCGCGCGTGCGCAGGCTGCCGTCGTGCTGGAGGCGGCGGGGGACGGCAAGACGGTCGAGCGCGCGCGCCGGCGCCTGACGGCGTGCGAGCAGCTGCTCGCGCGCCCGCTCGACCCGCCGCCGACGCCTGAGGAGGTCGACGGTCTCGCGCTCAGAGGCAACGGCGTCGCACTGAACGACCCGGCGTGCGAGGCGTACGCGAAGGCGCTGAACGCGTTCGCGGACGCCTGCGCCGACGCGGCTGCGCTGCCCACGCATGCGCTGCTCGACGCGTTGCTGCACGCGTTCGGACGGCGCTACGCCGACGCGAAGCGCGCCGTCTCCGCGCTCGACTTCGAAGACCTCGAGCTGCGCGCGAACCGCCTCCTGCGCGAGCACGAGCCGCTGCGCGCCCGCTACGCCGAGCGCTTCCGTCACGTGCTCGTCGACGAGTTCCAAGACACCAACCCGCTCCAGCTCGAGCTGTTGGAGCGGATCGCGGGCGAGGAGCTGTTCGCGGTGGGGGACGAGCTGCAGTCGATCTACGGCTTCCGTCACGCTGACGTGCGGCTGTTCCGCGCGCGCCGCACACGTCTCGCCGAACGCGGCGCGACCGCCACGCTCGCCGCAAACTTCCGCAGCCACGCCACGCTGCTGCGCGCGTTCAACGTCGCCTTCGCGCCCCGCTTCGACGCCAACTTCACGCCGCTCGTCGCCGGGCGGGCGGAGCCCCCCGACACGCCGCAGCTGCCGGGCCCGCGCGTGGAGCTGCTGGTCGTCGACCGCTCGGCCGACTGGGAGGGGGCTGGCCTCGTCGCCCCCGGCGCGGTCCCGCCGGCGCCGCTGTGGCGGCTCGCCGAGGCGCGCGTGCTGGCGGCGCGCGTCGCGGAGCTGGTCGATGCGGGCCGTCCGCCGGGCGAGATCGTGCTGCTGCTGCGTGCGACCGGCGACCTCGCCGTCTACGAGCGAGCGCTCGGCGAGCACGGGGTGCCGACGTACGTGATCGGCGGGCGCGGCTACTGGTCCCAGCAGCAGGTGCGCGACCTCGTCGCCTACCTGTCCGTGCTGGCGAACCCGCGCGACGGCGTCGCGCTGTACACGCTGCTCGCCTCGCCGCTCGTCGGGCTCACGAGCGACGGCCTCGTGCAGCTCGCGGCCGCCGCGCGCGCGAGCGAGCGCGACCCCTGGTGGACGCTGACCGACGACGCCGCCCTGGTGGAGCGACTTGATGCGGAGGACCGCGCGCGCGTCGAGTGGCTGCGCGGCTGGTTGCCGCAGGAGCGCCGCGCTGCGCCGCGGCACGGACTGGAGGATTTGCTCGACCGGGCGCTCGCGCAGACCGGCTATGACGAGGCGCTGCTGCGGATGGACGGCGGCGCGCGGCGGATGGCCAACGTGCGCAAGCTGATGCGGCTGGCGCGCGAGCACGAGGCGCAGCACGGCCGCGACCTGCGCGGCTTCGCCGACCTCGTGTCGTCGCTCGTCGGCGGCGCGGACGCGTCCGGCGACGAGCGCGAGAGCGAAGCGCCGGTCGAGGGAGAGGCGCTCGACGCCGTGCGCGTGATGACGATCCACCGCGCGAAGGGGCTCGAATTCCCGGTCGTCTGCGTGGCCGACCTGGGGCGGGAGTCGCCGGCCGCTGGTCGCGAGCCCGTGCGCGTGGGCGACGACGGCCGTGTCGGGCTGCGCCTCAAGCGCCTCGGTGGCGCCCGTCCGCGCGACGCGTTCGCCTACCGGGCGCTCGTGGACGAGGCCAAGCGCCGTGACGCGGAGGAGGAGGCACGCCTGTTCTACGTCGCGGTGACGCGCGCTCGCGAGCAGCTCATCCTCAGCGGCGCGGCGCCCTGCGATCCGTGGCCGGACGCGAGACCGGGTGCGCCGCCGATCTCCTGGCTCGGGCCCGCGTTCGTACCCGATATCGGCTCGCGCTGTGCGCCCGACGGCGAGCCTCGCAGCACCGCCGAGCATGACGACATCTCGGTTGCGGTCACCATCGCGCGCCCACATCTGCTCGCCGAGCTGCCGACGTCCACCACCGACGCCGATCGGGCGGGTGGCGGTGAGGATGCACGTGCGCCCGCCGGCAGGCGGGTGTGCGCGCACCCGGAGCCGACAGGACCCGCCCGCAGCAACGCCGGGGCTCCGGTCGAGACGCTCAGCTACACCGCTCTCTCCCAGCACTCCCAATGCGGCTATCGCTTCTACCTGGAACGCGTGCTGGGCCTCCCGCCCACGGACTCCGCCCGCTTCGGCTCCGCCCAGCGCCCGCCCGCCGAGCTCGATCCGCGTGTGCGCGGGCGCATCGTGCACGCTCTCCTCGAGGCCGTCGACTTCGGGCGTCCGCTGCCGCCCAGCTCCGCCGCGGTCCACGCCGAGGCAGCCCGCGCCGGTGTCCGTCTGACCGACGCGACCGCCGAGGAGATCGCGCAGCTGATCGCGACGCTTCTCGCCACCGACCTTCCGAGACGGCTCGCGGCGCTCAGAGACGCCCGCCGCGAGCAGCCGTTCGCGCTCGCGCTCGGCGACCCCGCGATCCCGCTCGTCGGCGTCTTCGACCTTGTCGGTCGCGAGCGCGGCCGCACGCTCGTCGTCGACTGGAAAAGCGACCGGCTCGAGCCGGGTGCTGATCCGGCCGCGCTCGCCGACGCGGACTACGGGCTGCAGCGCACCGCCTACGCGCTCGCGGCGCTCCGCGACGGCGCGCGCGAGGTCGAGGTGCTGCACGTCTTCCTCGAACGGCCCGGCGAGCCGGCGAGCGCGACGTACCGTCAGCAGGAGCTCTCGCAGCTCGCGGCCGAGCTCCAAGCGCGCGCCGACGCCATCCTCGTCCGCGACTTCCCGGTCGCGCCCGACCCCAAGCCGCGCATCTGCGACGGCTGCCCGGGCCGCGGCTCGCTCTGCTCCTGGCCGCTGGAGGCGACGCTCGACGTGCCGCCGGTGCCCGAGGGCCGCCTCTTCTAGGCGCCGGAGCCGCCCGAGCTCGTCACGAGTCGGTCGCGCAGCACGACGAAGCCGAGTCCTGCCGCCACGACCGTCAGCACGTTGCGGATGTCCTCGTCGAGCGCGGCCAGCTCGTCGAAGACGATCAGCAGCACGCCGAGCCGCTCGCCGACAACGCCGATCGGCACCGCCAGGCAGTGCAGGCCGGCGTGCACGCCGAACGCGCTCGCGGTCGACGGGGCCAGCCACTCCGGCGCGCTGCGTTGCATGAGCGTGGCGAGGTCGTCGTAGCGCGTGACGGTGACCATGTGCGGTCCAAGCAGGCCGCGGCTCGTCGCGCCGAGCGCGAGCTGACCGGCGACGTAGAGCGCCACGCCGGCGTCGACCGCCCCGAGCCGCCGCACGAGCGTGTCGACGGTCGCGCCGAGCAGCGCCTCGCCCGTGTCGCGCTGGAAGCGCTCGGCGAGCGACGCGGCGAGCGCCAGCCAGCGCTGACGGCGCTGCTCGCGCACGCGCACGCGCGTCAGCTCCTGCTGGAGCTCACCGAGCTCGCGGCGCGCACGACGCTCCTCGTCGCGGTCGATCCCGACGAGCGCGACCGTCGGCGGCTCGCCCGGCCCGGATGGCACGCGGTACGCGATCGAGCGTTCGATCACGTTGCTGCCCGACCACGCCGGGTGGGCGCACTCGAGCGCCGCGGTGTCGCCCGCGAACAGCGTGCGCAGCGTGCGTTCGAGGTCGCTGCCCATGAACCACGGGAGCGCGTCGAGGCGCGCGCCAGCGACGATCGCATCCTCCAGCGTCTGCAATGCCGCATTGACATAGGACACCAGCAGCGGCTCCGGCCCGGACACGAGCACGACGGGGATGGGGGCGACCGCGGCGGCGGTCGCAAGCGTCACCGCGGAGGCGTCGGCGGCGGACGGCGCATCTGACGCGTCGGCGATCGCGTCGGGCAGCGGCACGCCTTGCTCGGCTGCGCGGCGCACGGCGACGACGCGCGTTGCGTCGGCGAGCGCGTAGCGGCGCGGCCCATGGCCGACGCGCGCGGGGCGCGGGAAGCCAAAGCGCCGCTCCCAGGTGCGCAGGCGCTCGCGTGAAACGCCGGTCAGCTCCGCAAACTCCGTGGCGCTGACGGTTTGCCCGCCTTTGTCCACCCGTCGGTTGTACCGGAGCGGACGCAAATGCACCAGTGACCGCGTCTGTCCACCTTGTCATCCCGCATTGTCCGGAGAGGATGAGCGAGCCGGTCATCCCCGCCCAACGACCGGTCCGCCACGAAGGAGGCACGACATGTCCGCCACGGTCGTTCGCCTGCCGGTCGATCCATCGGTCGACGAGCACGAGCTGCTGCGTCGCTGGCACCACGACGGCGACGAGGAAGCCCGCCGTCTGCTGATCGAGCGCATGATGCCGCTCGTCCGCTCGCTCGCGCGTCGTTACGCGAATCGCGGCGAGCCGCTCGACGATCTGGAGCAGGTCGGCTGCGTCGGCTTGATCAAGGCTGTCGATCGCTTCGACCTCGACCGCGAGCTGCGCTTCTCGACGTTCGCCGTCCCGACGATCCTCGGCGAGATCAAGCGCCACTTCCGCGACCGCGCCTGGTCGGTGCGCGTCTCACGCGGTCTGCAGGAGCTGAGCGCGAAGGTCACGCGCGAAGTCGACCGCCTGTCGACCAAGCTCGGCCGCTCGCCGACGATCGAGGACCTCGCGGAGGCGACCGGCACGACGCCCGAGCAGGTGCTCGAAGCGCTCCAGGGCGCCCAGGCGTACAGCACGGTGCCGCTCGACGAGCCGCTCGGCGACGACGGCGAGCCGGTCGCGCGGATCGGCGCAGAGGACCCGGCCTACGAGGCGGCCGAGCAGCGCGTCGAGCTCGGGCGCGGCTTGAGCACGCTGAGCGAGCGCGAGCGGCGGATCCTGCTGCTGCGCTTCTTCGCCGGGCTCACGCAGCGGGAGATCGCCGAGCGCGTCGGCATCTCGCAGATGCACGTCTCGCGGCTGTTGCGCCGTTCGCTCGAACGGATGGCCGACTCGCTCGGCCCGTCGGCGCTGGGCATCTGACACGCAAACGCAATCCACCATTCGCCGGTTGCCCTGGCCGCCCGCGGGTAGTAGAAACGCCCCATGCCTCGCGCGATCTGGAGCGGCGCGATCAGCTTCGGGCTGGTCAACGTGCCGATCAAGCTGTACAGCGCCACGTCCCCGAAGACCGTGCGCTTCCACCAGCTGCACGCCAGAGACGGCGTGCGGATACAGCAGAAACGCGTGTGCCCGGCGGACGGCGAGGAGGTCGCCTACGACGACCTCGTCAAGGGCTTCGAGATCGCGCCGGACCGCTACGTGATCGTCAGACAGGACGAGCTCGACGCGCTCGATCCGCGCCACACGAAGACGATCGACATCGAGGCGTTCGTGGAGCTGGCGGACATCGACCCCGTGTACTACGAGAGCGCCTACCACGTCGCTCCGGCCACCGGCGGGGCCAAGCCCTACGCGCTGCTGCTGTCCGCGATGGAGCAGGCCGGCAAGGTGGCGATCGGCCGCTTCGTGCTGCGTACGCGCCAACAGCTGTGCGCGCTGCGGCCCGCGGACGGCGTACTGATGCTCTCGACGATGCTCTACGGCGACGAGGTCAATGCGCCCGACCGGCTCGACGAGCTGGAGGGTCTCGACGAGGTCGAGGCGAACGCGCGCGAGGTCGCGATGGCCGGCCAACTGATCGAGTCGCTGTCGGTGCCGTTCGACCCGACCGCGTACCGCGACGAATACCGCGAGCGGGTGCTCGATCTGATCGACCGCAAGGCGGCCGGCGAGGAGGTCGCGGTGCAGCCCGCCGCGGCGGCGCCGGCTCCGGTCCCGGACCTGATGGCGGCGCTGGAGGCAAGCGTCGCGGCCGTGCGCGCCAACGGCGGCCCCGCCGACGCGCCAGCACCGGCCAGAAAGCGGCGCGCCAAGGCGCCGGCCGGCTCGGCGAGAGCCAGCGTCAGAGCGAAGACACGCGGCTGACCGCCGTCCGCTCGCCGACCGGCCGCTGGCGCAATGCGCGAGGGCCCTCCACTGGTACCCTGTGCGCTCCTCTCAGTGTTCGCGCCGCCCAACGGGAACACCAGATCCATGCACGAGATGAAGCCCCCACAGGCCGCTGGCCTCTACCACCCCGAAAACGAGCACGACGCCTGTGGCGTCGCGTTCGTTGCCAAGCTGACCGAGGGGGCGGACCACGGCGTCGTCAACCGCGCGCTGTACGCGCTGGAGAACCTCGAGCACCGCGGCGCGGCAGGGGCGGACCCGACGACGGGCGACGGCGCCGGGATACTCGTGCAGTTGCCCGACGCGTTCTTGCGCGCGGTCGCGGGCGTCGAGCTGCCGGACGCGGGCGCCTACGGCGTCGGCATGTGCTTTTTGCCGCATGAAGACGCGCGCCGCGCCGAGCTGGTCGAAATGATCGAGGGCGTGATCGTGCGCGAGGGGCAGCGCGTGCTGGGCTGGCGCGACGTGCCCGTCGATGACGCCCACGTCGGCGTGGTCGCAGGCAGATCGGCGCCGTGCATCAGGCAGGTCTTCGTCGGCGCGAGCGACGAGCTGGCCGACCAGGACGCGTTCGAGCGCAAGCTCTACGTGATCCGTCGCCTGATCGAGAAAGCGGCCGGGTCGGATCTCGCGATCCCGAGCTTCTCCTCGCGCACGATCGTCTACAAGGGGATGCTGACGGCGCCGCAGATGTCGGGCTACTACCCCGACCTGCAGGACGAGCGCTTCGCCACGCGCCTGGCGCTCGTGCACTCGCGCTTCTCGACCAACACGTTCCCGAGCTGGGAGCTGGCGCACCCGTACCGCCTGATCGCCCACAACGGCGAGATCAACACGCTGCGCGGGAACGTCAACTGGATGCGTGCGCGCGAGTCGCAGCTCGCCTCCGAGCTGTTCGGCGACGACCTGCAGAAGCTGATGCCGGTCGTGCGCCAGGGCGGCTCCGACTCCGCCACGTTCGACAACGTGCTGGAGCTGCTGGTGCTCGCGGGCCGGCCGGTCACCCACGCGGTGATGATGATGGTGCCCGAGGCCTACCGCGAGAAGGTCGATCTGCCGCCCGCGGTGCGCGGCTTCTACGACTACCACTCGTGCTGTATGGAGCCGTGGGACGGGCCGGCCGTCGTCGCTTTCACGGATGGGCGCCAGGTCGGCGCCACGCTTGACCGCAACGGCCTGCGCCCGGGCCGCTGGGTGCAGACGGCCGACGGCTACGTCGTGCTGGCGTCGGAGACCGGCGTCGTGAAGACGCCGCCGAGCGAAATCGTGCGCAAGGGCCGCCTGCAGCCGGGCAAGGTGTTCCTCGTCGACCTCGAGCAGGGCCGCATCGTCGAGGACGAGGAGGTCAAGGCGCACGTCGCCGGCCAGCGCCCGTACGGCGAGTGGTACAGAGAGCACGTCGTCCACCTCGACGACCTGCCGGAGCGCGCGCCGCGTGCGCCGCGCGTCGAGCCGCTGCGCAGCAAGCAGCTCGCGTTCGGCTACTCGCAGGAGGATCTGCGGCTGATCATCGCGCCGATGGCGGCGAACGGCGAGGAGCCGACCGCCTCGATGGGCAACGACGCCGCGCTGGCGGTCCTGTCGGATCGCCAGCCGCCGCTGTTCGCGTACTTCAAGCAGCTCTTCGCGCAGGTCACGAACCCGCCGATCGACCCGATCCGCGAGTCGGTCGTGATGAGCCTCGCGACGTCGGTCGGGGCGGAGGTGAACCTGCTCACCGAGTCGGCCGAGCATGCGCACCAGCTGTTCATGCGCCAGCCGATCCTGCGCAACCACGAGCTGGAGAAGCTGCGCCAGGTCTCGCACGACGTCTTCCACGCCGCGACGATCGACCTCACCTGGCCGATCGAGCTGGGCGCGGAGGGGATGGAGTGGCGCATCGAGGCGATTTGCGCCGAGGCGCAGGCCTGGATCGAGCGCGGCGCCAACATCCTGATCCTGTCGGACCGCAACCTCGGGCCGGAGCGCGTCGCGATCCCGTCGCTGCTGGCGGTCGCCGCCGTCCACCATCACCTCGTGCGCGCCGGCACGCGCCTGCGCGCGGGGCTCGTGATCGAGACCGGCGAGCCGCGCGAGATCCACCACATGGCGACGCTGATCGGCTATGGCGCGGCGGCGATCAACCCGTACCTGATGTTCGAGTCGCTCGACGAGCTGGCCGACCGCGGCCTGCTGCCGGTCGATCTCGACAGGGAGACGGCGGAGCAGCGGATCGTGAGAGCGATCGGCAAGGGCTTGCTGAAGACGTTCTCGAAGATGGGCATCTCGACGATCCAGTCGTACTGCGGCGCGCAGATCTTCGAGGCGGTCGGGCTCGCGCCCGAGCTGGTCGAGCAGCACTTCACCGGCACCGCGTCGCGCATCGGCGGCGTCGGCCTCGACGTGCTGGCGAAGGAGGCGCTCGAGCGCCACTTCCGCGCCTACCCGCGTACGGGCCGCGAAGTGCTGCCGGTCGGCGGCGTGCTGCAGTGGCGCCGCGACGGCGAGCTGCATATCTGGAACCCCGACACCGTTGCGCTGCTGCAGCAGTCGGTGCGCACGCAGAACGGCGAGGGCCTGCAGACCTATCGCGAGTTCGCCAGGGCGGTCAACGACGAGGCGGCGCGCAAGGCGTCGCTGCGCGGCCTGATGAAGCTCAAGACCTTGGACGAGCCGATCCCGCTGGAGGAGGTCGAGCCGGCGGAGGAGATCGTCAAGCGCTTCTCGACCGGCGCGATGAGCCTCGGCGCGATCTCGCGCGAGTCGCACGAGGCGCTCGCGATCGCGATGAACCGGCTCGGCGCGAAGTCGAACACGGGCGAGGGCGGGGAGGACCCGGCGCGCTTCGACGACGAGCGACGCTCCTCGATCAAGCAGATCGCGTCCGGCCGCTTCGGCGTGACTCCTCATTACCTCGTCAACGCCGACCGCCTGCAGATCAAGATGGCGCAGGGGGCGAAGCCCGGCGAGGGGGGGCAGCTGCCCGGTCACAAGGTCGACGACTACATCGCCTGGCTGCGCAACTCGACGCCGGGCGTCGGGCTGATCTCGCCGCCGCCGCACCACGACATCTACTCGATCGAGGACCTCAAGCAGCTGATCTACGACCTGCGCTGCAGCAACCCGCGCGCGGAAGTGTCGGTGAAGCTCGTCTCGGAGGTCGGCGTCGGGACGGTCGCCGCGGGCGTCGCGAAGGCGAACGCCGACCACGTCGTGATCTCCGGCCATGACGGCGGCACGGGCGCCTCGCCGCAGAGCTCGATCCAGGCGGCCGGCATCCCGTGGGAGATCGGCGTCGCCGAGACGCAGCAGACGTTGCTGCTGAACGACCTGCGCTCGCGCATCACGGTCGAGGCGGACGGCCAGATGAAGACGGGTCGCGACGTCGTGATCGCCGCACTGCTCGGCGCCGACGAGGTCGGCTTCTCGACGGCCCCGCTGATCGCGATGGGCTGCATCATGATGCGCGTCTGCCACCTCAACACGTGCCCGGTCGGCATCGCGACGCAGAACAGAGAGCTGCGCAAGCGCTTCGAGGGCACCCCCGAGCATGTCGTCAAGTCCCTCTTCTTCGTCGCCGAGGAGACGCGCGAGCTGATGGCGCAGCTCGGCGTGCGGACGTTCGACGACCTGATCGGGCGCACCGATCTGTTGGAGATGGACGCGGCGATCGAGCACTGGAAGGCGCGCGGCGTCGACCTCACGAGCGTCTTCGCGATGCCCGAGATCGCCGACGGCACGCCGCGCCACCGCGTGCGCCCGCCCGACCCGGTGCTCGACGACGCGCTCGATTGGGAGCTGATCCGCGATGCCGAGGCCGCGCTCGAGCGCGCCGAGCCGGTGCGGCTGTCGACGAGCGTGCGCAACGTCAATCGCACCGTCGGCGGCCTGCTGTCGAGCGAGATCGCCCGCCGTTACGGGCCAGACGGCCTGCCGGAGGACACGATCGAGGTGGCGCTGACGGGCTCGGCCGGCCAGAGCTTCGGCGCGTGGCTGATGCCGGGCGTGACCTTCACGCTCGCGGGCGAGACGAACGACTACACCGGCAAGGGCCTCGCCGGCGGCGTGCTGACGGTGCACCCGCCCGAGGACGCCGGCTTCCGCGCCGAGGACAACGTCATCGTCGGCAACACCGTGCTCTACGGCGCGACCGGCGGCCGCGCCTTCTTCCGCGGGCTTGCCGGCGAGCGCTTCGCCGTGCGCAACTCGGGCGCGAGCGCGGTCGTCGAGGGCGTCGGCGACCACGGTTGCGAGTACATGACGGGCGGTCGCGTCGTCGTGCTGGGCCCGACCGGCCGGAACTTCGCCGCGGGCATGAGCGGCGGGATCGCGTATGTCTACGACGAGCACAACGGGTTCGCCGGCTGCTGCAACACGGAGCTTGTCGACGTGGAGAGGCTGAGCGAGCACGACGAGGCGGAGCTCAAGGACCTGATCGCCGAGCACGCCGAGCGCACGGGCTCCCCCGTCGCGCAGCGGATGCTCGACGACTGGGATGCAGCCATGCGCCGTTTCGTGAAGGTGATGCCGCGCGACTACAAGCGCGCGCTCGCAGAGCGCGCCGCGCGAGAGGCCGAAGCGGCAGCGGCCGGCAGTGGATCCGCCCGCCAGACCGCAGAGCCCGCAGAGGCATAGAGGTGGTCCCCCCGATGGATTCCCGCCCCGCCTCGCGGGCCCGGATCGCCGCCTGGCGGCGTCCTCGGATCTCGAAATACCTCTGGTATTCCTTCGATCCTGCGTCCTTGCCAGTCGCCGCCCGGACCTCGCGAGCGGGCACGCGAACCCACCGGAGGAACCACTGATGGGACAACTCGGCGGCTTCCTCAAGATCCATCGGGTCGGCTTCGACAAGCGCGATCCCAGAGAGCGCGTCAGCGACTACGCGCAGTACTTCGACCTGCAGCCGGAGGCGGAGCTGCGCAGACAGGGCGCCCGCTGCATGGACTGCGGCGTGCCGTTCTGCCACGAGGGCTGCCCGCTCGGCAACCTGATTCCCGACTGGAACGACCTCGTCTACCGCGACAAGTGGCAGGACGCGATCGTCCAGTTGCACGCGACGAACAACTTCCCCGAGTTCACCGGCCGCATCTGCCCGGCGCCGTGCGAGTCGGCGTGCGTGCTGGCGATCAACGACGACGCGGTCACGATCGAGCAGATCGAGATGGCGATCGCCGAGCGCGCCTTCGACGAGGGCTGGGTCGTGCCGGAGCCGCCTGACCGTCGCACCGGCAAGACGGTCGGGGTGATCGGCTCGGGGCCCGCCGGCCTCGCCGTCGCGGCCGAGCTGAACAAGAGCGGCCACACGGTCACCGTCTACGAGCGCGACGAGGGGCCGGGCGGTCTGCTGCGCTTCGGCGTGCCGGACGCGAAGCTGCCGAAGTCGATCATCGACCGCCGCGTGGCGCTGCTGGAGGCGGAGGGCGTGCACTTCGAGTACGGCGCCGACGTCGGCGTGAGCGTCAGCACGATGGAGCTGCGCGAGCGCCACGACGCGCTCGTCGTCGCGATCGGCTCGCGCGTGCACCGTGACGTGGAGGTCGCGGGGCGCGAGCTCGACGGCGTGCATTTTGCGATGGACTACCTCTACCAGCGCAATCGCTTCGTGGCGGCTCAGGAGGGCCGTCCGAGCCGTGCGCCGGAGCCTGGCGCCGAGATCAGCGCGAAGGGCAAGCGCGTCGTCGTGATCGGCGGCGGCGACACCGGCATGGACTGCATCTCCAACGCGAATCGCGAGGGCGCGCTCGAGGCGACGATCCTCGACGTCTACCAGCAGCTCGATTCGAGCGGTCGCGACGCACGCACGCCGTGGCCGCTGCCGCCCAAGCGCACGCCGACCACCTACGCGCTCGAGGAGGCGGAAGCGATCGAGCGCGGCGGGCGCTGGTGGGGCACCGAGGTCACCGGCTTCTCCGGCGAGGACGGCCGCGTCGCCAAGGTGCACGCGCGCCGGGTCACCGGCACCTCCTCGCGCGATCTGAAGCCGGTCCCGGGGAGCGAGTTCACCGTCGACGCGGACCTGGTGCTGATCGCGATCGGCTTCACCGGGCCCGAGCACGCCGGCCCGATCGACCAGCTCGAGTTGGAACTCGATCCGCGCGGCAACGTGCGCACGCGCCAGACGTACCGCACAACGCAAGCCGGCGTCTACGCCTGCGGCGACGCGCGCGTCGGCCAGTCGCTCGTCGTCACCGCGATCGCCGAGGGTCGCAAGTGCGCGCGCATCGTCAACAAGGACCTTGGCGGCAGCCCGATGGACGCCGATCGCGAGCAGCTTGCGATCGGCGCCTGGAGCGGGGTGGAGGACCACACGCTGCGCCACGAGGCCGAGGCGGCGGGCAGCGTACGCCTCGGCGAGGACTTCTTCAGCGGCCCTGGCGGCCCGATCACCGAAGCACCCTAGGCGCCTGCGCCCTAGGAATTCGCCGCATCGTGCACGAAGTCGCGCAAGGAATCTTGTGCGCTCTTGAGCCCGGCGCGCCGCGATCGTCGGATTTGCGAGGTATCCTCATTGCTGCAGGGCGCCGTGCGTCCTGCTCCGCCGGAATCGTCTCCCCCACGATTCCCGGCTGCGGAGGGCTCGGATGGATTCGGGCCCTTCCGCGCGTTAAGGGGTCGATCGCGCGGTTCGCGGCGCGTCGCGTGTGCGAACGTGTGGCGCGATGACCCTGCCGCTCGCCTCGCTCGGCTCCGACGTCAGCCAGTTCCTCGACTCGGTCGGGACGTTCTTCTCGAACCTCGCGGGGCTCAGCTGGGGGCCGTTGCTGCTCGCGCTGCTCTGCTACGTGGCGTACCTCTCGCTGCGCTCGCGCGCGCTCTTCAACGCGGTCCAGGCGGCCTACCCGACCGAGCACGTGCGCTGGCGCGACGTGTGGGGCGCCTACGTCGCCGGCGTCGGCGTCAACCAGGTCTTCCCGCTCGGCGGCGGCACGCTCGTGCAGTACTTCCTCACGCGCATCTCGATCCCGACCTCGAGCTACCCGGCGATCATCGCCGCGATCTGGACCGGCCTCGTGTTCGACTGGGGCGTGAACCTGCTGGTGCTCGCGTTCGCGTTCACGCAGGGGGTCTTCCCGAAGCCGCCGGACTTCTCGAAGCTGCCGGCGTTCGACCTGGCGTTCTTCGCCGCGCACCCGCGCTTCACGCTGTTTCTCCTGACCGCGCTCGCGATCGGGGTGCTGGTCGGCTTCGCGCTGCTGTCCACCCGCGTGAAGGCGTTCTGGGCGCGCGTGCGGCAGGGCTTCACGATCCTCACCGACCGCCACCGCTACTTCCGCGAGATGGCGAGCTGGCAGTCGGCCGCGTGGCTGGCGCGCTGCGGCGCCTACTGGTTCCTGCTGGACGCCTTCCACATCGGCGGCTCGGTGCGCAACGTGCTGCTCGTGCTGGGCGTGCAGGTCGTCGCGATGCTCGTGCCGTTCACGCCGGGCGGGGCGGGGGTGCAGCAGGCGCTGCTGCTGACCGTCTTCGCCGGCTCGGCGACGGCGGCGCAGGTGGCGGCCTTCTCGGTCGGCCAGCAGATCGCGCTGGCGGCGGCGGCGGTCGGGATGGGCTTCGGCGCGCTCGTGCTGATCTTCCGCTTTAAGAGCTTCAGGGAGGTCGTGCGCCGGGGGCGGGAGCATCGGCGCGCGGAGGAGGCCCCTGATAAGGTGACGCCTGCGTCATCTTTCTAGGTAGGGAGGTCCCGACATGCCCGAGCTGCCGTCCGTCTGCGTCATCGGCGCAGGCTCCTCGGGCATTGCCGCGGCGAAGGCGCTCCACGAACGCGGGATCCCGTTCGACTGCTACGAGAAGTCCGACCGCGTCGGCGGCAACTGGGTCTTCGGCAACAAGAACGGGATGTCCTCGGCCTACCGCTCGCTGCACATCAACACCTCGCGCGAGCGGATGGAGTACTCCGACTTTCCGATGCCGGCGTCGTATCCCGACTTTCCGCATCACACGCACATCGCCGCCTACTTCGACGACTACGTCGACCACTTCGGCTTCCGCGACCGCATCCGCTTCGAGACCGGCGTCGAGCACGCCGCGCGCGAGCCCGACGGCACCTGGGCGCTCCGGCTCGATACGGGGGAGACGCGCCGGTACGACGCGCTCGTCGTCGCCAACGGGCACCACTGGGACCCGCGCTGGCCCGACTTCCCCGGCAGCTTCGACGGCGCCCAGCTGCACGCGCACCACTACGTCGACAACGAGCCGTTCAAGAGCAGACGCGTGCTCGTCGTGGGGATCGGCAACAGCGCGATGGACATCGCGGTCGAGGCGAGCTTCGTCGCCGAGCGCACGATCCTCAGCTCGCGCCGCGGCGCGCACGTGATCCCCAAGTATCTGTTCGGTCGCCCGCTCGACCAGATCGGCGTCAACCGCTTCACCGGCGTGATGCCGTGGGGCTTCCGCAAGCGGATCTTCCAGGCGTTCCTGCGCGCCGGCGTGGGGCGCATGGAGGACTACGGCTTGCCGAAGCCGGACCACGACCTCGGCGACGCGCATCCGACGATCTCCGCCGACTTTCTCAACCGCCTCGCGCACGGCGAGATCGCGTACAAGCCGAACATCGCCGAGCTGCAGGGGGACCGCGTCCGCTTCGAGGACGGCAGCGTCGAGCCCATCGACACGATCGTGTGGTGCACCGGCTACAAGGTCACGTTCCCGTTCTTCGACGCGGACCTGATCAGCGCGCCCGACAACGACCTGCCGCTGTTCCGCCGCGTCTTTCACCCGCACATCGACAACGTCTTCTTCGTCGGCCTGCTGCAGCCGCTCGGCGCGATCATGCCGCTCGCCGAGGCGCAGGGGCAGTGGATCGCCGCCTACCTGCGCGGCGAGTATGCGCTGCCGGACGCGGACAGCCTGCGGGCCGACATGGAGCGGGAGCGCGCGAAGATGTTCGAGCGCTACGTCGCCTCCAAGCGCCACACGATGCAGGTCGACTTCGACAACTACCTCTATGCGCTGCGACGCGAGCGCCGCGCCGGCGCCCGGCGCGTGCGCGAGCACGGCTTCCGCCTGCCGGTCGAGGCGCGCGCGGCCGCGCAGGTCGCCGCCTGATGCCCGTCGCCGCCGGGAAGCGCGAGGCGACGAAGGCGCAGAACCGCCGCGCGATCCTCGACGCCGCGACCGAGGTCTTCACCGAGATGGGCTACGGCGCGGCCTCGATCCGCGACGTGATCCGCCGCACCGAGCTCGCCTCCGGCACCTTCTACAACTACTTCCCCGACAAGCAGTCGGTCTTCCAGGCGGTGCTGGAGGAGCACACGACCGAGCTGCGCCGCCGTCTGCGCGAGGCGCGCGCTACCGCCCGCGACGCGGAGACGATCGTGCGCGAGGGGTTCCAGACGTACTTCTCGTTCATCGTCGAGGACCGGCCGCTGTTCGAGATGCTGCGTCGCAACGCCGGCACCGTGCGCGAGCTGTTCGACACGCCGGCGCTCGAGCTGGGGATCGCCGAGCTGCGTGCGGACCTTGCCGCGCAAGGCGTGTTGCCGGCTGGGCTGGACCTCGACGCGCTCGCCGCCGCGATGGGGGGCGTCGCGTTCGAGCTGGGCATCCGCCTCAGCGAGCAGGAGCCGCCGGACGTCGAGCGGACCGCGCGCTTCGCGAGCGAGTTGTTCCTCGGCGGCATGGAACGGCTCGTGCTTCAGCGCGACGCTTGAGTGTTGATTAAGCCGGCGCGCTTCCGGCAGAGTAGCCCGATGCATGTGATCGCACTCGCGAGCGACGATTCGGCCGGCGCCGCGTATCGGGCTGAACTGCCGATGCGCGCGCTCGGCGACGCGGGCCACCGCGCCGAACTCCACATATGGGACCAGCGCGACGAGCCGCCGCCGTTCGAGCAGCTCCGTCAGGCGGACGTGGTGCACATGTGGCGCCTGTTCCGCGCGCCCGCCCGCCGCCTGGCGGCGGCGCTGAGGGAGGCCGGCGTCGCGGTCGTGTTCGACAACGACGACGACATGACGCGCGTGCCGAAGGGCAGTCCGGCGTACCGCGAAATGAGCGCTGCGAAAGAACAGGTGGCGTCGGAGCTGTCGGCGATGCTGAAACTCGCGGATCTCATCACGACGACCTGCGGCGAGCTCGCAGCGCGCCTGCGCAGACTCGGGGGCGGCGACACGCGCGTCATCGAGAACTACGTCGAAACCGGCTTCGTGCGCGAGCGCCCGGCGGGTCACGACGGCGTCACGATCGGCTGGGTGGCCGGCGCGGAGCATCGCGGCGACCTCAGGGACCTGCGCCTGAGACGCGCGCTCGAACAACTGCTCGAGCAGCAGCCCCACGTTGAGGTGGCGAGCGTCGGGCTCGATCTGGGCCTGCGCAGCGACCGCTACCGGGCGCTCGGCACGATCCCGTTCCCGGAGCTGCCGGACGCGATCGCGCAGTTCGACCTGGGGCTCGCGCCGATCGCAAACGTGTCCTTCAATCGCGTGCGCTCCAACATCAAGGTCAAGGAGTACGCGGCCGGCGGCGTGCCATGGCTCGCCTCGCCGATAGGCCCCTACAAGGACCTCGGCGACGAGCAAGGCGGCCGGCTCGTCCCCGACCACGGCTGGGCGGAGGTGCTGACCGAGCTCGTCGTGGACGGCGATGCGCGCGCAGAGTTGGCCGCACGCGCCGGCGCATGGGGGCGGACGCAGACCGTCGCAGGCAACGTCGCGCAGTGGGAGTCCGTCTTCGCGGAGGCGGCGGAGCGCGCCGGCAGAACGGTGACCGTCTCAACGGCGGGCGGCGCTCCGGCCGCGACGAGCGCCGCCGGCGCTCGTGGACGCATGGTGCTGCCGCGTCCGATCGCCGCCGCCGACCCGATCGCGGAGGCCGGTGACGGGCCGCCCGGCCGCGACGCTGGAAGCCCTCCCCGCCGCGGCCTGTTCAGGCGCCGCGCGAGGCGCTGAGCGGGCGCTGCCGCCCGCGCGTGCCAGTCGGCCGCCGGCGCGCGCCGCCCCTGCATACACTGGCGGCAGCCGTGCCGACGTTCTGCCGCCACAACCGCTTCCTCGCGAACTGCCCGATCTGCTCAGCCGATCAGGTGGAGGTCGTCTCCAACCGCAGGACGAGCACCGCGCAGCCTGCCCGTCCGGCCACCGCCTCGGCGACGGCTCGCGGCCGCGCTGCGGCGCGCGGCGGTCGCGGCGCGGGCGCGCTGCGCGTGCGTCAGGTCGCGCGCGAGCAGGAGGACGGCTTCCGCTCGGAGCTGATCCCGGGCGTGAAGGCGAGCGCGGCGGCCGAGCGCCTCGCCGAGGAACTGGCGTTCGCCGCCGCACGGCTGGCGCTGCTTGCGGACGATCCGCCCGGCCTGTACGCCGAGGTCGCCGACGCCGCTGCCGCCGGCGCTCGCGAGGAGGCGCTGTGGCTCGCCTTCCTGATCGCCTATCTCGGGCCGCTCGACGACGAGGACCCGTTCGCGGGCGTACGCGCCGCGCGTACGTCGTGGGCGGGCGGTGAGCTGCCCCAGCTCGACGGCGTCCCGCTCGGACCGCGCACCGTGCACGATCCGGCGCGCGGGACCGAGACGCTCGCCGCCTATCGCGCATGGGCGGAGCGGGCCGGCTCGCAGGATGCGGGCTTCGCGGGCGAGCCGGCGTGGACGCCGGAGCGCCGCTTTGCGCGCGCGTACGAGCGGCTCGCGCTGCCCGGTCTGCACCGCGACGCGCGCTTCGACCTGCTGGTGACGTTGGGTCAGCTCGGCGTGCACGACATGCAGGCCGCCACGCTGCAGCTCGGCGGGGCGGATGACACCACGGTCGCCGCCAAGCGCGTCTTCGGCATCGCCGACACGCTCCTCCTCGAGCGCCGCGCCGGCGAACTGGCGGCTGCGGCGGAGCTGCCGCTCGCCGCGCTGGACCTTGCGCTGTGGAACTGGTCGCGCCCGCCGCGTCCCGGCACGGCCGGCGAGCGCGACCGCGCGACGCTCGGCGCCGTTGGTCTTGAGCCGGACGCCGACGCGTACGCTCGCGCGGCCGCCGCCCTCGGGCTCTAGCCCTGAGTCGTAGAATCCCCGTCATAGCGGGGAATTCGATCGATATATCTGTCGACAGACAGATGTGTCTCAATCCGCAATTAGCGGACTTTTTTACCTCACGCGGGGGCGAGGTCTCTGCGGTGGAGCACCTCCACCGGCCGATAGCTGTGAGCGCTTGGCACACAGGCGCTCGCCAGGCACGGTCGTCGGGATGGAGGAGCAGGGATGCAGCGCAGGACACGCAGGGAGGACGCCGAGGGCGCGACGCTCCGGCTCGTGCAGGACCACGCCGCCGAGTTGTTGCGCTTCGCGCGCCGCTTCTCGTACTGCGCGGACGATGCGCACGACGCATATCAGCGAGCGCTGGAGATTCTCGTCAGACGGATGCGCGAAGACCCGCCTGAGCAGCCGCTCAGATGGCTCCGCACCGTGCTGCGCCATGAGGCGCTTGCCGTGCGCGAGGAGCGCGAGCGGCTGCTCGGCCGCACCGAGCTCGACCTCGACCGTCACGAGGACCGCTCGCTGCCCGATCCGGCCGAGCGGGCCGTCGGGCACGAGCGTGTGCGGCAGACGGCGGAGGCGCTGCGACGGCTCAAGCCGCAGGAGCTGACCGCGCTCGTCCTGCGTGCGGAGGGGCTCTCGTACGCGGAGATCTGCACGCGGATGGGGTGGACCTACACCAAGACGAACCGCTGCATCAGTGAGGGCCGTCGTGCCTTGCTGGAGCGGCTCGGCGCGATCGAGTCGGGTGCGGAGTGCGCGCGCTGGCTGCCGCAGCTCTCGGCGTTGGCGGACGGGGAGGCGACGCCGCAGCAGCTTGCCGAGCTGCGCCCGCATCTGCGGGCGTGTCCGGCCTGCCGTGCGACGCTGCGCGACGCCCACGCCGTGCCGGCGCAGGTGGCGGTGCTCGTGCCTCCGGCGCTGGTCGGGTTGGCGACGCACGCCACCGGTGGGGGCGTCGTCGGCCACGTCGAGCTGGGCGTGCACGCGCTGATGGATCGTCTGACGCTGCTGGTCGCGCGCGTGCAGGGGGCGTTTGAGGCGGTCTCCGGCGCGAAGCTTGCTGCCGTCGCCGCATCGACGGCGGCGATCGCAGGTGGCGGGGTTGCGTTGGAGCGCGTGACACAAGCTGCGCCGGCGACGCCGGTCACAGCGCGCAACGCGGACCGTCTCGCTGCGAGCGCTCCCGGGTCCCTGCAGCTGACGCCGATCGGATTCCCATCGTTGTCGCGCACGGCGCCAACGACGCACCGCTCGCGAACGAGCACGGCTGCGCACGGCGAGTTCGACACGACGACCACCCCGCGGGAGTTCGGGGCGAAGGCCGCGCCGCATCGCGAGTTCGACGCCACGGCGGCGAGCGCAGCTTCGGCGCCCGCCACGGCGGCCTCCTCGCCCCCGCCGTCCGCACCTGCCGCGCCATCCGCTCCGGCCGCGCCGTCCGAGTTCGGATGGCCGTGAGCCGCCGACAACCGATCACTCATCACCAGACACGCATCAGGAGGTCGCACTCGATGCACATCCCCCAAGCCACACGGGCCCACAAGCGGCTCGCCCTCGTCGTTCTCGTCCCACTGGCGCTCGTCGCCACCCTCCTCATCCGCCCGACGATTGCATTCGCCGGGGCGTACACGGTCCACACCTGCCAGACCCCCGCAGGCACATTCACCGGCAACGGCGGCTGGACAAGCACCGCAAGCGCACCAGTGCAAGGCCAAGATCCCGGGCTTGTGCTGAGCTGCACGCAAGATGGCTCGGCGATGAGACTCCGGTACGCGGCTCAGATGCCCGTCGCGCCAGGGCACGAGCTGCGCTGGTCATTCGTCGCCCCTTTGGGTACTTCGATCAGCTCTCTGTTGCTTCACAGAACGATCCAGCTCGGCTGGCCAGTCGTCTCAGGGAGATATGCCCGGCCGTACATCTATGAGCTGTGGCATGACAGCGAGGGCGCCGAGAACCAGCTTGAGTTTGAGCTTCCTCCGTATGACGGTGACACGGCTGGCATCGAATATCCGCCGGCCTTTCAGGGAGACGGCGTCTCATGGGGATCAGTTCACGTCCGCCTTAGCTGCTGGCCACTCGTCGGCAGTCTCGACTGTGGGCCGTTCCCGGCGCAGGTGACCATCTCCCGCGCGCAGATCGGACTGGCGGACACCAGTACGCCGGGCGGCTTCGCCACCGGCGGCGCGCTGATGAGAGCCGATCCGGTCCGTGGCGTCGCGGGCCTGTCGGTGCACGTGTTCGACGCGGGCGGCGGCGTCTATCGCGTGGCGCTGAGCGTCGACGGCGACGAGGTCGCGCGGCAGGTGGTCGACGACGCCGGCGGGACCTGTGCCGACGCGGAGCCGTCGAACGACGATCCTTACGAGTTCGGCACCTCGCGGCCCTGCCCGCTCGCGGCGGACGGGACGGTGCAGCTCGACACCACCGCGTTCAGAGACGGCCAGCACGCCGTCAGAGCGACCGTCGAGGACGCCGGCGGCAACGCTGCGCTGGTGTTCGACGGAACCGTGCAGACGCACAATGCGCCGATCAGCACCGTTGCGCCCGCTATCTCCGGTGACGCGCGCGTCGACGGGGCGCTGACCGCTGACATCGGCCAGTGGGACGGCGCTCCCACCGGCTACGGCCACCGTTGGCTGCGCTGCGACGCCGACGGCGCGGCGTGCTCCGCCGTCGCCGGTGCCGACGGCGCTGCCTACACGCCCACGGCCGCGGACGCCTACCACCGCATGCGCCTCGAGGTCACTGCCGAGAACGCCAGCGGTGCGGCGACCGCCCGCAGCGCGCCGAGCGGGCTCGTCGCCGACGTCTCGGGTCGCACGGCGCCCGCGTTGGATGTATCGCAGGGCGGTGGGGGCAGCGGCGCGAGCGCCGGCGCGATCCAGGGCATCGTCAATCCGCTCGCGCAGCTTCCGGGCCACGTCGGCAATGGCGGCGGCGCCACGACGCACGCGCGGATGACGGTCGCCTTCCAGCGCGCCGACGGTTCCACCGCCCACCGCGTCACGCTGAGCGCCGGTCGGCGCATCGCGATCGTCGGCCGTCTCACGGACGCCGGCGGCGCCGGCATCGCCGACGCGCGCGTGGGCGCTGCCTGGCGGATCGTCGGCCGTGGCTGGGTTGCGCGCCCCGGCCTGCGCACGGGACCGGACGGTCGCTTCGTCTACGTCCTGCCCGCCGGGCCGAGCCGCGACGTGCGCTTCACGTATTTCGCGTTCTCCGACAGCCGCGCAGTCGAGCTGTCGAACGTCGTGCGCGTCGACGCGCGAGCGCCGCTCACGATCCGCGCGGACCGCGGGCATGTCACCGGCGACCGTCTCGTGCGCCTCAGCGGACGTGTCGGCGCCGGCCCCATCCCGCGAGCGGGACTGCTCGTGACGCTTCAGGGCTACCAGTCCGGCTACGGCTGGCGAACCTTCCGCACGGTGCGGACCGATCGCCACGGCCGCTGGCGCACGAGCTACCGCTTCCGCTCAAGCCAGGGCCGCTTCGGGTTCCGCGCGGTCGTGCCGCGCCAGGGCCGGTTCCCGTTCGCGTCGAGCCGCTCGGCCGGCGTGTTCGTGGTCGTCGGATAGCGCCGCGCCGCGCTCAGTCGCCGTCCGGGCTGAGCGCGGCGTCCTGCCGCTGCAAGATCAGCTCGATCGTCTCGCGCTCGATGCGCGCGATCTCCGCAATGCGCTCCGGTGAGGCCCCGGCGGCATGCGCGGCGGCGACGCGCGCCTCGAGCGTCCGCATCGCCTCGCGGACGGCTGCAAGCCCGGCGGGATCCTGGCGCAGCTGCGGTCGCTCGCGATCGCTGTAGTCGATGACCCCACCGGCGGCTCCGTAGAACTCGAGCGCCGCATCGAGCAGCGCCTGCTCGGCGGGGGTCCAGGGCTCTTCCTGGAGCCCGCCCTCTGCGCCGCCGCCGGCGGTGGATCCGTCGCCCGTCACGTTCGTTCCTCCGGCAGATGAGAGTTGCCGGCGAACCCCACCCGGGAACGCCGGCGTTCATCATGTTTGCAGGGAATCGGGTGCGATGCAATGCCGTAGTCCCGCAAATTGGAACTCACGGGTGTGCGCCGGCTGGTGTCGGATGCCGGGCAGGGGCGCGTGCGCCGGTTGGCGCCAGGCGCTCAGCGAGGCGCCGCCACCCTTTGCCGTCCACAGCGGGTCGTAGAGTCCTGCCCGTCCAGTCCCTGGCACATGCGGAGCCGCGATGTCCCTCTGCTTCATCGAGCCTCAGAATGCGATTCGGGTGATCGCCAACTCCATCGGTCGCGAGGCGCGGCGGCAGCTGCTGGGCGAGGTCGTGCGTGCGTGGGTGGACGAGATTCCGGAGGACGACCTCGTCTCGCATTACGCGAAGGCGGTCGCCGATCTCGACGAGGATGACCTCACGATGCTGGCTGCGTGGCATGCGTCGCTCGAGGTCGGGCACCCGATCGCGAACAAGGAGTTTCTCGTCAACGTCTTTCCCTCACTGGGCGAGAACCGGCGGGAGGCGCTCAAGATCGCCGCCGGCTTCCGTGGCGAGGAGGCGTTTGACGCGGGCGTGACCGAAGAACAGTCGCTCGAGTTGGTGCTGCCGTTCCTGTCGGAAGCCCGCTGCAACGAGCTGGCGCGCGAATGCGTCGAGCTCTACTGCTGGGACCGGCTGGGCTCCGAGAACTAGTCCGCTGTCGCGGCGGCGGCGAGCGTCGCCTCGATCTCGCCGATCGCCTGCGCGTTCGAGCGGAACCAGACGGCCTGCATCCCCAGTTCGCGCGCGGCGTCGCAGTTCACCTCGGTGTCGTCGATGAACAGTGCCGCCTCGGGCGCGACACCCAGGCGGTCGAGCGTCACCTCATAGATGCGCGCATCCGGCTTGCGCACGCCCTCGAAGCCGGAGTCGACAACCAGCTCAAACAGCTCGTCGATCGGCAGCATCGAGCGCCACAGCGGCTCCCACTCGCGCACGTTGTTCGTCAGGATCGCCATCCGGTACCCGCGTTCGTGCAGCGTGCGCATGAACGCGAACATCTCGTTGTTCGGCCGCAGGTGCTCGAAGAACGTCTCGCCGAAGCGCGCGAGGTCGACGTCACGGCCGAGCTCGGTCTGCAGCGCCGCGCCGAGCTTCGCGACGAACGCGGCCTCGCTCAATCTGCCGGTCTCGAGCTCGAACAGCGGATTCAGCCCGCGGTCGTCTGCGGCGGCGCGGACGAGTGCGGCGCCGAACGCCTCGAGCGGAATTCCGCGCTGCTCCTGCAGCCCGAGGAAGGCGTCGAGCAGCGGCGTCGTCAGCACACCGCCGAAGTCGGACACGATCGCCTCGACCCGGCTCATGCGGCCCGCCGCAGCACGTCGTAGCGGCCGACGCCGCGCTGGCCGCCCATGCGCCATTGGAAGAACGCGCAGTCGAGTTGGAGCCGGCCAAGGTCGAGCGTCGTCCCGCACACTGCCTCGCCGGCCGCGCGGTGGGCGCGCCAGCGGTCGGCGTGGTCGTCTTCCTCCTCCCACAGCTCGAGGCTCGCCTTGCGCTGGCGTCCCGCGCCGTCGAGCGTCGTCGACAGCAGCGGCTCGCTGATGGTCCTCGCCGCGCCGCCGCCGAGCAGCCACGCCGAGATCGCCTCGTGCGCGTGCGCGCTGGCGTCGTCTGGCCGGACGCTCGCAAGCGCCACGCCGCTGCCGTCGGGGAACCATGCCGACACCGTCCGCGCGAGCGCGATCTGCTCCCAGTCGGGCGCGCCCCATTGGTGCCCGCGTTGACCGAGGCAGTCGATCTTGATCCGCTGCTCGCCGCTGCGCACCGTTCCGGAGACGCGGCACAACTGCTCGTAGCCGCGCAGTCCCGCGGCGCGCGCAGCGGCGTCGTCGTCATCCAGCTCTGCAGGCGCGGCGATCGCCTCGAAGCGCAGGTCGAAGCCGCCCTCGTCGCCGTCGTAAACGATCTGCCAGGCCTCCAGCGGCCGCTCAATCGTTGCGCGCACGTCGCCCGCCTCGAACGCGCGCCAGTCCGCCTCGCCGTCCAGCTCGATCCCGCCGCTTGCGTCGACCGCGACGAGCTCGCCGCCGCGGAACAGGAGCCCGAGCGCACTCGCCCGTGCTGCGGAGTCGGATCCCGTCCGCCCCAGCCCGAGCCGCGCGCTGCCGTAGACGTCGTGGTCGGCGTCCCCGAACGCGAACGTGACGGCATCGCCGAAGCCGACGGCGCCGGGCTCGGCTGCCCGCACCGCCTCGTCCTCGGGGCCGATCATTGCGGCAGGGTGGGCGAGTCGATCTCGTGCGCGGTCGCGTCCACGTCGTAATCGTGCCGGGTTCGGGCGCGCGACGCGGCGCCGGGGCTCGCGAATCCGGCGAACAGCCGGCTGCGGGCACGGCGCATGAGTTGCCGACGCGCGAACGCGCGCGTGGGCGGCAGCAGCAGCACGGCGCCGAAGGCGTCAGTGATGAAGCCGGGCGCGAGCATCAGCGCGCCGCCCATGATGACGAGCGCGCCGTCGACGGTCTCGCGCGCCGGCGGTCGCCCGCTCGCGAGCGCGGTGCGGAAGCGCTGCCAGACGACGCGACTCTGACGGCGCAGGAGTGCGGCGCCGAGCAGCGAGTCGAGCACGAGCAGTCCGATCGTCGGCAGCGCTCCGATCGCCTGCCCGACTTGGATGATCACGTACAGCTCGACCAGCGGAACGCCGATGAACAACAGGAAGACGAGCGGCAGCATCGCTTCACAGGCTACCCGCGCGCGATGCCCGCCAGCGGAGAGGCGACTACGCGTAGACCGGCTCGGAGCGTTCGATCCGCACGCCTGGCACGCGATCGAGCCCCACGAGCTCCAGCAGCGCGGCGATCTGCGGCTGGGGGTTGCGCAGCGCCAGCTCGAAGCCCTGCACCCGCAGGCGGCGGGCGAGCGTCACGAAGTCGAGCATCAGCGAGACGTCTGCCCACGACAACTCGGCGAGGTCGACCGATACGTCGGTGTGCGCCTTGATCGCACGCACGAGCGCCTGACGGCGGCGCGCCTGGGTGGTGCGGTCCTCGTCGCCACTGCAACGCAACGTGGGGGGATGCGGGGCGTACTCGACGATGCCGGCGAACCTAACCACACCTCACACCGCTCGCAACCGAACATGAAGCAACTCTCACGATCTCCTTCACCCGCAAGCGGTGTTGCAACGGCGGCGACTAGACTCACGTGCATGCCCACGCTCGAAGAGGTGAACGACGCGCTGTCGAACGTGATCGACCCCGAGCTCGGGCTCGATTTCGTCGAGCTCGGCCTCGTCTATGACGTCGCGATCGACGGCGGCAAGGTCGACATCACCTTCACCCTCACGACGCCCGCGTGTCCGATCGGCCCGCAGGTGACGGAGCAGATGATCGAGTTCGTCGGCGAGCTCGACGACGTCACCGAAGTGAATCCGAAGATGGTCTTCTCGCCGCCGTGGTCGCCTGAGCGGATGAGCGAGGACGCGAAGTTCGCGCTCGGCTTCTGAGACGCGCGCCCAGCCGCTAGTCCGTGACGTCGCCGTTGTGCGACGGCGAGCGTCTGCGGGCGCGCTTGCGCATCGAGGCTGCCGGCCCTTCAACGCGTGCGGTCGGCCCGCTCGGCAGCAGCTGGGGGCTGTCAACGGAGCTCGTCGCAGCGACCGCCGCCGCCGTCGCGTGCGCCGGTCTCGCCGCGCGCGTCGCCGGGCGTCTGCGGCGCGGCGCTCTGCCGGCGCCCGCAGCGGCCGCCGCGCCGTCGCTGCGAGCCCCGGCGGCCCGCGCCTCCTTCGCTCTCGCGGCGGCCTTCAGTTGCGCGAGGCCGTCCTCGATCCCGTCGGCGATCGTGTCGATGTCCGGCAGCGCGTCGTAGTCGCCGAGCAGCCCGAAGTCGATCGCGCCGTTGTAGGACATGATCGCGATCGCGAGCGCATGGCCTTTCGGCAGGAAGGCGATCGGATAGAAGGTCAGCATCTCGCGCCCGAGCATGTAGATCGGGAACTGCGGCCCCGGCACGTTCGTGACGATCAGGTTGAAGAGGCGCGTGGAGAACTGCAACCGCGACGCCTGGGCGAGGATCGTCGGGGGCGCCATCTGCTGCACGTCGGCGATCACTCTGGCGCCAAGCGCCTGCTTGGACTCCTTCAAGCCATCCATCTGCTGCTTGACGAAGCGCAGCCGCGCGACCGGGTCGCGGATGTAGACGGGCAGCGGCCCGCGCATCAGCACGATCTGGTTGCCGAGCGCGTGGCGTTGGTCTCTCGGCCGGATCGAGACGGGCACGAGCGCGCGCAGCTCCAGTCCCTCGGTGCGCACGCCGCGCGAGCGCAGCCAGCGCGCGATCGCCCCGGAGACGACCGTCAGCACGACGTCGTTGACGGTGCCGCCGAGCACGCTCTTGACGTAGCGGAAGTCCTCCAGCCGGTTGCGCACGATCGCATAGCGGCGGTGCGGCCCGATCTCGACGTTCAGCGGCGTCTCCGGCGCGGGGTTGAGGATCGCCCACACCATCTCGCCCATGCCCTCGGCGATGTCGCGGAACGCGTCGATCGCGGCCGCCGGGTTCGTCCCGGCCGCGAGCGCCCGCTCCGTCACGTTCACCGCCGTCTTGACCGCCCCGGCCGCGCCGGCCGCGAGCAGCTCCGCGTTCGTCGGCTCGGGCCGCGGCTGCCACGGCTCCTCCGGCAGCGGCTGCGGGTTCTTCGCGAGGTCGAACAGCACCGTTGCGAGATCGACGCCCGAGACGCCATCGACGAGCGCGTGGTGCGTCTTGAAGATCAGCGCGAAGCGGCCGTCCTCCAAGCCCTCCACGAACCAGCACTCCCACAGCGGCTTCGAGCGGTCGAGCTGCTGGGAGACGATCCGCGCGGCGAGCCGGTGCAGCTGCTGCTCGGTGCCGGGCGCCGGCAGCGCGCTGTGGCGCACGTGGTACTCGATGTTGAAGCTGTGGTCGTCGATCCACAGCGGGCGCCCGCTCTCGAACGGCGGGTAGGCGAGCTTCTGCCGGTAGCGCGGCACGAGGTGCAGGCGCGAGCGAATGTGCTCGGCGACGGCGGTGAACGGCGGCGGCGGCCCCTCGAAGATCGTGACCGCGCCGATGTGCATATGGGAGTCGGCGTCCTCCTGATGGAGGAAGGACGCGTCCACGGCGGTCAGTCGATCGAGGTGCTGTTGCGCCATGGCGCGTGTCTCCCGGTGATTGCGATGGTCTAAACGCAAGCGTATCCGCCTGCGGCCGGCTCGCAACCCCTCGTTTCGCGGCTCTGCGAGCGCCTTCCTGCCATCCTTGCGAGCCATGTCGGTCCGCGTGCTCGTCGTCGCGCTGGTGGTGCAGGTGCTGCTGGCCGGCGCGTTCATCGTGTGGGCGGCGAGCGGCTTCCCGCTGCCCTGACGAATCGCCCCGCCGGACCTAGAAGACGCCGATTCGCTTCAGCGGCCAGTACGTCGCGATCGCGGTGCCGATGATCCACTTCTTCGGCACCGGCCCCCAGAAGCGGCTGTCGTCGGACTCGCCGCGGTTGTCGCCCATCATGAAGAAGCTGCCGTCGGGCACGGTGATGGTCCCTGCGAACGTGCAGCCCTGACCGTCGGCCCCGCACGGCCTGATGAACGCGTCGGCTTCGCGTCTGCCGTTGCGGATCACGTGCCCGTCACGGATCTGTATGCGGTCGCCGCCGATGCCGACCACGCGCTTGATGAACGTCTGATCCGAGGCCTGCGGCAGCGGCGTCGAGCAGGCGCGGCTGCTGCCGAGCCCCTCGCTCGCGACGCCGCACTGCGGCGCGCTCGGGTTGTCGGCGCCCTTCGGCGGGTGGAAGACGACGATGTCGCCGAGCGACGGGTCGCCGAAGCGCATCCCGATGCGGTTCACGAGCACGCGCTGCCCGATGGCGAGCGTCGGCTCCATCGAGCCGCTCGGGATCTTGTACGTCTTCACGAACACGAGCTGGACGACGAACGCGATCGCCAGCGCCGCGACGACGATGGTGACGATCTCGACGAGGGGGTTGCGCTTCTTCGTCCCGGCGCGGGCCACACGCGCACGGTAGACGGTTCGGCGCGCGGGCGTGCCCGTACCGCATGTGCCTACACTTTGAAGCGCATGGCGCACGCCCCCGAGAAGCTCCTGCTCGCCAAGCCGCGCGGCTACTGCGCCGGCGTCGATCGGGCGGTCCAGACGGTCGAGCGCGCGCTCGACTTGCACGGCGCGCCCGTGTACGTGCGCAAGGAGATCGTGCACAACAAGCACGTCGTCGAGCAGTTGCGCTCGCGTGGGGCGATCTTCGTCGACGAAGAGACCGAGGTGCCGGAGGGCTCGACCGTCGTCTTCTCCGCGCATGGGGTCGCGCCGAGCGTCCACGCCAACGCGCACGCGCGCGGCCTTCAGACGATCGACGCGACCTGCCCGCTCGTCACGAAGGTCCACGTCGAGGCGAAGAGATTCGCCGCCGAGGGCTACACGATCGTGCTTGTCGGCCACGAAGGGCACGAGGAGGTCGAGGGCACGATGGGGGAGGCGCCCGAGCACATCGTGCTGATCGAGACCGAGGACGACGTCGACGCGCTCGAGGTCGCGGACCCGGAGCGCGTGGCCTACATCTCGCAGACGACGCTGTCCGTCGACGAGACGCGCGCGATCATCGCCAAGCTGCGCGAGAAGTTCCCGGGGATCGTCGGGCCTCGCACCGACGACATCTGTTACGCCACGACGAACCGGCAGGCGGCGGTGAAGGAGCTGGCGAAGGCGTGCGATCTCGTGCTCGTGATCGGCTCGCAGAACTCGTCCAACTCGAACCGCCTCGTCGACGTGACGCGCGAGCTGGGCACCGACGCGTACCTGATCGACCACGAGGGCCAGGTGCAGGAGGCGTGGCTGGAGGGCAAGCGCGTCGTCGGCATCACGAGCGGCGCCAGCGCGCCGGAGGAGCTCGTGCAGCGGCTGGTCGCCTTCTTCCAGGCGCGCGGGACGGAGGTCGTCGAGGAGCTCGAAGTGATCCAGGAGGACGTCCGCTTCATGCTCCCCAAGGCGATCCGCCAGGCGATGGCGACCGCCTCGTAGGCACGCTGCCGCGCCGCGTGTCGACGCTCGTCGTCTCCGATCTCCATCTCGGCTCGCGCGCGCGGGCCGACTTGCTGCGTGATCCCGCGATCCGGGCGCCGCTGATCGACGCGCTGCGCGACGGGGTCGAGCGGCTCGTGCTGCTCGGCGACGCGCTCGAGCTGCGCCAAGGGCCGTTGCGCGAGGCGCTCGAGGCGGCGCGGCCGTTCTTCGCGGAGGCGGGTGCGGCGCTCGGCGCAGAGGGGGAGATCGTGCTGGTACCCGGCAATCACGACCATGCGCTTGTGGCGCCGTGGCTCGAACGCCGGCACCGCGACGGCGTGCCAGCGCCGCTGGGGCTCGCGGAGACCGCCACCTGGGCACCGAGCGACGCGATCGACGCGCTCGCCGACACCGCTGGGCCCGCGCGCGTGACGCTCGCCTATCCCGGCGTGTGGCTGCGCGAGGACGTCTACGCCATGCACGGTCACTACCTCGACCGGCACATCACCGTGCCGACGCTCGAGCGGTTGAGCGCCGGCGCGATGGGCCGGATCGTCGGCCCGCTGCCGGAGACCGGCGCGGCGCCCGACGACTACGAGCGCGCGCTTGCACCGATATACGCCTGGTCGACCGCGCTCGCGCAGCACGCCGACGACAGGACGACCGGCACCCACGGCGTCTCCGTGCGGGCGTACCGCATGCTCTCCGGCAACGGGCACCGGCCGTTGCGGCGCCGCGCGCTCGTCGCGCTCTTCCCACTCACGATCGCGGCCGTCAACCGCGCCGGTCTCGGGCCGCTGCGGGCCGACGTGTCCGGCGCCGAGCTCGCGCGTGCCGGCGTGAGGGCAATGGGAGAGGCCGTCGATCGGCTCGGGATCGATGCCGCGCACGTGCTGTTCGGGCACACGCACCGCGTCGGCCCGCGACCGGGCGACGCGGCCGCGGACTGGAGAACCCCGCGGGGCGTGCAGTTGTGGAACAGCGGCAGCTGGGTCTACGAGCGCCAGTTCGTGTCAACGACGCCCTACGAGAGCCCCTACTGGCCGGGCACCGCGATTCGCGTTGACGAAAACGGCCCGCCGGTTCCGCTGCGCGTCCTGGACGGCGTCTCCGCCGCGGAGCTCAACCGCGCGCTCAGCTGATGCCGGGCGTGAAGCAGGTGGCGTGGCATGTGACGCCGTCGCCGATCTGGAGGTCAAGCACTCCCGCGGCGTGGCGCTCGTGCTCGACCAACGGGTAGACGCCGGGGTGATCGACCGCCACCTCGATGCCGTTGGCGATCACGCGGCCGGTGCCTGACAGCACCGCCCAGACGCTGCCGGCTTCGTACGGGCCGCTGTACGCGCCGGGCTGGTCCTCCGTCTGCGCCTGCAGCAGCGCGCCGGGCGCGTCCTCTGGGCGCACCGGCGCGAGCGGCTCGCGCTCGACGCCGAGCAACGCTTGAATCGCCTGCTCGGCCTCGACGTAGCCGCCCTCGCCGACGTGAAAGTCGACGAGCCGTTGCTCGCCGTCCCACAGGTAGCGGCTCGGCCAGCCCTGAACGCCGTACATGTCCCAGCTCTCCAGCTCGCTGTCGATCAGCACCGGGTACGCGATCCCCAGGCGCGCGACCGCCGCGCGCACCGCCTCGGGGTCGCGCGAGACCTCGAAGCCGCCGCTGTGGATTCCGACGACGCGCAGACCGGCGTCGGCGTAGCGCTCGTGCCACGCCTTCAGATACGGCAGCGTGCGCAGCGAGTTGACGCGGCAGAAGTCCCAGAACTCGACGAGCACGGGGCGCCCGCGCTGCTGGTCCATGCGCAGCGTCGCGACGTTCACCCACTCGGCCTGGCGCGGGAACGGCGGCGCGAGCACGTCGAAGTCGGCCGGGGGACGCATCGCGCGTGCAAGGGTAGCCTTCCGAGTCGTGCTCGTGCTCGCCCACTTCGGCCACTGGTACGTCTCGATGATCTACGCGGCGCCTGCGCTGCTGCTCGGAGGCGCGCTCGGGATCAGCGCGCTGCGCGAGCGACGTCGTGCGCGGAGAGCGTCCGCAGATCGTCCGCCAGCGCCTCGGGCGTGAGCTGGTCGGTCAGGTAGCCGACGCGCTGACGCCCGGCGCCGTCGACGATCACCGTCGAGGCGGTGTGCTCGTAGCCCTTGCCCTGCGGCTGGATGCCGTAGGCGCGCCAGATCGGCGTCAGCTGCGCGCGCGTGCCGGTCAGGTAGCGCATCCGCCCGACCAGATGCTGCTTGACGAGGAACTGCTTGACGTGCAGCGGCGTGTCGCCGGCCGGGTCGACGCTGATCACGAGCACCGGCACGTCGCGACCGAGGTCGTCGAGCGCGCCGCGGATCTGCTGCGCCGTGAGCGGACAGGTGTCCTGGCAGGTCGAGTACATGAACGTGACGACGACGGTTCTGCCGCGGTACGCGCGCATCGACATTGCTCTCCCGTCCTGGTCGCGCAGCGTGAAGTCGATCGCGCGCGCACCGGGGGGGCGCAGGCCGCCGTGCAGACCGGTCGGCCCGGCGCCGACCGCGTCGCCTCTGCTGCCGCGGAGCAGCACGACGCCGGCGAGCGCGGCAAGCAGGCAGATGGTCGCGACGACGAGCGTCAGGCGCACGCGGGCGGGCACGCGCCCGAGGATACGCGCCGCCGCGCGGGCGCTACGCCTCGACGAGCCCGCGGCGGATCGCGTAGCGCACCAGCTCCACGCGGTCGCGCATGCCGAGCTTGCGCAGCACGTTCGCGCGGTGCGACTCGACCGTCTTCTCGGAGACGTGCAGCGTCGCGGCGATCTGCGTGTTCGTGTGCGCCTCGGCGATCAGCTTGACGACCTGCTGCTCGCGCGCGGTCAGCGGCTCGTCGGGGCCGCGCTCGCCCTCCTCCATCCAGCGGCGGATCAGCGTGCGCTCGGCGGCGTTCGTGAGGAACGGTTCGCCGCGCGCGATCGCATGGAGGGCGGTGAGCAGCGCCTGGTCTGCCTCGCGCTTGAGCACGTAACCGGCCGCGCCCGCCTTGAGCGCCTCGAACAGGTAGCGCTCGTCGTCGTGCATCGAGACGATCAGCACGTGCGTGTCGGGCAGGTGGGCGCGGATCTCGCGCGTCGCCTGCAGCCCCGTCATGCGCGGCATCCCGACGTCGAGCACGCACAGGTCGGGGCGGGTCGCGAGCGCGAGTTCGAACGCCTCGACGCCGTCGCTCGCCTCGGCCACGACCTCGACGTCGGGCTGGCGCTCGAGCAGCAGCCGCAGGCCGCTGCGCACGATTCCGTGGTCGTCGGCGATCAGCGTGCGCATGCGATGACCACTCACGCGCATCAGATCGTCAGCTCGACGCGCGTGCCGACGCCCTCCTCGGACCAGATGGACAGATGTCCGCCCGCCATCAGCGCCCGCTCGCGCATGCCCTCAAGCCCCAGACGGTCGCTTCTGCGGCGCGTGAAGCCGCTGCCGTCGTCGGAGATCCGCAGCACGGTTCTGCCGACGAACGACAGCTCGACTCTCACGCGCTGCGCGGAGGCGTGCTGGGCGATGTTCGAGAGGCCCTCCTGGGTGACGCGGTAGATCGCGAGCTGCTGCTCGGCCGAGAGGCGCGTGGGGGAGCCCTGGGGATGGAACGTCGCGCGGATGCCGGTCTGTTCGGTGAAGTCGCGCACCTGCGTGTGCAGCGCCGGCATCAGGCCGTGGTCGTCGAGGACCGCGGGTCGCAGCCGGCGCGCGAGTCGCAGCAGCTCCTCCATCGCCTGGCCCGCAAGGCGCTTCGTGTCGCGCAGCTCCTCTTGCAGGGCCGGCGGCGCCTCTTGGATCGTCGCCTCAAGTCGCAGCAGGATCGCCGTCAGCGCCTGGTTGACCTCGTCGTGGAGGTCCTGCGCGAGGCGCTGGCGCTCCTGCTCCTGAGCGCGGATCGCGGCGGCGCCGGCCGCGCGGCGCTCCGCTGCCGTCCGCGTGCGCATCTGCTCGACGGAGGCGTGCTCGCGCGCGAGCTCCGCGAGCTGGGGGCGCAGCAGGAGGCGTGCGAGCAGAGAAGGGTTGCGCATCGTCGGCAAGTCCGGTCCGGTGTTCGGCATCGGCTCCGAGCGAGCCGCAGCGCATCGGGTCTGCACCCGATATCGGCGGGTACACAGGATCTCGCGAGCGTGCGCGGCGGCTCGCGGACACGCTATCCTTTCTGAAGTCACGGAAATCCGACCCCCTTTGAGGAGTTTTGTCGCATGACCCCGTCCGGCGCGGAGCTGCTCCGCCAAGTCAAGAGCCAGATCGCAGAGGTCGACCCCGCGGTCGTCGCCGAGCACCTGGGTAACGGCATCGTGCTGGTCGACGTCCGCGAGACGGACGAGTTCGGCGTCGCGCACATCCCCGGCGCCAAGCACGTGCCGAAGTCCTACCTCGAGACGCGCATCGAGGCGGCCGCGCCCGACAAGGACGCGTGGGTCGTGCTCTACTGCGCCTCCGGCAACCGCTCGGCGTGGGCGGCGCGCACGCTGAGCGAGGACCTCGGCTATAGCAGAGTTGCGTCGATGACCGGCGGGATCGCGCTGTGGAAGGACCGCGGCTACGCGGTCGCGACGCCGAGAGCGCTCACGGCCGAGCAGCGCGACCGCTACTCGCGCCACCTGCTGATGGACGAGGTCGGCGTCGAGGGCCAGCTCAAGCTGCTTGAGGCGAGAGTGCTGCTGCTCGGCGCCGGCGGACTCGGCGCGCCGACCGCGCTCTACCTCGCGGCGGCCGGCGTCGGCACGCTCGGGATCGTCGACAACGACGTCGTCGACCTCTCCAACCTGCAGCGCCAGGTGATCCATACGCAGGACCGCGTCGGCACGCCGAAGGTCGACTCCGCGGAGGAGACGATCGCGCACCTCAACTCCGACGTGAAGGTCGTCAAGTACCCGGTGCGGATCGACGCCTCGAACATCATGGAGATCATCGAGGGCTACGACGTGATCGTCGACGGGCTCGACAACTTCCCGACGCGCTACCTGCTCAACGACGCCTCCGTGCGCCTGAGAATCCCGGTCGTCTCCGCCTCGATCCTCGGCTTCGACGGCCAGCTGTCGGTCTTCGCGCCGTACGAAGGCCCGTGCTACCGCTGCCTCTACCCGACGCCCCCGCCGGCCGAGCTGGCGCCGTCGTGCGGCGCGAACGGCGTGCTCGGCGTGCTGCCGGGGACGATGGGCCTGCTGCAGGCGACGGAGGTCGTGAAGCTGATCCTCGGCGAGGGCGAGCCGCTGATCGGACGCCTGCTGCTGTACGAGGCGCTCGGCGCGACGTTCACCGAACTGAAGGTGCGCCGCGACCCCGACTGCCCGATCTGCTCGCGCGAGCCGGAGTCGATCTCCGACGAAGAGATGGGCGTCTTCCCTGACTACGAGGCGTTCTGCGCCGCCGCGGGTTAGGGTTCCGCACCTATGGCTACCGTGAAGATTCCGCCCGTTCTGCGTGCGTCCGTCGGCGGCGAGAAGGAAGTGTCCGCCGACGGCTCGTCAGTCGGCGAGGTGCTCAACGCGCTCGCTGCTGCGCACCCGCAGACGCAGACCCAGCTGTTCTCCGCCGAGGGCGAGCTCAACCGCTACGTCAACGTCTATCTCAACGACGAGGACGTGCGCGTGCTCGACGGCCTGCAGACGGCCGTGGGCGAGGGCGACACCTTGGTGATCCTCCCGGCGATGGCCGGCGGCTCCCGCTAGCCGCCGGTCTCGGCCTCGGCCTCGGCTTTGGCCGCGTCGAGTCGATCCGCGTACGCGCGGAAGAAGTCGGCGGAGTCTTCGCCGATCCCGCGGATGCCGTCGAGGACGCTCGCGAACCGCGGGGAGGACTCGCCGCGCTCGATCTTGCCGTAGGTCTTGCGCGCCAGGCCGCCGGCCAGTCCCGCGTTCTCCTGCGAAAGCCCCTTCCGCCGGCGCTGCTCTCTCAGCAGCTCGGCCAGCACGCGGAGCTCGTGGGCTGCGGTCGGCGGCACGCCCGGCACTCTCGTGAGACCGCTCGCAGGGGTCGACCCCTTGGAAGGCCCAAAATGAGTTGTGTATGGGGTCTTTTGACAGACAGAGGGGGTGATCGAACGCCTCGAAGGCGCGCGATCCCTGCTCCGGCGCACCATTCCGCCGAGCTGCGACCTCGCTATACTTCGTGAAGCAATGGACGGGGAGCGCCTGCGCAATAGACCCTGCGGTGGTCGCTACGGCGACCTCGTACAGGCGATCGGCAACACGCCGCTCGTCGAGCTCAAGCGGCTCTCGCCGAAGCCCGGCGTGCGGATCTGGGCGAAGCTCGAGTCGAAGAACCCGACCGGCTCCGTCAAGGATCGCGTCGCACGCTCGCTGATCGAGGACGCCGAGGCGAGAGGGGCGATCAAGCCCGGCCAGACGATCCTCGAGCCCACCTCCGGCAACACCGGCATCTCGCTCGCGATGATCTGCAAGCGCAAGGGCTACCCGCTCAAGGTCGTGATGCCCGACAACGTCACGCAGGAGCGCACGCAGCTCTTGAAGATGTACGGCGCCGAGATCGTCTACTCTGACGGCTCGAAGGGCTCCAACGGCGCGGTCGAGCTGGCGCTTGAGATGGCCGCCGCCGACTCCTCGTACTACATGCCCTACCAGTACGGGAACATGGCGAACCCGCTCGCGCACTACAACGGCACGGCGCTCGAGATCCTCGAGGAGCTCGACGAGATCTCCGCCTTCGTCGCCGGGCTCGGCACCGGCGGCACGCTGATGGGCAACGCCAGACGCTTCAAGGAGGAGCTCGGCGACGCCGTGAAGATCGTCGCGGCCGAGCCGATGCAGGGCGAGCCGGTGCAGGGCCTGCGTTCGCTCGACGACGGCTTCATCCCGCCGATCATCGATCTGTCGCTGCTGGACCGCAAGATCTTCGTCACCAACCGCGACGCGATCCTGTGGACGCGCAAGCTGCTCGACGACGAGGGCCTGTTCGCGGGCGTCTCGACCGGCGCGATCGCGCGCGTGGCGGTGCGGATCGCAAATGAGCTGGATGAGGGGAACGTCGTCTTCATCGTGGCCGACGACGGCTGGAAGTACCTCTCGTCGGGGATCTACACGCTGCCGGTGGACGAGGTCGAGAATCTCGACTCGACCGTGTGGTGGTAGCCGCTACCATCGGCTGACCCCACTCGCAAGGAACGGAGCCTCTCGATGTTCTCCCAGATCGGACCGATGGAGATCGTCCTGGTCCTGGTGATCGCCCTCCTGGTCCTCGGCCCCAAGCGCCTGCCCGAGGCCGGCCGCTCGATCGGCAAGGGCATGCGCGAGTTCAAGGACTCGATCGCCGGCATCACCAAGGACGAGGACGAGCCTCAGCAGGACCTGACGGCCGCGCGCGAGCGCGAGGTCGCGTAGCGGCACGCATGCGCATCGCTCGCGAGCTGTACGACCAGATCGTCGCGCATGCTCGCGCCGAGGCGCCGAACGAGTGCTGCGGTGTCGTCGCCACGAACGGCGACGGCGGCGCGCAACGGGTCTTCCCGGCGACGAACAAGTTTGCGAGCCCGCTGCGCTTCGAGATCGACGAGCCCGATCTGATCCGCATCTGGAGAGCGATCGACGAGCACGACCTCGAGCTCGGCGCGATCTACCACTCGCACACGCGCACGGCTCCCGAGCCGTCGCAGACGGACATCAACGGTGCCGCACAGTGGCCGGGCGCGCTGTGGATCATCGTGGGCCTCGCGAGCGACGACGAGGAGCCCGACGTGCGCACGTGGGCGATCGAGGACGGCCGCGTCACGCAGGTGGAGCTGACGGTCGAGTAGCACGGTGTCCTCCGCCCCGCTCCTCTGCCCGACGTGCGGCGAGGTCTTCGGCGACGAGGAGCGCTTCTGTCCGCGCTGCGGCGTGCCGCTCGTGCGGATCGACGACGGGCCGCCGCCAAGTCGACTGCAGGAGCGGGTCCGCAAGGTCAAGCCGCAGTACACCGAGGGCGAGCTGGTGTACGTCGCCCGCGCGCAGCATCAGGCGGAGGCGGAGCTGATCCAGAACCTTCTGCTGGAAGAGGGGATCCCGAGCATGACGAAGCGCAGCGGCGGCTTCGACGTGCCGGACTTCTTGGCCGCCGGTCCGCGGGACGTGCTGGTGCCGCGCTCGGGCGCGGAGGCCGCGAGGGATCTGCTGACGCCGCGCGGCTCAGGCGCCGCCGGCGATGCGCGCGAGGTGTGAGCGCCAGGCGCCCTCCGTGTGGTCGAGGGAGCGGCCGCGGAACGCGTCGCGCAACGCAGCACGCGGGCCGCGCGGGTCGAGGTAGCAGGCGAGCCGCATCGCCGCCTCCGGGCCCTCCTCGCGCGCGAGCAGGTCGATCAGCGTGGGGCCGAGCAGCGCCGCGTCGCGCAGCGTCGGCGGGAACGCGGGCCGCTCGCCCTCCCGCAGGCGGCGGGCGATCGCCGGTCGGGCGTGCTCGACCTGTCCGGCGAAGTAGCGTGCGGTGCCCTCCACGACCCACGCCCAACGCATCCGTTGCACGAGCCGCCGTGGCGTCGCCGGCGGCGGCAGCCGGCGGTTGTTGAGCCCGACCACAAGCCGCGCGTACAGCACGTCCGGTGCGCGTTCGAGCATCTCGCGCGAGCCGGGCACCGCGGAGGCGCGGGCGCGCAGCGCGTCGGGAGCGAGCACGTGGATCGTCTGCGCGCCGCCGGTCGAGCCGACGACGTAGCGGCGCGCCGCCGGGGCGGTCAGCAGCCGCTCGAGCGGGACGAGCGGGTGCGCGAGGTCCAGCAGCCGGCCTGAGCGGTGAAAGACGACGGTGACGTCCGCGACGGTTCTCGGAAAGACGATCTCAAGCCGCGCGCGTGTTCCCTCGAGCGAGTCGAGCGCGCGCGCGACGTCGTCCGTGTCGGCCGACTCGTGCCGGGCGCGAAAGGACGCGGTGACGGTCTCGACCCAGGCCATCGGAGGAGTGGATCGCCCGCGACGCGAGGCCGCGGGCGATCGATCAGACGAGAACCGGCGTACGGTCGCCGGCGACGATCCCGGCGATTTCCTCGGAAGCGCGCTCGAACTCGTCGTCGGACAGGACCGGCGTGCCCTCGAACGGCAGGTCGCGCGTGATCTCCAACCATGAGCGGCAGCCGCCGAACTCGTCCCGCACCTTCACAGTGACAGGGCGCGGGATGCGGTAGGTGCGCAGCAGCACAACGTGAAGCGGGTGACGACGCTTCCACGCCAGGCGCTTCTCGGCGTAGTCGGGCGTCCAGACATAGAACGGCGACAGCGCGTCGACGACGCGCGGATCGGTGATCGTCCAGTGGTCGGCGACCTCGGCCCACGCGCGGATTCGCACGCGGTCGGGCTGCGGGATGTCGCCGTCGCGCGTCAACGCGTGCAGCGGCGGCTCGCCCTCGGGCCAGACGCCCTCCTCGAGCGCGCGCAGCAGCTCGGGCTGATGCGACTCGCGCACGAGGTCCTCGCGCTGGTGGTCGAAGGTGGGATACAGGAAGAAGCGCTCGTGCTCGAGCGCGAAGTGCTTGTCAGGCTCGCGAATGCCGCCCTTGCGCAACGTGACCAACTGCTCGCCTTCGGCGAGCGCACGTACGGTGACGGCCCATTCTTTGAAAGCAATCGGCATGGGTTTCCGGGAGGGGAGAAGGTGCGTAATAACCGTGCAACCGCGGTGGAACGGCGACCGCGCACGGGAGATTCATTCTACGGGAAGCCCTAGGATTTCCAAAATTTCCCTGCATTTTGCTGATGTTTCGTCACAAAGCAGGCGTCTCTTTGTGCTATCCGCGGCCGCCGCCTCCCGGCGTTTCGATGCGCAGCCGCTGTCCTGGCGACAGCGCGCCACGCGCCTTCGACGGCAGCTCCTCGCCGTCGAGCAGGTTGCGCCCGCATGCGCCGGGAGCGCCGCCGTCCGCGCCGGGCGGCGCATGGCGCCGGCGCTCCGTCAACAGCGAGAAGGTCATCGGCGCGAGCGCCTCCAGCTCCCGCACGACGCCGTCGCCGCCGCGGAAGCGGCCGGCGCCGCCGGAGCCGCGCCGCAGCGCGTACTCCGCCACCCGCAGCGGGAACTCCAGCTCGAGCGCCTCGACCGGCGTGTTGAGCGTGTTGCTCATCGCGACATGGACGCCGCTCGGGCCATCGGCGTCCGCGCAGGCGCCCTGACCGCCGCCGAGCGTCTCGTAGTAGGTGAACGTGTCGTCGCCGAGCGTGAGGTTGTTCATCGTCCCCTGGCCGAGCGCGTGGCCGAACGCAGCCAGCACGAGGTCCGCGACGCGCGAGGACGTCTCGACGTTGCCGGCGACGACGGCCGCCGGCGCGCGCGCGTTCAGCAGCGAGCCCTCCGGCGCGATCACCTCGATCGGCCGGTACGTGCCGGCGCTAGGCGGGATGTCGGGGTCGGTCAGAACCCGCACGGCGAAGTAGCAGGCAGAGCGCGTGACGGCCAGCGGGCAGTTGAGGTTCCCGTCGTACTGCGGCGCGCTGCCCGAGAAGTCGAGCGTCAAGCGGTCACCGTGGACCGTCGCGGCGAGCCGCAGCTCGACGTCCCCGTCGGCGCCCTCCAGCACGTCATGCGCGGTGCGGACCCCGTCGGGCAGCGCGGCGATACATGCGCGCGTGCGCCGCTCGGCGTAGTCGAGCACCTCGTCCATCGCGGCGCGCAGCGTCGCGAGCCCGACACGCGCGGCGAGCTGCTGCAGACGCTGCTCGCCGGCGCGGTTCGCCGCCACCTGCGCGCGCAGGTCGGCGCGCCGCTGCGATGGCTGGCGCATCTGCCCGGCAAGCCGGTCGATCGCCGCCTCGTCAAGCGGCTGCGGCTCGATCACGACACCCTCGTCGGCGAGCGTGCGGCTGTCGGCCGGCATCGACCCGGGCGTCGGCCCGCCGACGTCCGCGTGGTGCGCGCGGCAGGCGGCGAAGCCGAGCAGCTCGCCCGCGGCGAACACCGGCGTGATGACCGTGATGTCCGGCAGGTGCGTCCCGCCGCGGTACGGGTCGTTGAGGACCCAGGCGCGTCCGGGCGCGTGCGCCTCGTCGCGCACCGCGGCGACCGCGGCCGGCATCGCGCCGAGGTGCACGGGGATGTGCTCCGCCTGCATCACCATCTCGCCGGTCGCGTCGAACAGTGCCGTCGACGCATCGCGGCGCTCCTTGATGTTCGCCGAGTGCGCCGAGCGGATCAGCACTGCGCCCATCTCCTCGCAGGCGGCGCGCAGCGCCCCGAGGATCACCTGCAGCTCAACGGGATCCACGCGTCACCTCGATCGTTCCGTCGTCGCGCGTCCGCGCCAGCCACCCGGCCGGAACCCAGACGGTCGACTCGGGCAGCGGGATCGCCGCCGGTCCGTGGACCGTCGCGCGCTCCGCGGCCCGCGCTGGCGCGGCGATGGGCGGCGCGGCCGCGGTCGCGCTCACGCGCACCGTCACCAGCTCGAGCTCGCCGTCGGGATCGCGGTAGCCGTAGCGCTCCTCGTGCGCGTCGTCGAACGCGGCGCGCAGCCACGCCGGCGTCGCAGCCGGCTCGTCGGCCGGCCCTGCAATAGCGAGCTCGAACGCCTGCCCGCGGTAGCGCAGCTCGTACGTGGTCGAGATCTCGGCCTCCGGCTCGCGGAGCGCGGCCCGCGCCGTTTCTGCCAGCGCTGCGACGTCGGCCGCGACTGCCTCTGCGGTCAGGTCCTCGCCGCTGCGCAGCACACTGCGCTGCGTGTCGCGCCGACGCGGCGCGACGACGAGCCCGAGTGCCGCGAGCACGCCCGACGTGCGCGGTGCGAGCACACGCTCGATCCCCAGCTCCTCCGCGATCGCGACCGCGTGCAGCGGTCCGGCGCCGCCGAAGGCGACCAGCGCATGGTCGCGCGGGTCGATCCCGCGCTCGACCGTCACGACCCGCAGCGCGCGGACCATCTCCGCGTTCGCGACCCGCACGATCCCTTCTGCGCAGGCGAGCAGATCAAGGCCGAGCTGCGCGGCAAGCGTGCCGACCGCGCGCTCGGCGGCGCCGCGGTCGAGCCGCATGCCGCCCGCGAGCGGCACGTCGCCCGGCAGGTGGCCGAGCAGCAGGTTGGCGTCCGTGACCGTCGGCTCCTGGCCGCCCCGCCCATAGCAGGCGGGTCCTGGAACGGCGCCCGCCGAACGCGGGCCCACGCGCAGCGCCCCGCCGGCGTCGCGCCATGCGATCGAGCCGCCGCCCGCACCGACCGTGTGGACGTCGAGCGTCGGCAAGGCGATCGGCCGGCCGGCGATCTCGCTCGCGCCCGTCTCGGCGACAGCGCCGTCATGCACGACACAGACGTCGGCAGAGGTGCCGCCCATGTCGAGGCACAGCGCGCGCTCGGCGTCGGCTGCGCGCGCCGCGTAAGCAGCCCCCGCCGCGCCGCCGGCGGGGCCGGACAGGACGGTCCAGGCGGCGTGTCCGGCGGCGCTGGGGAGGTCGGTCAGTCCGCCGTTGGACTGCATGATCGCCGGCTCCGGCAGACCCGCCGCGCGGGCGCGCTCCGCCAGCCGGCCCAGGTAGCGGCCGAGCAGCGGCGAGAGCGCCGCATCGATCTCGGTCGTCGCCGCGCGCTCGTACTCGCGGAACGTGCCGACGACTTCGTGCGAGAGCGACACGTGCGCGTCGGGCAGCGCCACGGCGAGCGCATCGCGGATGCGCTGCTCGTGCGCCGGATGGCGGTACGCGTGCAGCAGGACGACCGCGATCGCCTCCGGCGCGGCCGCGGCGACCGCTTCCGCGACGGCCGCGGCGCCGTCGTCGGTCAGGGCGCGCAGCGGCCCCTCCGGCGTCATCCGCTCCGGCGCGCCGAAGCGCAGCGCGGGCGGCACGAGCGGCGCGGGGTGTGTCGCGCACAGGCGGTACAGCTCGGCGCGCGTCTGGCGCCCGAGCTCGACGACGTCCGTGAAACCGGCGGTCGCGACGAGCGCGGTGCGCGCGGCGTTCCCCTCAAGCAGCGCGTTCGTCGCAACCGTCATGCCATGCGCGAACGCCGTCACGTCGCGCGGCGCGCGGCCGGCGCGGGCGAGCGCGGCCTCGACGGCGGCCATCACGCCGCGTGACTGGTCCTCCGGCGTCGTCGGCGCCTTCGCGGTGACGAGCAGGCCGTCGCCGAGCAGGACGGCGTCCGTGAACGTCCCGCCGACGTCGACCCCAAGCAGCACGCCGCCAGCTTACGCCGGCGTCGGCCGCGGATCAGGCGGCGGCCAGCTCCCGCTCGCGCTCTTCGACGAGTTCCTCGGTCTCCGCGAGGTGCTGGTGCGACGGGCAGTAGCCGTTGTGGGGGAGCGGCATGCGCTGGCACGGCGTGCCCTTGCGCGTCGTCGCACGGCACTGCAGCGGGTTCCCCGCGAGGTCGTAGCCGGTCATCGGCTGACGCGCGAGAAAGTCGTCGGCAAGCGCGATGTAGCGCTCGATCACGCGATATATCCGGGCCTGCGAAGACATGGGGAAGTAGGGCCGGATGTCGTTGAAGAGCGTGCGCGCCGGGCGCGCGAAGTAGTGCCTGTCGGTCGCGAGGCGCTCGATCGCGGCCTCGCATGCACGCAGCACGCGCTCATGGTTTGTGACGCCCGTGACGCTGCCCGGGCTGTCTTCGACGATCTCACTCGCAAGCTCGCGATAGATCGCGCGACTAAAGCGATACATGACGGCTCTGCCCTCTCCTTCTCTTTCCCCGTGCCGGACTCCCCTGTGGCGGGGCGCAGCATCTCACCGGGTTGTGAAGCTCAGGGCTCGGGACTATTAACCGCGTGTTAAGTTGAAACGTCTGCGTTCGTTTGTCAGCGGGCTGACAAACGGCGGCGTTCGTCTGTTGACGGGGCGGCGCGTTACGCCCAGTGCTCAAGCACCGGGGCATCCGTCGCGCGCACGACGGTGTGGTGCTCGTCCAGCGCGGCATCGCGCTCCGGGAAGTCGCCGCGCAGGTGCGCGCCGCGGCTCTCCCGGCGCGCCAGGGCACAGGCGCCCACAAGCCGCACGAGCGGATGCGGATCGTCGAGCAGCGACCGCAAGCCGTCCGCATCGCGCTCGATCCCGGCCCGTTCCCACAGGGCGTCGCGGCTCGCCTGCGTCAGCTCGGGACGCGGCAGCGCCGGAACTGGACCCGGCGGGACTGACGGCAGCGGCTCCGCGAGCGCGGCGAGCGCAGCGCGGCGCCCGAACACGAAGCACTCGCTCAAGCTGTTCGAGGCCAGCCGGTTGGCGCCGTGCAGCCCAGTGCAGGCGCACTCGCCGACGGCATAGAGGCCGGGAACGGACGCACGGCCCTCGAGGTCGGTCGCGATCCCGCCCATCGTGTAGTGGGCGGCGGGCGCGACCGGCACCAGCTCGCGCGTGGGGTCGATGCCGCTGCGGCGCAAGACGGAGACGACGTTCGGGAACAGCGCCGGGTCGATCGCGCGCATGTCGAGCCCGACGGACGGCGCCTGCGTGTCGCGCATGCGTCGGGCGACCGCGAGCGCGACCTCGTCGCGCGGCGCGAGCTCGTCGACGAAGCGCTCCCCGTCCGCGTCGAGCAGGAGCGCTCCCTCGCCGCGGACCGCCTCGGTCACGAGGAATCCGTCAGCGCCGTTCACCCCCGCGACTGCGGTCGGATGGAACTGCATCATCTCCAGATCCGCGAGCGCCGCCCCCGCGGCATGCGCAAGCACCATCCCGGCACCGACCGCGCCGACGGGGTTCGTCGTGCGCGACCACAGCGCCGCCATGCCCCCAGTCGCCAGCACGACCGCGCGCGCGGAGACGACGCGCTCGTCGTGCAGGCGCACGCCGACGCAGCGGCCGCCGATCGTCGGCAGCGCGACGGCGCGGCAGTCCTCCAGCACCTCGATCCGCTCGTCCTCGGCGACAAGCGCCGAGAGCTGGCGCGTGACACGGCGGCCGGTCGCGGCGCCACCGGCGTGCACGATGCGGCGAACGGAGTGACCGCCCTCGAGTCCGAGCGCGAGCCGGCCGCGGCGGTCGGCGTCGAAGCGGACGCCGAGCCGTTCGAGGTCGCGCACGGCGGCCGGAGCTTCGCTCGTGAGAATCTCGGCCGCGCTGCGCCGCACCGTCCCGCGGCCGGCGCGCAGCGTGTCATCGAGGTGCTGCTCGCGCGTGTCGTCCATCGCGAGTACGGCCGCAAGGCCGCCTTGGGCCCAGTAGCTGGCCGATTGCGCAAGCGGGGTGGCGCTGACGAGTGCGACGCGCGCGCCGGCGGAGGCGGCGGTGAGCGCGGCGTACAGTCCCGCCGCGCCCGCCCCGACGACGGCGACGTCGGCCTCAATCCGTGCGGGGGGTGCCATCGCAGCCAGTACCGTACTCGGCCGGCATGGGTCGTCCGGTCTACCTCTCCCATCCCGCTTCGCTCGAGCACGACACCGGGTCGCATCCGGAGCGTGCGGCGCGCATCGTGGCGATCGAGCAGGAGCTCGCCCGCCATGACTGGCTGGGGATGGAGCGACTGGAGGCGCCGGCCGTGGCGCGCGAGACGCTGACCGCGATCCATCCGGAGCGCTACGTGCGCGGGCTCGAGGAGCTGTGCCTTGGCGGTGGCGGGGCGATCGACTCCGACACGTTCGTGGTCGAGGCCTCGTACGAGGCGGGACTGCGCGCGGCCGGCGGCGCCGTGCGGCTCGTCGACCTGCTGGTGAGCGGAGCGGCGCCGAGCGGCTTCAGCGCGCTGCGACCGCCGGGACATCACGCCGAGCCGGATCGCGCGATGGGCTTCTGCCTGTTCAACAACGTCGCGGTCGCCGCCCAACACGCGCTCGACGCGCACGGGCTCGAGCGTGTCCTCGTGCTCGACTGGGACGTGCACCACGGCAACGGCACGAACGCGGCGTTTCACGCCTCGCCGAACGTGCTGTTCGTCTCACTGCACGAGTGGCCGCTGTACCCCGGGACCGGGCCGGCAAGCGACGTCGGCAGCGGCGAGGGCGTCGGCTACACCGTCAACCTGCCGGTCGCGGCGGGTGCCGGTGACGCGCTCTACGTCTCGCTGCTGGAGCACGTCGTCGTCCCGCTCGCACGCGCCTACGTCCCGCAGCTCGTGCTGATCTCGGCCGGCTTCGACGCGCATCGCGACGACCCGCTCGCCGATCTCGAGTTGACCGCGGACGGGTTCGCGGCATTGGCCGGGTCGATGCGTCGCGTCGCGGCGGAGCTCGAGGTCCCGCTCGGGGCGGTGCTGGAGGGCGGCTACGACCTGCACGCGCTCGCCGCCTCGACGGCCGCGACGCTGCGCGTGCTGACTGCGCCCGACCCGCCGGCCCCGGACGACGTGCGGGCGGTGCCGGAGGCGCGAGCCGCAGCGGCCCGCCTTGTCGAGCACTGGCCGGCGCTCGCCAGCGCTACTTGATCGCGCCGGCGCCGCCGCTCGACGGCAGCCGGATTCTCGTGCCGGGGACCGGGATGCTTCTCTGCGTCGACGTTCCGGACGGCGTCGTCGCCGCAGGCGTCGTCGTGCGCGGCACGCTGCTCGTGGGGACGGTCGGCGTCGTGGTCGCGGGCACGGTCGTCGTCGGGACGGTCGCGACCGGGGGCACGGTGGCCGCGGGTGTCGTGGCAGGCGACGAGGCGGCGGGGACGGTGACCGTCGTCGGCGCCGGCGCCGACTCCGGCGTGTCGAGCAGCGTCACCAGCGCGACCGCGATCCCGGCGGCGAGCAGCGCCAGCAGCACCGCGGTCAGCGCGATCGGCGTGCGCCAGCTAGGCGGTGGATGGACGCGTGTGCGCGCGGCAAGGCCGCACTCCAGGCACCAGCTCTGCTCGTCCGGCAGCAGGTGGCCGCAGCGAGGGCACAGCAACGCGCCCGTGCTGCGCGAGGCCGACGGCCGATCGACGACGCTCACGCCTGCGAACCCGAGCCGCTCGTCTCCGGAGCGGTCGGCGAGGTGAGCGGAACTTGCGCCGCCGGTCCTTGCACCGCACCGCCGAACGCCGCGCCGCAGTTCGCGCAGAACTTGTCGGCGCTACCGTAGATCGCGAAGCAGCGGGGGCACGTACCGCCGATGCCGGGCTCGCGCACGTCGCGCAGGTCGCGGCGCTCGTCAAGCGCGCGCTCGAGTGCGCGCAGCTCGTCGTCGCAGGCGCGGATCTGATCGATCTTCGCGGCGATGAGGTCGTCGCGCGTGCGCTCGAAGCGGCGCAGGTCGAACACGAGGCCACCGAGGTCGCGCACTTGCAGATCGCGCAGCTTGCGCAGGTAGCGCAGTCGTCGCCGCATCCGCCCGCGGGCGCGGAAGCCGGGGCGACGCTGCGCCGGCGTGGCGACGGCGGTCTGCGCCGTTCCGGGGTCGGTCGCGGGGGCGGCGGCCGGCGGTTGCGTTCCGGCGCGCGTCGCGTCCGGCTGCGCGGCCGGCTCGACCGGCGCGAGCCGCGCGGTCAGGTCGATCGTGGGCGGCGGCGTGGTCGGCGGGTCCGATGCGGCGGGCACCTCGGCGGGGGGCGAGACGACCTCGATCCGCTCGGTCGGGCGGTCGTCGACGACCAGCTCGGACGTGGCCTGACCCTCGTCGGCCGGCGCATCGGGAGTTGCCGGCTGCTCGACGGCAGGCGTCTCCGCGACGGGCTCGGCCGCGTGGTCCGCAGGCGGCTCGTCGGAGTGATCCGCCTGCCGGCGCGCGATGCGTTGGAACATGCCGCTCATCGGTGGGGGGACGCCGAATTCCCTGCACGGACGGCGTCTCGGCGGCGAGTATACCCCCGCCTCCGGCCCATCCCTCTGCTTTCCGCCGCGACCGCTCGCCAGGCGGCGACGACGCGCTCGACCATCTGCTCGGCCGAGAACAGCGCCGCGCGCTCCCGGCCGGCGACGCGCGGATCGGCATCCGCCAGGTGTGGGGCCAGCGCGGTCCGCCACGTCTGTGCATCGAACGCGCCGCAATGCGCGCCTTCGATGCCGTCGAGTGCGAGCCGCGCCACGCCGACGGGTGTGGCGAGCACCGGAACGTTGCAGGCCAGCGCCTCGAGCACCGCCAGCCCGAAGCCCTCCCGCTCGGACGGGACGAGCACGGCGTTGGCCGCGTTGACCCACAGCGGCACCTCATCTGGATGCACGTCGCCGAGCGTCAGCAGCGGCACGTCGCCCGCGACGTCGCGGGCGCGGTCGAAGCGCTTCTCAGCTCGTCCCGGGTCAGCCGGAAACAGCAGGCATGGGCGCTCCGCGTCGAGCCCGAGCCGCGCGCGCGCCTCGGCGCGCGGCAGCGGACGAAAGCGCTCCAGATCGACGCCGCACGGCAGCACCGCGATGCGCCGCCGCACCCCCGCGCCCGGGATCCACTCGTGCGCCAGCGAGGCGGAGACGGTTGCGGCGAGGTCGACGAACGGCAGCGCGGCGCGGCTGACACGCCCGCTGCGTGGATGCGCGAGGTCGGTCCCGTGGAACGTCACCACGTGTGGAGCGCCGCGCACTGCGAGCGCCGGCCACGCGGTCAGCCCGAAGTGCGCATGGATCACGTCGTAGCGCGTGCCGCGGCTCCGGCGGCGCAACTCGCGCGCTGCGCGGATGTAGGAGCGTAGGCCCGGCGGGAAGGCGAACAGTTCGACCTCGACGCCGTCGATGCGCCGCAGCGCCTCGACCTGGTCAGCGACGAAGCGCCCGAGCGCGGGGCGTGCGGCCGTCGGCCACATGTTCGTCACGACGAGCGCGCGCATCGGCCGCGCCAGCGTACTTGTGCGCGCGATTCGTCGCGAACGCGGGTAGCGCCTGCGCAGACGTCGCTCGAAGACTGGCCACCACAGTCAACGACGGCAAAGGAGGACGAATGCGCTACCGACTGATGGGTTGGTTCCACATGCGCGTGGTGACGGCAGCGAGCAGCGAGCGCGGACAGGGAACGGTCGAGTACGTCGCGCTGATCCTGCTCGTTGCGGCACTGCTCGCCGGCGTGGTCGCCGCGACGAAGGGCACGAAGTTCGGCACCGGCGGCATCGCCGAGGCGATCGTCACGCAGATCAAGTCGGCGTTGAAGAACCTCAAGTAGCCGGCGGTCGGCGGCGCGACCGGCCCGCGTCGCCGACCGCTTCCGCGGGCACCTCTGGCACCATGTCGCGCATGTCCGCCACTCCCCGCGAGCGCCCGATCGCCGTCTTCGACTCGGGCGTCGGCGGACTCACCGTCCTGCACGAGCTGCTCGTCGCACTGCCGGGCGAGGACTTCGTCTACCTCGGCGACACGGCGCGCTTCCCGTACGGCGAGAAGACGCAGGACGAACTGCGCACGTTCGCGCTCGAGATCGCCGAGCACCTGCTCGCGACGGGCGCGAAGCTGCTGGTGGTCGCCTGCGGCTCGGCGACGGCGGCGGCGCTGCCATTGCTGCACGAGCGTCTCGCGGGCAGCGGCGTCGAAGTGCTCGGTGTGATCGAGCCGGCTGCCGCGCTGGCGGTCGAGGCGACGCGCAGCGGTCGCATCGGCCTGCTCGCGACGCCGGCGACGGTCGCGAGCGGCGCGTTCCTGCACGCGATCGCGGCCGGCGATCCGCGCGCGCACGTCGAGAGCGTCGCCTGCCCGGACTTGGCGCCGATCATCCAGAGCGGCTTTCCATTTGACGAGCGCGTCGTCGAGACGGTGCGCCGCTACACGGCGCCGCTGCGCGCGGCCGACGTCGACACCGTCATTCTCGGCTCGACGCATTACCCGCTGGTCGCGCCGATGCTGCAGCGGATGCTCGGACGCGGCGTGCGGCTTGTCAGCTCCGGCGAGGGCGTTGCACGCGCGGTCGAACGCACGCTGGAGCAGCGCGGCCTGCTCAACGACCGCCCGGTCGAAGGCGCCTACCGCTTTCACACGACGGGCGACGTCGAGTCGTTCCGCGCGCTCGGCACGCGCTTCTTGCAGATGCCGCTCGGCGAGGTCGAGCGGGTTGCCCTGACCCCAGTGGAGGTGCCGGTGTGACGAGTGGTGCGACGAGCGTGCAGCGCAGCTACGGGCGGACGCCCGGCGAGATGCGCCCGGTTGAGATCGACCCGGGCTTCGTGCGCACGGCGACCGGCTCGGCGTTGATCTCGGTCGGCGAGACGCGGGTGATCTGCACCGCCTCCGTTGAGGAGAGCGTGCCGCGCTGGATGGTCGGCAGCGGCAGAGGCTGGGTCACCGCCGAGTACGGGATGCTGCCGGCCTCGACCGGACAGCGAAAGGCGCGTGACGTCAGCAAGGGGCGGGCCGACGGGCGCACCGTCGAGATCCAGCGCTTGATCGGCCGCTCGCTGCGCGGCGTCGTCGACTTCGACGCACTCGGCGAGCGCACCGTCTACGTCGACTGCGACGTGCTGCAGGCCGACGGTGGGACGCGCTGCGCCTCGATCACGGGGGGGATGGTCGCGTTGCGGCTCGCCTGCGAGCGCTTGATCGCGGAGGGAAAGCTCGAGCGCCTTCCGCTCAACGGCAGCGTCGCGGCGATCTCGGTCGGGATCGTCGCCGGCACCCCGCTGCTCGACCTCGACTATCCGGAGGACTCGACGGCCGAGGTCGACGCGAACGTCGTCATGACGGCCGACGGCGGTCTCGTCGAGGTGCAGGCGACGGCGGAGCGCACGCCGCTCTCACGCGCGAACCTCGATGACCTGCTGGCGCTCGCCGCCGACGGGATCGAGCAGCTGCGGGAGCTTCAGGACGCGGCCGTCGCCGCCGTATAGGGGCGTCGTGCGGCTGCTGCTTGCGACGCGCAACGACCACAAGCTGCGCGAGTTCGCGCGGCTCGTCGACGGGTGGGGCGGGGGACCGCTCTCGATCGACCCGCTGCCGGAGCACGTCGAGCTGCCGCCGGAGGACGGCGCGACGTTCGCCGAGAACGCACTTGACAAGGCGCGTGCGGCTGCGGCCGCGACGGGACGCGTCGCGATCGCCGACGATTCCGGGATCGAGGCGGCCGCGCTCGGCGGCCGGCCGGGGATCCGCTCGGCGCGTTATGCCGGTGAGCAGGCGAGCGACGGCGAGAACCTCGCCAAGCTGCTGCGCGAGGCGCCGGCGGGCAGCCCGCTCGCGTACGTCTGCGCGCTGGCGTACGTCGATCCGGCGAGCGGGGAGGAGCGCGTCTTCGAGGAGCGCTGCACCGGCACGCTCGCGGCGGCGCCGCGCGGCGAGCGGGGCTTCGGCTACGACCCCGCGTTCCTCCCGGACGACGGGGTACCCGACCGCACGATGGCCGAGCTGAGCGACGCCGAGAAGGACGCGATCAGCCACCGCGGCCGCGCGGTGCGCGCGCTGCTCGCGTGGCTTCCCGCTCCGGATTGACGCGATGGGTGCGGCGGCGGTGCACGAAGGGGACACGCCGCGCAAGCGGCGTGCGGCTGCGCTGTCGATCGCCTCGAACGCCGCGCTGATCCTGCTCAAGCTCGCAGCCGGTGCGATCACCGGCTCGGTCGCGATCGTCACTGAGGCGGTGCATTCGGGGGTCGACCTGATCGCCTCCGTTGTCGCCTGGTTCTCCGTTCGCAAGGCCGGCGAGCCGGCCGACGAGACGCACCGCTACGGCCACGAGAAGATCGAGAACCTGGCGGCGGCGATCGAGGGGATGCTGATCCTCGTCGGCTCGGGGATCATCGTGTTCGAGTCGCTGCGACGGCTGATCCGCGGCGGCTCCGTCGATCATCTCGGCTTCGGCATCGCTGTCGTCGCCTTCTCTGCGATCGCGAATCTGGTTGTCTCGGCGACGATCGGTCGCACGGCTCGTGCGACCGCTTCGCCGGCGCTCGCGGGCGACGCGGCGCACCTGCGCACGGACGCGTACACCTCGATCGCCGTGCTCGCCGGCTTGGCGCTCGTGCAGCTGACGGGTGCGGAGTGGCTCGACCCGCTCGTTGCGCTGCTGGTCGCGGGCGCGATCGTGACGGCTGGGGTGCGGCTGCTGCTGGGCTCCTCGCGCGTGCTCGTCGACGAGGCGCTGCCAGAGGAGGAGCGGGCTGCGATCCATGCGGAGGTGATCGCGTTCAGCGATCGCGGCGTCGTCGGCTATCACCAGCTGCGCACGCGCCGCGCGGGTGCGCGGCGCTACGTCGACCTGCATTTGCAATTCGAGGTCGGGACGTCGCTCGAGCAGGCGCATGAGATCGCCCACGCGATCCAGGATGCGATCGCCGCCCGCCTCAGCGGCGCCGACGTGCTGATTCACCTGGAGCCGGCCGACCGTGTGCGGCCGGGCACCGAATGGGCGCGCGTCGACGAGGGCGTCAGCGGCTCGTCGCCTACCGCAGGTTGATGGCGGCCGAGCAGGCGACCGCGAAAACGACGCCCGCGTAGCCGACGTAGCCGCTCGCGAGCAGCAGCACGACTCCGATCAGGCAGGCGCCGACGGTGACGAGCCAGGCGATGCGCGAGAGCGGCACTGGCGTATTCTCGCCTGCCGGCATGACGGCTCCCCTGACGCCTCCGCTCGCGCTCGCCTACCTGCGGGAGCTGTCGGTCGACGTGCGTGCTGCGGTCGTGCTCGACCCGCGCGGACGGACGTTGGCGGGTGAGGACCGGATTGCGGCGCCGGCGCGGGAGCTGCTGGCAGCCGGTGTGGGCCAGCGCGCGGCCGAGGGTGGCGTGCTGCTCGCAGCGCCCACGGCCGACGGTGGCGCAATTGCGGTACTTGCAGGGGAATTGGCACTCGTCCCGCTGCTCGAGCACGACCTCGCGGCCACTGCGATGGCGCTGGAGACAGCCTCCGCCGAGCGCTCGGAAACGTGAGATTTCCCGTCAGGACGGGCAATTCGCGTTTGTTCCCGTCCGCGAGGGTTGTTAGCTTCGGCCATCCCCCGAACACCTCGAAGGAGGAAGACGTGACGAAATCCGAGTTCGTCGACCAGGTCTCCGCGAACAGCGGGCTCAGCAAGAAGGATGCAGGCGATGCCGTCGACGCGGTCCTCCAGACGATCGAGGACGCGCTGAAGCGCGGCAGCGAAGTGACATTCTCCGGCTTCGGGAAGTTTCACGTCGCCGAGCGCAGCGCGCGCGAGGGCCGCAACCCGAGCACCGGCGAGAAGATCCAGATCGCCGCCTCCCGGGTGCCTCGCTTCACGCCGGGGTCGGGCCTCAAGAAGGCCGTCAAGGGCTAGCACGTCGGCCGTCGCGCGTCACCCGGCGCGCGTGGCACGTGCGTGCCTTCGGCCGGTCCCGTCGCCGCCGTCCGCGGTGACGGGACCCGTCGTGGGGCGCCGAGCGCGCAGATAACATCGGCGCGCGATGGCAGAGCGCAATCCCGCACGTCTGGCCGCGCCGTTCGCGCTGCTCGTGGCAGCCGTTGCCGTGGTGGTCGTCGTGCAGGCGTCGAGGCCTACGTCAGGCAGCACGCCGTCGGCGACGCGCACCGCCGTCACGCAGCCGGCGCGGCACAGAAGATCTGCACCGCCGCGCGCCTACGTCGTCAAGGCGGGGGACACGCTGACGGTCATCTCCGACAAGACGGGCGTGTCGCTGGACGACATCCAGCGGCTGAACCCGAATGTCGACCCGAATGCGCTGCAGACCGGGCAGCGCCTGAAGCTGTCTCCGTGAGCCGCGGTCGCGTGCAGCTACCTCGCTGCCGGCGCGTGCTGCTGATCGCCGTCGCACTCTGCGCAAGCGCCGCCGCGGTTCGCGCGCCGGCCGTGATCGCCGCGGTGCCGCGGCCGCCGCTGCTGTCGGCGCCGGCGGCGGCGGTGTACGAGTCCTCGACCGGTCGTCCCGTGTTCGGACGGGCCGCGGGCCAACGCCGGCTGATCGCCAGCACCACGAAGATGATGACCGCGCTGCTCACGGCCACATCCGTGAGACTCGACCGGATCTGCACGGCGCCGCCCTATGCGGCCGGTCCGCTCGAGACGCAGATCGGGCTGCGCGCCGGCGAGCGCATGCGCGTGCGCGACCTGCTGCGCGCCGTCTTGCTGCCAAGCGCGAACGACGCGGCCGCCACGCTCGCCGTCTGCGTCGGCGGCTCGCGCGCGCGGTTCGTGGCGCGCATGAACGCGCGTGCACGCCGGCTCGGGCTCGCGCACACGCACTTCTCGACGCCGATCGGCCTCGACGATTCGGGCAACTACTCGACCGCCGCAGACCTGGCGCGGCTCGCCATCGCCGCGCGGCAGGAGCCGTTCCTGCGCGCGACGATGGATCTGCCACGGGCTGTGCTGCGCAGCGGCGACCGGGTTCGCACGGTGCTGAATCGCAACACGCTCGTGTGGCGCGTGCCATGGGTCAACGGCGTCAAGACGGGGCACACGGACGCGGCCGGCTACATCCTCGTCGCGTCGGGGACACAGCGCGGGACGACGTTCATCGCGTCGGTTCTCGGCGATCCGTCGGAGGGCGCGCGTAACGCCGACGCGCTCGCGTTGCTCAAGTGGGCGTTTGCGAGCTTCCGCGTCGCCACGCCGGTCAGACGCGGCATCGTGTACGCGCGGCCAACGGTGAAGTACCGGCCTGACGCGCACATCGACGTCGTCGCGCTGCGCGACGCCCGCGAGCTGCTGCGCCGCGACGTGCACGTGAGACGGGCGATCGACGTCCCCAGAGAACTGGACGGGCCGCTGCCGGCGGGCGCCATCGTCGGGAGCGCGACGGTGCGCGCGAACGGCCGCGTGATCGCGCGGGTCCCGCTCGTCACGCGCGAGCGCGTGCCGGAGGTGGGGCTCATCGAGCGGGTCGGGCGGACGCTCGACGGCCCCGGTAGCCTGATAGCCATCGCGGCGCTGCTCGCCGGCGTGGGCGCCCTGCTCGTGCGAGCGCGCGGCGCGCGTCGTCGCGAGCGCCGGCGGGCGGACATGGAGGCTGCATGATCATCACCGTCACCCTCAACACGGCGATCGACAAGACGCTCGAGGTGCCGAACTTCCGCATCGGCCGTCGCCACCGCTCGGTCGCGCAGGCGACGATGCCGGGCGGCAAGGGCGTGAACGTCGCGCGCGCGATCAAGCTGCTCGGCCGGCCCGTGATCGCGACGGGCTTCGCGGGCGGCTCGACCGGCACGCGGATCGTCGACGCGCTGACGGCCGAGTCGGTCCTGACCGACTTCGTGCGGATCGGCGAGGAATCGCGCACGAACACGGCCGTGCTCGACCCGACGACCGGCGTCCAGACCGAGATCAACGAGCGCGGGCCGGCCGTGACGGAGCGCGAGATGGAGCTGTTCCGCGACAAGCTCCTCTACCTCGCGAAGGGCGCCAAGCTGTGTGTGTTCGCGGGCAGCCTTCCGCGCGACGTCGACCCGGACGTGTACGGCGGCCTGATCAGGGAGCTGAAGAAGCTTGGCGTGACGACGGTCGTCGACACCGACGGCGAGCCGCTGCGGCACGCGGTGCGCGCCGAGCCGGACGTCGTCTCACCGAACGTCGGCGAGGCGGAGGAGCTCGTCGGCCACGAGTTCAACGACGACGACGAGCGCGCGTTGGGGATCGCCGAGGTGGTTGAGCTGGGCGCGCGCGAAGCGATCATGACCGTGCCCGACGGCTGCTACGCCCATGTCGTCGGCGACACCGGGCCGCAGGTCTACCGCGTGCGCGTTGCCGAGCAGGAGGCGCGCGCTGCCGTCGGCTCGGGCGACGCGTTCCTCGCCGGCTACGTGGCGGCGCGCTACGACGGCGGCACACCCGAGGAGTGCTTGCGCTTCGGCGTCGCGTGCGGCGCCGAGTCGACGCAGCACTTCGGCGCGGGCGTGATCGACCCGCAGGCGGTCGAGCGGCTGCTGCCGACGGTCGAGGCGGTGCCGCTCGCGCTGCCGGCCGAGGTCTCCTGAGCCGGCTCCGACGAGGTCCTGCGCTACTATCGGGCGCAGTCGGTGGTCGCCGCCCCCGCCACCGGGAAGTCCTCCCTCCGGCCCCGTTTCGACGGGGCCGTCCCGTCCGCCTCGACCCATACGGTGCAGCAATGGAGATAGAGATCGGCCGTGGTAAGAAGGCCCGTCGGGCCTACGGCTTCGACGACGTCGCGATCGTGCCCTCGCGGCGCACGCGTGATCCGGAAGACGTCGACATCTCCTGGACGCTCGGTCCGTACCGCTTCGAGCTGCCGCTGCTCGGCGCCGCGCTCGACGGCGTCGTCTCGCCGGAGACGGCGGGCATCATCGGCAGACTCGGCGGCCTCGCCGTCCTCAACCTCGAGGGCATCTTCTGCCGCTACGAGGACGTCGACGCCCAGCTCGAGCGGATCGCCTCGCTCGATCGCGAGGAGGCGACGCGCGAGATGCAGGAGATCTACCGCGAGCCGGTCAAGCCGGAGCTGATCGCCCAGCGCATCCGCGAGATCAAGGATCACGGCGTCGTCGTCGCCGCGTCGCTCACGCCGCAGCGCGTGCGCGAGCACTACGAGGTGGCGCTTGAGGCGGGCCTCGACATCCTCGTTATCCAGGGCACCGTCGTCTCCGCCGAGCATGTCTCGACCGTCGCCGAGCCGCTGAACTTGAAGGAGTTCATCCGCGAGATCCCGGTGCCCGTGGTCGTCGGTGGTTGCGCCTCCTACCACACGGGCCTGCACCTGATGCGGACCGGCGCGGCCGGCGTGCTGGTCGGCGTCGGCCCGGGCGCGATCTGCACGACGCGCGGCGTGCTGGGGATCGGCGTGCCGCAGGCGACGGCGATCGCCGACGTCGCGGCGGCCCGCTCGCAGCACATGCTGGAGACGGGGGACTACGTGCGCGTGATCGCCGACGGCGGCATGAAGAACGGCGGCGACATCGCGAAGGCGATCGCCTGCGGCGCCGACGCGGTGATGCTCGGCTCCGCGCTCGCGCGCGCTTACGAGGCGCCCGGCCGCGGCTACAACTGGGGCATGGCGACCTTCCACCCGACGCTGCCGCGCGGCACGCGGGTCAAGACGGCGCAGAACGCGTCGCTGGAGGAGATCCTCCTCGGTCCCGCACGTGAGAACGACGGGATGTTCAACCTGATGGGCGCGCTCAAGACCTCGATGGCCACGTGCGGCTATCGGGACATAGCGGAATTCAACCGCGCCGAGCTGATGGTCGCGCCCGCGCTGCAGACGGAGGGCAAGCACCTCCAGCGCGACCAGCAGGTGGGGATGGGCTCCAACGGACGGGCCGTCGCCCTCGTAAACGACTGACCTTGGCGACGACGGATGACCTCACGCGCGCGGACGCGGCGACCGCCGATCCGGCGGCGCCGATCCAGGCGGCGGAAGAGGTGGTCGTCCTCGACTATGGCGGCCAGTACTCGCAGCTCATCGCCCGGCGCGTGCGCGAGTGCGGCGTCTTCTCAGAGCTGCTCCCGCATCACGTCGGCGCCGGCGAGGTCGCGCGCCGCAGACCGAAGGGGCTGATCCTCTCCGGCGGCCCCGCGTCCGTCTACGCGCCGGACGCGCCGAGACTCGACCCCGCGCTCTTGGAGCTCGGGATCCCGGTCCTTGGCATCTGCTACGGGATGCAGCTGCTGACGCGCGAGCTCGGCGGCGACGTGCAGGGCGCCGAGGTGGGGGAGTTCGGTCGCTCGCAACTGACCGTCACGGAGCCTGGCCGTCTGCTCGCGGGACTGCCGGCTGAGCAGACCTGCTGGATGTCGCACCGCGACACCGTCTTCGCGCCGCCGCCGGGCTTCACCGCGCTCGCCGCGTCGAGCGAGTCTCCGGTCGCGGCGCTGGAGTCGGTCGAGCGCGACATCTACGGGATCCAGTTCCACCCGGAGGTCGTCCACACGCCGTACGGGCAAGACATCCTCACACGCTTCCTCGAGGAGATCTGCGGCTGTGAGCGCACGTGGAGCGCCGGCTCGGTGATCGAGGACCAGATCGCCCGCATCCGCGCGCAGGTCGGCGACGGGCGCGTGATCTGCGGGCTCTCCGGCGGCGTCGACTCCTCCGTCGCCGCACTGCTCGTGCATCGCGCGATCGGCGACCAGCTCACGTGCGTGTTCGTCGACCACGGCCTGATGCGCAAGAACGAGGGCGATCAGGTGATCGCCGCCTTCCGTGACCACTTCAAGGTGCCGCTCGTCGCCGTCGACGCCGAGGATCGCTTCCTCGCGAAGCTGAAGGGCGTCACCGAGCCGGAGGCGAAGCGCAAGGCGATCGGCGAGGAGTTCATCCGCGTCTTCGAGGAGGAGGCGGCCAAGCTCGCAGCGGAGGGCGGTGGCGGTGCGCGCTTCCTCGTGCAGGGGACCTTGTACTCGGACGTGATCGAGTCCGGCGGCGGCACCGGCGCAGCGACGATCAAGTCGCACCACAACGTCGGCGGCCTGCCGGAGGACCTCGAGTTCGACCTCGTCGAGCCGCTGCGCGCACTGTTCAAGGACGAGGTGCGCGCGGTCGGCGCCGAGCTGGGCTTGCCCGAGCGGCTCGTGTGGCGCCAGCCGTTCCCGGGCCCCGGCCTCGCGATCCGCGTCGTCGGCGGCGAGGCGACGAAGGAACGCCTCGACACGCTGCGCGACGCCGACGCGATCCTGCAGGACGAGATCCGCAGAGCGGGCTTGTACCGCGAGCTGTGGCAGTCGTTCTGCGTGCTGCCCGACGTGCGCACCGTCGGCGTGCAGGGCGACGAGCGCACGTACGGCTACGTCGTCGTGATCCGCGCCGTCACGAGCGACGACGCGATGACGGCCGACTGGGCGCGGCTGCCTTACGACCTGCTCGAACAGATCGCCTCGCGCATGATCAACGAAATCCGCGAGGTGAACCGCGTGGTGCTCGACATCACGTCGAAACCTCCAGGCACGATCGAGTGGGAGTAGCCGGGCGCGTGCTGGCGGCGCCGGCATCCCGCCAGGCATCGTCCTCGCCTGCTCGCGTACGTGCGTACGCCACGCAGGCTGCGTCCCCGGTGCGGGAGCGCGAGCTCCGCGAGCGGGGCATCCGCCAGCACGCGCCCGGCCCGCTCAGGCTCTCTGCAGCTCGGTGGTGAGCTCGGGCGCGCTCGTGAGCGATTGGTACACGACGCAGTAGCGCTCGGTCAGCTTCGTGAGCGTGGCGAGCTGGTCGTCGTCGGCGTCCGTGTCGAGGTCGAAGGTCAGGCGGATCGCGCGGAAGCCGACGGGCGCGTCGCGGTCGACGCCGAGCGTGCCGCGGAAGTCGAGGTCGCCCTCCGCGCGCACGGTGCCGCTGCGGATCGGGATCTCCAGCGAGGTTGCCACAGCGCGCAACGTCACGCCCGCGCAGGCGACGAGCGCCTCCAGCAACATGTCGCCCGAGCACAGCAGCGAGCCGTCGCCGCCGCTCGCCGGGTGCAACCCGGCCTCCGCCAGCGCGCGGCCGGTCTGCACCGAGCACGACACGCCGTCGCCGAGTGAGCCGGTCGCTCGCAGCGTGACGACCGCCGCCTCCGGCGCCTCTCGATAGCGCTTCTTCAGCGGCGCCTGCAGCGCCCGCAGCTCGTCGCGGTCCATACGCGGCAGCCTACGCGTCTCGATGCCGCTCGTCGGGCGGACGCGGTTCCTGTCCGTCGAGGTAGCCCCCCGGCCGACGCCGACCCTCGGGGTGCAGCACCGAGACGAGCAGCAGCACGAGCGCGGCGGCCAGCACGACGAGGCCGACGATCGCGAGCAGTGACATGCCCGCAGGCTACGCGGTCGTGCGCCGAGCGCTCGCGCCCGACGCTAGCTGAGCCGGTCCCACGCCTTGAGCGTGGGCAGGGGGTCGATCGGCGCGCCGCCGCGGTACCAGCCGGGCGACGTCCAGAGCTCGAAATGCAGATGGCAGGCGGTCGCGTCGCCGGTCTCGCCGACGACGCCGATCGGCTGGCCCGTCTCGACCCGCTGGCCTCTCTTCACGAGCGCCGGCTCGCGCAGATGCGCGTACATGTTGCTCTGCCCGGTGACCGGGTCCTGGATCACGAGGTAGTTGCCGGCCAGCGACTGGTAGGCGCGCTGGATCACGGTGCCGCCGCGTGCGGCCACGAGCGGCGTTCCACACGCCGCCATCACGTCCTGTCCCTGGTGGATGTGTCCGGCGCGGCCCGCCCCGAAGGCGGCGGCGCCCTGTCCGTAGTTGTGCGGTCCGCGCACGGGGAAGACGGCGCCGACGAAGGTGAACGTCTTCACGCCGGTCGATCCGGGCGGCGGCGCCGTGGCCTCAGGCGACGCGCCGCCGCCGCCGGCCGCTGCGCTCGTCGTGCTGGACGCGTCGGCGCCCGCCAGCGCGATCCGCAGCTGGTAGCGGCCGTCGAGCGCGAGCCCGCCCGCGGCGCGCCCGCTCCAGCGCACCTTCTGCGGCGTCTCGGGCGCGACGCTGCGTTCGTCGCTGAAGACGGACAGGCCGTCGGCCAGCCGCACGACGTCGACGCGTACCTGCAACGGCCCGCGCGCGTGCGAGACGTACGTGAGAACGGCGGCGCTGACCGCGCGCTTGGAGACTTTGCGGAAGGTCACGCCGGCGGCGAGCTGGGGGATCGACGCGACGGGGGAGAGGATCGGCCCGGCCTGCGCGGGCGGCGCGCTCGCGGCGCTCTTGGGGGTCGGCTGGCTCATGCCCGCGCCGCCCGTTGCGGCGGCTGCGGTGGCGCTGAACGCGCCGCAGAGCGCGGCGGCAGCACAGATCGTCGTCGCGGGGCGGCCCCGCAGTCCGCGCAGCATCGTGGTGCGATGCCCTTTCGTGTCGGCCTACGGGGTTAGCTGACGGGCTCGCGCGTGAAAGGCCTGCGCTACCGAGCGGCAGTGCTCGGATTCGCCCCCGGATGACGACGCGGCAACGCCGCCACCATTGGGTTCCCCGCTCCCCCTGCACGCAGAGGGACTCGGCTGGCTTATGGAACGCGCGGCAGTATAACCAGGCCCTTCGGACGGACGTCTGCGGGGGTCGGCCGGCGCCTCCGGGGGGTCGGTCGTCGCGACTGCGGCCGATTCCCTATCATGGGCGACCGCCGCGCCAACAGGGCGTGGCTTCTCTCATGCCATGAAGACCTACGTCGCCACTCCCGCCGACCGCGAGCGCAACTGGCTGCTCGTCGATGCGACCGGGCTCACGCTCGGCCGCCTCGCGACCCAGATCGCCGACGCGCTCCGCGGGAAGAACAAGCCCACGTACACGCCCCACATCGACACCGGCGACTTCGTCGTCGTCGTCAACGCCGAGAAGATCTCGGTCTCGGGGAACAAGCGCGCCGACAAGCGCTACTACCGCCACTCGGGGTACCCGGGCGGCCTGCGCTCGCGCACGCTCGAGGAGATGCTCGACCGCCGGCCCGAAGAGGTCATCCGTCTCGCGGTCAAGGGCATGCTGCCCCGCAACCGCCTCGCGCGCAAGCAGATCACGAAGCTGAAGGTGTACGCCGGCCCAGACCATCCGCACGCCGCCCAGCAGCCGCAACCCATGGAGATCGCCTCGTGACCGACGTCGAGCAGCCAGAGGACGAGCAGCGCACCCCGGAGACCGACGCGCCCGCTGAGGAGCCCGTCGCCGCCGAGGAGGCGCCCGCCGCCGAGGCCGCAAGCGACGCTCCGGAGCCCGCTGAGGAGCCGGTGGCGGAGGCCGAGCAGGCCGCGCCGGCCGCCGAGGAGGCGCCTGCCGCTGAGGCCGCGGCGCCCGCCGGCGAGGAGGGCGAGGAGGAGCTGATCGAGGAGACGCCGCGCGTCAAGCCGGAGATCCCGGGCGCGGACTTGATCCCGGACATCGTCCCGGAGGGCGGCGACGCGCTCGGCGAGGGCGCCTCGCAGTACGACGAGGACCAGGAGCCCGCACCGGTCGCCGAGGGCGACGAGGACCAGCCTGAGGCGCAGCCGATCTCGGGCGCCGCCATCTCACTCGCGACGGGCGCCCGCTACACCGCCACCGGCAAGCGCAAGACGGCCGTCGCGCGCGTCACGCTCAAGCCCGGCACCGGCGAGTACGTCGTCAACGGCAAGCCGCTCAACGACTTCTTCCCGCGCCCGACGCTCCAGCGCAACATCCGCCAGCCGCTCGAGACGGTCGGCTACGAGGCGCGCATGGACGTGATCGCGAAGCTGCACGGCGGCGGCGTCTCGGCGCAGGCCGGCGCGCTGCGCCACGGCATCTCACGCGCGCTGCTGGAGGCCGATCCCAACCTGCGCGGCGAGCTCAAGCGCCGTGGCTTCCTGACGCGCGACGCGCGCGCGAAGGAGCGCAAGAAGGCCGGCCTCAAGAAGGCCCGCAAGCGGCCGCAGTTCTCGAAGCGCTAGTCGCGCTTCGGCGGGCGACCACCTACCCTTCCTTCTCGTGGCCCGGCGGTTGTTCGGCACGGACGGTGTCCGCGGCGTCGCGGGCGAGTTCCTCACGGCGGAGCTGACGCTCGCGCTCGGTCGCGCCGCGACCGCCCGTGCGGCGGCGGCCGCCGGCGAGCGGAACGGAGCGGGCCGTCCGCGGGTGCTGGTGATCCGCGACACGCGCGCCTCCGGCGAGATGCTTGAGGCGGCCGTCGCCGCGGGGATCGCCGCGGCGGGCGGCATCGCGCTGCTGGGCGGCGTGCTGCCGACGCCGGCGGCGCCGCTGCTGATCCGTCGCTACGGCTTCGATCTCGGCGTCGTGTTGAGCGCCTCGCACAACCCGTGGCGTGACAACGGGGTGAAGTTCTTCGGCGCCGACGGCGACAAGCTGTCCGACGCGGTCGAGGAGCAGATCGAAGCGCTGCTGGAGGAGCCGCGGACGACCGCTCCGGCCGAGCCTGGCGGCGTCACGCAGCTCCACGGCACGCTCGAGGACTATCTGCGCGAGCTGCATCTGCGCTTCCGCGAGCTGGACCTGCACGGCCGCCGCATCGTGCTCGACTGCGCCAACGGCGCGACCTACCGTGCCGCGCCGGAGATCTTCCGTCGCCTTGGCGCGCACGTCGACGTGCTGGCCGACGCGCCCGACGGGCGCAACATCAACGACGGCTGCGGCTCCACGCACGTCGAGCGGCTCGCCGAAGCGGTCACGGCGGGCGGGCACGACGCCGGCTTCGCGTTCGACGGCGACGGCGATCGGGTCCTGGCGGTGGACCGCAACGGGACGGTCGTCGACGGCGACGAGCTGATCGCGCTCGCCGCGCTCCACCTCAAGCGGCACGACCGCCTCCCCGGCGGCGGCGTGGCGGTGACGGTGATGACGAACTACGGCTTCCACACGGCGATGGCGTCCGCCGGCATCCAGGTCGCCACCACCGCCGTCGGCGATCGCTACGTGCTCGAAGCGCTGCGCGAGCGCGGCTGGGCACTCGGCGGCGAGCAGTCCGGCCACATCATCGAGCTCGGTTTCGCGCCGTCGGGCGACGGCATCGCGAGCGCGCTGTTGACGCTGGAGGCGCTCGACGGCGGCGACCTCGCCGAGCGCCACGCGATGGAGAAGCTGCCGCAGACGCTGGTCAACGTGCGGCTGCCGGACCGTGGCGCGGTTGAGCGTGCGGCTGCGGGCGAGGAGATGGTTGCTGCGGTTGAGCGTGAGCAGGAGGCGCTGGCCGGTCGCGGGCGCGTGCTCGTGCGCGCCTCGGGCACCGAGCCGCTCGTGCGCGTGATGGTCGAGGCGCCGAGCGCCGAGGAGGCCGAGGAGGTCTGCGCCCGGCTCGTCGAGAGGGCGCAAGCCGCGGCCGTCGAAACCGCTTTGTAGTGCGCGCGCTCGCGTCGCGGCGCGCGTCGAAGTAGGCTCTTTGAGTCCCCACGGAGGTTCCCCATGTGCGGCATCGTCGGCTACGTCGGCGCCCGTCCGGTCCGTCAGCAGCTGCTCGACGGACTGGAGAAGCTCGAATACCGCGGCTATGACAGCGCCGGCATCTCCGTCCTGAACGGCGCCGGCGTCGACTCGGTACGCGCAGTCGGAAACCTGCAGGCGCTGCGCGCGGCGATCGCGGCACAGGCGCCGGCTGCGGAGCGCGAGGCGCCGGTGGCGGTCGCGCTCGCCGAGCCGGGCACCGGGATCGGCCACACGCGCTGGGCCACGCACGGGCGCGTGAGCGAGCGCAACGCGCACCCGCACACGGACGACGAGGACCGCGTCCACGTCGTCGTCAACGGGATCGTCGAGAACTACGTCGCGCTGCAGCGCAGACTGCAGGCCGAGGGCGCGACCTTCTCTTCCGAGACGGACGCCGAGGTGATCGCACATCTGATCGCCAAGCACTACGACGGCGACCTCACCGCGGCCGTGCGCGCCGCCTACGGCGAGCTCGTCGGCCACTTCGCGTTCGTCGCGATGATCGTCGACGAGCCGGGTGTGCTGGTCGGCGCGCGGCGCGAGTGCCCGCTCGTCGTCGGGCGCGGGGACGACGAGCAGTTCCTCGCCTCTGCGGTGCCGGCGTTCCTCGCTCGCACGCGGCGGGTGCAGTACATCGAGGACGGCGAGATCGTCGTGCTGACGCCATCGGGCGTCGAGTTCATGACGGCCGACGGGACGCCGGTCGAGCGCGACGTCGTCGAGATCGACTGGGACGCGGAGACCGCCGAGAAGGGCGGCTACGAGACGTTCATGCTCAAGGAGATCCACGAGCAGGCCGACGCGGTCGCCGAGACGGTCGCGGACCGGGCGGCGCGCGGGACCGGCATCGACCTCGGCGACCTTGGCACGATCGACGACGCATTCCTGCGCGACGTGCGCCGCATCATCGTCGTCGCGTGCGGCACGTCGTACCACGCCGGCCTGATTGGGCGCTACGCGATCGAGGAGTGGGCGCGCGTGCCGGTCGAGATGGACGTCGCCTCCGAGTACCGCTACCGCAACCCGGTCGTCGGACCCGGTGACCTCGTGATCGGCATCTCGCAGTCGGGCGAGACGGCCGACACGCTGGCGGCGATGCGCCTCGCGCGCTCGCGCGGGGCGACGGTGCTCGGCGTCACGAACGTGATGGGTTCGCAGATCACGCGCGACGCCGATGGCGTGCTGTTCACGCGTGCGGGCCTCGAGATCGGCGTGGCGGCGACGAAGACGTTCGTCAGTCAGGTGGCGGCGATGTACCTGCTCGCGCTGCGGCTCGCCGAGCTGCGCGAGACGCTCCCGCCGGCGCGCCTGACGGAGCTGGTCGGCGCGCTCAAGCACCTGCCGCACCACATCGCGGAGCTGCTCGAGGCAGGCTCCGAGCAGATCGAGGCGATCGCACGCGCCCATCACGCGTCGGACTTCTTCCTCTACCTCGGCCGCCACGTCGGCCTGCCGGTTGCGCTGGAGGGCGCGCTGAAGCTGAAGGAGATCTCCTACATCGCGACCGACGCGTACGCCGCCGGCGAGATGAAGCACGGTCCGATCGCGCTGCTCGACGAGCAGACGCCGGTCGTCTGCGTCGCGACCGACTCGCCAGTGCTCGACAAGGTCGTCTCGAACATGCAGGAGGTGCGCGTGCGCGGCGCGCACGTGATCGCGATCGTAAGCGAGGGCAACGACGAGATCGCCGCCCATGCCGAGCAGGTGATCGCGATCCCGGAGACCGACTGGATGCTTGCGCCGCTGCTCGCCGTCGTCCCGCTGCAGCTGCTCGCCTACCACATCGCCCGCCTGCGCGGCCTGAACGTCGACCAGCCGCGCAACCTCGCGAAGACCGTCACCGTCGAGTAGCGTCGCCGGCATGACGGGGCTGCCGGACTGGTTGGAGCCGCTGCCGGATGCCGCCGCCCAGCGCGCGCTCGACGCGTGGGCGATCGAGCAGCGCCACGTCCCGGGGCTGGAGCTGATGGAGCGCGCCGGCCGCGGACTTGCCGACGTCGTCGCCCAGCGGGTGCCCGAGGGCGTCATCGCGATCGTCTGCGGGCGCGGCAACAACGGCGGTGACGGCTTCGTCGCCGCGCGGCTGCTGCGCGAGGCGGGGCGCGAGGTCGACGTGCAGCTGTTGGGCGCCCCGCGCGACCTGCGCGGCGACGCGCGCGCGAACTGCGAGCGCCTTCCCGGTGCGCCGCCGCGGCCGTTCCACCCGGGCTCGCTGATGGAGGTCGCCGGGATCGTCGACGCGGTGCTGGGAACGGGCTCGAGCGGTGCGCCGCGCGGCGAGGCGCTGGACGCGGTCGAGACGATGGTGGCGGCCGCCGAGCGGGGGATCCCCGTCGTCGCCTGCGATGTGCCGAGCGGCGTCGACGCCTCCACCGGAGAGGTCGCCGGTCCTGCCGTGCACGCGGTCGCGACGGCGACGTTCCATGCCGGCAAGCCGGGTTTGTGGATCGCGCCCGGCAAGCAGCGCGCCGGCGAGGTGACGGTCGTGCCGATCGGCATTCCCGCCGACGAGCGCCCGGACGTGGGCGACGCGGCGATCGGGCTGATCGGCGAGGGCGCGATCGCCGGTCTGCCGGAGCGCGACGCGCAGGCGACAAAGTTCGACGGTGGCAGCGTGCTCGTGTGCGGCGGCTCGCCGGGGCTCACGGGCGCGCCGTCGATGGCGGCCGAGGCGGCGGCGCGCGCAGGCGCCGGCTATGTGACCGCGCTCGTGCCGGCGTCGCTCAACCTCGTCTTCGAGCTGCGCGACGCGGAGGTCATGAGCGTCCCGCTGGCGGACGTGGACGGCTTGCTGGCGTCGGAGGCGGTCGAGCCGGCGCTTGCACGCTGCGAACGCACCGACGCGCTCGTGCTGGGGCCGGGGCTCGGACGCTCGGACGGCGCGGCCACGTTCGCGCGCGAGCTGGCGCTGCATGCCCCGCTGCCCCTGTTGCTCGACGCCGACGGGCTCAACGCGCACGCCAGCGGGACGGCGCTGCAACGGCTCGCCGGGCGCACCGCTCCGACGATTCTCACGCCACACGGCGGCGAGCTGGCGCGGCTGCTCGACGTCGACGGCGACACGGTGCGCGCTCGACGACTCGCGTGTGCGCGCGCGGCGGCTGACCGCGCCAGCGCGATCGTCGTGCTGAAGGGCGACGACACGCTGGTCGTCGAGCCCGGCGAGCAGGGCCGCGTGGGCGTGAGCCGCGGCGACGCGCCCGCGCTCGCAACGGCTGGCACCGGCGATGTGCTGTCGGGCGTGATCGGTGCGCTGCTGGCGCGCGGCGTCGAGCCGTTCGATGCCGCGTGCGCCGGCGTCGAGCTCCATCGCCGCGCCGGACGGCTGGCCGGCGCGCGGGTCGGCGTCGAGGGCACGATGGCGCGCGACGTGATCGCGCTGCTGCCGTACGCGCGACGCACGGACTGACAGCCCCAGCCGCTAGGCTCCAGCGCGCACATGCCGACCGTCGCCGACATCATGGACCGCGATCCGGTGACCGTCCGCCCGGAGGACACGGTCGAGACGCTGCTGCGCACGCTGCGCGAGCACGAGCTGCCGGGCATCCCGGTCGTCAACGGCGGCGGCCGCTGCGTCGGGATCGTCACCGAGTCGGACCTCGTGCTGCGCGACGAGGAGGAGGACCTGCGCCTGCCGCTGCACATCGACCTGTTCGGCGGGACGATCTTCCTCGGCCCGGTCAAGCGCTTCGAGGACCGCTTGAGAAAGGCAATCGCTGCGACGGTCGAGGACATGATGTCGGGCGACCCGGTCACGGTCGCGCCGGACACGGACCTGCACGAGGCGGCGCGCCTGATCGCCGAGCATCGCCACAACCGCCTGCCGGTCGTCGAGCACGGCCGGCTCGTCGGCGTCGTCACGCGCCTCGACGTGCTCGAGGCGCTCGTCTCCGCGGAGTGAGTGCCGTGTCAGGCGACGTTCGTCCTGTCTGGTCGGCCGCTCGTCGCGGCTGGCGGCGTCCTCAGTCGGGGCAATGGCGCTGCCATTGCTCCCTCCCTGCGTCCTTGCCAGCCACGACGATCGCCTCGCCAGACCAGGGCGAACGTCACCGGACACGGCACTAGCGGTGGGGCTGCGCGCGCTCGCGCGGGTCGATCTCGCCGCCGTCGAGCGCAACTGCGAGCGGCTGCGCTTCGCGGCCGGCCCGCACACCGCGCTGTGCGCGGTCGTGAAGGCGAACGCGTACGGTCACGGGACGGTGCCGGTCGCGCGCGCCGCGCTTGCCGGCGGCGCCGGCTGGCTGGCGGTTGCGGCGGCGGAGGAGGCGACGGAGCTGCGTGCTGCGGAGATCGCCGCGCCAATCCTGATGATGGGCGCGCTCAGCGCCGAAGAGCTGCCCGTCGCACTAGACGCGCGCGCCGACGTCGTCGCCTGGCGGCCGGCGTTCGTGGCGGCGCTGCGCGATGCGGCCCGTGCCCGCGAGCGGCGGCTGCGCGTGCACGTGAAGCTCGACGTCGGCATGGGACGGCTGGGGATCCGCGACGCCGACGAGCTGCTGCACCTCGCCGAGCAGATCGTCGCGGCGCCGGAGCTCGAGCTGGTGGGGGCGATGACGCACCTGCCGTGCGCCGACGAGGACCCGGAGCGCACGCGTGCGGAGGTGGCGCGCTTCGCCGCCTTCGGTGAGCGGCTGCGCGTGCTGAAGCCGGACGTGCTGCTGCACGCCGCAAACAGCGCCGCCACGCTTGCGCTGCCCGAGAGTCGCTTCGACATCGTCCGCTGCGGCGTGGCGATCTACGGCCTCGACCCGTTCGGGCGCGATCCGCGCGATTACAGCCTTGAGCCGGCGCTTGAGCTGCACTCCTACGTGGCCGCGCTGAAGCCGCTCGCACCGGGCGAGAGCGTCGGCTACGGCGCCACGTTCGTGGCCGCTGAGCCGACCTGGATCGCGACGCTGCCGATCGGCTACGGTGACGGTTGGCGGCGCGCCTTCTCCGACAACGCCGAGGTGCTGATCGGCGGCCGCCGTCATCCGCTCGTCGGCCGCGTGAGCATGGACAACGTGACGGTCGACGTCGGCCCCGACCCGACCGGGATCGCCGAGGGCGACGAGGCGGTGCTGATGGGACGGCAGGGCGACGAGCGCATCACGGCCGAGCAGCTCGCGGCGCGCATCGACACGATCAACTACGAGATCACGACCGCGCTCACCGCGCGTCCCACGCGCGCCTACCACCGCGACGGCGCGCCGCTCGACGGCGCCCGCGCACAGGTCGTCGGCGAGACGCCCGCATGAGCGAGGACCCGCTCGCGATTGCGCGCGCGGCGCTCGCCGGCACGCAGACGTGGCTCGTCGGCGGCGCCGTGCGCGACCGGCTGCTGGATCGCCCGACCAAGGACCTCGACCTCGCCGTCGGCGGTGAGGTCGAGGCTGCGGCGCGCGCGCTCGGCCGTGCCGCGCGTGCGGCGGTCTTTCCGCTGTCGGAGACGTTCGGCGCCTGGCGCGTCGTCGCGCGCGGCGGGGCGTGGCAGGCGGACCTTTCGCCGCTGCTCGGCGAGACGATCGAGCAGGACCTCGCGCAGCGCGACTTCACGATCAATGCGATCGCCGAGCCGCTCGCCGGCGGCGAGCCGGTCGATCCGACCGGCGGTCGCGAGGACCTTGGCGGACGCCGGCTGCGGATGGTCTCGCCGGAGGCGTTCGCGGCCGACCCGCTGCGCGTCTTGCGGCTGCCGCGCTTCGCCTGCGAGCTGGCGCTCGGGGTAGAGCCGGCGACAATCGATGCGGCCGCGCGTCACGCGCCCGGCCTGCGCGACGTCGCGGCCGAGCGCGTGTTCGGGGAGCTGAAGCGGATCGTCGCCTCGCCGGACCCGCTTGCGGGCATCGAGCTGCTGGAGCGCGTCGGCGCGGTCGACGTCGTGCTGCCGGAGCTGGCGGCGCTCGCCGGCGTCGAGCAGAGCGCCTACCACCACCTCGACGTCTACCGCCACACGCTTGCCGTGCTGGCCGAGACGGTGGCGCTTGAGCGCGATCCGGTCGGCGTCTTCGGCGCCGCGCACGGCGCGGCCGTCGCGGCGCTGCTGGCCGAGCCGCTCGCCGACGAGGTGACGCGCGGCACCGCGCTGCGCTTCGGCGCGCTCTTCCACGACATCGCCAAGCCGCAGACGCGCGCCGTCAGCGACGAGGGCCGCGTCTCCTTCTGGCATCACGATGCGCAGGGCGCGGAGCGCTCGCGCGAGATTCTCGCCCGTTTGCACGCAAGCGAGCGGCTGCGCGCGCACGTCGCCGCGCTCACGCGCCACCACCTGCGGCTCGGCTTCCTCGTCAGAGAGCGGCCGCTGCCGCCGCGCGTCGAGTACCGCTACCTGAAGGCGTGCGAGCCGGTCGAGGTTGACGTCACGCTGCTGTCGGTCGCGGACCGGCTCGCGACGCGTGGGCGCAGATCGGATCAGGCGATCGCGAAGCATCTGGAGCTCGCGCGCGAGCTGATCGGGCCCGCGCTCGCCTGGCGCCAGCAGGGGCCGCCGGCGCCGCTCGTGCGCGGCGACGAGCTGGCCGACGCGCTCGGGATTGCACGCGGGCCGCGGCTCGGCACGCTGCTCGCCGAGCTGGAGGAGGCCGCCTACGCCGGTGAGATCGGCTCGCGCGAGGACGCGATCGCCTACGCGCGCACGCTGTTGGCGCCGGAAGCGGCCGACGCGTAGCTCCCGGCCAGCCGCCGCGCGATCGCGGTGCAGAGCGTGACGGCGTCGCTCACGCGCTCGTAATCGACGTTCGCGGCCGTGTCGGTCGGCCAGTGATAGTTGGCCGGCACCTTCAGCTCGGTGACGGAGCCGATCGCGACAGTCGGGTAGCCCGCGCGCAGCGCGATCAGCCCGTCGGTCGCGTTGCGGAAGCGCAGCCCGCGGCCGAGCTCGACGCCGGCCTCATGCGCGCAGTCGCGCACGAGCGCCTTGAAGTCGTCGGGGTACTCGTGCATCCGCAGCATCCCCTCGCCCTCGATCAGCGTCAGCCGCGGCGAGCCGACCGTATCGACGCAGACGACGTGCGTGCGGTCGGGCGGAAGCGACGGGAAGTGGCGGCGCGCGAACGCCTGCATCCCCTCCATGAACGCCTCCTCCGAGCCGGTCGAGACGAGCAGCACGCGCAGGCCCTGCAGCGGTTGCTCGGCGAGCTCGGTCGCGAGCCGAGCAGCG